>Ga0066432_1000407_pt1 | contig 10688 bp, 13 predicted proteins | sample LakWasMet46_HOW7_2_FD_59520 | JGI IMG/M metagenome (GOLD analysis project Ga0066432, IMG submission 59520) | Freshwater sediment methanotrophic microbial communities from Lake Washington under simulated oxygen tension - Sediment Metagenome 46_HOW7 | ecosystem: Environmental > Aquatic >... | reverse complement strand
CTTGCTCGTTGTCCACATGCGCCCCCCTCATACTCGGCGACATGCGCTAGCCCTCCCCGAAATACATAGGCCCACTCGTATCGGTCTGGAAACGCGAGCTTTCCCCCAGCGGTCACAAAGCCGTACGCAACACCACAAGGATTCTCCTTTGTCCAAGTCATGGCTCTCAAAGGTGCATCGCCCCTATAAGGGTGTTCCAGTTCGTCAAAGACTGGCGGGACGACCAAGCTTCCCTTGAGGTCAATATAGCCTTCCTTATTGTCCAATTTGACCTTCGCAAACCCATTGCCACTGAACGGTCCGGCTCGCTGAAAAGTGGGTGGTATTACGTACACCCCTACGGAATTTACATAACCGAATTTCCCATCGTCGCTTCGCATAGGACGCGGAAGTGGTTGAGCCAGGGTACCAATGGCAAGCAGTGTGAATACCAGCGAGATTAGATACTTTGATTTCATGATCACCACACAGAGTGAATTGGCAGATGTCCCTACGATGTCTTTGGAATGCTAGCAGTCTGGCTGGGACACTCTTCACCAGTGACCGCTAATGGCCGGGAACCGCTCCTGAATGTCGCTAGGTAGCAGCCGTTGCAAGCGGCCTTGCCGGTGCCGGAGTCAAGGCCGCCTCCTAAATCCACCTCAGATTTCCGTCTGCTCTGAGATTTCGAGAGCGTCGTCAACCTCGATGCCCAGGTACCTTACGGTCGATTCCAGCTTCGAGTGGCCAAGCAGCAGTTGCACTGCCCGAAGGTTCTTTGTGCGTCGATAGATCAAAGTTGCCTTGGTCCTTCGCATGGAATGGGTTCCGTATTCGGACCGATCCAGACCCAGCTCATCCACCCAGTGACCAAGAATCCGGGCGTACTGCCTGGTTCCTAGGTGGGGAGAGTCATGCAGCCTGCTGGGGAAGAGGAAGTCGTCTGATTTCAGGGCAGCCTGCTTGATCCAGGTCTGCAAGGCTTCTCGCGTGACGGCCGTGATCTCAAACTGGACCGGTCGCTTGGTTTTGTGCTGCATGACGATGGCACGCGTTGCCACCTGGTCGCCATGGGACACGTCACGGACCTTGAGTGCAACGAGGTCGCATCCGCGAAGCTTACTGTCGATGCCAAGATTGAAGAGTGCGAGCTCGCGGACTCGGCCTTCCATCTGAAGACGCACTCGGAGGGCCCAGATGTCTTTTACCTTGAATGGGGCCTTTTGCCCGACGATCTTGCCCTTGTTCCACGGCTCGTGATGAATGTTGACGCCTGAGGTTTCCATGATGGTCTCCCATCGAGTTGAGGGGCCCAGAGCATGCGCTTGCGTAGCGCCCCCATATTGCGCTGCGTCAAAGCCAAGAAGCGCGTGCAACAAGAACCAATGGCTGTGTTCAAGTGCGGCAGCGCAACCTGCGCTATTGATCTACCGAATATTCGCCTCGATACATTTTCATGCCACTGTCCAACAGGATGTGGTTGCCGGCGAATAGCGAGCATGATCGGATAAGTGCTCTGGCGACGCACACTTTGAGTCGCTGCCATCCAGTTGGGGGAAAATTGTCATCCTCGCTTGAGGAGATGACCGTTTGAAAAGAGATTTCTTCCGTATCGCATTGGCTTTGAGCCTTTGCAGCTGCGTCAACATTGATGCGCAAGCTCAAGACCAAGTTCAAGCGGTGGAGCGTGTCACGACTCTCGCCACGTTCATGGACTGCACCCCGCAACAGATGACACTGGACACGCTGTTGCGCTTGAACTTTCCCGCCAGCGCATCCTTGCGCGCTGCCGCTAGGGTGCAGGCAATTCAAGTAACTACCGGCAATGGCGGTAGCGATGGAACCCCACCACAACTGGTCCCCTTCTTGGAGAGAATCAACAACATGCGTCGTGCAGCCGGTGCTGGCGAACTCAGTTGGAGCAATGCATTGCGCGATGAGGCCAACAAGGATCTCAACGCAAACTACAAGAACTCCAACATCGACCAGGCCATCGAAGTGCAGAGAGCCGTTGCATTGCCTTCCGGGGCAACCCTGCACGTGAGGCGCTGGGATGGGCCGCGCGAGCCATCTTCAAGATGTGAGCTCATAGACTTGTTAAACGACTGGGAGTCTGACTATCCGACCTTGATGAGCTTGCTGGACTACCGGTACACACGCATTGGCGTAGCCTACCTCCGTGGAGGTGTGCGCCCATCGGGTTCAAGCGCTCCCTTGGAAAATACCTATCACGGCAACTTCGTGATCGAACTCGGTCGGGCGCAGGTGCCTGAGCTTCCCCCGAACCGACAAAACCCGATAGCCGTGCTGTACCCACCACCAGGGAACACTGGGTATAAGGTCCTGCCGAGTTCTTTCATTTTGGTGCAGCTGCGGGAAGGCGCAAACACTAAGCTCAATACCCTGGAGATTCGCAAAGAGATTTGGGGCAAGGTTTTGGACTGCATGTACTGTGCAATGCCCGGGGCGGATGTCGGTGTTCTTTACGACACCTGGGCGCATCAGCTCCCGCACGAGGGAGTCATCGCTGGAACGACATACTTTGCTACGGCTAAAGGTACCCACGATGGCAAACCTTTTGAGAAAAGCTGGTCCTTCACAATCTCGCCCCGCCCAGGATCGGCGCCCCCGCCTCCTCCGAAGAGCCGTTTTGATACCTCCGAGCCTGGCTCAGGCCTTAAGCCGCCGGTTAGCTACGGCAGAACCGCGTCAGACGTGAACGAAGCGAATAAGACTCGTAGCGGTAAGTATCTGGAGTACACCTATGACACGGTCCGATTCTCTAACGGAAGGCTCATCCGGGTACCAGGCAAGGTGTTCATTGGCACGCTGGTAGAGCGTCTTCCTGACGGTCAATGCCGTACGAGTACGACCGAGCTGGTTGAAATGCAGACAACGGTCGACGATGGCCTAACTAGGGAGAATCCAATCACACGGAAGACAGAAAATACGGCACCTTGTGCGACAGACATCACCACTACTGGCCTTGGCGACCAATGAGACGCGCCTCTGACCCCAAAGGGACAACTTGAGAGGCTCAGATCGCAGATTAGGTATCCCCGAAATAGACACTTGTGGTCTGACTGCGAAAGTTTTGGATGATCGCTTCTGGCGGCCCTTTAAAAGCGAGCATTGTCTGCAGTAGGTAGGTTAGTAGCGCCTACGGCAAGAGCCGGCCAGGAGTTGCAGCTCGCACTGAAACCGGAAAGCGGACTTTTTGCCCCATATTTTGGGGATGTGCACGGGGCTTGTATCCCGATACATTCATCGGTATAAGTCATTCGTTAGCCAGCAAGAACATGACACCTCGCGCCGCTGCTGAACAGGAAGTGACCGCCTTGTTTGGCGAGCGGCTCCGCTCTTACTTTCCTGAGACAGCGGTAGACCATCCTGGCATCTGGATTGGTATGGTGTTTCAGCGGCTACGCAAGGCCATTGGTACGGGCGACAGAGTTGCAGTCTCCGTCGCGTGTGACCTAATAGAAAAAGACCCAAAGCTTCCGTTTGGAAAGCTAATCAAGAGTGGACTATCGCGTCAACTTCGGAAGTCACCGCAATTTCTTGTTGCATCAGAGCGGGCGCAGGTAGTCAACACGACGCTACGCTTGCTTTCGTTGCCCTATGCACCGCGGGAATTGGAAGACTACGCAAAGTTGCTTTCGAAGCTGCCTAGCGAAGAGTACGCAGAACAGCTTGCTCTTATTGAGCCACAGAACGAAAAATGTTCGCACATAAAGGGGTATCTTCTTGAGAAAAGTGCCCGGTCAAATGCTGGCTAACCGGTCGGCCAACATGGACCCAGAGAAGCAGGTTGCCGCTTCGCGGCACATGCTGCGTGCCAGTGGCCTTCAACGTTATTTCTCCCATTTGGTGAGCATTGGTGCTAAGTGACAGCCCGAAAGCGACTCCCTTTTTGGATCTACTTGGCAGGAGTATTTCCGCTGGACTATTGGCAGGACAGCGTACGTGGGTTGCTCGGTGACTGGATTTCGATTGCAGCTGTCATTGGGTATTTGCTCTTTCTTCGGCTGTTGGGCTTTTGGGGTGTGCAGTTGCTGGAACTGAGGCAGAGACGCATGATTGCAGCGCACAATCGTTCCGTCACTAGCAAAAAGCAGCAGAAACACTTTGGAAAAACATAACATGCTGATCGATACGGCCCCCCAACAGAATGAAGGCGGCTTCGCCACGGATATTGTGGTCCGGTCATCTTCACGCTAACGTCCATGAATGCTGCCGCTTCAAACCCCCTCACGGTAGTGACGGGACAATGGCTTTATTCAGGAACTATCCCTTGTGCTGTACGTGTCATTCGTAGCGACTACTGTCCGGGAACTGGCGACGCAGAAGACGAACCAGAAGTTGCTGAGGATCGTGCAGTCGAGTGTTTCATTCTTGAGTTTCAAACCCCTGTGGGTTTTCCCGAGTGGATTGGGGGCGGAATCTACACGACTTTCGATGGTGCAACTAACGCGGCGGCCATCAAGCTCGGCCAATCACTGCGGTGGATCACATGACCGTTAACATGCCAATCGACACGGACCCACTACATCAGGAGGCGGCTTCGCTGCGACCTGTTGTGGCCCGGTCATATTCACGTTAAGCCACAGTCAAGATGCCCACTATCCTCTCTCACCCTGCCGTTCCGCTCGGATTGGCCATTGCGCTGGGGCCAGCCAACGTGAGCGGGAGGCTGTTAGCAGCAGGTGTTTTCGCATCAGTCATCCCAGATCTGGATGTTCTAGGGTTTCGTTTAGGTATTGCCTACTCACATGAGCTTGGACACCGAGGTTTCACCCATTCTTTGGCTTTTGCGATAGCGCTTGCAGTGCTGGCCGCGACCTTCGCCAATCGCTTGAAGTCACTACCTCTGCCCGCGTTCATATTCGTCTTCGTTGCATGTGCATCGCATGGCTTACTCGACATGCTAACGACTGGCGGGCATGGAATCGCACTTCTTTGGCCATTCTCTGAGGAGCGCTATTTTTGGCCCGTGCAGGTCATCGAAGTCTCCACGCTTAACCTACGCCGTTTCTTTGGCGAAGCCGGCTTGACCGTGCTTGGCTCCGAGTTCCGATGGGTATGGTTGCCGGCGGCGACCTTCGGGGCTATCGGCTACGCTGTGAGGCGGCGCAATGCGGCTTAACAGGGTGCTCGTCACGGACAGGCATCAGCAGGTTGCCGCTTCGCGGCGCGGCCAGTGCGCCGTACAGCGTCAACTCGAGGCTTCAAAGGCATGATTCGTTACGCACTCGTAGTACTCCTCGCTCTTCTCACTTGCGCTCGCGCGGGAGCGCAGGGCGAGGAAGTCAAGCCCGGAACCGTGTGTTGGCCCATGCACTACGCTGGCCTTGTGGCCGGAATTTCCCAGGATAAGCATGTCGTACGCCTGCTCGGGAGCGGGGTCTATCGGCCTCGGGAAGACGAGGGGGTGCGTTACTTCGTGAACTCTCGACGCACTGCGACGCTGAGAGTGGCGACGTATACAGACCGCATTGTTGGCGAGATAGCCTTGGAGGCAGGGGTTAATTCATCCCTCTCTAAAGCCGAGATCCCGAAAGCTGTCTCTGCCTACTTCCTTACCGACGAAGGATTTGGAAATTGGCATGCGCTAAAGCTGGGCTCCACGAAACAAGCCGCTCTGGAAAATCTTGGTGAGCCGGCGCGTAAGGAGGGTGACGATGCCTGGACTTACGAGGCAACATGTTCCTGCGAGATTCCGAACTACATGACGATCTACTTCGCCAAGGACAAGGTGGTGCGCGTTGTGTTTTCCGCGCCGCCAGGGTGACTACCGTGTCCCACGCTACTGACCGTGCCAAGGAAAGAAACTGCTACTGCGGGCTTTGGGATTCAGCCCCGTCGACACTGCTCGACCAAGGGGTGCCGCCTGGCTATTGCGGGTACTGCGAAGTTTGCGGCTCGCCAGGACACTTGCGACATGGGCCAGGAGCTATGCCAGCTACATTGGCATGGTGTGACAGATGCTACCGCCGAGTCACAGTGTTTGCGTACAGTCAGTGGCTGTCACTTGTAGTTGGACTGGTTGGGGCGACTCAAGGTGCTTGGATCATAGTTGTTGCTGCGGGACTGGCATTTGTCGGGTCAACTGTGCTCATGAGACGGAAAGTGAAACGAGAATCCCATGACTAACTTGGCCGTTGACGCAGACTTCTTGCGTCCTCGCTGCGAGCCGAGCCTCCCTGCCGCAAGTCGCCAGTTACGTCTACGTTAAAACACATGGCACAACATTGCTGCGAAATGATGACTTACTGGGCTAACCACGTTTGCGCCCAACATTCAAACCCATTTGATTGCCCAGACAGTCTCGTAACTTTCAACGAGCCGGATGGAACGTATGGCCTCATCGTTCATGATGGCGGGTCCTCGTTCATTTCTATTGCTTTCTGTCCTTGGTGCGGCATAGCGCTCCAAACCAAAGGGTCCAGCCATGTGCTTTAGCAGGTTCGTCGATTGGACCTACAGCGGCCTGACGCATCCCTTCCATTTTTCACAACAGAGTGCGCCGTTGCGGTCCACTCGCGGGCAACGTTGGGCAGCTGCATGAAGCTCCTTCCTTCCCAAACAGACGAAAGATCTCTTTCGGCCCTCGGCGAGGAGGCGCGCGCCTTGCTACTGCGGCGAGATTTCGCGCTGCTAGCCAATCGTTTTGGGTATGCGCTTGCCTATGATCGCGCGCCTGCTGCAGCAATTGAAGCTGACTATTTGCGTGCTGCCGCATCGCCGCTTACCGCGTCAACCAACGCGCATCAGCCAATCGGGGTTAAGTACTTTGCACTGAACGACACGGGCCTATTTGCAGTAGTTGAGTGCCCCGTCCCCGTAGCTGAAGGTGCGACTGTTCTTCTGGAGCTTGTCGTTGCAGGGAAAGGAAGCGATTTGCACATCACAGTGGAGGACATCAGCGGTGTGGCGGCATAGGCCCAACCCGGCAGTCAACCGGACCTGCGCGAAAAGCAGGTCAGGCCGGTTACTTCTAAGATGGGGCTGTTCACTTCACCCTGGTCCCAGATGATGAGGGGCAAGCTTATTGGGGCTATCGCCTTCGTCACTGCAATATCCATATCAATTGCAGCAACGGGACAACTTTGGATTAAGAACTCCGAGCCTTTCGAGTTGGGTCGTTCCGCAGTTGGTTCCAAACTCAACGTGCAGGCTACAGCAGTTGAACTAAAGCGGTTCGCACCGTTTCGGTTTGCAGATAGCGACTTTTCGGGTGAGGCATTGTTCGTGCTTTGTGCACCCGAATCGCGTTGCTTTACAGTCGTCGCAAAGAAACGCGATGCGCGCTGGTCTATTGTTGATCTTGTGGAGCGTTGAATTGGCTGAAATGCTCTTCAGCCTTACGGTCGAGCGGACAACCTACGGCGCTTGCGCACCTTCTCGTTAAAAGCCCCGATGAAATTGCCGAACATCAATCCCAAGTTATTTGTCGCAGGGCTCGCCTTGTGTGTTGCGGGTGGTGCTCTTATTGCGTGGGTATCCGGCATGCCATTCTGGGGTGGTGCGACCATCGTGGCCTTTGCGCTCGTTTTCAACGGCGTAATTGCAGAGGTCGAGGACAACGCGGCAGACGGTGTCAAAAACCCGAAGGGGAATCTTAAGTGAATCCCTACATTGCCACCAACCCTGCGCTCAAGTTCGCTCCCTCTGGTCGCCGTTACACACCTGCGGGGCACCATTTGGCTCGATGTTAAATCGCACAACCAGCTATGACCCCCTCACCAAATCAGAATCAAATCTTGGCGTTCGCGTTGTACGAGCTGCGGTTACTACTGGCTGGTCATTTGGGTTCAGATTCCGAGGGGGAGCCATCGGTGCGTGCTGCAGCGCACTTGACCTATGCGCTGCACAACCAGGCTCTTGCGGTTCTCGAAGGAAAATCATTTGATGTCGACCAAGCCTTGGAGGCGATAGCGAAGGTGGATATGCAATTTGGCGAGAACTTCACACAGCAGCTATCTGCGGCGATATGCCGTGCGGCTTGACATGGCAATCCACCGGATCGCCTGCGGCGTCCGCCAATCTTCACGTTATAGGCCATGGTGACGCTGCTGCTACTCCCGGGGATGGACGGTACAGGCGAATTGTTCGAGCCGTTCGTTGCGGCGCTTGGCGGCGAGTTCCAAGTGAAGGTCGTACGCTATCCAACCTCTGAGCCGCTTGGCTACGCTGAGCTTGAGTCTTTCGCTCGCGCAGCGCTCCCAGCTGAGGGGCCATATGTCATTCTTGGTGAATCATTCTCCGGCCCAATCGCAGTTTCCCTCTGTGCTGGTGCTTCGGATCGACTCAAAGGCTTGGTTCTGTGCTGCTCCTTTGTGAGCAACCCTCGCGCGGCTCTATCAGGGACGCGCTCTCTAGTGAATTTTCTACCCGTCGCATTGGCGCCGGTGGGCGTTCTGAGTCACATGGTCTTAGGCCGCTTCTCGACAGGCGCCCTGCGTTCGATAGTCGCGCACGCAGTCTCGCAAGTGTCTCCCGCTGCGTTGCGCGCAAGGCTACGGGCTGTACTGGCGGTCAACGTTTCTGCCAAGCTCGCCTCAGTCACGGTTCCGATCCTTTACTTGCGCGCCTCGCACGACCGCCTGGTTCCCGCGAGTGCATCGGCGCAGGTTTCAAAACTCAACGAACATACAAGGGTCGTGGAGCTGGAAGGGCCACACTTCTTGCTTCAAGTGGCTCCGATTGAAGCGGCGCATGTTGTTGGTACGTTTGTGCGGGAAGTGCAAAATGCCCCATAACCCTTCGGCCCACTTGGATGCACAACCAATGGCTGCCGCTGTGCGGAACGGGTTACGTCCCAGTGGCCTCCAACGCTGAACGTCCGCTTCCTTGATGGGTGACTGACCGTTATGGGTCGGCAGTGCCAGCTCGTCAATGCTGGAAACAGTCGTTCGAGATCGGTTGCATCTGTCGCTAATGCCAAGTGACTGGTCAAGGCAGTCGAGCAGTCGTTCGATGTCCTGCCTCGTGAATGTCCGGTTGTGATGCCTCGAAGCAACCTTGTCCTGAAATTCGGGTGTCCGCAATCAGCCTCTACAAGTCATGTTGCGGTTTGAAAAGTTCTCTGAGGCGTACTGACGCATAGGTGCGCTGGCCCTCCGCCAGCGGGCCATAAAACTTCGGCAAAATGCTCGGATGATTCAGAAGTTCGAGCGCGATGAGGAGGCTGACAGCTTCGAGTCGTATTTCAGAGATGCCACACTCGCTGCTGAGACGCCAATGGCGTGGGCGATCGGCAGGCGACTAGACCTACTTGACGCTTTGCGCGGCATCTTCAGCGGCCCCAGGGCTGTGGCACAGCTGCGGCTTTGGTGTTTCATGGAGCTCGCCAGTTTTCCTCAAGCTCGCATATCCCGAGATGACCTGGCGCAGTTGTTCCATGCACTTCATCCAAGTGCGCTGGAAAACACGCTGAAGAGGCTTCGCGATGTGGGGCTGATTGTCTGGGAGTCGGTCTCCCAGGACTACCACCTCTCAAGTCTTGCTCAACAGATCCACGGTTTGTTGGCCCCCATGACGCGCAGCACGGCTGACGAAGACGATGAACTTGCCCCGTTGCTGGCCCAGATTGCAGGCGCCCAAGCGCTTGGATTGGCGGACGCTGGACAGCTGAAACACCTGCATGCGCAACTGGCCCGCCTGCATGATGAGTTCTCTGATGCCATAACCAGTGGATCTGAAGCCAGACTGCGTGAAGCACAGCCACGTTTTGAGCGTGCGCTCACACTGGTTGAGCGGGCTGGTCAGGCGCTCACTGCCCTGATTCGCACCGAGAGTGAAGACCCTCGCCTAGAGCGCGAAGCTCGAGCACTTGGTGCGGCGCAAGCCAATTTGCTGTCAATGGCCAGCCAGTTCAATCGTGCGATGCAGCAAGCCGACCGCCAGCGGGTGACTCTTGGCAGCACAGGAGTCACCAGTACTGACGTGCGGGAGTGGCTACGAGACCAGGTCTCACTGTATGACCTGATGAAGGACGCACTCTCGTTTTGCGTGGCCCCCGTTTTCCTTAGCCAGCACGACTTGATAGACGTTGCGGAAGGAGAGCTTGAACGCGACCGTCCTGACCCTTTGCGTTCAACTGAGCTGCCTCCTCCAGCGGTAGCCGGCAGTGGAGAAATACAAGTCCTGCGGATGCCTGAAGAACTCGATACCCTCATTAACCAGTTGCGAGACTGGCGTATCCCTGGAGCAGAAGGCGATCTGCAGCAGCGTGGGCTAGGCGAGGCAGTGCTTGGTGGCCGGTTTGCCAAGGCTGCGTACCGGATGCAATTGTTGCCATTGCTTGGTGACGCGCAGGCCAAGACCTTGAGTGGACAAACCGGTGAGCTCGCCCGCTCTGGTTGGAAGACCATCCTTGAAACAACTGTTGCCAATGTGGACGACCCCTATGTGCTCGCAATGAGCAAGGGCCACTTGGAAGCCAATTTGAGTGAAGATGATGAACACAAATGACGAAGCTGCGCTACTCGCCGCCGAATTGCTTGCAAGGCGATGGCTGCCTCGGCAGCATCCCCGCGTTAAGCGCGCCTTGGTCGACGCAGACCTATGGAAATCTGTTGAAGACCGGCTGTCCCAGGTCGGCTTGCGACTTGTCGACAACATTCATGCAGATCACGTGGCCACGGCGATGGTTCGAATCGTGGAGCATGTGGTCTTTGGCGATTCAGGTCTGAACAGCCACAACA
>Ga0066432_1000400_pt1 | contig 10866 bp, 6 predicted proteins | sample LakWasMet46_HOW7_2_FD_59520 | JGI IMG/M metagenome (GOLD analysis project Ga0066432, IMG submission 59520) | Freshwater sediment methanotrophic microbial communities from Lake Washington under simulated oxygen tension - Sediment Metagenome 46_HOW7 | ecosystem: Environmental > Aquatic > Freshwater... | reverse complement strand
TCTTGGCCAGTTCAACTTCCTCAGCCAACATTTTTGGCCTGGGCACAACACGCCCGCCATGAAGCAGCGCATCAAGCTGTGTAAAAACTTGAACATTAGGACGCTTGTAATCAAGCGGGGTTTGCCCCACGTGCAGCGCCTCAAATCGCACGACCCGAAAGTCTTCCTCTATGGATAAGTACTCCGCTGTTGACCAGACAAGAAGTGCGGACATTGCGATGAGTGCGACCCTGACGAAAATCGGGCGCAATACTGCTTTCCGCTCTTCTCCCAATAATGCCCCAAGTGTGCCTACTGAAAACATCACCGGTATTAAAAAGTAAGCGTACGCAAAGGGGAATTCCACCAGTGAGTGAGTCGCCACTGGAATTACAACGGCTACACAGTACCAAGAACTGAGTTCGTTGACTTTCCTCATGCGCGCCCATGCCCACGCACCAACTGCGGCCAGAATAACGGCAGCCAATGGCAATCCGAGCCCCAGTGCTAGGTCGAGAATTATGTTGTGAGCATACGTATAGGCCTCACTCGTTGGGTATTGGTCAACAACTGCGTTATGCGCCGCCGAAATTTGACCAAAACCCCAGCCCCACCAAGGCCTAAGCATCACGGCTTGCAGTAGTTGCTTCCAGATAGCCAAACGGCTGTATGCAACCGTGTTGGGAGGCAGAGTTCCACCCGGTATTTGATATACCTCCGCCATCCAAATAGGCCACATCCAATAGCAAATCAAATAGAACATACCGATAGAGGCAGCAAACCACGGGCTTATTTCAGCACCAATAGTCTTGCGCTTGGCAATCCACCACAACCCCAATGCAAATATGCCGAGCACACCGGCCCTTGACTCAGTTGCGGCGATGCTGGTCACCAAGATCAGTGCCATCAAATAGGCAGCGGCTCTGCCCAATTTGCCGGACTCAACGAGAAGCAGTTGGCTTGCGAGCCCCAATACCAGCAAAGTAGCGAGTTGATTGGGTTGCCCCAGATTGGCACCCGGTCTGCGCAGGCCCGGTGTCTCATTGATCCAGCTATAGGCACTCGACAGATCCAGCGCTTGCATCAACGCGATCACTGCGGAAGCGAAGGCTCCCGCAAGAATTGTCCAAGCCAAACCCTCAATCCACTGGGGGCGCTGCTGTCCACTAAAGTAACCAACGGTCATCCCGGCAATGCACAACGCCAGGTAAGCCCAATAAACCACAACGTCGCCCGTAAAAGGAATCAAACCGCTCGCCCACTGGACTGCGATCCACACCCCAAGCAGCAGCAGAGGGATTGTGGTCGCAGGGAGCACTGGGAACACCCCCATACCCCTACCAACGCATGCCGAAGTCATGCTCCAAGCGAGGCATAGCATGGCCGCAAACGCCAACACTTCACTATGCCAACTCACCCAAGGTGGCAGATGCATCGGCTGCAACCAACTGGCAAACAAGAGGAAAAAGCCGAACAGAGGCATCATGAATGGCAAAAAAAAACGCCCCGAGTAGGGGCGTTCAGGCCGTTAGGGCATTTTAGTTGCCGCGGCAGGAACCGGGCAGGAACTTTGGTGTAACCGTAGTACCAGCTCCGCCACAGGTCCACTTGTAAACCGTCAGGCTGACATCAGAACTAGCAAAGGTCGCTCCAGCACTATCCTTTGTCGGGAACAAAGTCACGACACCACCAGTTGTCACAGGGTTGCCCGTGTTGGGAATATTCTGACTGGTCACCGTGATCTTTCCGGCGCCATCGGTCTGAATCATCTTGACATACTGCGACGTGGCAACAGAAGACTCGCAACCCCACTCATTTGCGCCAGGCAATGAAACTGCAGCAGACTGGATGGTCTCTGTAATAGAGGTACGGCAACCGGAAGCAGCCAAAACCACTTCAGACATCTTGGCGCGCACCGTGTAGTCTTGGTACGCCGGCAGAGCCACGGCAGCCAAAATACCGATGATCGCGACCACGATCATCAGTTCGATCAGGGTAAAACCCTTTTGCAGAGAACGCTTCATATGAAACTCCTTGGTTGAAAAAACACAGGAACCACCGAGCAGATTCCGTGCCACGCATTCTAGGCCCCGTAGCACAGTCTTGGAAGGCTAAATTCGACCAAATCAGGTAGATAGATGGGCAATTCTTGGCAGCACCATCCACGGGGTGACATTTTTGTCGACTGGCTCCTATTTGATACAAACTTGGCGAACCATCTTCAGATCCGTCAACCCCATCATCACCTTCTCCATGCCGTCCATCTTCAAGGTGCGCATGCCGCCCTCAACGGCGGCGGCAAAGAGTTCGGCCACCCTGGCACGCTCTTGAATGAGTCGTTTGATGCCATCGTCGGCCACCAGTAGTTCATGCAAACCAACGCGACCTTTGTAGCCAGTCTTGTTGCACTTGTCACACCCTACGGCCTTGTAAAACTTGATGCCTCCTTCCTGGCCATAGGCCTTGGTCCAGGCGTCCACCAACTTCCGCTTTTCGCCCTCGGGATCAGTCTTCCAGGCCGTGGAGTGGCGTAGCTCTTCCGCATACTCCAGCACAAAGAGTCGGAACTCCTCTGCATCGGGCGTATACGCCGCCTTGCAGTCACATAGGCGCTTGGCTAGGCGCTGGGCCAGAATGCCAAGCAGGGCATCGGCAAAGTTGAACGGGTCCATGCCCATATCCATCAAGCGGGTGATGGACTCCGGTGCCGAGTTGGTGTGCAGTGTAGAAAATACCAGGTGACCTGTCAGGGATGCCTCCACACCCATGGAGACGGTTTCCTTGTCGCGGGATTCGCCCACCATGATGATGTCCGGGTCCGCCCGCAAGAATGCGCGCATCACCAAGGCAAAGTCGATTCCCGCCTTCTTGTTGATCTGGACCTGGCGCAAGCCTTTCTGGGTAATTTCCACCGGGTCCTCGGCCGTCCAGATCTTGGTTTCGGGGGTATTGAGAAATTTGAGAATGGAGTGCAGTGTGGTGGTCTTACCGGAGCCGGTGGGGCCGCACACATAAAACAAGCCATACGGCTTGCTGACCGTCGCCTCCAAGCGTTCCTTGTTGTGGGGTGTCAGCCCCAGCTTCTCCAAGGGAATGGGCTCACCGGCAGCCAGGATACGCATGACCACGTCTTCAACGCCGCCCGCCGATGGAATCGTCGCAACACGGAGCTCGATATCCAGTGGACCATACTTCTTGAACTTGATCTTGCCGTCTTGGGGTTTACGACGTTCCGAGATATCAAGATCACACATGATTTTCAAGCGCGTGACCATGGCTTGGCGGAAGTGGGCAGGCACCTCCACGTAAGGAACCAGACTGCCGTCGATGCGAAAGCGTATGCCAGTCTTGAGCTTTCCCGGCATGGGTTCGATGTGAATATCGGACGCCTTCTGGTTATAGGCGTCGATGATCACTTTGTTGACGAACTTGACCAACTCGTTGTCCGCAGCTGCGGACTCCAGCGACTCGTCGTTGGCACTGTCGTCAATAGGGCCACCATCCATGTCGGCCAGCAACTGGTCGATGGTGCCGGTGTCTGCCGTCGCGCCAAATAGCTGCGCCAGTGTTTCCTGAAACTCCGTCTGAGTCGTGACCCTATAGGCAAATTTTGCAATCCTTGGATACACCTGGGGTACCACGCGCGCACCGCGGACGGCTTCCGGGTCCATGCACATGATGACCAATCCGTCCGGTGCTTCCTCCAGCGGAATCCATCCCTGCTCCTCAATGAACTCGCGCTTGAGGGCGCCATGGAGCATCTCGGAGCGAATGCGTCCAGGATTGAATGGCTCGTACGGTACGCCGAAAAATTTGGCCAGCGCCGGCCCGATCTGGGCAGGCTTGATCTTGTATTGCGCCATGAGCAGATGCTCAACGGACTGGCCTTCCGCGCGTGCGTCCTGAATGCACTGGGTCAGTTCGTCATCCGTCAACAGGCCATCCGCAACCAGGGAGTCATACTTGGTTGCCTTCTTGCGCGGCGCGGCCCCACCCCCATTTGCTCGCTGGCGAATGGCCGTGGCCAGGGTCTTGCACAGCTCGACGACGCCATCGACCTCCAGATCCCCGAACGGCTCGTCGCTCTTGTTGTTGATGACCTGCAACACGCCATGCAGCGTATTGCCCTCCAGGATAGGAGCCACCAGCATCTGCTTGGTACGGTAGCCCGAGCGCTTGTCCACCACCTTCAGGAAAGTCAGCGCAGGGTGAATCTGCTTGAGTGCCTCATCGTCGTACACATCCGGCAGATTCAATAACTTGCGGCTGAAGGCCACATACCCGGCAATGCTTTGCGGAGAAATGGGCAGCTTCAGGTCACTGCTGCTGTTGAGCCCGGTCTTGATCTTGGAAACGATGGCCGTCTGATCCTCATTGACGGCATACAGGGTCAGCCGGTCCGCGTTGAGCAACTTGCAGATGTCTTGGCTGGCCTCCAGCATGATCTGCTCCAGATTTTCCGTATCGTGGATGCGTGCGGTGACATGGTGGAGCTGCCGATAGAACAAAGCCTCAAAGGTCATGCCCCGCTTCTGCGATGGCAACTTCTGTGATTCAAAAAAAGCCTGCTCCGAAGCCTTCTCGGACGATCCCGTGGGCAACACCGCGCTCATATATCAAACTCCTGCCCGGCACGCATCCGCCGGATATCGTGCGTTACGTTGGGGCCGAATGGTTGCGTCTGATCAAACCGTTGTATCTCCGCCATGATGAGTTCCGTCTCTGCGGGCTTGGTGTGTGTGATGTAGATAGGATAGTTCTTGCCCTTGGCGATGCAATCCAACTCGCTCGCCAGCACCGTGGGCGACAGATGCAAGCTGCGCCGTGCCAAGTCCTTTTCCCGATTGCTGAACGCCGTTTCGATCACCAGCATGGCCACGTTCAACTGATTGACACGATCCCAGAAAGCCTGGTTGCGCTCAGTGTCCCCGGTGAACACCCAGCACCCGCTTCCTGCGGTGATGGCAAAACCCGCCGCCGGCACGGTGTGGACAGCCGGCAAAACTTCGATGTATTTGCCCGACAGCTCGATGGTTTGCCCGATCCGGATCTCATGAAAACTGATGAAGGGCGCCTGCGGCGTGGGGATGCGGGAAAAGTCCGGCCAGATGACGTTGTTGAAAATATGCGCCTGCAAGGCTTGGATGGTGCCTGCCAGTGCATGGATCTTCAAGGGTTCCTTGCGCTGCGCCGCGGTGGCGTCCACCATGAGTGGCAATGCGGCGACATGGTCAAGATGCGAGTGGCTGAGCAGCACGTGATCCACCTGACGCATCTCGTCCAACGTCAAGTCACCAACGCCGGTTCCCGCATCCACCAGAATCTCGCCGTCGATCAGAAACGAAGTGGTCCTGCAATCCTTGGCAATGGCGCCCGAGCATCCCAATACGCGTACTTTCACGGCAAGAGCCTCATTTGGTTTCAAAGTTGGTGGCACCATCCCACTCAGGGTCGAATGGGAGCAAACGCATGGAGGCTACCCGGTCCGCGTATAGCTGGTAAAGGAACTTTTTGGCGTTCATGCGCATTAAGTTGATCAACAACACATCCGCCTGATCCCAATTCTGAGCCCGATAGGCTTTGACGAAGGCAGTCCAGGTTTTGAGCTCGGTTGTCGATGCTTCGTTCATTTGCGCGGTTGGAGCCATCGGCCAGTAGATGGCCACGGACTGCTCCTTCCCCTTCACACGCACCCGATCCAGCTCCTGCCAAGCGAACTCCGTTGTCATCTTGCACGTGGTCTCGCTGACGACGATGTCCACGCCATAGACCTTGCACAGTCCTTCCAGCCGCGAACCCAGATTGACTGCATCACCAATCACGGTATAGGCGCGCCGAATGTTCGAGCCCATGTCCCCGACACACATGGTCCCTGTGTTAAGGCCGATGCCGATGCCGATATCGGGCAAACCCCTTGCGCGGTGCTCCAGGTTGATGTCACGCACGGCATGAGCCATCTCCATGGCCGATTTAACCGCTAGATGGGCATGCTCGGGGGTTTCGACGGGGGCGCCCCAGAACGCCATGACGCAATCGCCCATGTACTTGTCAATGGTGCCCCGATTGGCCCTGATGATACTGGTCAGCTTGCTGAAGACCCCCGTCAACAACTCCTGCAACTGGGTCGGCTCCATGTGTTCCGACATCTTGGTGAAGCCACGCATGTCGCAGAACATCACTGTCAGCTCCCTGCTGGTTGCCTTCATGCTGTAGCTGTCGGGGTCCTTGACCATCTCGTCCACCAATTCTGGCGGAACATAGGTGCCAAACAGATGGGCTAATTCGCGCTTGGATCGTGTTTCAACAAAGTAACCATAGCTCATGTTCAACGCAAACGCGGTCAAGGTCATGACACCGGCAGCCGCCAGCGGCATCACCAAGCCATGAGCCACATACAACCAAGTATTGACGGCTCCGAGGAAAATCAGGACGCCAACACTCAACATCACCGCACGGGTTGCCGACAGCAACGGCAACCCGAAGGCCAGCAACAAGCCCGTCACCAGCAATACGAAAACGTCATATCCAATCGCGTAGTCCGGCTTGAGCGTGACCTTGGCATCCAACCAGCCCGAGATCAGATTGGCATGCGACTCAACGCCCGGATACACCTCCCCCACCGGCGTTACGCGCAGGTCCAGCAGGCCCGGGGCCGTGGTTCCCACGAGAACGATCTTGTCCTTCAAGCTGCCAGGCGGAAGGCGTCCAGCCAACACATCGGCGGCCGACACGTAGCGGAATGAACCGCCTTTGGCGCCACCAGGTCCGCGATAGGGAACCAGAGTCGCAATCTGTGGGTTTACCGGGATGGCAAGCGCCGACTTACCCTCTCGCAACAAGATACGATCAAGCCCCTGATAGTTCTTGGAGAGCCACTGCTCATCAGAGAACCCAACCTCCACCGGGGGAGACCCGACCAAGCGTCGGAACATGGCCAGCGCAAGAGACTCGTAGTACTGGCCCTTGTATTCCGCCAGCAAGGGAAGCGAGCGTACAACGCCATCACCGTCAGCAATGGGATTGAAGTGGCCCGCCAGCGGTGCCGCCTGATTCAGCTCCGGAATGTTGGCACCAAAACCGGTCCACGAATACGCAGCTACCGGTCGCCCCTTCAAGTCCTCCTTGGACAAGACCGGCGCAGGCAACATCCCTGCCGTACGCCCCTCACTATCATTGGTAAAGTAGTAGCCCAGCACCACCGGTCGTCGCGCCAGCGCCTTGGCGAAAACCGCGTCGTAATCCAGTTCCGGCTGCAGTTGCCGCACACGCTCGGCAAAGCCAATCTGACCCTTGAATTCGTTACGCGCCAATTCATCCAGGCGCCCGAGCCCCGAACTGTCGTCGGGCTCGGCAAATACGATGTCGAAGCCCAGAATGGCAATCTGCTGCTGGTCAAACAGCACATCCGTCAGGCGCCCGAGCTTGTTACGCCCCCAAGGAAAGCGTCCGACTTCGGCGAGACTCTTCTCATCGATGTCGACGATGACGATGCGCTCGTCCAGCGTTCGCGGCATGGTCGCGCGCAAACGTGCATCGTAGATGATGTCATCGAACCGCTGCAACACCCCGATAGGCACCACACCCATGGCATGCAACAAAGCGATGACCACCGGGATGAGTGTCACCGCAATCCGTTGCCAATGCCTTGCAAGTGTGTTCATGCCGCATCACCTGGGAAACGGGAGCGCAACGGTTCTCAAGGGAACAGCACAAACCTTCAGGTTTGTACAAATTGCATTTGCGTGCCCGCCAACTCGATCAAATCTCCGTTCTTCAAGGCAACCGGTTCGGCCCGAATGGGTGCTCCGTTCAATGTGGGATTGCCAGCACCTTCGACGTGGTGCACCACGAAACCATGCTGACGGCGGGTAATGGCTGCCACAGCCACCCCTGGCTTCCCGATGGTGGTGACCACCTTGGTCAAGGGAACTTCCCGTCCGGATGCAGCGCCCGACAACACCTTGATGGAAGCCTGGAAAGCGCCCAGTCCGATGGAGTCTCCACCCGATGGTGCCGGTGCAGCGGGGCGCGGAGGTGCGGGCGGGGGAGCCGATGGCCGGGCTCTGACCACCATGGTCTTGTCGAAGTTATCCACCTCGCCGTCGCCCACGAACTTGATCTTGTACTTGCCGATCTCGATACTGTCGCCGTTTTGCAGTTGCTGCTTCTTGATGGCCTTGCCGTTCAGATACGTGCCGTTGGTGCTGTTAAGGTCTTCCAGAAACACTTCGCCGCCGGTCATCTGCAGTACGGCGTGCTCGCCGCTGACCGCCAGGTTGTCAATCACGATATCGTTGTATGGCCGACGCCCCAAGGTGGTCCGGTCCTTGGTGAGTTGCACTTCCTTGATCACGACCTCATCGATCGAAACGATCATTTTCGGCATGATCGACTCCTTTTCCTGTAATGTGTTTTTGGAAAACGCTTTTGCATCTTACTTCCCCAACCACCGAGCGATGAGGCCGCGCTTTTCTGTCGCCTCAAGTACCGCCACCAGCAGCACGGATACATTGTCTCGGCCACCGTTCTCGTTGGCCGCATCGATCAACCGTCCGGCCTTTTGATCCAGGGGCACATCTTCCGCCACGATTCTAGCGATTGCCGCATCGTCAATCATGTCCGACAACCCGTCGGAGCACATCAGGTAGATGTCCCCCGGTTGCACCACATGCTCATTGACATCCATCAGAACGGACTCATCCACGCCCAGAGCCCGCGTGACCAGATTCTTGATGGAGGACGTTGCGGCCTGCTCGGGCGTAATCAGCCCCGCATCCATCTGCTCTTGCAGCAGCGAATGGTCCTTGGTGATCTGCTCCAACAGACCCGCCCGAAACCGATAGCAGCGGGAGTCGCCAATATGGCCCAACACCAATTTGTCTTCCCTGAAGACGCCGACCACCAGGGTCGTCCCCATGCCGGCATAGTGTGCGTTGGAATTGGCGGAGTTGAAGATCGACCGATTGGCATTGTCCACGCAGATTTCCATCGCGCGGCGCACTTCCTTGGCCTTGGCACCCTCGCCAGCTTCCACCAACCAGCGGCTTAGCTCGGACTTGATGAAGGCCGTTGCCATGCCACTGGCAATTTCACCGGCGTTGTAGCCCCCCATGCCATCCGCCAGAACGGCCGTCAGCGTTGCTTCGTCAAACGCCACCGAATCCTCGTTGTTGTCACGCGCTCTGCCAGGATCCGACTTGGCGCAAAAATGGTAAATCATGGTGTTCTTATCTCTCGGAGCCCGAGCCGGTGTCGGCCCCCGTGTCTCCAGGAGCACTGCTCTTTTGGATCACGGTCTTCTCAAACAGGTTGGCGCTGGCGGGCATGGTCTGCGCGAAATCCGCTGTGTCGCCCACCGAGGGCGCGACGGTGGCTGCAACCGTCGCGGAAAACGCCATCGTCTTCTCATTTGACGGATTGGTCTGCACTGGTCTCGCAGCGGTCTGGCCTGCAGTCACTTCCCCGGTCAGTTGGGCCATGACGCTGCGCAAGTCGGCGGCGAACTGGTCGCCGGTCTGGTAACGGGTTTCCGGCCGCTTGCTCAGCGACAGCGCCACCACGTCCGCCAGTGCCGGCGGCAGCTCTGGGCGAATGACCCGGATATCTGGCGCCTCCTCGTTGGCGATCTTGTACATCAGCTCCGACATGGAATCACCGCGAAACGGCAGAACCCCCGCCAGCAACTGAAACAACATAACCCCCAGCGAGTACAGGTCGGAGCGTCCATCCACCTTCTTGCCGGCCAGTTGTTCCGGCGACATAAAGCTGGGCGTGCCCAGAACCAAGCCGGTCTTGGTCTTGCTGGAATCGGTGATGCGGGCAATGCCGAAGTCGGTGACCTTGACGGTGTCGGTATCCAACTCGTACATGATGTTGGCTGGCTTGATGTCGCGGTGCACCACGTGCTGCTTGTGGGCATAGGCCAGCGCCTCGGCCACGCGTGCCACGATGCTCAGCACCACCGGTACCGGCAACAAGTTGTCACCCTTGCAATGGTCGGCGAGGTCCTTGCCCTTGAGGAATTCCATGGCGATGTAGGCGAGGTCGTGCTCTTCGCCTGCGTCGAAGATGGTCACGATGTTCTGGTGCTGCAATCGCCCAGCCGTCTCGGCTTCGCGGAAGAAGCGCTCGCGGGCATCCACCAGTTCGTCGCCCGCGAACTCCTGACTCAAGGCCATGGTCTTGATGGCCACCACGCGGCCGATCTTGGGGTCGCGGCCCTGGTAAACGACCCCCATGGCGCCTTTACCCAATTCCTTTTCCACCTGGTAGCGACCCAGCATGGGTTTTTCCACAGCCCCATCATCAAGCAACATGGTGCCACCGGGATGGCTTCCACTGCCACCCAACAACACGGTTTCCGACAGGTTCTTGGCGCGGTTGAGCTTGGCCTGGATGTCCTTGTAGTTCTTGTCGAAGGCCGACATGTGGGCATACACCGCTTCGGCCTTGTTGAACTGACGCTTGCGCTCGAAGTCCATGGCCAGGTTGTACAGGTTGCCCATCACGGCCTCGTTCATGGGCACGCGGCGGAAGCGGTCGAACGCCATGTCCAACTGGCCCTGGCCCTGCAGGGCCAGCCCCATCATGCGGTTGGTCTCGGCGGACTCTTCGTCGGCCTGAACCTTGCCCGCTTCGGTCACAAGGAAGCGCTTGGTGGTCAGTGCCAAGTGCCCCAGCACCAGCACGGTCGCCGGAAACACCAGCTTGAGCCACATCGCGGCGCCCGACAACAAGCCAAACTCTAACGCCAACAAGCCGAAAAAGAGCACGCCCGTGGTGCTGGCCGCCATGCCCGCCGACAACCGGGGCAGCCCAGCCACGATGTACGCCGCGATCAACAGGAATACAGCCAAGCTTGCCGCGCCCCCCCAAGACGGTTGGACG
>Ga0066432_1000356_pt1 | contig 11562 bp, 12 predicted proteins | sample LakWasMet46_HOW7_2_FD_59520 | JGI IMG/M metagenome (GOLD analysis project Ga0066432, IMG submission 59520) | Freshwater sediment methanotrophic microbial communities from Lake Washington under simulated oxygen tension - Sediment Metagenome 46_HOW7 | ecosystem: Environmental > Aquatic >... | reverse complement strand
AGGTCTGAACTCGCCAAGAAACTTACTGAGTTACCCCTGCCTCCACCACCCATGGATGGGGTTCCTCCACACGTTGCCATGCGATGGGTGACGCGCCTCCGAAAGTTTTATATACCAAGTCTGGAGGTATTTCGACTATTTGAATCCATTGACTTGGCCGTGAGGGAAAACTACAGCTACCGAAATCCAGCCTTGGCTTCAACATGGACTATCGTGTCCGGTGTAAAGATTCAATCCCTGCCGAAGATTGCCCCACCCTTCTGCGTCGGAGCAGTAGGACTAAGCGGTACGGGTAAATCAGAAGCAATCAAACGCTGCCTGAGATGCTATCCTGGCCAAGTCTTCCTTCATGAGACCTTTCCAAAGCTAGTGGGCCCACACCGGCAACTGCCTTGGATTTCCATCGATGTGGCACCCGGAGGGCATTCAGTCGATACGGCGCGAAGCCTGATGATAGAGTTTGATCGTGTCCTGGAATGCAATCGCTTTGCCAATGAACTTTCCACCAAAAATCCCAATGGGATGAAGATGCTGGATGTCTGGCGACAGGTCGCGTCGGCGCACTTCCTGGGCCTACTCCACCTAGACGAAATTCAAAACCTATTCAAACTTGCAACTCTGAGAAGGCGTCGCGGAAAAATTGGGGAAACGTCTGACCCTCCAGAGTTAAGCATTGTTGAGGATCAGCTATTGAAGTGGATTCTTACACTTCTGAACACTTGGCAAGTTCCACTTCTTGTGTCTGGCACACCAGATGGTTTTGGCGCCTTATCTAAACGCATGAGTACGGCAGGTCGCATAGCAAATTCGGGCTCCCACGTATTCCGCCATTTTGACGATTTCAAAGCCTCGGAGTTCAGGAAGAACTTTCTACCGGTACTTGGAAGGTACCAATTCGTTCGCACACCCCTTGCGGTCAATGATGAATTGGCAGATTTGCTTATTGAATTGACAGGCGGAATTCAGCGTTTCATCATTGCAATCTGGATTGCGGCTCATCGGGTTGCGCTTGAACGAAACAAGGGCGACTTGTTGCTGTCCGACTTTCGTAAGGCGGCAGACACTCTCTTGGCCCCGATTGGCCCCGCAGTAGCAGCACTACGCAGTAGAGATCCAGCGCGTATGTCAAAGTTTGAAGACCTCGTTCCGCGCAACGATGCATTTTGGTCACACTTCTGGCAAGAAGTCGGCGGAGCTTAAGCAAATCCCTTTGCTAGGCTGGCATCAATCGATCAGTGGCTGGCAACATGGCATTGCCTTTTCTGGAGCTTGCTTTTTTTGATTGACGGCCGCACATTGACGGCAAAGCGATTGTCAGATTGGGTCCCGATTGCCGGTTGATTTCATCCAGTTCGTCGGTAGTGAGTCCACCAATTCTGGCGCTTTCCGCAGTAGACATTCCTTTCATCCGGAATGCCAGAACTGCGGCCAGCGCACTCACTTTTCCTCCTCGTCGAATCATTAGATTGGGCAGACCTAACCCATTAAGCAAGGAAGTCACCTGATGTACAGGCCTCTCCAGGCTATTCGCTACGGTCCCGTGACTTCCTTTGCTCTCAATATATACAGCCATCAATTTCATGAGATCCTCTTCACCAGCTTTCAACGGCTTTCTTGTTTGAACATCACCGTAAGTGTTTGGAGAATCGATAAGGCAATTTAGTGCATCGTCAGCTGTCTCGTATAGCATCGCCGCAGCCAGGACGTAGGGTGCGACAGATGATGCTGAATTTCGCAAGTACAGCACCCCGTCGACCTGATTCAAGATTTGTCCCTGGGGCTTGTCAACCAGTGCCGCCAAAACTGTCGTTAGCCAGCGCGTGGGAAACGCGCTTTGGATGAGATCACTCAGCAAAGGTGATTTGACCGTCCCGCCATGTGTCTGAAGGCCGCGCTCCGCTGCCCGTCGCCTTAGTGTCATCGAGACGTACTTGACGTCTAACGGTTTTTGCCGGTCAGAGAGGCCCGAGACAATATCCATGTATTTCAATACATAAGAATTGTCTTGCGCCTCTTCGACCAAGCTTGTCGAGACCACCTCTGAATGCTTGAATTCGGACGGGAAACTTAGAAATGCATCGTCAGTGTCCAGGAAATTCAATGGTGCTCCATGCTTTGGACACCAAAGATGTCCAGGCAGTTGAAGATCGCGGCGCCAGTAACTCACTCCGTGGAATTTCACGTCAGCCTTTGCGCACTTTGCACAAAAGTATGCGCCGCTTCTCGCACTCGCTGTGCCACTCACGCCTAATACGGTTCGGCGCGACAAGCTGCCATGGGCTAGGTCAGGAAGGTATGAAGTGATTGCTCGCCGATACGAGAGCGTGGTGTGGCCCAGCGCGAACTTCTCAGCAGACATTCCGGCCATACGGCTTAGAGGTTCGAGCAGTGAGCACTCGCGAGGTGAAAGATGCTGAAGCTCAAACATATTGAGCATTAACTTTTGCGTCTCCTTTACCGATCGCAATCCGTTGATCCTGATTACTCGACCAAGGTAGCCGAGGCAGTATTCCTCAGGCAAGGGCACCGGCCCCACAAGAGTGTTCATGTATCTCCGCCTCTTTCTGCCTTGCTGTGAATCGGACCAAGCGCTGACAACGACCTGATGACTGCTGACAGCGCCTTTGCGTGCGTTGCTGAACCATCCCAGGTAACGGCCAGCGCATTGACCAAATCTTCATTGAGTCTCACAGACTCCGGGGTGACGCCAACTTCATATCGCTCGACGTAGAGGCAGACCTCTTCCGCCAGTCGCGATGCCTTCCTGCCCTGCCCCATGAGGATGCGGCTCACCTGAGATTGACTTGCAACCAGGTCTGCAGCAATTTGGGCTTGCGTAATGCCGCGTGCCTTGCAGGTAGCCCTTGCGCGTTCAATTCGCCCTGATAGGTTCTGCTTTGACATGCGTTTAGCATATCACAATGCATATGTGCATATAAGAAAAAAATGACCAACGTACCGAATTGAATTCGACTCAAAGTAGGTCGTTGGTGGTTCGTGTTCCCGCTCGCTCAACCGCTCGCTCAATGGCTTTGCGGGTCAACGGCAATTTGTCCAGAACAGAGAGCTTGGGCCTAAGTTGAGGCAGTTCTTGGTAGATCTGCCAAAGCCGAATGGCCTTTCGTGGATGAAGTTCCTTTAGTTTCAGTGCAACCGCATTGACCGCAGCGCTCAGACCAAGGTCCCTCTCATCCCACTTGACGCGGGTGGTCAAGTTGGAGCTCGGCAATCGGTGGGGAAGGTTTGCGGAAAGCCACTGCTTGTCGTTTCTGTATAGCCAAGCGTAGTTTGCCGGGTCCTGTGCTCTCATCCATTTGATGCCTAGTTTTCCATGCAATTCAAGACACCTTAGCCATTTGGACCTGGACGTCCTCTTGCGACGCTGAAACACCGCCTCCTGCCACGCTTGATGCAAGCCTGGATCCGTGCGCAAAAATCGGGTGACCGCTTGTACGGTGACCCCCTGCCTGGTGGCAGCATGTGTCTTACTTACGCCCGCCAGCAGGTTACCTTTCAATGCAGACTGAATACTGGAAGTCAGGGTCTTAGGGCGGCGCTTCACAGCAATGTGCGCCTGCGCTAGCCATGCCATCGCTGTTCCAACATTTATTCCCACAGTTGCGGCTGCGCGCGTAGCCGACATCCTGTTTTTGACCAAGTCCAGCAATCGGGACCGAGCGGGATCTGCACTGACAGCCGCGTGCCCCTTTTCATTCACAACGTCTGTCCGGCCATCAAGACTTTTGACCAGTGCGTAATGGTATGTCTCATAGGCCTTCAAAAAGGTGTTTGTGTCTTCAAACAAGAACCCAATTGCAACAAGCAATCGCAAGGGATGGGTTCCTTTACGCCACGGTCTAAGCAACCTGCCCAACTGCATACCTGCATCGGCAACGGTCAGTGGCAAAGCCTCCAACTCGCTTGGCCCTTGTAGGTCCTGGCACCAGTCAGAGTACAACCCTGAAAACTCTGATACTTTGAGACTCCCATTCGCGGTTACCCATCCGTTTCGACCCGCAGCCGCCCGAAGAACAGGAACTACCTTCTCACCCTGAAGCCAGCCTGTTTCACGATTGCTGCAATGCAATTCCAGCGTGAGTGCCGACAGCTTTCTAAGTGCCGAGTCATCGATAGTCGAACTCGTCCAAGCCGACGATAGCTGTTGCAGCTCAGGGAGACACCACAAAAATCGGCCAACTCCCGTGGACTTAACCCTAGACTCAAGAAGCGGGAGTCCATGACGCCCACAAAACCAGACGCCCGGGAATTGATGATCCAGATGCCAGTAGCTCCAACCCGTATCTCTACGGTCATCCTCCATACAAGAAGGGCAAGCCTTTAGTGGATGATTTGCCCGAAAGCCGCTGGTTTGGAGGCCCAAACGGTATCGCAAGTGGGCCACAGAGTCACCGCACATCGTTTGTACGGCTTCCTCAAAAAGTGCTTCGGAAAGGAACGGTCTGTAAAAAGATAGCAGCGTTCGTGTCCGTGCTATTTCATCAGCCGACCCCAGTGCTTCAGAAGTTCGGCTGGCAAATTCTCCAAGTGCATTTGGGAGGTCATGATGGATGCCTGAATGGCCCCTGCCAAACAACACTCTTGCAGTTTCAGCGGAATTCGAATTTCCCCAAAAGGCATGCTGCCGACTTACGAGGCTGAAGAGACTCTCGTTTGGCAGCCAACTCAGCAGTGACGGGCGGGCATTGAACAAGTCAGATGACCTCATGAGTTGCTTCCCGTCGGTATGGCTATCTAGGACATATCACTAGACGTACTGCTTCATAGCTGATTGCAGCTCTTCCCCAACAACGACTCTCAATTCGAGAGGCCCCAATACTTCCACATGCCTCCCATGCCGCAAGATATCCATGGCCAACTCCCGCGTATCCGTAAACGGCACTTCCAATGTGACTTGACCATCCGCCTCATGGGTAAGCCTTTGCTGCGGATGCCACAACTCTTGCGCCACCCACCGCGCCCGCTCTTTAGAAAACCTCATCCTGGCCCAGCGCACCTCCGACCCCGCAAAGATCCCGTACCCCTGTCCCACAAAGCCACTCAGCTCCTTCTTGGGTACCGCTTTGATCTTCTTGCGCAGCGTCGTCGCCGCCTCAATTGCGTCCATCGAAAACGACCGCATGGCCTCCTGCTTGTGGCACCAGGCTGCCAGGTACCAGTTTCCCCGGTGAAACATCAGCTGCTGGGGCGACACCTCCCGCTCGGTCACGTCATCTTTGGCCCGGCCGTGGTAACGGATGTGCAGCCGCTGTCCACCCAGTAGGGCGGCCGCCACGATCTCGAAGAATCTGTCGGGCACCGGGCGAGCCGCCACGTTGAGCAGCTTGATACGGGATTCGACCTCCTGCGCCGAATGATTCCCTGACTCGATCACGGCGCGCAGTCTGGCTTTCAAGGGCTCGATATGTGGCCCGAGCAGACCTGGCTGTATCTCGGTCAGCAGGGACTGCATCATCAGGAGCGCATAAGCCTCCTCGGCGTTGAACCATAGACCCGGCAATGGCTGCTGCCGAATGTGCTTGCCGCTGGCATAGCTGTAGCCCCCATCGGCCTTGCTCCACTGGATGGGCGCGTTCAGCCGTTCACGCATGTATTCAATGTCACGGATGAAAGTGGCCCGAGACACTTCGAGCACCTTGAGGAACTCTTCGATGGGTACCACGCCGCGGGAGTGCAGCAACGAATCGATCTTGTAGAAGCGCTCGGTCCGGTCCATTGTGTGCTCGCCTTTTCATGTGACTCACGCCATGAGCCATGTGGTTTCCATAATAGCTTGGACACCCAAGAATTCCCAGCGACATGAACAACTTTGACCGGCACTACGAGGACTACGACATTGCCGAGGACAGCCCCGGATCGGTGCCGCCGGCCGTATCACTGCAAACTGCGTTTGCAGTACCGGTGACCCAATGGTGCGTTCGCATACTGTGTGGTGTGGCGGGTCTTCCCGCCTACTGGGAGCGCAATGCCGAAATTGCTCCCATCGATACCAGCTGGTTGGCCGAAGTGGTCGGACCGACTGGCGTTGGTGCTCTATCGGACATGGACGCAGTGCGCCGACATTTGCTCGACCAGCGGAAGGCTCTCCCAAGGGGGACGGCGGCGGCCGCCGAGTGCGATGCCGTGCGCAATCTGCGTTGGCTCTCCCGCAGTGCCGGTCTCAGCCCCGTAGAAGCACAGATCCTCACCCTGGCCTTTGCCCACAGGGCATTCAGCACCCTGCGCAACGTGAGCGCGACCCTGCCGAACATGTCACGCACGGACCTGCCCCTGGTTCTGGGCGCCATCCTGGACACCGAGCCAGCCCAGGTTCAAGCCGCCATGGCTCTGGGCGGACGCCTATTGCGCTGCGAACTGATCAGTTCCTTCATTACCGTCGAAGGGTCGTTGAACCATCTGGTGCAAATCAGCCGATCCCTGGCAAACCGGATTGCCTTGCACAGCGCAGCACCGGAACGCCTGATGGAAGGGTTCTGCCATCCGCTACCGTGCACACCACTCTCCCTGACGGACTATCCCCACATGGCCGTCAAGACCGAATTGGCACAGCGTTGGCTGGTCGGCGCCGTGGGACAGTCCGGCGCCCATCTACTGGTTCAGGGAGCGCCGGGTCTGGGTAAGACCGAATGGGTGCGCGCCTTGCTGAGTTCCCAGAGCATTGCCGGCCAGGAACTCACCGTGGTCGGGGAAACGGGCGATGTGCTCACCGGCGATGAACGCATCGCGAACCTGAAACTGTGTATGCACCTGCTGGCCGCTACGGACCGTACGGTCATGGTGTTTGACGAGGCCGACGATGCCTTCAATGCACGGGACCGCGACAACTCTGAAGGTCATTCCGTGGTCAACCACCGGGCGCACCTGAACCGCATGCTGGAAGAAAGCCCGATTCCGGTGATCTGGATCATGAACCATCCCGAGATCCTGGACCCGGCCATGCTGCGCCGCTTTGACTTGGTCATTGCCTTTGACCCCATGCCGCGCTCGCTGCGGCTAGGCATGCTCCAAGAACGGTTCCGATCTCCGAACATCACCAGCCAGGCCGAACTGGGGCGCTGGGCCGATGTGGAAGGATTCAACCCGGCGCTGATTGATCGCCTAGACCGGGTGGCCCGCCGCGCCGCGGCCGTGGATCAGCCCCTGGACGTCCGGCATTGCCGCCAGTGGATCAGCCAGCGCATCGATGAACGCGCGGCCCGTCTGCTCAATCGCTCCAGTGCCCCGGTTGCCTGGCAGGCCGACCTGGTCAACGCCAGCGTGGACCTGGAGAGGCTTCTGACCGGAATCGAGGCCAGCGGCAATGCCCGCATCCTGTTGCATGGTCCACCGGGCACCGGCAAAACTGAGTTTGCCAAAGAACTGGCCAAGCGCCTGGACCGGCCACTCCTGGAGAAACGCGCCAGTGATCTGCTCTCTGCCTGGGTCGGCGAAACCGAGAAACAGATTGAGCGTGCCTTTACCGAAGCCCTGCACCGGGATGCGGTCCTGTTCATCGATGAGGTCGACAGCCTGGTCTTCAAGCGCGATGCTGCCCAGCGCAGCTGGGAAGTCACCTTGGTCAATGAGCTGCTGGTGCAGCTCGGTGACTTTGAAGGCATCGGGGTTCTGGCTACCAACCGGTTGGAGGCATTGGACGTAGCCGTGCTAAGGCGCATGGACGCTAAGGTCGCGTTTGCACCCATGCGAGCCGAGCAGCTGGTGGCGGCCTTCACCGCGTTCACGCGGGCCCTGGGCATTGACCCACCGGATGCGGCACAACGCCAGGAACTGTCGCGAGTCCAGGGACTGACCGTGGGGGACTTTGCCTGTGTCCAGCGCCGGCTGCGCTTCGATCCCTTGGGAAACGAGCCGACTTCGGAACTGATTGACCGCCTGCAGGCCGAAGTTCGGTTGCGAGAGGGCGGGAAACTTCCGCTGGGGTTTACCAGTGATGTTGAGCGAGTCGCATAAGGAGCCACCATGCCAACCACAACCGAACCGCTAAAACCATGGCAGATGGCCCGGGATGTCACTATCGTCATTCTGGTCTTCGGTGCCATTGTCGATCTGGCCACTCCGCCAGCCGCCCCGGAGCGTTACCTGCCGGTTGGCAGGGTTCAGAGCATCCAGTTCTTTGGGAGCCTGGGCGTCAGATCCCAGGTTAATACCCGGGAGGCCCAAGGTGCCGAGCGCAGCTTTGTGGTGAGGCAGGTCAGCCAATTGGTGCAAGGGCAAGACGTCGTGCTGCACGTGGGTCGCTGGCGCTCAGAGCTTTGCAACGCAGACCACACGGTGTGCGAGGACCTGTTGGGGGACCCGCAATGAGCCACCGCAAGCAAAGAGCCCGCATCATGGCGCGACAACAGTACAGAATTCTGAATCCGCCGCCTCCGAAGGCTGAGCCGGTGCAACGGCTGTTGGAACTCCAGAAGGATCCCGATACGGGTGACTCGGTCATGGTGCTTCCGCCCGACCTGATGCTGCAACTCGATTGGCGCGAGGGCGATCGACTACGCTGGAAGCGAGTCCGTGGAGGGGTATGGGAGTTGGTGAATCGCACCCTGCTGGCGCGCCAGCGCCGCACAATGGCCGGCAAGCGCGTGGCCAACATCGATATCAAGGCCCTCATCAACGAAGGGCGGGCATGAACTTTGATCCTCCTGACGTTCCGCAACCTCGGGTACGAGGCGGGAAGGTCTTGTACCTGGACTTCGATGGGGTGTTGCACCATGAAGAAGTCTGCATCGATCGCCAAGCTAGTCTCTTCTTTGGGCCAGTCGCCCAGCTCCATGGCAGGAGTCACGGCCACAGCCATCAGCTGTTTGAGCACGCACCTCTGCTGGAGGCGTTGTTAGCCCCGTATCCGGACGTCCGTATCGTGTTGTCAACCAGTTGGGTGCTGTGGCGCGGGTATGCGCACGCGCGCGCGCGATTGCCGTCATCCCTCGCTCAGCGCTGCATCGGGGCCACATTCCACAAGCGAATGGTACGAGATCAGTTCCTGGACATGCCACGGGGCATGCAGATCTGGTCTGACGTCACACGCCGAAACCCAGAAGCCTGGTTGGCCATTGACGACACCTACGAAGACTGGCCCGTCTGGTGCCGTGAGAGGTTGGTTCACTCGGATGCGCACTGGGGAATTCGGGAGCCGGACGTTCATGCCCATCTTGAGGAGGCATTGGCGAGAACGTTTGACCAAGTCCAGCACCAGAAGTGAACTAAGTCACGTGGTCAGACACGTCAGGAGTGAACATGACACCTATCAAAGCAGCAAACAAGATCATTGCCCTGGATGGGGATGGTGTGCTGTTGGACTACAGCACGGCATACGCAAAGGCCTGGGAGCGTGCCTTTGATGAGAAGGTCGTGCTCCAGAACCCACGAGCGTATTGGCCGATAGAGCGTTGGGGCGTTCGTCGCCTCAGTGGGGCAGAGTTGGACCAGTTCCGTGAGCAGATGGATGAGACCTTTTGGAGCACGATTCCGGCCGTCGATGGTGCATTGGAGGCGTGTATGTTGCTGCACGCCGCCGGGCATCGGCTGGTTTGTGTCACTGCGCTGGCCAATCGATACGCATCCGCTCGATTGCGGAACCTGGTGAATCTGGGCTTTCCCATCGATGAGGTGATCACGACCGATGCCGATGCCTACCTGCAAAGTCCGAAGGCCGCGGTGCTGAATGCATTGGCGCCAGTGGCATTTGTGGACGACTATGCCCCGTACATGGTCGGCATCTGTCCCACGATCCACAAGGCCCTGATCATCAGGGATCCTGACGGCAGTCCGAATTCTGGCGCTGCATTGGACGGCGCAGATTCGACGCATGCGGATCTGGCGGCGTTTGCAGCGTACTGGAGCGAACGCGATGCGCAAACTACCAGAGAGCCTCGCATATGAAGATTGCGATCTATAGCGACATTCACTTGGAGCGACAATCCTTCTCCCCCGGATCTGGTGCTCAAACAGCAGATGTGGTGGTCCTGGCCGGGGATATTGGTGAAGGAACCACTGGGCTGTACTGGGCACGGGATCACTTTAAGAACCAGTCCATCGTTATGGTGCTGGGGAACCATGAGTTCTATGGAGGGCGGGACTTCGAGGCTTTCGTAGTCGAGGCCAGATCCACTGCCGAGCGGCTTCGCATCCATCTGCTGGAGAACGACGCTGTGACGATCCAGGGTGTCCGCTTCCTCGGCGCCACCATGTGGACCGACTTTCAGTTGTTTGATCCGCCGCCCCAAGAATTCAGACGGCTGAAAGAGGCGGCGCAGCGATCGGTCAAGGACTATGGGCCAGGGCAGATAGTGTTGGCGGCCGTTGCGGCAGATGGCCTCGGAGCCATTGGAGCATTGGATCCGGATGCGACGATCCAGCGGCATTGGCTGTCACGGCGCTGGTTAGAGCAAGCGCTGGCACACGGTGATCCAGCAAAGACGGTGGTGGTAACGCACCACTGCCCGAGCCTTCAAAGTATTCCACCGCAATTCCGTTCAGGTGCAGCCAGTGTTTTCAGTCCTACCTATGCGTCAAACCTGGAGCGCATCGGTGGTAGCTGCGCGCTATGGATCCATGGGCACGTTCATGAATCGGCTGACTTCGATATGGGGGGCACTCGGGTGGTCTGCAATCCCTTGGGGTACAACTCTCTGGAGTTGGGGCCACAGAATCCGCGCTTCAGCAATTTGCTGGTCGAAATGTAGCTGGCACCGATGCAGCCCAGTTCAACGCTTCTATTTTCAACACGAACCTCACTCGCGAAAAAATGCCCATTAGGAAGCTCTCCGATCTGCGAAATCCCTCCCTCCCATGAGAGAGGCAAAGCGAGCAATCCGGGTATTCAAAGACTTGGGATGAGATTCTGCAGGTAACTGCACACTTGACAAAAGTAGATCGGCACATGCGCGTCACGCAAGGCATCAGCGCCCGCTTGATTCGTGAGGCCATTGACACCTTCCAGGTCTTGGGCAAGGCCAAGATATGCCAGGCGACTGGACTCAGCGGCGCATGCTACTAAACATGCGCATGGTAGTAAACACGATCATGTTTAGGGCCCCTCTATTGCGCCATTCGATGCTCGAAGTAGGGGCGCTCCCTGTCTTCCAGGATGTCATATAGCGAATCCAAATCTTTAGGATCAGGATCAAGCCAAGCATCGATGTTCTCTCGCTTCAGCGGAATGATGCAGCGATCATGTCCCGCAGCCAGAACCTCTGCAGGTGGGTCATCGGTAATGAAGGCAAAAGAGTACAAATCATCTCTGCCTGGAGCAGTCCAGTGCGACCAAAGACATGCCGCGTACAAGTTCTTGCCGTCAAGTGGTTTGAACTCCAATACGACCTTGGAACCGTTTGCATCGTTGACGTACTCATAGAAGGCCGTCACGATGGCCACACCATGCGTGTACCCGAACTGCTTGCGCCAAAAGCCGTCCAGGTTGTCTAAGCGCGCGTTGTAGGTTCCAGGAAATCGTGTATCGAAGTCCTCAGGGCTCCCTGCAATCCGACACTGGTAGCGCATGGGCCGCACAATCTTCTTGCCGTCTTCCACGATCAGTACTGGCAC
>Ga0066432_1000342_pt1 | contig 11856 bp, 12 predicted proteins | sample LakWasMet46_HOW7_2_FD_59520 | JGI IMG/M metagenome (GOLD analysis project Ga0066432, IMG submission 59520) | Freshwater sediment methanotrophic microbial communities from Lake Washington under simulated oxygen tension - Sediment Metagenome 46_HOW7 | ecosystem: Environmental > Aquatic >... | reverse complement strand
GGTCGATGGTGACCTCGTCGGGGTTGCCCTGACTCAGCGACAGCGCCAGCGCGGTCGCGTTGTCCGTATTCTTGATGGACAGCTGGCTCTCCAGATAGGCACGCGCACTCAGCATGGAGGCCAGCAGGCTGCCAGCCAGAGCCATCAGCGTGCTGACGATGATGGCAAGCCACAGTTGACGGAACATGGACATGTTTGCTTCCTTAACGAATCTGCGGGCTCATTCAAACCCTTCCGCGCGCGCGCGCTTGAGCAAGTCTTCCCAGCGCGACAGACGTCCGACACCAGCAGCGGGTGTGGACTCCTTGGCCGAGACGCCGGTGAAAACACCCTCGCTGTTGAAACTGAAAACCGGGACCAAATCGGGCCGCCGCGAGGCAAGACGAATCTCGCCGACCATGTTGTCCAGCACCAGGGGCTCGGCCTCGGGCTGGGCATAGTAGGCCAGCACCATGTGCGCCTGCGATGCCACGGCGTCCGAAGTGCCAATCTTGGCCCGTACATAGATGAGACGAAGCTTTTCGGGCGCCACACCTACTTCCTTGAGTGAAAAGTACTTGGCGATGACAAAGTCCTCGCAGTCACCAGCGCCGCGCCCCAGCGTTTCCAGTGGCGTAGCCCAGTAATCCGGTTGGTTCCAGATCGCCATGTCTTCGCCAAACACGATCTGACGGTTGAAAAAATCGTTGATGCGTTTGAGTCGCTGGGCATCGGGAACGGTGCGCAGGTCCTGCAGCAGGGCCTGCCAGGCCCTGAAGCGGCCCGTCACGTCTTGGCCCCAGCGCTGGGTGATGGAGGCCAACAAGCGCTCGAAATCCGCCCCCCCGTGGGCCAACCGAACCAATCCCAGCGAGGCCACGAAAAGCAACAACATGGCGCACAGAATCCGCCAGTGTCGAGCGGCTTCGCCATGCTTCAAGGGCATGCGGGCAACCTCATGTCGGGAGTGTTCCTTGGCATCAGATGTGGTTATAACGCGACAAATGGGCGTTTTCGAGCTTGTAACAGATTGTGTATTTTTTCACGCATGCTCTTTTTTTCTGACAGGCGCAAAAGCCCATTTTTCAGGCTAGTTAAATTTTCCGGGAAAATCCGCCACTATCCCTGCTGTCAACAGGGTCAGAGCCGCCGGCGCCAAAAGCCCCGGCCCTTTGCACCATAACACCGAAAGAATTCCGCGAAGTATGACCAAGCTCACCGCCATCAGTTGTGCCGCGCTCGTTGTGGCCCTTGCTTTCAACCATGGCGCCATGGCCGAGTCTGCGGGCTCCCCTACGACACTCAAGGACGCTGTCGAGCGGGCCATTCTGCAAAACCCTGAGGTCCGGTTGCGTTTCCACAACCTGGAAGCGGCCAAGGCCGAGCGTCGCGGGGCCCAGGGCGGCTGGCTGCCCCGTGTCGACCTGGAAGTCGCCGGCGGCGCCTACCAGACGAAGACCCCCGCGCTGGACTCCACGCAGGACTACAACGGCAACCGTGCCACCCTCCAATTGCGCCAGACACTGTTCGACGGATTCGCCACGCTGCACGAAGCGCGACGGCTGAGTTACGCCCAGCAAACTGCCTACTTCGACTTGCTCTCCAGCGGCAACCAGACAGCACTCGAGGTGGCACGTGCCTACCTGGACGTGCTGCGCTACCGCGAACTGGTACAACTGGCCTCTGACAATTTCACCTCGCACCAGGAAGTGCACGAGCGCCTGGGCCAGAAGGTGGCCGCCGGCGTGGGCCGCAAGGTTGACCTGGAACAGGCAGCCGGCCGCATGGCGCTGGCCGAGTCCAACTGGCTGACCGAGGTGAGCAATCTGCATGACGTGTCTGCCCGCTACCAGCGTCTCGTGGGCGAAGTGCCGTCGCAGGACCTCAACCCCATGGAGCCGTTTGCCGCGCCCACTCCCGCCGGGACGGACTTCCTCAAGACCGCTGTGCGCACCAACCCTGACTTTCTGTCAGCCGTCGCCGCGATCCGCAGCTACCGTTCCGACAGCAAGGTGCGCCGCGCCGCCTACGCCCCCACGGTCGAACTGCGCGCGCGCCAAAGCTACGAGACCAACCAGAGCGGTATTACCGGTGACTACCGCAGCACCGCGTTGGAAGTGGTACTCAGCTACAACCTGTACCGCGGAGGCTCCGACAAGGCCCGGGTGGACCAGTACGTGGCCAAGCTCGGCAGTGCCTACGACTTGCGTGACAAGGCCTGCCGTGATGTCTGGCAGACCGGGGAAATTGCCTACAACGATTCGCAACGATTGGCGGCGCAGATCGGCCTGCTCAACCAGCATGAGCTATCCACCTCCAAGGCGCGCGAAGCCTACCGCCAGCAATTCGACATTGGCCAGCGCTCACTGTTGGACCTGTTGGATACCGAAAACGAGCTGTACCAGGCGCGCCGGGCGTTGGCCAACGCCGAGTACGACCTCAAACTGTCTTCCGTGCGTGTGCTGGCGATCTCGGGCTCGCTGCTCAACGCCCTGAAGCTGCAAACCCTGACGCCCGAGTCGCCCTCCGCATCCGGCAACACCGAGGACGACGACGAGCTGATGCAGTGCAGCACACAAATCCCCACCGTTCCCAAGCTGGACCGCAGTCTGGCGACACGGCCCAGCAGCTTGCCGACCGAGCCCGTCAAGCCGGCGGCAGTCGTTCCCGTGGCCGTACCTGCACCCGCTGCCGACCCCAAAGCCCTTTGCGCGCAGCTTCCCAAGGCCGTGGACGGCTGGTTGGGCGCCTGGAATCGCAAGGACGTCAACCAGTACCTGGCCAACTATTCCGCCAGCTTTGTCACACCCAAGGGCATGGATCGCAACAAGTGGGAAGCCATGCGCAAGACCCGCATCGGCAAGCAGGAAGACATCCACATCACCATCGACAAGCTGGAAACCGTGCGGTGCGACGGCAAGTCGGCCGAAGTCTCCTTCGCTCAGGCATACGGTTCGGCCACCTACACGGACAAGGTCCAGAAGACGCTGTCCTGGGAAAACGTGCAAGGCAGCTGGAAGATCACCCGTGAGGCCGTGACCCAAGGTCGCAGCTACTGAGTTATCACTGGCACTTCAGCGCAAGGCCTGCACCAGCATCAGGCTGCCGATGAGCAGCGGCTGGTGCACCATGTACCAGGTGAGGCTCCAGCGCCCCATCCAACCCAGGGGTACCGACGCACCGGTTGGAACCTGGGGTAGGCGGTCCGCCCAGCCCCGGGCCACCACGGTCTGCGCCGCCGCCATGCCCCACCACATCACCCCCAGCCAGGGCAGCACGGGTACATAGTCCTCGGTGATGGGTTTGTGGCTGATCAAGCCCAGCCAGTTCCCTGCCTTGCCATCCAACCATGCGCCCCCCGGCAACCATGCATGGAGTTCCGCCGACCACCAACCCGCCGCCATGGCCAGCGCCCCGGCCAACCACAGCCAGCGCCCCCAGTGGGCCGTCGCGCGACACACCACCAACATGACGGCCATGCCGTGCAACACACCAAAATAGATCCAGCTCTGGGGAAACATCTGTGCCGAGCCCACGCTCACCAACAGTGCACAACCGGCGACCTGCAGCCAGCGCCGCCAGAAACGCCCCCAGCTCTGCCCTCCGTGCACGGCCAGCGCCTGCCCGGCGCCAGCGCACAGCAGGAACAGGCTCAGGATGCAGGTGCGCTGCACGGTCCACAGCGGCGATCGGTAAAAGTCCTGGTGGATGAAGCCAAAATAGTTGAGGTCAAAGCAGAAGTGGAAGACCGTCATCCACAGCACGGCAAGGCCGCGCAACACGTCCAGCGCGGGAAGGCGAACCATCACTTGGCCAGCGGGGGCAGTTCCAGGGTGATCCGCGCCGGCCCCTGCAGGCCTTCGCCCAGCACGGCCTGGCGCCCCTGCACCGACTGCAATACCAGGCTGCCGTCCACCACCGCTCCCACGGAGTAGGGTTTGGCTGGCTTGCCGTCCACCGCGATCAGGGCGGCGCCGGCGCGGGTGCGGTCTGCCAAGACGCCTACCAGCGCAAACGGGGAGCGGGCCGGTGCCACACCCGTCAGTACGCCTGCGGCTGTCTGCCCCCCGCCCAAGGCCCGCGCCAGGGCCTGCGGGTCAACCGCCGCCGCATCCCCCACCACCGGGGCCGACACCGATACACTCAGGCCCTGCTGACTCTTGAGCACCCAGTAGGTGCCACACAGTGCCGCCAGTGCCGCCAGCGCCAGGGTGACCAGCCGGACGCGCCAGATGGGAATCGCGTTTGTTTGCATTGCACGATTATGATTGAACGACCATGACCGCACGACCCTTCCCCCCCTCCATCCTCCCTCGCATGGCGCGCCGCGCAGGCCAGGCCGGCTTCACCCTGATCGAGTTGATGGTGGTGCTGGTCATCATCGGCGTGCTGGCCGCGCTGATCGTGCCCAACGTGCTGGACCGTGCCGACGATGCCCGCGCCACCGCCGCCAAGACCGATGTGAACAACCTGATGCAGGCGCTCAAGCTCTACAAGCTCGACAACCAGCGTTACCCCACCGCCGCCCAAGGCCTGCAGGCCCTGCTGACCAAGCCCACCGAAGGCCCCATTCCGACCAACTGGAAGCACTACCTGGACAAGCTGCCCAACGACCCCTGGGGCCGACCCTACCAATACCTCAACCCCGGCGTGAAGGGCGAGGTGGATGTGCTCTCCTTCGGCGCGGACGGTCAGCCCGGCGGCGAGGGCAAGAATGCGGACATCGGCAGCTGGGACTGATAGAGCCCCCGCGCTCGGCACTGGCATGTCCTCGCTGCCCCCCGAGGGGGTGCGTTTTGCCTTGGGGCGGCCCTGCGGCAAAACCTTGGCCCTTGCGCGCAATGTAGGGTTCACCCTGCTGGAACTGCTGGTCGTGGTCGCCATCATGGCCCTGGCCACCGCCGGTGTCGGATTGGCTCTGCGCGACAGCTCGCAAACCCAGCTGGAGCGCGAAGCCCAGCGCCTGAGCGCCCTGCTCGAATCGGCCCGTGCCCAGTCGCGCATGACGGCCGCCCCCGTGCGCTGGACCAGCACCGCCACGGGATTTCGCTTCGACGGCACCAATGGCACCACGCTGCCCACCCAGTGGCTGGGTGACGATGTGGTCGTGGCCCCCACCGCCAGCCTGTCGCTGGGACCAGAGCCGATCATCGGCCCGCAAAGTCTTCGCCTCGCCTCACGCAGCCACCCCGAACGCAGCCTGACGATCACCACCGATGGCGTCGGCCCCTTCGCCGTCGTGGCGGATAGCGCCACGCCATGAGCCAAGCGCGCGACCACCACAAACACCGAGGTTTCACCCTGGTCGAGGTTCTGGTCGCCCTGGGCATCGTGGCCGTGGCGCTGGCTGCCGGCGCACGCGCCAGCGCCTCGCTCACCCGCAATGCCGAACGCCAGTCCGACCTGCTGCTGGCAGAGCTCTGCGCCGAGAATGCCCTGACCGCCGTGCGCCTGGCCCGCCAGATGCCGGCAGTGGGCGACAACACCAGCACCTGCGAGCAGGGTGGGCGTTCCCTGGACGTGACCCTGTCCGCACACCCCACCCCCAACCCCAATTTCCTGCGGGTCGAGGCCCGGGTGGCGCAGCAGTCGCAGCCCCTGCTGACCCTCTCCACCGTCGTGGGGCGCTACTGAGATGGCAGCACGGCGCCAGCGCGGCTTTACCCTGGTGGAACTGCTGGTTGCCATCGGCGTGCTGGCGCTGATGGCGGGTTTGAGCTGGCGGGGCATCGACGGCATGGTCCGCGCCCAGGCGGCTCTGCAACAGCGCTCCGATCAAGTGCTGCGCCTGCAGGCCGGGCTGGGCCAATGGGTGGCCGACCTCGACGCCCTGGTGCAACTGCCCAACACCCAGGCCCTGGACTGGGATGGCCGCGCCCTGCGCATCACCCGGCGCAGCACCACGGCCCCTGGCAGCGGCCTGCTGGTGGTGGCCTGGACGCGACGCCAGGACGGCTCAGGCGGCCAATGGCTGCGCTGGCAGTCACGCCCCCTGACCACCCGCGGCGAGCTGCAAACGGCCTGGGCCATGGCGGCTCGCTGGGCGCAGAACCCGGGCGATGCCGAAAAGGCCGCCGAGGTGCGCATCCACGCCCTGGACCAGTGGCGCGTGTTCTATTACCGCTCCGACGCCTGGACCAACCCCCTGTCCAGCGAGGGCAGCGCGCCACGGCCCAGCGGCGAGAAGCCGGCGGGGCCGGACCTGACCCTGCCCGCTGGCGTGCGCGTGGTCTTGACCTTGCCCGCGGATGGTGCGGTGACCGGCACCCTGACGCGCGACTGGGTGCGCCTGACGCAAGGGGGCGGCAAATCGTGAAGACCGCGGTAACCCGTGCCCACGCACAGCGTGGCGCCGCCCTGCTCACCGCCATGCTGACGGTCGCCCTGGTGGCCAGCCTGGCCGCCGCGGCCCTGTGGCAGCAATGGCGCGCCGTGGAGGTGGAGGCCGCCGAGCGCGCGCGCAGCCAATCCCTGTGGATTCTGACGGGGGCACTCGATTGGTCGCGCCTGATCCTGCGCGAGGACGCGCGCTCCGGCGGCGCCGACCACCTGGGCGAGCCCTGGGCCGTGCCGCTGGAGGAGGCCCGCCTCTCCACCTTTCTCGCCGCCGACAAGGGCGTGCTGACCGACGCCGAGGACGCCCAGGCCCCCATCTTCCTGTCCGGGCGCATCAACGACCTGCAGGGCCGCCTCAACGTGACCAATCTGGTGGAAAACGGCAAGATTTCCGAACCGGCGCTGAAGGCGTTTTCCAAACTCTTTGAGCAGTTGGGGCTGCCCCGTGCCGAACTGCTGGCCCTGGCCGACAGCCTGCGCCGCGCCCAGGCCATCGACGATGCGAGCGCACCCCTGCCGCCGCAGCGCCTGGACCAATTGCGCTGGTTGGGCCTGTCGGCGCGCAGCCTGGCCCTCCTGGGCAACAACATCACCCTGCTGCCCGTGCGCACGCCGGTCAACCTCAACACGGCCAGCATCGCCGTCCTGGTTGCCTGCATCCCGGGCTTGGATCTGGCCCAGGCCCAGCGCCTGGCCAGCATCCGCCAGACAGCACCCTTGCGCGCGCTGGCGGACGCCGGCAAGGTGGTGCCCGAGGTCGCGGGGGAACTCAACGACCAGCAACACAGCATCAACTCCATCTACTTCGAGATCCAGGGCCGCCTGCGCATGGACCAGACCGTGGTGGAAGAGCGCTCGGTGGTGCAGCGCGAAGGGCTGGCGGTGAAGACCCTGTGGCGCGAGCGCGGTCCCATGGCGGCACAAACGCCGACCCTACAATGAGCCCGCCACGCCAATCCCCATGAGTACCCTGACCATCACCCTGCCACCCGGACCGCCCAGCGCCAACACCGCGTGCCTGGCCGTGCTGGGCGACGATGCCGCAGGGGTGACACGGCACGTCGAGGCGCCGCTGGCGCTGCTGCCGCGGGCAGATGGCGCCGAGACCGTGGCCGTCGTCATGCCGGAACAACTCTCCTGGCACCGCGTGGACCTACCCAAGGGCGCCCTGGCCAACACCGGTCGGCTGCGCACCGTTCTCGAAGGCCTGCTGGAAGACCGCCTGCTGGACGAACCCCAACACCTGCACTTTGCCCTGCAGCCGCAGGCCCGCGCCAGCGCGCCGCTGTGGGTGGCGACCTGCGACCGGGCCTGGTTGCACGCCTGGCTGCAGACGCTGGAACAATCCGGCCGCGCCGTGTCGCGCATCGTGCCCCTGCTGGCCCCCGGCGCTGTGGATGCCGGCACCACGGTGCTGGCCGCGGGCACACCAGAGCAAGCCCGGGTCTACCAGGCCTCGCCCGAGGGCGTGGCGGTGCTGCCGTTGGACGCCACGGGCGTCTCTCTGCTCCCGGTCGATTCCACCGGGACCCACACCTTCGCCGAGCCCGGCGTGGCGGCACTGGCCGAGCGCCTGCTGGCCGGCCCGGTGACCTTGCAGACCCTGCCACAGCAGGCCCTGGCCGCCGCCGGCTCCACGTGGGACCTGGCGCAATTCGAATTCCTGCGCACCCGCCAGGCCCGTACGCGCCAGCAGGTGCTCGCCGCCGCTGCCAGCCTGTGGCGCGCGCCGCACTGGCGCGCCGCGCGCTGGTCGGCCCTGGCTCTGGTGCTGGTCAACCTGGTGGGCCTGCAGGCCTTGGCCTGGAAGGAACAATCCGCCCTGGCCGCCAAGCGCAGCGCCATCCAGGCCGTGCTGACCAGCACCTTCCCCGACGTGCGCGTGGTGGTGGACGCCCCGGCGCAGATGGCGCGCGCCCTGGCCGACCTGCAGCGCCAAAGCGGAGCCACCTCCAGCCGCGATCTGGAAACCATGTTGGGCCTGTTTCAGGCGCTGGCCCCCGAGCTGGGTCCGCCGCAAGCTATTGAATTTGTAGCAGGCGAATTGCGACTCAAGCTGCCCACCGTGTCGGACGCCATCGTCGCCGGCCTCTCCACCCGGCTGCAGGCCCAGGGCTATGGCGCGCAGCTGCGCGGCGACAGCCTCGTCATCACCGCGGAGCGCAGACCATGAGTACTTCTTTGCAAGACCGCTGGAACACGCTGGCGCCGCGCGAGCGGACCCTGCTCACCGCGGCTGGCGCGCTGGTGCTGGTCGCGCTGCTGTGGACGCTGCTGCTGGCACCCTCGCTGCGCGTGCTGCGCGGCGCAGCCGCCCAATCCGCCGCGCTGGATGCGCAGCTGCAGCGCATGCAGACGCTGCAGGCCCAGGCCAAGGCGCTGCAGCAGCAGGCACCCCTGGGCTATGAAGACGCCCTGCGCGCCCTGCAGCAGGCCACCAAGCAGACCCTGGGCGCCGCGGCGCAGGTCAGCGTCAGCGTCAGCGGCGAGCGCGCCACCGTCACCCTACAGGCCGTCGGCGCCGATGCGCTGGCCCAGTGGCTGGCGCAGGCCCGCCTGAATGCACGCTCCGTGCCGCTGGAGGCCAAGATCAACCGCATCAGCACCCCCGCCAGCACCACCTGGTCCGGCGTGCTGGTCATGTCCCTGCCGGCACGCTGAGGCACACCATGGTCCTTGCCAGCCGCAACCCCACCCCTGCCAGCCCCCCCTGGGGCTGGGCTGCGCTGGGCGCGGGCCTGGGCCTGCTGGTGGCCACGGTCGTCTTTGCGCCGGCCCAGTGGCTGGCCAGCGCCGTGCACCAGGGCAGCGGCCAGCGTGTGGACCTGGTGGGTGCGCGCGGCAGCGTCTGGGACGGCAGCGCGCAACTGGTGCTGTCGGGCGGACCGGGCAGCGGCGCCGGCGCCTCCCTGCCGGGCCAGGTGCAGTGGCGCCTGCGCCCCGCCTGGAGCGGCCTGCGCCTGGCCCTGCGTGCCGACTGCTGCGCCCCCCAGCCGCTGGAGCTGCAGGCCCACGCCAGCGGCCTGCGCACGCTGCGCCTGAGCCTGGGCGACAGCCAGACCCAATGGCCGGCCGGCCTGCTGGCCGGACTGGGCACGCCCTGGAACACCCTGCAGCTGCAAGGCCAGCTGGAGGCCACGACGCAAGGTGTGGCCCTGGAACTCACACCCACCGGCCTGGCCCTGGCCGGGCGGCTGCAGGTGGATGCGCTGCGCGTACGCTCGCGCCTGTCCACCCTCAGCCCCATGGGCAGCTACCGCATCACGGTGCAGGGCGGCCCGACCACCGCGCTGCAGCTGGGCACGCTGGACGGCAGCCTGCAACTCACCGGCCAGGGCGAGTGGCTGGGCCAGCGCCTGCGCTTCAATGGCGTGGCCAGCGCCGCGCCCGAACGCGTGGAGGCCCTGTCCAACCTTCTGAACATCGTGGGGCGGCGCGACGGCGCGCGCTCCCTCATCACCCTGGGCTGACCATGCACACCCGTACCATGAACCCACCTACCTCGAAGCTCTTCCGATTTGCTATTGTTTCAATAGCTGTCTATGCAGCATTGACGAGGGCTGATGGCCTTTTTGCCTCTGAAGCGTTGGCCCAGACGGCACCCCCGGCCGCCGCCACGGCCAGCAAGCGCGGCGACCCCATCACGCTGAACTTCACCAACGCCGAGATCGAAGCCGTGGCCCGCACCATGGCTACCCTCACCGGACGCAATGTGGTGGTGGACCCGCGCGTCAAGGGCACCATCACCCTGACGACCGACAAGCCGGTCAGTCCGACCCAGGCCTACAACCAGTTCCTGGCCATGCTGCGCCTGCAGGGCTACACCGTGGTCGATGCCGCCGGCCTGGACAAGATCGTGCCCGAGGCCGATGCCAAGCTGCAGGGCGGTGCCGTGTTCGACGACAAGCTGGTCCCTGGCAACCAGATCGCGACGCAAGTGTTCAAGCTCAGCTACGAGAACGCCAACAACCTGCTGCCCATCCTGCGCCCGCTGATCAGCCCGAACAACACCATCAACGTCAACCCCGGCAACAACTCCCTGGTCATCACCGACTACGGCGACAACCTGCGCCGCATCGCCCAGATCGTCGCCGCCATGGACGTGGCCAACGCCACCGACGTGGAGGTGGTCAACCTCAAGCACGCCATCGCCGTGGACCTGGCGCCACTGGTGCTGCGCCTGATCGAATCGGGTGCCAGCGGCGCTGCCGCACCCGGCGCCCAGCCCGACGCGTCGTTCAAGACCACGGTGCTGGCCGAGCCGCGCAGCAACGCCATCATCCTGCGCGCCGCCAACCCGGCACGCATGGCGCTGGCCCGATCGCTCATCGAGCGCCTGGACCAACCCAGCTCGCAAAACGCCAGCGGCAACATCTACGTGGTCTACCTGAAAAACGCCGACGCCACCAAGCTCGCCACCACGCTGCGCGCGGCGCTCTCCGGCGAGGCGCGCGGTGCCGCAACCAGCACCGCCATGCCAGCGGCTGGCGTTGCCGGTGCCGCAGCGGCCAGCGGCGCCAGTGCCAACGCTGCCGCCACCACCGGCGGCCAGATCCAGGCCGATGCCGCCACCAACGCCCTCATCATCACCGCACCGGAGCCGCAGTACCGCCAGCTGCGCGCCGTGATCGACAAGCTCGACGCGCGCCGCGCCCAGGTCTATGTGGAAAGCCTGATCGCCGAGGTCAACGCCGACAAGGCGGCCGAGTTCGGCATCCAGTGGCAAAGCCCGCTGGGGTCCAACGGCGACGGCAGCGTGGGCATCCTGGGTACCAATTTCAAAATCGGTGGCACCAATATCATCGATCTGGCCACCAAGGCCGTGAGCGGCGGAGCCTCGGTTGCCAACGGCGGCAACCTGGTCGTAGCCAACAAGGTCAACGGCATCTATGTGCTGGGCTTCCTGGCGCGCTACCTGCAGGCCAATGGCGACGGCAACATTCTCTCCACCCCGAACCTGCTGACCCTGGACAACGAAGAGGCCAAGATCGTCATCGGCCAGAACGTGCCCTTCGTCACCGGCCAGTACACCAACACCGGCGCCGCCACGGCCACCGTGAACCCGTTCCAGACCATCGAGCGCAAGGACGTGGGCCTGACGCTGAAGGTCAAGCCGCAGATCAGCGAAAACGGCACGGTCAAGCTCACCATCTTCCAGGAGGTCTCCAGCGTGCAGGCCTCCACGCTGAAAGACCCCAACGGCCCCACCACCAACAAGCGCTCCATCGAGTCCAATGTGCTGGTGGGCGACGGCTCGATCGTCGTACTGGGCGGCCTGCTGTCCGACGAATACGGCGGCAATGTCGAGAAGGTGCCCGGCCTGGGCGACCTGCCGGTGTTTGGCAACCTGTTCAAGAGCGAGACGCGCAGCCGCAAGAAGACCAACCTGATGGTGTTCCTGCGCCCCGTGGTGCTGCGCGACGCCAGTGCGACCGACGCCCTGACGCTGGACCGCTATGAACTGATGCGCGCCGCACAGATCGGTGCCCAGCCCTCCTCCAGCGTGTCGGTTCCGGTGAACGCCGCGGCGGTGCTGCCCGG
>Ga0066432_1000341_pt1 | contig 11857 bp, 10 predicted proteins | sample LakWasMet46_HOW7_2_FD_59520 | JGI IMG/M metagenome (GOLD analysis project Ga0066432, IMG submission 59520) | Freshwater sediment methanotrophic microbial communities from Lake Washington under simulated oxygen tension - Sediment Metagenome 46_HOW7 | ecosystem: Environmental > Aquatic >... | reverse complement strand
AAGAAAAGTGTTGGACGATCTTCAACTGGCTTGGTAAAAATTTGTAACAAATAACCTTCCTCGTCAGCATCAATCATGATACCTAATTTTTGAAGTTCGTTAATATCTTCTTTAAATTTAGACATGTGATCTTTTAATCTTTCTGGAATTGCATCATAATATGCTTGAGGTGGCGTACTTAAAAACTCGATTCCTCTAGCACGCATTTCAGCTACGGTTGAAATGATATCATCAGTTGCCACAGCAATGTGCTGCACTCCTTCTCCTTCATAAAAGTCTAAATATTCTTCAATTTGAGAACGTTTTTTACCTTCCGCTGGTTCGTTAATTGGGAATTTAATTCTACCATTACCATTAGACATTACTTTAGACATTAAAGCAGAATATTCTGTAGTAATTTGTTTGTCATCAAATGAAAGGAAATTTACAAATCCCATAACATCTTCAAACCATTTTACTGCTTCATTCATTCTGTTCCATCCCGTATTACCCACCATGTGGTCGATATATTTTAATCCTACTGGAGTTGGATTATAATCTGATTTCCATTCGCTATATCCTGGTAAAAAGATTCCGTTATAATTTTTGCGTTCTACAAAAACGAAAACAGTTTCACCATAAGCTCCATAAATACCAGCACGAACCACTTCTCCATTTTCATCTTTTTCAACTACTGGTTCAAAATAAGATTTTGCACCACGCTTAGTTGTTTCTTCGTAAGACTGACGTGCATCTTCTACCCAAAGCGCAATCACTTTAACTCCATCACCGTGTTTTTTTACATGCTCGCCAATCGGAGAATCACTATTTAAAGCGGTAGTTAATACCAAACGGATTTTGTCTTGTTTTAAAACGTAAGACGCCTTGTCTTTAACTCCTGTTTCTAATCCTGCATAGGCTAATGATTGAAACCCGAAAGCTGTTTTATAAAAATGCGCTGCTTGTTTTGCGTTTCCTACGTAAAATTCTACGTAATCTGTTCCCATTAAAGGCAAGAAGTCTTGTGCTCCTTCAAATATTTTTTCTAATCCGTATTCTACTGATTTTATTTCTTGTGACATGATTCTAATATTTTAATAAATGGTACTATTTACCAAAAGTTGTATTTAATTTTTTATTCTTCTAACCAAGATTGATAATACGTTTCATCTGCAATACCCATGGCATCTTCCGTAACCATTAAAGGTTTGAAAGTATCTACCATTACCGCTAATTCTAACGTTTCTTTTTTACCAATGCTTCTTTCTGCCGCTCCTGGGTGCGGTCCGTGTGGAATTCCAGCAGGATGTAAAGAAATATTCCCTGGTTTCACATCATTTCTGCTCATGAAATCGCCATCTACATAATACAATACCTCATCAGCATCAATATTACTGTGGTTGTATGGAGCAGGAATTGATAATGGGTGATAATCGTATAACCTTGGTACAAAAGAACAAATTACGAAAGCATTTGTTTCAAACGTTTGGTGAATTGGTGGTGGTAAATGAATTCTACCTGTAATTGGTTCGAAATCGTGAATTGAAAATGCATATGGATAATTAAATCCGTCGTATCCAATTACATCAAATGGATGTGAAGCGTAAACCATTTCAAAGATTTCGTCTTTTTTCTTTACTTTGATTACGAAATCTCCTTTTTCATTATAGGTTTCTAATTCTTCTGGACGACGAATATCTCTTTCACAAAATGGCGAATGTTCTAATAATTGTCCAAACCAGTTTCTGTATTGTTTTGGTGTATAAACTGGCGAATGTGATTCTACAATAAATAAGCGATTGTCTTCGGTATCGAAATCTATTTTGTAAATCATTCCTCTTGGAACTACTAAGTAATCGCCATATTTGAAATCTAAATTTCCTAACATGGTTCTTAGTTTTCCTGTTCCTTTGTGGATGAAAATTACTTCATCTGAATCGGTATTTTTATAAAAATAATCCGTTGTTGATTTTCTTGGTGCAGCCAGAACAATGTGACAATCCGAATTCGTCAAAACAATTTTTCTACTTTCTAAAAAATCATCTTGCGGCTCAATTTCAAATCCTCTTAATTTATAAGACTGAATGTTATTTGCTTTCGCAATTTTTGGCGCAACACTGTATTGTTTTCTGATTTCTTTAACCTGAGTTGGTCGTTGTTCGTGATACGAATTGGTTGACATTCCGTCAAAACCTACCGTTCCGAACAACTGCTCATAATACAAATCACCGTTTGGTTTGTGGAATTGTATATGACGTTTATGAGGGATATTTCCCAATTTATGATATATTGGCATTGTAATATATTTTTATTAGACAATTAAGTAATATGTCGAAGTGCCAATTACAACTGAAGTTTGAAAAGTATTGGCACGCTAAAAAACTCACTCAGGATTTCTCTTGATGAGGAATTTCAAATGCGCTAATAAGCCAGCCCAATTTTTCATCAATACAAATATCGTAATTTTTTTTTAAAACCAAAATCCTACCGAAAACCAAGTGTAATGATCCTTAGTTTCTGGAGACCATGAATGCTTAATTTCAACAGGACCTATTACCGTTTCCATACCATAACCAAATGAATATCCTGAATAATTTGGTTTAACAAACCATGTGTCTATGGTGTCAAAAATTTTATTTCCAACATTAGCAAAGTTAGCACTAAAATTCAAATGGTGCTTCTTAAATATTTCATAATCTGCTGTTAATAAAAGTTTTACATAACTATCTCCAGCCAAGCTCAAAAAATCATATCCAAAAAAAGGCTTAATATTGTTTACTTGTTGAAATCCATAACCGCCTAATATAAAATCAAAATAAGAAACACTTCTTTCGCCAACAGAAAAACCTCCTTCTGTTTGAAGTTTAAATGTCATATTCTTAAAAACGGGTTGTGCAAAACCAAAATCAGCTTTTGCTACAGAAAATCGCTCGAAGTTACCTTTGTAATCTGATGAATAGCCATAATATCTTATTTCAGAATTAAAATTCCAACCAGTTCTTGGAAAATATTTTTTATCGAATGAATCATACTTCATAAATCCAAAAATGGACAAATAATTACTTCTTTCAAAAACATAATTAGTATCTTCTAATGTTTCTGATTTTAATCTTAAAAACTTGTACTCAACTCCACCTCCTAATGAAAATTTTTGAGCAAAAATGGTTTGTAAATACGCTTGATTACTCAAATCAAAAAAATCAACATTAATCGCATTTGCTGTTGTATTCGAAACCACATTATCAGCAATATTACTTGTAATATTTCTATTGAAGGTTGTTAATTTAGAATTGAAACCAAAACTCCAATAAAATCCATTGTCAATATAATAATCAAAATTGTATCGAATGTTATCTCCCAAAATCAAATCTAATGACGCTACATCATTTTTAGCTAAGAGTCGTTTCTTAGTATAATTCAATAAGATTCCACTTTTAAACAAGTCGTCATAATGCAATCCAAACTTTAAAAAAGTATTATTCTCATTCTCTTTTAATTGCAAAATTAATTTGTCACCATCTTGCATTTTTTCAAATGAATAATTAATGGCACTAAAGTTTTGAGTGGCATTTAAGTTTAAAATTCCCTTTTGTAATTGACCTATTGAAATTTTAGTATTCCTTTTAAATTTTAATTTACCAATAATGTACGCTCTCGTATAATTTTCAAGTTTATTAAAAACGATATCCTTGATATAAATTGAATCTTGAACAACTATTTTGTTATCATTTTTGGCACTTGAATTTCCAAACGGAGCTAGTTCTCTAACAAACTCTAAGGCTTTTTCTTTTCCTTTTCCAATAATATCTTTTCCTTTCTCAAAATCCACAACCGTGTAGCCTTTAATATCAGGTTTGATGTAAATATTGGTCATTTTTTGTTTTCCTTCCATTTTTTCAATCATGGAAAAATTATTGATTTGCGCTAAAACCGAAGTAACACCTTTTAATTCTTCCCTAGTTTTTAATCCATCCTGAACATCAACACCAATAATAATATCTACTCCACGAGATTTTAATTCTTCAATAGGATAATTATCCACAACACCACCATCTATTAAAACCCTACCGTTTATTTCAACAGGACTATACAAAGTAGGTAATGCGCCACTTGCAATCATGTTTTGAGCTAAAACGCCCGAATCTAAAACCACTTTTTCTCCCGTTTCGGCATCTGTTGCAATACATAAAAAAGGAATAGGCAATTGTTTGAAATCACGAACATGACTCACATGTTGTGTTAAAGAAGACAATAAATTGAAATTATAAAGCCCTTTTGATAATCCAGAAGGTAATCCCAATTTAAATTTATTAAATGGAAGTGTTAAAGCGTAAATCTCGTCATTTCGCTTTTCATAAAACGATTTAGAACCTCTTGGTGTAAAATCTTGAAGTAAAGCATCAACATCCACATTAGAAAAAATAGCATCTAATTGCTCGGCATTATAGCCAGAAGCGTACAATCCACCAACAATCGCACCCATACTGGTTCCAGCCACATAATCAACTTTTATACCAAGTGAATCGATTACTTTTAGCACGCCAATATGCGCCAATCCTTTTGCACCACCACCACTAAGCACAAGTCCAACTTTTGGTCGCGGGTTTTCTTGTCCTAAGCTGATTTGGGTTAGAAATAGTAGGCTTACAAACAAGAGGAGTTTTTTCATTTCTATTTAGGAGTATTTTTCTTGTAAAAGTCGGAAATTTTTTTGGCTTTTGAAACACCTACAACTTCAGAAATTGCTTTTTCATCGGCATTTTGCAATCTTTTAACACTTTTAAAATGTTTCATTAATGTAATCATCGTTTTTTCTCCAATACCCGGAATACTTTCCAAACTATTGGTTAAAGCCGATTTACTTCGCTTGTCGCGATGATGTGTGATTCCAAATCGATGGGCTTCGTTTCGTAAATACTGAATCACTTTCAAGGTTTCCGATTTTTTATCCAAATACAACGGCACCGAATCACCAGGGTAAAACAATTCTTCCAAACGTTTTGCAATTCCGATAATGGCAATTTTTCCTCGTAATCCTAAATCATCCAAACTTTTTAAAGCCGAAGACAATTGTCCTTTTCCTCCATCAATAATAATCAATTGGGGTAAAGGTTGATTTTCATCTAACATGCGTTTGTATCTTCGGTACACCACTTCTTCCATCGAAGCAAAATCATTTGGACCTTCAACCGTTTTGATATTAAAATGACGATAATCTTTCTTACTAGGTTTTCCGTCTTTAAAAACCACGCAAGCCGAAACGGGATTGGTTCCTTGAATATTCGAATTATCGAAACACTCAATATGTCTTGGCTCTACTGATAAACGCAAATCTTTCTGCATTTGTGCCATGATGCGATTCGTATGACGTTCTGGATCGACTATCTGAATTTGTTTTAATTGATCTAATCGGTAATATTTGGCATTCCGTTCTGATAATTCTAAAATTTGCTTTTTATCGCCCAATTGTGGCACCGTGACTTTTACATTTTCTCCTAAATCTATTGGAAAAGGAACCACAATTTCTCGTGCATTCAAATGAAAACGTTCGCGCAGTTCTACCACAGCTAATTCTAACAATTCTTCGTTAGTTTCGTCTAATTTTTTCTTTAATTCCAATGTATGCGAACGCACTATGGCTCCATGTGAAATCTGTAAAAAGTTCACATACGCCATCGTTTCATCGGAAATAATCGAAAACACATCCAAATTGGTAATTTTCGGATTCAAAACCGTAGAACGCGATTGGTAATTTTCTAAAACTTCAATTTTTTCTTTGATTTTTTGCGCTTCTTCAAACTTCATTTCCATCGCTAAATCGGTCATTAATTTCTTGAAATCTTTCAAACTTTCTTTGAAATTTCCCTTCAAAATTTGACGGATTTTCTCCACTTGATTTTGATAGTTTTCAGCCGTTTCATATCCTTCACAAGCACCTTTGCAATTGCCAATATGATATTCCAAACACACTTTAAATTTTCCTGAATCAACATTCGCTTTCGACAAATCGTAAGTACAAGTTCGAAGTGGATACAATTCTTTAATCAAATCCAAAATCGTATGAACGGTTTTAAAACTCGTGTACGGTCCAAAATATTCCGAACCATCTTTAATCATTTTTCGGGTAGAGAAAATTCTTGGAAATCGTTCGTTTTTAATACAAATCCAAGGATAGGTTTTATCATCGCGAAGCAACACATTATAACGTGGTTGTAACTTTTTTATCAGATTATTTTCCAATAACAAAGCATCAGTTTCGGTAGGAACAACAATGTGTTTTATGGTTACAATTTTCTTAACTAAAACCGACGTTTTATAATTGTCGTGGTTCTTAGTAAAATACGATTGAACGCGTTTTTTTAAGTTTTTCGCTTTTCCAACATATAGAATTTTCCCTTCCTTATCGTAATATTGATACACACCTGGATTATCAGGCAAGGTTTGGATTTGAAGTTCTAATGGTGTTTGCATTTTTTAAGAAAAGAGTAAAGAACAAAGATAAGAGATTTGTTTTTGAATTCTTGAAGTTTTTAACCACAAAGGCACCAAGAAGACACAAAGAGCAAAAAGATTTTTTCAATTTCTCAAATTTCTTAAATCTGTGTTCCCAAATGACAATTGTTTTTGTATTTTTAACACTTTAGATTTTAAAAATGACAGCCTCAAAACCACTTGTAATACTAAAAGAAACCATTTTAGCGGGCGAAAGCAAAACCATTAACATGGAAATTGCCAAGTTGCACACCATGAATAAATTGAAAATTCCAATAATTGTGGAACGCTCAAAACTTGATGGCCCAACGGTTTTATTCACGGCTTGTTTGCATGGTGATGAAATCAACGGAACTGAAATTGTGCGTCAGTTAATCATTCAAAAAATCAATAAACCAAAACGCGGCACGATAATTTGTATTCCAATTATCAATATTTTCGGATTTGTCAATCAAACGCGTGAATTTCCCGATGGTCGCGATTTGAATCGGGTTTTTCCTGGCAGTAAAACGGGTTCGTTAGCGAGTCGTTTTGCGTATTATATTTTGAAAGATATTATTCCGCACGTGGATTATGCAATTGATTTTCATGCGGGTGGTGCGAGTCGTTTTAATGCTCCGCAAATTAGAATTGTGCCTGAAAACTCTGAATTAAAGGAACTTTCGGATGTTTTCAATGCGCCTTTTACGTTGTATTCGAAGAATATTTCGGGTTCGTTTCGAAATTCTTGCGATAGATTAGGTGTTAAAATGTTGCTTTTTGAAGGTGGAAAATCATTGGATTTAAATCTTCAAGTTACTGAAGAAGCGGTGGAAGGAACTAAACGTTTTTTACAACATTTAGAAATGTTAAATCCGAGAAAGAAAGTAACTAATCCTCAAAATAAAACCATTTACATTGAAAAATCGAGTTGGATTAGAGCTAAATATTCCGGCATGTTTCATGGTTTAACAACAATTGGAAGTTTTGTCAAAAAAGGCGAATTATTAGCAACTATTTCTGATCCTTATGGAAAAATCGAACATAAAGTAAAAGCACCCCATGAAGGTTATATAATCAATGTGAATGACGCACCCATTATTTATCAAGGCGATGCTATTTTTCACATTTCTACTCATTTAGAATAGGAAAGCTAACAATTATCATGTTTTTATTGGTTTTTCAACTGTAAATTCGCCAAAATTTTTAGGTATGAACTTCTGGAAAAAATTAACACACGAAGAAAGAAAAGCCCGTATTGAAAAGGCTTTACACGATAATGTAAATTTCTCAAAAGATGCTTCTTTAGGTTATCCTGCGTCTAAATTAGATAGTCGCGTTTTTTATGATGATGCGCCATTTTTGAAAGATGCACCAACGCTTCAAACCTATGTTGCCAATCCAAATAACATTGGTTGTCACACTTTTGGGACTTCTGAAAAAGCGTTTTATGGTACACAAGAAATTGAGCGCGAAGTTTTAAACGTAATTGCCGTTGATATTTTCAAAGCCAAAGAAATCGAATTCGATGGTTACATCGCTCCTGGCGGAACGGAAGCGAATATTCAAGCGATTTGGGTTTTTAGAAATGAATTCATGCACAAATTCGATGCAAAACTAGGCGAAATTGCCATTTTAGCCTCGGAAGACACACATTATTCCATTCCAAAAGCTTCTAATTTATTGCAAATTGATTGGTTGAAAATTCCAGTTGGTTTTGAAAATCGTGAAATTGATGTCAATGCTTTAGACAAAATCATCTCAGAAGCGAAAAATAAAGGTAAAAAATACTTCATCGCCGTTTCCAATATGGGAACAACCATGTTTGGTTCGGTTGATAATCCTGATGATTACATTTCCGTACTTGAGAAAAATGAAGCAACTTATCGATTACATATTGACGGTGCTTATGGCGGATTTGTTTATCCGTTTAGCAATCAAAAATCGAATATCAACTTTAGTAATCCGAAAATTAGTTCGATTACGATTGATGCGCACAAAATGTTGCAAGCTCCTTATGGAACAGGTGTTTTTGTTTGTCGAAAAGGTTTAATCGAAAACGTATTAACCAAAGAAGCAGAATACGTAGAAGGAATGGATTTAACCCTTTGCGGAAGTCGTTCTGGTGCAAATGCGGTGGCGGTTTGGATGATTTTATTTACTTACGGCGCTTATGGCTGGTTTGAAAAAGTAAGTATTTTACAAATGCGTACCCAATTTTTATGTCACGAATTAGATAAACTAAATATCCAATATTTCCGTGAACCGTTTATGAATATCGTAACGATTCATTCGGAATCTATTCCAGAAAAAATTGCTGAAAAGTATGATTTGGTACCGCAACAACACAATGAAAACAACAAATGGTACAAAATTGTGTTAATGGATCACGTAGAAGTAGAACATTTGACTAAATTTATTGAAGAACTAAAAAAGTTATAATAATTTCGGTATTTTTGAGTTTTTAGTAAAAACTATAACTCATGAAAAAACTTACAGCAATTCTATTTGTTGCATTGTCGTATTTGACATTTGCACAACCAACAGAGAATCAAATTAGAGTAGTTGGAAAACACTCTGAAACGATAAAAGCAACTCAAATAGAATTGATTTTTACGCTTCAAGAAGTAACAACGCTTACGTATAGCAAAGAAAAACAAGTTATTAAAACTATTCCTGAAGTGCTGGAAGAAGTTCAACAGTTTATTACAAAAAACAATTATTCCAAAGAAAAACTAAGTTTTCAATCTATTTCAGATAAGACTTTTGGTAATAATACCCGAAATTATAGTCTATCATTAAACAATATTGAAAAGGGAATTGAGTTAATCAACAACCTGAAAGTAAACGGAGTTACAGCGGTACAAATTAATTATGTGTTTGATAAATCAGAGGTATTAGCTCAAGAAATGTCATCAAAAGCGCTAGAAAATGCTAAGGCAAAAGCTGAATTTTTAGCATCAAAATCCAATAAAAAAATTGGAAAGCTTTTGGTTATTGATGACTATACACCAAATTCGAGTGTAACAGGCGGAACTTCCAACTATTTATCAAACAACAACAAACAACCAGAACAAACTATTACATACACTCTTTATGTAACATATGAACTGTTAGATAAATAAATAGATGTTGGATAAGAAATCGTTAAGGCAAAAAGCAAAAGCTGAAAGGCAAAAGTTAACCCAAGAGGAAATCGAAGACAAAAGTTTGGCGATTGCGAACCAATTGTTGCGTATGGACATTTGGGATAAATTGTATTATCATTTGTTTTTAACGATTGAAGAGCAAAAAGAAATCAATACCGAATATATTCTTCAAATTTTAGCGGGAAAAGATAAAGAAATCGTCATTTCGAAGTGCGAGTTTGCTACTTTAGGAATGACGCATTTTTTATTAACGGATAATACCAAAATCAAAAAGAACAATTACAACGTTCCAGAACCCGTTGATGGTTTAGAAGTTCCGGATTCTAAAATTGATGTAGTTTTTGTGCCCCTTTTAGCTTACGATAAGCAAGGAAACCGCGTGGGTTACGGAAAAGGTTTCTACGATAACTTTCTAAGCAAATGCAAGCCTGAAACGATTAAAATTGGGTTATCATTCTTTCCTTCAGAAGAAAAAATTGAAGATGTTTCAGCAAATGATGTGAAATTGAATTTTTGCGTGACGCCTGAGGGGGTTTTACAATTTTAAATTAAACAAATGAAATTCAATTTTAAAATAGTTTTCAGAAGTTTTGTAGCATTTTTTTTGATAGTAGTGCTAATTCATTTTGCAATACCTAAACTTGAGTTTAATAAACCTGAATTCAATAGAGCTTTTGGAACTTTTTTTAATGTTTTTTGCGTCCTTTTTTCTCTTCTACTATTTTTAAAGACAAGAACAATCAAAAACAAATTGATAAATGTAATTTGTGCGGTTTTGAATTTTATTTTTCTGCTCGGGACACTACTTAACTTTTACATTTACTCTAATAAAATTGATCCACAAACTCAATTCTTTGATATTGCAACTATTTACAGAAATAAAAGCCAAAAGAATGACAAAATTATTTCTCAATATTATGTGAATTGGAAATCTAATAAACCTGTTACAACAAATAATAGAGTTTATGATTTTGGACCATTTCGATACTTTATCGAATATGATATAGACACATTAAAACTCGATAAAAAAGAATGGGTAAAAGAAAAATAGATTTTTATTCTGCCGAAACTTCCTCTTTATCCGCATGAGCAAATGCTCTTTTATTAAACACAATCAAAATTCCAACACCAGTTGAAATCGCTACATCGGCCACGTTGAAAATGGCGTTGAAGAAAGTAAAGTGTTTGCCACCCCAAATTGGTAACCAAGAAGGTAAGTTTCCTTCCCACATTGGAAAATAGAACATATCTACTACTTCGCCGTGAAACCAAGTACCATAAGGCTGGTCTGAAAAAGCGGTTGCTACTTGATGATAACTATCGTTAAAAATGACACCGTAAAAAACAGAATCGATAATATTTCCTAAAGCGCCTGTAAAAATCAAAGCAATGGCTACTATCAAATAATTAGAAGCATGCTTTCTCACTGAATCCCACAACCACCAAGCGATTCCACCAACGGCTACAATTCGGAATAAAGTTAAGATTAATTTTCCATATTCGCCCGGGATTTCTGCTCCCCAAGCCATGCCTTCATTCTCTATAAAATGAATTTGAAACCATTCTAAACCCATTACTTTTATCGATTCTCCAATAAAAAAATGTGTTTTGATATAGATTTTCGAAATCTGATCAATTAATAAAATAGCAATGATTAATAAATAGGCTTTCTTTAACGACATGTTCAATTTTTTTGCAAAAATAGTGGAATTTATCAAATAAAAAACGCCCCAAACGGAGCGTTAGTATAATTTTGTAAAAAGATTAACGTTGCAAGTTTTTTGCTTCGATACTCATAGTTGCATGAGGAACGATTTTTAATCTTTCTTTACTTATTAATTTGCCTGTAACTTTACAAATACCATAGGTTTTGTTCTCGATACGAATCAAGGCATTTTTTAAATCTCTAATGAATTTTTCTTGACGAATAGCTAATTGCGAATTGGCTTCTTTACTCATGGTTTCACTGCCTTCTTCAAATGCTTTAAACGTTGGTGATGTATCATCAGTTCCGTTGTTTAAGTCATTCATATAAGCACTCTTAATAAGCTCTAAATCGTTTTTAGCTTTTTCTAATTTCGCTTGAATTAACGCTTTGAATTCAGCCAAATCAGCGTCTGAATATCTAATTTGCTCCTCTACCATAATTTCAATATTTTTTTATAGTTATACGTTGATTAAAAGCTTTTGGCTTTTATTTTGAAATTAATATGCTTGTTTTAATATCATCAAACTCAATTTCCGTACCATTTTCAAGG
>Ga0066432_1000310_pt1 | contig 12541 bp, 16 predicted proteins | sample LakWasMet46_HOW7_2_FD_59520 | JGI IMG/M metagenome (GOLD analysis project Ga0066432, IMG submission 59520) | Freshwater sediment methanotrophic microbial communities from Lake Washington under simulated oxygen tension - Sediment Metagenome 46_HOW7 | ecosystem: Environmental > Aquatic >... | reverse complement strand
CTCGACCATGCCGCAGTCCACTGACGTGCCGATGAAAATACGGCCCACCTTGATCGTCGTGCCCGTGAAGGTGATGGTCAGCTTGGCGCCGGTGACTGGCGGCAGGTTAAACCGCACAAACCCCTTCAGGTAGCGGAAGCCACCCAGTAGATAGTCCGTCCAGTTCATCGTGCGGCGCACCGAGGTCTTAATTTCCTTGTCGTAATAGTTCGTGGCCCCGACGTCGACCTGCAGACGCACCTTGCTGGCCTGCAGTCCAGTGATGCCGATGGATGTGCAACGTTTCCCAGGCGTGATGACTACAGTCTGTGGGCCGGCGGCAACCGACTGCTGACTGCTATTCAGGTCGAACATTGCCCATTTCATGGTGGAGCCGGTGTCTTTCCAGTTGACGCCGTCCAGCTCTGGCGCCGTTGCCGTGGTGCCCGCGATCAGTCGAGTGAATTTGCGATGCAAGGCAGCACGGACGCACTCCTGCCCTTTGGCGTAGTTGGTTCCGCCATTCCACTCGGTTTCGACGCCTGCCAACGGCTCGGCGATGGTGGAGCTGGTCAGCAGGGCTTCCGTGACAACAATGGAATTGATGTTCTTCATCAGACGGCCTTCGTCGGGATGGCATCCCGGTCGGGGGTGAGACGGTCAAACAGGTCGTACAGCCTTTGGGAGAAACCGTGCGTGCGATCGAACTCCGCGTCGTCCTTGATTTCCTTGAGCAGGGTGCGGACCTCCTTCAGGGTGATCAGCACCTCGCTGTCACCGACGCCAGCACCAGCGCCGCCACTGCGGGACAGGATGGAGCTGGTATCGGGCGCGGTATAGATGCGGGCGGGAGGAAGATAGGCCAGCTCGGGGCCTTTTTCACCGACCATGGCCCAGCCGCCACTGTGATACCCGCCTGCCGCAAAGGCAGGGACTTTCAGATTCAACTGGCCTGTGCGCATTGCTGCCACGCTGGACAGCGTGTCAAGCACGTCAGCCGTGAACATGGCCTGGTCGAGAGCGGAGGTGCTCTGATCCTTTTTGAGTGCCACCAGTTGCTTGGCAAGCTCTGGCAGCTGCTCGTAGGCGTTCAAGTCACCGGCCTTGGCTGCGGCCGTGTTGATGACAAACTGGGCCTGGAGCTGCGCGAGGCTGTTGGGATTGGCCTCAATCAACGTGCTGCGCAAATCCTTCATCGTCTGCACGATGGAATCCGTGGCGCGCTGCCAGGCCGACAGGGATGTATCCATGGCCGCAGATGAGGAGCTGCCGCCGCCATAGCCACCACCACCGCCTGAGCTGCCAACCTGCTCTACCGTCGGCGCCTTGGCTTCTTGTGTCGCCGTGGTGATGGCCAGCAGCTGGTTGGCAACCTTGACTACGGCCGCATACTGTTTTGCGCCATCAGCGGTGTCTTTGCGTGTGGCAAAGGAGTCGACTACGGCGCGAATCTGGTCACGGTTGGCATTGGCGATCTGATCGTTTGTAAAGCCCGTGATGCCTGCCGCCGTCAGGTCGGCCGCTGCGTTGTTGACAATGTTGGCCCGCTGCTCCGCTGCGGTGTAGTAACCCTGGTAGTAGGTCGCCATCTGCTGTTGGAAAGCGGCCATTCCGCCCATGGCACTGACCAGGCCGCTGGCGGCAGCGGCACCGGCCACACTGACGTCATATAGCGTGCCGCCCAACGTGGCCATCACCGCGTTGGCTCCGGTCAAGTCCGTTGCCAGGCGCTGGGCAGTCTGAGCTGATGTCTCGCCTTCACGCGCGAATGTCCCCAAAGCCTCGCTGTAGGCTGATGTGAACTGGTCGGCCTGGAACTTGGCCACAGCGGCATCAATGGCGGACTTGGCGGCAGCTGCGTCCATCCCGGAGACATTGATGTCCAACTGCGCGGTGTAGGCATCCAGGGCGGAAGCATTCAGACCCAGCGCCTCGGCGTAGGCCTTGTTGGCGGCCGTGACGTTCTTGACGCTCTGGTCGATGTAGCCCGTGGTACCGGAGTCGGCGTTGGCCCATGAACTGTTGTGGGTTGTTCCACCACCGAACCAGCCGCCCTCCTGAATGAAGTCGGACCTGCTGGCCACCGCTGAGGCGCCCTTGGACCCCACATTCGCCACGATGGCGTTTCCGTTGGGAGTAACCGTGTAGTCAAACTTGGAGCCAATGAATTGGCCGATGGCGCTTCCTATGGGGCCGCCAAAGTAGCCGCCTATGCCTGCACCTACAGCGGCACCACGTTGCCCCTTGGACCAGAGGTCAATGACGTTGATCGCGGTGAGCACGTTGGCGGCGTTCCCGATGAACTTCCCGATTCCGCCAGAGTTGTTCAGCAGCCAGGAGCCCACTTTGTTGAGGGTCTCACTACCGGTATTGATCAGCTTCTCACCGATTTTTTCGACGGTCTTGATTGCCGACCCGCCAAAGTCGGTGAGCCAGTTGGTCATCGAGTTGGAGACGGATGACGAATCACCAGCGCTGCCGGCACCGCCTTTTGAGGTGCCGAGAACCTGTTCGGCAAGTGCTCCACTGCTGGTGCCAGTGACCACGGCCAGGATGTTGAAGATCCACTTGCGTACCGTCATTTGGTACAACCAGTCCAGGAAGGTTGCCTTGGCTACGTCGCGTAGCTTTGTCCAAACGTCCTGCCCACCCTGGAAGATGTTGGTCCAGACGCCGCGTGCGGTCTGGTCAATCGAGGTCCACAGCTCCCTGAAACTGTCGACCGCAGCTGTCTTTTGAACTGCATCAATATTGGCGGCCGCCAACTCGCGCATGTATTTGGCCTGGTCACGGTAGGCCTGGGCCAGCAGCGGGTCAGTATCTTGGATCAACCCAGCGCGACGTTCCAACTCTGCAGCCGCCAACTCAGCGGTGGCCCTACGCAGGTTTGCGACCTCGCGGGCCGAGAGGCCAATCTCGGCATTAGCGAGTCGCTGGTCCTTGAGTTGCTGGCGTAGGCTCTCGGCCTTGGCTTGCTGGGCCTCCACCGTTTGGGCGTTCTGGTCGATGGCCGTGCGAAACAGCTTCATGTCCAGCGCGGTCATTTCATCCACGAAGTTGGACTCAATGTCGAGTGCTGCTTGACGTAACCGCGCCAGGTCAGCGTTGAACTTGTCCAGCTTGTCTTGCTTGTCTTTCTGAGCCAAACCTGACCGTCGGACCGCATCAATCTCCTTCTGAACCAGGGCCTGCTGCCGATCATTGTCAGATTCGGCCAAAGTGCGCTTGCGCTCGTAGTACTCCTGGTCAGTAACAAGACCGGCAGCGTGCGCAGTTGCAAGCGAACGACTGAGGCGCTGTTCACCAGCGGTCATTTCGATCTGCTGGTTTTCGTAGAGCTGGATCGTCGCGTCCAGGCGCTGCTTCGCGGCTTCGCGTGCCGGCGCAGCCTTTTGATCATCAAAGGACTTCAGCTGGGCCGTTGTCTCCTGGGCGTTGGCGATCAGGCGCTTGTCGCGTTCGCTGGCCAGAGCAATGGCATCCTCTGGGCTGGCAGCGCTGGCGATGGATTTGCCGAACGACTTGGCAATCTTCACGGCATCGTCGTAGCCGGCCTGGATCACGTCATTGCGCAGCTTGCCTGCTTTGCGCGCATCGTCCAAGGTGACAGCCCCAGAAAACGCCTCGCGCTCAGCAGCACCTTTCTCCTGCAGGCGCTTCATTTCCTTGGCGTTGTAAGAGGCGTTGTCGGAACTGCTCTGGTCCAAGACGGCCAGCTTTTGCTGGGCCTGGCTGCGCAGGTCCTTCAGCTCCTCAATGTGCGCGGCACGCTGGGCGCGGATGGTCTCGGCCTCGGTTCCGGCGCCCTTTTGTTGCAACTCTTCCAGGCGGGCGATGTTGCGCGAATAGGTGGCCACCGAGGCGCTCACACCCTCGGCGCTGGCCTGGTATTTCTCATTGAGGGCATAGATGGCGCCGCCAGCGGCCGCTATGGCCGCCAGGCCGGCGATGATGGGGTTGGCCAGCATCACCAGGCCCAGGGCCTTGATGGCGGTCGCCAATGTCCCAATCGAACTGGCTGTGGCGGCCACTCCGGCCACGACCGCAGCGCTGGCCAGGCCGGTTGCAATCGCGCTAAAGGCTGTTTCGTGTTGCTTGATCGTGTTGCCGACCGAATCAATTACGGACGACAAGCCCTGCAGGCCACTGGATAGCTTGCTGGTTGCGCCCGTAGCGGTGTCTGCATCGCCCACGAACTTGGTCATGCTATTGCGCACCATGGTCCATGCCTGGCCAACGGTGACCGAGGCGCTGTCCATTTCCTTGGCGAGCTGCGGTCCAGACTTCTCCAGGGCGTTGATCACCGCCTCGGCCGTGAGCTTGCCCTGCTCGCCCAGGGACCGCAGTTGGCCTACTGATACGCCCATGCCATCGGCCAGTGCGCGCGCCAGGCGCGGGGTCTGCTCCAGGATGGAGTTCAGTTCCTCGCCACGTAGCGTGCCGCTGGAAAGGCCCTGACCCAGCTGTATCAGGGCAGCTTGCATGGACTGGGCGCTGCCCCCACCAATCGTCATGGCCATGCCGATGGACTGGGTCACAGCCAGCAAGCGGTCTTGGGATACCCCCAACTCACGCCCAGCGCGGGCAATGGTGCCGTAGGTCTCACCAAGTTCGACGAAGCTGACACGCGCCTGCTGTGCGATCTGGAACAACCGGTCGTAGGCCACAGAGGCCTCTGCCGCACTGTTGCTAGCCAGCTTGAGGCTGGTGCGCAGCGTTGTGCAGGAATCAGCCAGGCGCAGGATTTCTGCAGCGGCGCCCACAGTGACAATGCCCGCCAGCATGCTGCGCAGGGTGCCAGCGCCACCGGCAGCACCGCGCGCGGACTGGTCGAGCACGTCCAGCTTGGTGCTGACGCCATCCAGCTCAGCGCCAACGACCTTGCCGCCCTCGATGGCGAGCTTGAGCTTTACTTCGTTGGCCACAGGCTAGGTTCCTTCACGATTGGCCTGTTCTTGCTCACGCAGTTCGTCCCAAGCGCGTAGCGCGGCACGCTCCATGGCTTGGAGACAATGCATGATTTCCGGGACATGGCGAGGCCGAATGTGGGCCACCTCACGCATGTAGCGCAGCACAGCGTCGTAGTTGAGGCTTTCGCGGCCGCGCATGCTGACCACCCACTGCGTGGAGATCGCGCACCAAAGGTTGTAGACCGGCACATTGCAGGGCCACAGGTAGACACGCGAACCGGCGTCTGCCTTGCTTTCGTCTGAGTCCTCGTCTGACTCGTCGTCGTCCTCGACGATCTCCAGGCAGAAGAAGTCAGCAGCCGCATCGGTGGTATCAGCCGGGCCGGCATTGGTTTCTTCCTGGGCGCGTGGGTCATAGAGCTGGCCGAGCGCCCATAGGCGCGCGACCCGCGCTAGTTTTTTTCCTTCGCCCCGATCTCCAGCATGTACTTGTTGTAGGCATGGACGCCAACACCTGCGACCGACAGCAGCTTGTCTCGCGCGGTCTCGCTGAACTCGGCTGGCTTGCCGTCAGCGCCCAGCACCAGCCGCTGGTGTTCGTCCCAACCCTTGATGACCTTGCGCATCACGTCAGTCACCTTCGTACTGCCGTCAGCCAGGTCCTCATTGATTTCCTCTTGCGAGATTCGGTCGCAGTACAGCGTAAAGGCGAAGACCTTGTTGACGCGGCGCGACTTGACGGTGAACTTGAGGGGCACTTCAACGGTGTCTTCAATGGCGAGTTGGCACTGGCTTTCTTGATCGATATGGTCCACGGTGATGGCTCCGAAAAGTTGGGTTGTTTGGTGTTTGCTCAGTGGGTCAGATCAAAGAGCGATTACAGGCAGACCAGGCGCAACTCATCGTTGCCGTTGACGGGCGTGCACTGGAAGTCGAAACCGACCATGCGCTTGCCGTTGATCTCCTCTTTCTTGTGACTGGTGAGACGGATGGCCGGGTGGTGCAGCATGATCTTGTTGCCAGCCAGCGTGCCGATGACAAAGCCCATGCTCTGCAGCGTGCCGGCCTCCACATTGGCGATCTGTGCAGCCTCCTCCGCAGCGGAGAGCTGCAGGCTGAAGCTGCCCTTCATGACCCGGTCGCTAATGTCCACGTCCTCGGTGGACAACAGATCGGTGAAGTCCACCTTGTTGCCCCAGTCCAGCGTCAGCCCGGTGCTGTTGAAGGCCGTCCCGCCGGTCAAGGCGCCAGCAGCGTAGGTGCAGCCCAAGTTAATGTCGGTGACGTTGGCCTTGCGAATTGCCACAGGGGGCTTCCAGGCAGTCAGCACGCTGGCAACGTTCGGCGTCGCCGTGGGCGTGACCTTGAGCCCAGAGAACTCGAACGTCAGCTTGGGAGCCTCACCGGCCTTGGCCGACAGCTTGACATTGCACATGGCTGCGATCAGCTTGTGCAGCAGGCCATCGTCGTACCAGTAGATGGTGGCGGTTTTGAGGTTGTCGGTGGCCGGCAAGTACTCCACGCGGGGCGGCACGGTCAGCCCGGTCAGCTCGCTCATGGCGCCAGCGATCAGGGCCGAAGCCCAAGCCGGTGCCGTGCCTGCGACACCAGAGCCGGACAGCGAAACACTGAAGGAGCACTTGGAGTACACCGCCCCAGCCAGCGTCTCAGTAGCACCGAAGTACGAGGCCAAGTACTGAATTTCAATCGACTTGCTCTCGATGGGCGAGATGGTGACGTCGAATGCTTTCAGAGCGTTGGCAGCGCCTGTAGGCATGGCATCGGTGCCGATGCTGGCCTCCAGGGCTAAGAGAATGACGGTCTTTTTGATCTTGCGGGATGCCATGGTGGTGGTCTCCAGTTGGTCGGTTCAGATGGGGCGCGCGATGCCTGGCGTCAGGCTGCGGGAGCTTCGGCGGGCGGCTCTGCCGGTTTGGGGTGGCGGGCCACCCAGTCCAGGGTCTTCTCGTCCCAGGCGTACTGGCCGCCACCAGGCGCAGGAACGGTTTCCGGCGTGCGTGGAGGGGTAGTGACGGGGACTACTGCAACAGCGCCCACGGGCGCGGCCTCGAGGCTTGCCGGGGCATCGGTTGTACCGACGTCGGTTGCGGGTTGGGTGTTTGCTTTGGTTGCCATGTCAGTTGCTCCACTGGGTTACTTGAAATTCATCAATCCACCAAAGGCGGCGATTGCCGTCCAGGCGCAGCAGGCGTCCACCGCGAAACAGCATGGGTTCGCCGGACTCTTCGTCCGGCACCCAACCGCGCAATGCGCCCTTCACGGCGGTACGCAGGGGCGCCAGCTCGGTGAGGGCCGAAGCACCGCGCGGATCGCGCTGGTTCGCCACCACATAGGCCACGCCAAAGACCAGCATTTCCTCCTGGTCCACGCCACCGGTCGTTTCCAGCTCTCCGGCAATCGACTCGGCCAGCGGAATGACAAAGAGACTGGGGGTTAGCGGCGTTCCTTCAATGGCCGCGTCCAGCTCGGCGCTGGCACCAATGCTTTTCACACTGGCGATCTGCGCCTTGAGGCGACCGACAAGGGTGTCTGCCGTGATCACGCAAAGCCCCGCATGGAGTCGTCGGTGATCTGGCGTTGCGTGAACTGGTGATATGCCAGTCCCGCGCCGGCCGATTCGGTGGCTGCAGCCTGGTCGCCCAGAATCACGTCACCGCTGCTGATGCGCTTGAGGAAGCTGGTCGCATCCTCATAGCGCTGGCGCACCACGTCCGTGATGCCGTCGTCATACAGGCGGTAGCGAGCCACGTCACACGCCACACGGACCAACGCAGTGGGCACAGTGGCCAACGGCAAGGCGTAGCGCCCAGCCAGGTAGCCATCAATCTCAGCATCTGCGTCGGCCAAGGCACGACCCAGCACCGTGGTGTCGATGGTGGTGCCATCAACACGATTGGTGCGCTGGGCCAGCTCGGTCTCGCCGAAGCGGTCCACCATGTCGGCCTGGGTTGCGTAGGTCATGGGCGTGAGCTTTGAACCGGATCAGTCAGTCGTGGGTCAGGCGTGGATGTGGCGGATGCGCTCCACCTCGATCAGCTCGCCAGCGCCACCGGCAGCGCCCAGGGCGCGGCCGCAGTGATCGGCCAAGGTGCCAACGGCTGCTTTGCCGGAACCATCGGCTGCGGGTTTGACGTAGTCACCAAACGCGATGGCCGCGCTGGCTTCCACCAGGCCCGAGTAACCGGTGATGCCGGTGAATGCATCGCCCACGTCGGCGGCGGTCTCGGAGATGGCCTGGGTGTCGTGCACGCCGCCTGCCGAGGTGGCATGAGCGCCGTCGTAGCCAACGAAGCGTGCGGCAGCTACTGCGGCCGTGGCGATGATAGTGATGCCGTGCTGCTTGTCGTACTGGCGGCCGGAGTTGTTTTGAGAGGGCATGAATGGCTCCTGCTAGCGGGTTGGTGGGTTACTTCTTTTTGTTCGCTGGCTTGTTAGCCTGCGTCGTAGAAGTGGCTTTGGCCTGCGAGCCATTCGGCTCCACTTCAGCCGGTGCAGTCGACGCGGTGGCGGCCTGGACGGCTTTGCGCTCTGCTTCAAACTCGGCAGTAGCCTTGGACTCGGCACGTGCGATCGCGCGTTCCTTTGCCGCCTCTTCGGCTGGGTCCTTGATGGCGCCGCTGGCCATGAGTTCCTTGGCGTCGTGATCGCTTAGCTCGGGCACTTCTTCACCTGGCTGAATCAGGGTGCGTACGCCGCCAACCATGACGGCAACGGCGACGAGTGCGATGAATTTGGGCATGTTCTCTTTCCTTCAATGTCCGGGGCAGGTGCCCCAGGGCCAATGCCCTGGGGGGTCTACGCTCGCGGGGGGGTTATTTCGGGTTGGTGAACAGGAAGCCGGCCGTGTTGTAGGCCACATTGGCCATACGCTCGAAGGTGGCGCCGTAAATCCAGCTCTTGGAGCCACCCTCGTAGTACGGGGTCTCCGCAAACGGGTGACCTTCGATCACGTTGGTGAAGCCAAAGCCAGGCTCGGCCAAGCTGATGCTGTTGCCAGCACCGCCGATCTTGGGCACGTAGGCCAGAACGGCGTTGTTGCCCCACACGTCCTGGCCGACATCGTTGGCGTCCATCCAGACGGCATCACCGACGACCACTTCGTCCACCTCAAAGATGCGGGCCAGTTGGTCCAGGGATGCAGGGCCTTCCTGGTTGGCCGGCAGGTAGGTCTTGACCTCGGCATTGGTCTCCACAGCCAGCTTGGCGTCGGCCGACAGCGTGAGCTTGTTGGGACGCTTGCCGATCTTCTTGCGGATCACGTTGGAAGCTGCGCGGATGTCAGTCACAGGTGTACCCGTGGCAGCGCTCCACTTGGTGGCACCGGCCAGCGCCATGACATGGCCAGCGGCATAGGTGGCGACGTTGGTGGCCAGGCCAGCCACTTCCAGCTCGTAGTCCAGACCCAGAATGTCGTTGGCCGTGGTCATGGCGATCTGGGAAACGTCCAGGTGGTTGGACACGTTCAGCTTGCGGCTCTCGTCGGCCTCGCGGATCAGCTCGCGCGGGATCGGGATATCAACCGCGTACTGCGCCACGCTGTAGACCTTGCCGTCGTACTTGATGTCGACACGCTTGGTGGGGGCACCAGGGGCGCGGCGCAGGTTGTAGCGACGCAGGCGTTCATTGCCCAGTTGGGCCAGTGCCACCGAGCTGAGCACCTGGGGCAGGCGCGGGAACAGTTTCTCGGCCACCATGGTGCCTTGGCCGAGGCCCAGCAACAGGCTGGTCAGGATGGGGTTTTGCTTGAGGCGGATTTCCGCAGCGGTCATCATGGTGTGGCGTCCTTGTGAGTAGTGGAGTTACGGGGCGGCGGCTGGGGATCAGGCGGCCGTGGTGAAGCTGGCGGTGACGGCCTTCAGGCCTTCCGCGTAGCTGACGCTGTGCTTGGCGGCATGCTCGCGGGCGAGCTTGTCCACCTGCGCATCCGTCATGTCCTTGGTGGCCTGGCCGGAGCTGGCGGCGCCAGCGGCATGTTCACCAAAGTTGACGACCGGCTTGGCGCGGGCAATGAGGTCTTTCAGGAAGTCAACTGCAGGCACGGCCTTGGTGGCTCCGCCTTCGGCAAAGCTGACTTCCTTGGAATCGGCCAGGGTTTCCAGAACAGCGACGGCTGCGTCCTTTTCCTTGGGCAGCAGGGTGCCGGCTTTGATCTGCGCTTCGCAGAAGTTGGAGAAGCCAGCCAGGCGGTCGCGCTTGGCGGCCTCGGCGAACTGGGCCAAACGGTCGTTGGCCTCTTTGGCTGCCTCCTCGGCAGCTTCGCGGGCGGCATTGGCCGCATCCAGTTGGGCCTGCAATTCTTTGTCCATGGGGTCTTGCTCCTGCTGGTTGGTGGTGAGTGGCTCGGAAAAGCACACGGTGTTGGCGGGGTCACCGCCCTCGGAAAAATCGGCCAGGCCGGCAATGGCGGGCGGCTGCGCGCCCAGGAAGGCGACATGGCGCAAATACCACTTGCCGGGCGTGGGGTTGTTGGGGTGATCAGGGGTGTAGAAGCTGGCGCTGCGCTTCTTGAACAGCTTGCGGTCCACCATCTCGGCGAACTGCGGCTGCACCTGGTGCGTGTCCATGACCACGCGGCCGGCGTCGTTGATGCCCAGGCTGTTCACCCAGCCGTAGGCCGGCAGGTTATGGGCCGGGTGGCCGATGCAAAGTGCGGCTTCGCGCAGCTTGGGGTCGTAGCCGGTGGCTATGTCGGCCACGTCGGCTTCGGTGAAGTTGTGGACGTTGCCGGCGTCGTCGGTGTGCTGACCAGCTCGGAAGATTTCGATCTTGCCGGGCAGACTGGTCAGTTTGTTGGAGGGGTCTTTTTGAGACATGCTGCCAGTGTCGGCAGGGGCGTCTCAAGGGAGTAACTGAAGTGTTTCAGTTTTTATCGTGCCGCCGTTGAGCCTGGCGGCGTGGGCTGGTCACAGGTCCAATCGGCCCTGGCGAAGGCGGCGTTGTTCGTCCAGCCAAACCTTTTCGATCTGGCGGACATGGCGTTCCGTGATCTTGCCACAAGCAGCAGCCACGTCGGGATAGCTCTTGCCCGCCTGCAGCAGTTCGATGACGCGCCTGGCGCGCTTGCTGGCGAGCAGCTCGCGCCCGGCCTGGATGTAGGGCTGGGTGCCACCCAGATCGGCGGCGATGCCCTTGGACAGCTCAACCGACAGTGCGGCCAGCTCAGTGTCCGGGAAGCGACCGCCAAACAGCGCCTGCAGGGTCAGGTAGTGACTGAGCGCGAAATCGCGCCAGGTGTCGGGCATCAGCGGGTCGAACAGGCGCTCCAGCGGCGCGATCTGCTCGCCTGTGAGGTCGGTCATGTCAGGTCGCTCAATGAGTTCGCCCGGCAGGGACAGGGTTGCCAAATCACCCATGGCGGCGCTCCCCCTCAATCGGCACGCCAGCACGGATGCACCAGCCTTTGAGTGCCTCAATCACGTTGTTGATCTGGTAACCGTTGAGGAAGCGCCAGGCCTCCACACCGGTCTGACGCTTGACGAAGGTTTGCAGGGCCTTGTCGGAGTCTTCGCGCACTACACCAGCTCGGGCTAGGTCAGACCACAGCGCACGGGCACGCCTCCAGCGACCATCCTGGGTATCGTCGGCCGAACGCTGGGTGCTGGGCCGCTTGGGCGTATAGGCGGGCTTCTCGCCTCGCGCTACCGCCCCCTGGGCCTGCAGCTCGGACAGGCGGGCAAGGTACTGGCGGCGCTGCAGCGCGGTCATGTCAGCCGCGCTGTAGACGCCGGTCACATTGAATTTGAGCGCCTGGGCGTCCTCCGCACTCAGGCGCAGTGCCTTCTGGGCCATGTGGATGGCGGCCAGGTGGCTCTGGCGGGTGGCGGGCGTGCTCATGCATCCACCCAGCCTTTCTTGGCATCCCAGCGGATCAACGCGGTCTGGAACGCGTCAGCAGCTGTGATACGCAGACCCGTCTTGCCACCACCATTCGCAATGAGTACCAGGTTGGCGGCGGCGACCTGCAGGGCCTCTACGTCTGTTTCATCCAGGTCAAAGCGCAGCACGTCGCGCCAGGCGCCCGAGGAGTTGATCTGGAGTTTGCAGGGGCGTGCCATGATCAGTGCACCGTTGCCAGTGTGGTGTACAGCTTCTTGGCGGCGGCAACCCAGGCGGCTTTGAGAGCGCCGGGCATGACGTCCCAGGCCACGATGGTGGTGCTGGTGTTGCACTCGAATTCGGCCTTGAATTCCTCGTAGGCCTGGCGCGCGAGGGTTTCAAAGCTGATCATGGCAAAGGTCCTTGTGGGAAATGGGCAATGGAAGGTCGGTCAGGGAGCGCAAATAGATCTCGTGCAGCTTCCCGTACGACATGGTTTGCCCGTAAGGCTTTTCCATTTGGCCTTTGAGCCATGGGCACACGGCCTCGCAGCACACGAACAGACCGCCCGTCGCTGCGTCGTCAATGGCACCGCCAATGGAAATCTTGCCGCAGTCGCCAAAGCAGTGTTTTTGGACAAGCGGCCCTTGCTGTGGGTTCATCGCCAGCAGGCCGAACACCTTGATAGGTGTGTCGTTAGATGTGGTTTGCAAATTGCTCATCCGATTGCCTCCTCAGAGCGAACGTGTTCAATTGCCTTGCCGACTGGCGCCGTTCTCCAGTCGGGCCATATCCGGGACTCATTGCGCGTCTGC
>Ga0066432_1000301_pt1 | contig 12763 bp, 15 predicted proteins | sample LakWasMet46_HOW7_2_FD_59520 | JGI IMG/M metagenome (GOLD analysis project Ga0066432, IMG submission 59520) | Freshwater sediment methanotrophic microbial communities from Lake Washington under simulated oxygen tension - Sediment Metagenome 46_HOW7 | ecosystem: Environmental > Aquatic >... | reverse complement strand
GTCCAAGGCGGCTGTTTCGCGCTACGTGGTAGAGATGGAAGCCCGCCTGGGCGTGCGCCTGCTGCACCGCACGACGCGACGCCTGTCGCTCACCGAAGAGGGCAAGGTGTTCTACGCCCGCAGCAAGGAACTGCTGGCCGAGCTGCAGGAGGCCGAGGACGAGGTCACCGCGCGCAGCGACTCCGCCAGCGGTCTGCTGCGCATCAATGCACCCTTTACCTTCGGCATCCTGCACCTGGCGCCCTTGTGGGGCCAGTTCAAGGCGCTGCACCCCAAGGTCACGTTGGATGTGACTTTGGCCGACCGGCTGGTGGACTTGGTGGAAGAGGGGTTCGACGTGGCGATCCGCATTGCGGCACTGGAGAACTCCAGCCTGGTGAGCCGCAAGCTTGCTACTACACGCATTGTCCTGTGCGCTTCGCCGCAGTACCTGGCCCAGCACGGCACGCCGCAGCATCCGAGTGAATTGGCGCAGCACGCCATCATTTCCTACAGCTACCGTGCGGACAAGGACGAGTGGAAGTTCACCGGGCCCGAGGGCCCCGTCAGCGTGAAGACCAAGCCCTGCATCCAGACCAACAATGGTGATACCTGCCGGGCCGCGGCCCTGTCGCACCAGGGCGTGATCCTGCAGCCCACCTTTCTGGTGGGGCAGGATCTGGCCAATGGAAGTCTGGTGGAACTGATGCCCAGCTACCACTCGGAAGAGCTGGGTATCTATGCGGTGTACCCGACCCGCAAGCACGTGTCGGCCAAGGTGCGTGTGCTGATCGAATTCCTGGCAAAGCACTTTGCCGGGCGCGGGCCGTCCTGGTAGACGGCTGCGCGAAGAGCCGACGCTGGATTACGCTGCCTGGGCGGCAGTGGATTCATTGGCTGCCGTCAGGGCGGCGGCGCTGATCTCCACTTCGGCGCCGGCCAGGGCCTTGGCCTTGGCGGCCTCGCCCATGGCCAGGCCTTCGGCGCGCACAAAGCGCACGTCGGTGATGCCGAAGAAGCCGAACACGGTCTGCAGGTAGCTTTCCTGGTGCTCCATGGCGCGACCACCTTCGCTGGTGGAGTACACGCCGCCGCGGGTGGAGGCCACGATCACCGTCTTGCCACCGGCCAGGCCTTGCGGGCCCTTCTCGGTGTACTTGAAGGTGCGGCCGACCTGGGCCACGCGGTCGATCCAGGCCTTGAGCTGGCTGGGGATGGAGAAGTTGTACAGCGGGGCGCCCACCACGATCACGTCGGCCGCCAGGAACTGGGTCACCAGGCTTTCGGAGATGGCGTTTTCGCGAATCTGGCCGGCGGTGGGCTCGGCAGCACCGGGCGCCAGTCGGAAGCCGAGGGACTCCACCGACAGGTGGCTGGGGGCGCTGACGGCCAGGTCCAGGTATTCCACGGTCGTGCCGGGGTGGCTGGCGCGCCACTTGGCGACGATCTGGGCGGTGAGTTGGCGAGACACGGAGTTGGTGCCGAGAACGCTGGAGTCGATGTGAAGCAGTTTCATGGTGATGATCCTTGGTGGGTGAATGCTGCACGCTGCAGCCATGGATCAAGTATGCGGATCAACCCAGTATTTGATAAGTTGGCAAAATTGGGCTAGATTGTCCTATTGGTAGGACAATTAACGGCTATGGAAGACCTGAACGACCTGGTGTACTTTGCCGAAGTGGTGAACCGTGGCGGTTTTGCGGCCGCCGGGCGAGCCTTGAATTTGCCCAAGTCACGCCTGTCCCGGCGCGTGGCCGAGCTGGAGGCGCGCCTGGGCGTGCGCCTGCTGCAGCGCACCACGCGCAAGCTATCCCTCACCGCAGTGGGTGAGCAGTATTACCGCCACTGCGTGGCCCTGCGCGAAAGCGCCCAGGCGGCGCAGGAGGTGGTGAGCCAGGCCCAGACCGAGCCGCGTGGCACCATCCGCGTGGCCTGCCCAGTCACGCTGGCGCAGACCACGCTGGGCCCCATCCTGCCGCAGTTCCTGGCGCGCTACCCACAGGTACGGGTGGACATGCGTGTCAGCAACCGCGCGGTGGATCTGGTGGAAGAGGGCTTTGACGTGGCCCTGCGCGTGCGCCCCACGCTGGAGGACAGCGGCAGCCTGGTGGTGAAGAACTTCGGCACCACGGCCACGCTGCTGGTGGCCAGCCCGGCCCAGCTGGCGCGCCAGGGCCGCCCGCGCAGCGTGGCCGATCTGGCGCAACTGGACACCGTGAGCATGGGCAGCGCCGGCGAGCGCGCTACCTGGAATCTGATCGGGCCGGACGGTGAAGGCTACGCCTTCCAACACCAGCCGCGCTACGTGGCCGATGACCTGGCCACCCTCAAATTCGCCGTGCTGCGTGGCACCGGCATGTGTGTTCTGCCCGACTACATGTGCGCCGAGGAACTGCGCGAGCGTCTATTGGTCCAAGTGCTGCCGGGTTGGGCACCGCCGCCAGGCATCTTCCACGCGGTGTTCCCCTCACGTCGTGGGCTGGTGCCGGCGGTGCGCAAGTTCCTGGACTTTCTGGGCGAGACCATCCAGCGCGAGGGTTTTGCCCTGGCGTGAATCCCTCGATGGCGCCGGTGAAGAACTATCCCCTTGCAGCAAAGGACACGACATGACCCAAGAAAGGAATCGGCTGGGCAAGGCCGCCGTGGTGTGGGTGCTTTGCGCACCGTTGGCCTGGGGTGGCCCTTATGAAGATGGCATGCAAGCCAAGGCGCGGGGCGACTATGCCCAGGCTGCGGCGCTGCTGCGCCCAGTGGCCCAGCGTGGCGAGGCACGCGCGCAGTTTGAGTTGAGCCTGCTCTACCGCGCCGGCCAGGGCGTGCCGGCCGACGCCCATGAATCCCTGCGCTGGCTGCGGCTGGCGGCCCACGGCGGCCATGCCGCCGCGCAATCCAACCTGGGTGCTGCCTATGTGCAGGGCCGCGGTGTGCCACAGGACGCACAACTGGCCTATGTCTGGCTGTCGGCCGGCGCCGCCCAGGGCAGCCGCGAGGCGGCCACCAACTTGGAGGTGGTGCGCCGGCGCATGACGCCGCAGCAGATCAGCCAGGCCCAGGCGCGCGCGCAGGACTGCGCCCAGCGCCAATTTGCCGGTTGCGACTGAGCCACTCAGGCCGGTGGTGTGGCCGGGCGAGCGCCCGCACCCTTGCGGAACTCGTCCGGCGTCGTGCCCACCAGGCGCTTGAACATGCTGATGAAGGATGAGGCGCTGCCATAACCCAGGTCCAGGGCGATGGTTTCTACCGTCTGGCCGGCCTCCAGCAGCGGCATGGCCTTGACCACGCGCAGGCGCTGGCGCCAATCCGCCAGGGACATGCCCAAATCGCGCTGGCAGCGGCGCATCAGCGTGCGCTCGGTGGTGTGCGCGGCCGCGGCCAGCTCGGGTAGCGAGCGGTTGTCGCCCGGGTTCTCCTCCAAGAGGCGCAGCACCGCGCCCAGTGCTGGGTCGTCGGAACTGGGCAGGTAACTGCCGGCCGCGGGGGCGACGGCCAACTGGTCTACCAGCACCTGCAGCAGCCGCGCGTCGGCGGCATTGCCGGGCTGTTGCAGGTCCTGCTGCTGCAAGTGCTCCAGCAGGGCGCGCACCAGGGGACTCACCGTCAGTGCGCAGGGCGTGGCCGGCAGCACGGTGGCGCACACGCTGGGTGCCAGGTAGAGCGAGCAGTGGTGCGCCTCGTAGCGGTTCAGGCCCACATGCTCCAGATTGGGCGGCAGCCAAATGCCGTACTGTGGTGGCGCCAGGTAGTGGTGGCCGGCCACCTTCACCTCCATCACCCCGCTGAAGGCGTAGACGAACTCGCCCCAGGCGTGCTGGTGCTCCGGGTATAGCCCGGCTGCCGGCACATGGGCGCTGCGGAACATGATGGGCAGCGGCAGCTCGGGTGCCGAAAGCGGGACCTCCAGCTTGGGCGGCAGGATCTGCATGTCGACGGTGGGCGGAGCGGAATGGCGGTTGCGGCGCATGGCTTGTCAGTTATTCACTATATCAACGAAAGCTGCCAATTCCATAATCGCATCACCGTAACCCTCCCCCTGGAATTTCTGCATGGACACCCGCAAAGCCCTCGACTCCACCGCCATCGGCACGATGCTGGTGCTGTGCATGCTCTGGGGCCTGCAGCAGGTGGTGCTCAAGGCCACGGCGCACGACATTGCGCCCATCCTGCAGATCGGATTGCGCTCGGGCGTGGCCGCGCTGCTGGTGGGCCTGACCATGGCGCTGCGCGGCGAGCGCATGCGCCTCGACGACGGCACCCTGGGCCCGGGCCTGGTGGTGGGCGGACTGTTTGCCCTGGAATTCTTGCTGGTGGGCGAAGGCCTGCGCCACACCAGCGCATCGCACATGGCCGTGTTCCTCTATACCGCCCCTGTCTTCGCCGCCCTGGGCCTGCACTGGAAGCTGCCGGCCGAGCGTCTGGGTGCCGTGCAGTGGCTGGGCATTGCGCTGGCCTTCGGCGGCATTGCCATGGCTTTCCTGGGCCGCAGCCACGGCGCGGCGGCGCCGGCCAACGCCGCCGACATGCTGTGGGGCGACTTCCTGGGCCTGCTGGCTGGCATGTCCTGGGGCGCCACCACGCTGGCGGTGCGGACCACCTCGCTGGCGCGGGCACCGGCCACCCAGACGTTGATGTACCAGCTGGTGGCGGCCTGCGTGCTGCTGCTGGTGGCGTCGGTGGCCACCGGGCAGGCGCACTTCAACCCCACGCCCCAGGTCTGGCTGAGCCTGGCCTTCCACTCGCTGGTGGTGTCGTTTGCCAGCTTCCTGGCCTGGTTCTGGCTGCTGCGCCACTACCTGGCCTCGCGCCTGGGCGTGTTCTCGTTCATGACGCCGCTGTTTGGCATGGTGTTTGGCGCCTGGCTGCTGAACGAACCCATCGAACCCAGCTTCCTGGCCGGGGCGATTCCGGTGCTGGTGGGCATCGTGCTGGTCAGTGGTGGCAGTTGGTTGGACAATGCGGTGTGCGCATTCCAACGCTTCCGTACCCGCTCCTGAGTTTCCGTCGCCCGTTGCCGGTCGCGCTGGCGCTGACTGCGGCCTTGGTTGCCAGCCCGCTGGCGCAGGCCACCGCCGAGACCCCGCGCACCGGTCCGCGCATCTACAAGTCCCTGCAGGGCGGTACGCCAACCTTCTCCGACATTCCTCCGGCCAAGGGCGCCTACGTGGTGTACCGGCCATCGTGCTACGCCTGCAGCGTCACGTCCGACATCAACTGGAACGCCACCAAGCTGCACCTGGACGAGTACGGCGACGAGATCGGCCTGGCCGCCAAACAGTTCGATCTGGACCCGGCCCTGGTGCGCGCGGTGATCCATGCCGAATCCAACTTCAACGCCCGCGCCCGCTCGCAAAAGGGTGCCATGGGTCTGATGCAGCTCATGCCCGGCACCGCCCGCATGCTGGGCGTGGCCGATGCCAGTGACCCCGCGCACAACATCCAAGGCGGCGCCAAATACCTGGCCGGACTCCTCGCGCGCTTCAAGAACGACGTCACCCTGGCCGCGGCCGCCTACAACGCCGGCCCCGAGGCGGTGCAGAAGTACGCCGGCGTGCCGCCCTATGCCGAGACCCAGGTTTACGTGCAGCGGGTGAAGATCCTGCTGCAGCGCTACCGGCAGTCGCTGCGGGGTTGAGTTACCCCCGCTTACACATGAAACCTCGGATCACAGCCTGCTGACACGCAGTTGCGCGCCGCGCGCCTACTATGCAGTGGACACGGTGCCAGCCCTTGGGGGTTGGCCTTTTCTCCGACATCAACTTGTCTCCGGGTCCACCATGAAATACCTCACTCCCCTACGCGTTCGTTTGTTCACATTGATTCTGGCCACCGGGCTTCTCGGTGCCTGCGGTGGCGGAGGCGGCGGCTACAGCGGCAGCTCGGACGCGGGCGGTACGGGCACCCTGCGATTGGCTCTGACCGACGCGCCATCCTGCGGCTATGACGCGGTCAACGTCACCGTCCAGAAGGTGCGGGTGCACCAGAGCAGCACGGCGGCCGATGGTGACGCCGGCTGGTCCGAAGTCGTCCTCAACCCGGCGCGGCGCGTCAACCTGCTGAGCCTGGGCAACGGCGTGCTCAGCGAACTGGGACAGACCTACCTGCCGGCCGGGCGCTACACGCAGATGCGCCTGGTCCTGGCCGACAGCGGTGGCGCCACGCCCATGGCCAATTCGGTGGTGCTCAGCAGCGACCAGACCGAAGTATCGCTGAAGACACCCAGCGGCCAGCAGACCGGGTTGAAGACCACCGTCGGCATCACCGTGGCCGCCAACCAGCTGGCCGACTTCGTGCTGGACTTTGATGCCTGCAAGTCGGTGGTGGTGGCGGGCAACTCCGGGCAGTACCTGCTCAAACCTGTGGTCAGCGTCATTCCACGTTATGTCTCGGGCGCAGCGGGCTATGTGGATGCGGCCACCGCGGCCAGCGGCACGGCACAGGTGTCCTTGCAGCAGGCTGGCGTGGTTGTCAAGGCCACGGCACCGGACAGCACCGGGCGCTTCCTGCTGCAGCCAGTGGCACCGGGCAGCTACACCCTGGTGGTCACGGCCAATGGCCGTACCACGCTGGTCGTCACCGGCGTGGTGGTGAGCAGCGACACCGTTACGCCCCTCAACGCCATCGGCACGCCGCTGACCCTGCCGGTGAGCGCCACCGCCCGCGTGAGCGGCAGCGCGCCGGCCGGCACCTTTGTGCGGGCCTTGCAGCCGCTGAGCGGTGGTGCCACGGTGGAGGTCGCCGGCCGTTTCGTGGACGATGCCAGCGGCGCCTACGCCTTTACCCTGCCCGTGGCCGCACCGCTGGTGGCACCAGCCGTGGCGGCGCCGGGCGTGCTCGCCTTTGTGTCCGACACGGCCGCCGCCGGCAAGTACGTGCTGGACGCCAGCGTGAGCGGCTTTGCCAGCAAGCAGTTGGCGCTGCCGAGCGTGACCGCTGGCGCCAACCTGACAGCGGCGGCCTTTGTCTTCCCCTAGGATCGCCTGGGGTGATCATCCTCGAATGCTACATATTTGGTAGCGTTTCATGTAATGTCCACGAGGGCTGGTGGCTGATTTGACTCGCGGCCGCAGTGTCAAATGGAGCTGGACGCGGCCGGGGGCGGCTGCACCATGGGCACCTGGCCCAGGCTGGCCAGCAGCATGTCGATGAACACCCGCGTCTTGGCCGGCATCAGCTTGCGCCCGGGGAATACGGCTGAGGCGGTCTGTGGTGGCAGGCACCAATCGGGCAGCACGCGGCGCAGCAGGCCCCGGCGCACCAGGGTCTGGGCAAAGAAGTCGGGCAAGGCGGCGATGCCGGCGCCGGCGCGGGCCAGGCCCATCAGCAGTTCGGGTGCGTTGGCGCTGGCGCGTCCGGGGGGCAGACCCTCCCAGCGCTGTTCGCCCTGGGTCAGTACCCAGGGATGGGGTTCGCCGTTGCTGCGCAGGAGGCGCACCGCGTCGTGCGCCATCAAGTCCTGCGGTTGGTTGGGTTGGCCGCGTTCGGCCAGATAGTTCGGCGCCGCATAGAGGCCGCTGGAAAACACGCTCAGGGTGCGCGCGGCCAGCAGCGTGTCATCGGGCAAGGCGCCCATGCGCACGGCCACATCAAAGCCCTCGCCCAACAGGTCGACCCACCGGGCGGACAGGTCCAGCTCCAGCATGATGCCGGGGTACAGGGCCACGAAGGCGGCCAGCGCATCGGTCAGCAGCAGGTTGGCAAAGTCGCTGGGCATGGACACGTGCAGCCGCCCGCTGGGTGCGGCCTGGCGGCGCTCGCTCAGGGCGGCCACGGCCTCCACCTCGGCCACCACCTGGCGCGCATGCTCCAGCAACTGCTGGCCCAGCTCGGTCAGGTTCTGGCGGCGCGTGGTGCGCAAGAGTAGGCGCTCGCCCAGGCGCGTCTCCAGCGCGGCGATGCGGCGCGAGACGGTGGACTTCGGAAGGCCCAGGCGCTCGGCGGCACGGCTGAAGCTGCCCAACTCGGCCACGCGGGCAAAGATGAGCAGGTCGTTGGGGTCGACGTCGGCGCTTGATTGATCCACCATGGGAACAATCATATCCATTTCAACGGCTTTTCAAGGTGATTGTTGGTCAATACAGTACATCCCATCACCAACCCACCCCTTGAGGAGTTCACCATGTTCCAGTCTGCCCAAAACCCCGTGTCCCTCGCCGCACGCGTCCTGATGGCCGTGCTGTTCCTGCCCGCCGGCATTTCCAAGCTCACCGGCTTTGCCGGTACCGTGGGCTACATCAGCTCGGTCGGCCTGCCCCTGCCCACCCTGGGCGCCGCACTGGCGCTGACCGTGGAAATCGTCGGTGGCCTGGCCCTGCTGCTGGGCTGGGGCACGCGCTGGGCGGCCCTGGTGCTGGCCGGCTTCACCCTGGTGGCCAGCGTGTTCTTCCACAATTTCTGGGGGGTACCCGCGGACCAGGCATTTGTGCAACAGTTGCTGTTCTTCAAGAACATTGCCGTGGTTGGCGGCCTGCTGGCCCTGGTGGCCCATGGCGCCGGTGCCTGGAGCGTGGATGCCCGCCGCGCCTGAGCCGTCCCAACGACTGTCTGTGATTGCAACCCGTTCATGCAGAAAGGATTGACCATGTCTTCCACACCCACCCTCTCCTCGGCCGGCTATGCAGTGCAGCGCTCCCGCAGCGTGGAGCGCCTGGTGGCCGGCCAGGCCACATCGGACGGCGCCGGCGTCAAGCTCAACCGCGTGCTCACGCAGCAGTTGCAGCACCGGCTGGACCCCTACCTGATGCTGGACGCCTTTGGCAGTGACAACCCCAACGACTACATCGCCGGTTTTCCTGACCACCCGCACCGCGGCTTCGAGACCATCACCTACATGATCGCCGGGCGCATGCTGCACCGCGACAGCGCCGGCCACCAAGGCCTCTTGGAAAACGGCGGCGTGCAGTGGATGACCGCCGGGCGCGGTGTGATCCACTCCGAAATCCCGCAGCAGGAGCAGGGCGTGATGGAGGGCTTTCAGCTCTGGCTCAACCTGCCGGGCCGCGACAAGATGCGCCAGCCCTGGTACCAGGACTTTGCCCATGCCGACTTGCCGAGCTTTGCCACCGATGGCGGCGCGGCCGTGTCGGTGATCGCTGGCGCCAGCCACGGCGTACAGGGCGCGGTCACGCGGGAAGTCACCGAGCCGCTGTACCTGGACATCCACCTGGGCGCGGGTGGCCGCTTTGCGCAGACCTTGCCGGCCGGGCACAACGCCTTTGTCTACGTCTACCGGGGCACCGTCACGGTGGCGGGCACGGCGGTGCCGCTGGCGCGCATGGCCATCCTGTCCAACAAGGATGCCGAGGCCGATGGCGTGGTGATCGAGGCCAGTGACGACGCCAAGGTGCTACTCATCGCCGGCAAGCCGCTGAAGGAGCCCATCGTGCAATACGGCCCGTTCGTGATGAACAGCCAGCAGGAGATCTACCAGGCCCTGAGCGACTTCCGCGATGGCCGCCTGGGCGAGGAAGCCACCACCACCGGAGAACACGCATGACCATCGAAGCCCGCCTGCACCGCGCCAACGGTGCCCTCACCACGCTCAGCAATGGCCGCCACGTCTGGAACGCCGACGTAGACAAGACCCTGGGCTCGGACGACCGCGCGCCCGACCCGCACGACCTGCTGGACTCGGCCCTGGCGTCGTGCACCACGCTGACGTTGGAGCTCTACATTCGCCGCCGCCAGATGGCCGTGACCGACCTGCGCGTGACCGTGGAGCATGTGGAGAGCAAGGCCGCCGATGGCCGGGTCCACTACCAGCTGCAGCGCCGTATCCAGATCGACGGCGATGTCAGCGAGGCGGACCGCCAACGCCTGCTGGAGATCGCCAACAAATGCCCCATCCACCGCGTGCTCAGTGGCGAGATCGCCATCGCCTCCGAACTGGTCTGAAGGAGTTCCTGCCATGCCAACGGAGCTGCCTGTATGGTCCGGCCGTGCAACCAACTTGGCCGGCGCGCTCACCGTACGCCGGGTGCTGCCGGTGGCGCGCCAACGCGCCGTCGGGCCCTTCGTGTTCTTCGACCACTTCGGCCCGGTCACCCTGGGCGCGGAGGTGGACAGCGACGTGGGTGCGCACCCGCACATCGGCCTGGCCACCGTGACCTACCTGTTCGAGGGCAGCTTCCTGCACCGCGACAGCCTGGGCACGGTGCAGACCATCACGCCCGGCGCCATCAACTGGATGACGGCGGGCAGCGGCATCGCCCACAGCGAACGCGTGCCCGATGACCAACGCGGCCAGGCCCGCAGCCTGCACGGCCTGCAGCTGTGGGTGGCGCTGCCGCCGGCGTTGGAGGACACTGCGCCGTCCTTCCAGCATGTGGCGGCCGATGCTATTCCTGCCGTGGCACTGGACGGTGGTGCCACCGTGCGCGTGCTGGTGGGCAGCGTGTGGGGCCAGGCCAGCCCGGTGCGCACGGCCTCGCCCACGCTGTACCTGGATGTGCAGCTGCCACCCTTCACCCACTGGGTCTTGCCGCCCCTGGCGACGGAGATGGCGCTGTACAGCCCGGAAGATGGCTTGAAGGTGGACGGACAAACCGTGGCGGCGCAGCACATGGCCCTGCTGCCGAGCGATACCGAAGTCTCGGTGCAGGCCGGCGTGGACGGTGCGCGCTTCGTCGTCATCGGCGGTGCGCCGCTGGAGCAGCCGGTGCGCATGTGGTGGAACTTCGTCGCCACCGATCGCGATCGCATCGCCGCCGCCGTGCAGCGCTGGGAGGCGGGGGAGTTCCCCGCCATCCCCGGTGAGACCCAGCGCATTGCCGCGCCGCCCTGGACGGATTGACGCTTGACCGTGGCTCAGTTCGCCACCGTGAAGCGCTTCTGGATGTGGCGCGGCTGCTCCAGTTCGTCGGTGATGGCCACGGCCAGGTCTGCCACCGAGATGCCCGAGGGAGCCTCGCCCACGCCGGGCAGCGGTGTGTCACCACCCACGCGGTACTGGCCGGTGCGTGCGCCGGGCGCCAGGGCGATGGGGGGCGAGAGGAAGGTCCAGTCCAGGCTGGACTCGCTCTGGATCAGGCGTAGCGCCTCGCGCGCAGCCAGGGCGCCTTGCCTGTACTCCGCAGGGAAGGGCGGCGTGTCCACCAGTTGCACGCCCGGCGCCACATACAGGCTGCCGGCACCGCCCACCATCAGAAAACGCTTCACACCGGATTGGCGCACGCCGTTGAAGATGGCCTGGGTGGCCTGCAGAAACACGTCGTAAATGCGTGGCTCGCTCCAGCCGGGGTTGTAGGCGCTGACCACGGCGTCAACGTCGGCCACGGCGCGCGCCACTTGGGTGGCATCCAGGGCGTCGGCCGCCACCACGGTCAGCCCGGGCTGGGCGGTCATCTTGGCCGGTGTGCGCGCCAGGGCGGTGACCTGGTGGCCGCGCGCCAGCAGTTCGGTCAACACGGCAGAACCCACAAAACCGGTGGCGCCAATCAAAGCGATTTTCATTGCAAAACTCCTGTGTGAAAGAAGTTTCTAGTGTCTTTGCTTCATTGATTGCTGACTAGACGGCTGTTTTCGCTAATACTGTGAAGTAAATCTAAATAATCAAGGGTTTGCATGGACCACTACAAGCGCATGGCGATCTTTTCCGAGGTGGCGGCGGCCGGCTCCATGACCACGGCGGCGCTCCGGCTGGGCATGACCCCTTCCGCCGTGAGCCAGCAGCTGCGCCTGCTGGAGGCATCCCTGGGGCTGGCCCTGTTGCACCGCTCCACCCGCAAGCTCACGCTCACCGAGGCCGGCGCGCGCTACCTGGAGGGCTGCAACGCGATGGTGGCTGCCGCGCGCGCGGCCGAGCAGGCACTGGCGCGCCACCGCGATGAGCCCGAGGGCGAGCTGCGCATTGCCGCGCCCATCGGTTTCGGCAGCCTGCTGGCCGAGGCCCTGGCACCGCTGCGCCAGTACCCCAAGCTCAGCCTCAGCCTGCTGGTGGACGACACTGTGATAGACGTCATTGAATCGCGGGTGGACATCGCCCTGCGCGTGGTCGGTCAGCTGCCCGATTCCAGCCTGGTGGCGCGCCGCCTGGGCGCCATGCAGGCCCAGATGTGCGCCGCACCGTCCTACCTGCAGGCGCATGGCTGGCCGCAGCACCCGCGCGAACTGGCGCAGCACGCCTGGCTGGGTGGGCGTCCGCTGGGCAGTGTGCAGGACACGCTGCAGCTCACCGGTCCGGACGGCGAGACGGCCGAGGTGGCCGTCACCGCCCGTGTGCGGGCCTCGCAGGTGACGGCGCTGCACGCGCTGTGCGTGGCGGGCTGGGGCATCAGTTTGGTGGTGAGCGAGGACGACCGCCGCGCCCTGCAAGACGGGCGCCTGGTGCCGGTGCTGCCGCAGTGGCGTCTGCCCGAATTCGTGATCCACGCCATCACACCGCGCCGGGGTGAGCAGCCGGCCAAGGTGCGTCATGCCATGGCCTTGCTGGCCGACTACATTGCTGCGCGCTCTGCATGAGCGGTGGGGGCTGCCTTGCAATCCCCCATCTGCCTGCCTAGAGTTGCCACTATGACGTGGTACGAAAGGAGTTGTCCATGGCAGCCTATCCGGTACTGGAGCATGCGGGCCGTTGCGCCTCCGTCTCGACCCAGCGGGAACCGTCGGGGCGCTGGATGGCGTTTGTGACGCTGGAGCGCGACGCGGACTATGCCCGGCTCAAGGTGCATCCTGGTGAGCCCCATCGGGTTCCCAATGACTATCCCAGTGAAGAGAAGGCGGTGCTGGCCGCCTACGAACACGCGCGAACCCTGATTGCCCAGGAGAACATGCTGCACTGAGCGGTCCAACC
>Ga0066432_1000259_pt1 | contig 14158 bp, 12 predicted proteins | sample LakWasMet46_HOW7_2_FD_59520 | JGI IMG/M metagenome (GOLD analysis project Ga0066432, IMG submission 59520) | Freshwater sediment methanotrophic microbial communities from Lake Washington under simulated oxygen tension - Sediment Metagenome 46_HOW7 | ecosystem: Environmental > Aquatic >... | reverse complement strand
CGGGAATCCCACCCACTTCAGCGGCTGATCCGCCGCCCATTCAGCAATAGTCGGTGCATCTTGGAGATAGTCGCAGTATCCTGCCCATCCCATGGTGACGCACTGCGCGTGAGCGAGAAACAACGTGATCTATTGACAGCGGTTGATCCCACGGCCGCGTGGGACACAAGGAATCAGTATGCCCATCACTGCTGCAAACGGAACGATTTACACCGATAGCCAGATCCAGGCCTTCTTCGCCGGCAATCCCAGCACGCAGACCATCGCGCTGCAGGCGGCGGCCTTGGGCCTGGGCCTCAACCAGATCCAGCAAGCCTTGGTCCTTGCGGGCCAAAGCGTGTCGACGGCGGACATACTCCAGTTCGCCTCCCAGAATGGTTTCAGCTGGGGCGCCACCGGTGCACTGGTCGCAACCGCTTCGAGCGGCATCACCCTGCAAGGCACGTACTACAGCCCGCAACAGATCCATGACTTTCTGGCACAAGGGGGGGACACGGTTCAATTTGCCACCACGCACGGTCTGACGGATACGGCACAGATCAATGCCCTGGTGGCGCAGGCGCGCTTCGTCGCGGCAGCATGGGTGGCACAGGAGGTGGCCAATCTGAGCGTTCAGCAGATTGGCGCCTTGACAACATCACAGATTGCCGCCGCGCGCACCGACCAGATCGCCGCCCTGGCCACCAGCCAGGTCGCCGCCTTGACCAGCACCCAGGTGGCTGCACTGCGCACCGATCAGGTGGTGGCCCTGAGTGCGGCGCAGGTCAGCGCCTTGTCGTCGCTGGCCATTGCCGCGCTCTCACCCGAGGTCATCGCTGCGCTGGGCGACAAGTTGCCCAGCACGACGCAGTCAACATCGACGCTGACCACGACAACAGTTCCGGCTCTTACGACGACGTCGGTTCCGGCGATCACAACCAGTTCCACACCGGCACTGACCACCACACAAGCCAGCGGCATCTTGACGACAGACCAGATCGCCGCGCTGCCAACCAGCCTGATAGCCGCCTTGACGCCGGCGGACATCAGCTCCATGACAACCGATCAGTTTGCGGCCATGACCACGGCGCAGATTGCCGCACTGACAACCAGCCAGATCAACCTAGGGATCACCACCTCACAGGCCGTTGCACTGCGCACCGACCATGCCGCGACCCTGAACACCAGCCAGGTGGTGGCCTTGACCACCACCCAGTTGGCCGTTATCGAGACCCGGGACCTTGTTGCCCTGTCCACCGACGCGATCCATGCGCTCACGACGCAACAAATCAACCACGGGCTGACCACGGAGCAGGTCTCCGCATTGACGACGGCGCAAGTTGGCGCACTCACGGCCAGCCAAGTGGGTGCACTCACGACCCAGGATGTGCGCTCCCTGACGACCGATCAGATCAGCCAGGGCCTGAGTACGGATCAGGTGGTGGCATTGACTACAACCCAGTTCAGTGTCCTCGGTTCTAACCAAGTCATGGCACTGTCTACCGTTCAGGTCGCCGCGGTCGAGACCCAGGACATCGCCGCGCTGAGCACCGGTGCCGTGGCTTCCCTCGCCACGGACCAGGTCGTGGCGCTGAGCACCGACCAGTTGGCGGCGCTGCAAACGACACAGGTTGCTGCGCTGACCTCTGATCAGGTCAATGCGCTATCAACCGAAGATGTGCAATCCTTGAGCACCGGCCAAGTGGCGGCGCTGTCGACCTCCGGCGTCTCCGCCCTGACGACCGACCAGATCAGCCAAGGCTTGAGCACGGATCAGGTGGTGGCATTGACTACAACCCAGTTCAGCGTCCTCGGTTCTAGCCAAGTCATGGCACTGTCTACCGATCAGGTCGCCGCGGTCGAGACCCAGGACATCGCCGCACTGAGCACCGGTGCCGTGGCGGCGCTGACAACCGACCAGATCGGTGCCTTGACGACGACGCAGGTGGTGGCGCTGACCACCGATCAGATCAGTGCCGGCGTCACCACCGACCAGATTGCGGCGATGCAGACCAGCCAGATCGCATCGCTTACGACGGACCAGGTGGTGGCATTGCAGACCCAGCAAGTGGTGGCCCTGCGCACCGACCAGGTGGCCGCGCTGACCACCGATGGCGCGGCGGCGCTGGACACCCAGGATGTTGCCGTGCTGACCACCACGCAAGTACAATTGGGTGTCACCACCAGTCAGGTGGCGGCCCTCACAACCGTTCAGGTGCCCGCCCTCACCACCGACCAGATTTCGGCGATGACACCCGAGCAGATGGCGGCACTGACCACTGACCAGTACGCGACGATGAGCCCGGATCAGCAGGCCACGCTGACTATGGGCTCGCCCATCGCACTGGACCTCAATGGCGGCGGCGTCTCCACAACCAGCATCCGCAACGGCGTGCAGTTCGACATCTACGGCACCGGCGAAAACGTCAACACCGGCTGGGTCTCGCCCGGCGACGGCCTGCTCGTGCTGGACCGCAATGGCGACGGCAGCATCAATGGCGGCGCGGAGCTGTTCGGCGTGGGCACCACGCTAGCCAACGGCCAGAAAGCATCCAATGGCTACCAGGCTCTGTCCGAACTGGATGCCAATGCTGACGGGCAGATCAGCGCCGCCGACGCCGCGTTCTCCAACCTGCAAGTGTGGGTGGACGGCAATGCGGATGGCCTGAGCCAGAGCAATGAGCTGCACAGCCTGTCGTCACTGGGCATCACCCAACTGGATCTGCACGCGCAGTCCACCTTCGTGGTGGACCAGGGCAATGTCATTGGTCTGGCCTCCGGCTACACCACGGCCGACGGTGCAAGCCATGACATGGTCGACGTGTGGTTTGCCACCAGCCAGCCGACCCAGACCGCCGCGCCCAGCCTGGCCGACAGCATGGCATCGTTCATGGCGTCCGGTGGAACGACCGCTGCAACGGCGAGCACCGCAGATGCGTCGGCATCCACGGGCCCGGCTGCCGCGCTGGTCGCCACCGCACCGTCCAACCTGAATGGCATGGTCGACGCGCTGCGGCAGTTCGACGCCAATGGTCAGCCAACCCTGACCAGCGGTGCGCCAACCCTGGCGGTGCCCACGACACTGACGCAGGCGCCCAACCCCAACCTCAGCAGCAACGGCACCCTGGCGAGTCTGTCGGGCTAGCGGCCGAAGCGCCCGGCGCTTTCGGCGTCACGGGGCCTTGCTGCGCTCGACCTGCTCGAGCCATTGCACCATCTCCTGGATCGCCGCGTCCGTCGCAACAGTCAGGGCGCGCACGCCACCGGCCGCATCTGCACTGGGGGCTGGACGCTGCAGCACAAAGCTGCGCTGGGCCACCAGGCGCTCGCTGCCGTTGCCGCTCTGGCCCAGCGTGGCGCGCAGGCGCAGCAGCGCATTGCTGCGCTCGGGGGATTCAAACAACTGGCTGAATTCCTCCAGTTCCAGGTGCAACGACAGTGCGGTAGCCGGTGCCACCATACCCTGGGCGGCGTTGAGCACGGCACGGCGCTGGCCCAATTGTTCGCGCAGGCGCTGGCGCAGCAACTGGGCCGGCGCCATGCTCCAGCGGGCTTGGGCGTAGGGGCGCAACTGCTGGGCGTCGCTGTAGGCCAGGCGGTAGAGCACGGCGGTGCTGTCCAGCGCGGCGCTGGCTTCCACCTCGGCCAGCACCAGGGGCGCCAAGGGTGCCTGGCGCGTGGCCGGCTCCGGCGCCAGTGGACCCGGGCCGAAGTCGTAGACGGTGGCCCGCGGCGGCGGCTGCAGCGGGGCGCAGGCCGCCGCCAGGGCCAGGAGCATCAAGCAAAACAGGCATCTAGCCCTCGTGGAATATGCATGAGCAGCTACTGATTTCATAGCATTCCTTGAAATGGTGTTAGCAATCCGGTGCTGGGCGTGGCCGCCTCAAGGAGCCCCAGCCGGTGCCACGAAGCCGGGTTCACCCGGGCCGGGCGGCACGCTGCCATTGCCCAGTAGCAGGGACTGCGGGTTGTCGTGCACCGCCTCCACCGCGCGGCCGATGTGGCGCACGGTACGCGCCGTGTCATCTGCTGTGCGGTTGATGCGCGGCACCAGGGTGGTGTTGACGGCCTGGCCGGTGGCCAGCAGGGTGTTGGTGCCCTGGGTGATGGCGTCCAGCGTACCGCCGGGGGCGTTCATGCGCTCGGACATCTGCTTGAAGGCCTCGGCCGAGGCGCCCACGGTGTCCGACATCTGGCCCAGGCGATCGGCATTGGCCTGCAGCTTTTTCAGCGCAGTTCCAGCGTCCTGCACCAGGCCACCCAGGTTGGCCTGGTTCACGCTTTGGGTGAGCTGGCCGATGCCCGCGCCCGCCTGGCCCAGGCGGTCGATGGCGTCCATCACCCGCTTCTGGTTGCTGGCATCGAGCAGCTGGTTGACACGCTGGCTGGCCGTTTCCAGTTGCGAGAGCAGGCCCGCGCCCTGGTCCGACAGGCGCGACATCAGGCTGGGCCGCATGGGGATGCGCGGCGGCTGATCGTCCTTGCCCACCAGGGGCTGCGAGGGACCACCGGCATCGTCCAGCTGGATGAAGGCCAGGCCGGTCACGCCCTGAAAGCCCAGCGTGGCGAAGGTGGCGCTGGTCATGGGGGCGCTGCCATCGACGGCAAAGCGCACCCGCACGTTGCCGGTTGTTTCGCGGTCCAGTGCGATCGACATGACGCGCCCGACCGTGACCCCCTTGTAGCGCACCGGCGCCTGCTCCTGCAGGCCGGTGACGCCGTCGCGGCTGGAGATCTCGAACACGCGGTGCTCGCCGGTGTCGCGCGTAAGCCAGGCGGCCAGGGCCACCAGCATGGCCGCCACCACCAGCACGAAGATGCCGGCGGCCAGGGCGTGGGATTTGTTTTCCATAAGCGATTCGCTTTCTACTCGGAATGCGGGTGCAGGCGCAACAGCTCCTGGGCACGCAGGCCGCGCCCACCCAGGAAGAACTCCCGCACAAAGGGATGGTCGAACGCGATCACCTCCTTGGGCGGCGCGTTGACGATGACGTGCTTGTCGGCCACCACGGCCACGCGGGTGCTGATGGCATAGATGGTGTCCAGGTCGTGCGTGACCATCACCACGGTCAGCCCCAACTCGTGGTGCAACGTGCGCAGCAGGTCGCAGAAGGCGTCCGAGCGGTCCGGGTCCAGGCCGGCGGTGGGTTCATCCAGTAGCAGCAGCGGCGGGTCCATGATGAGGGCACGCGCCAAGGCCACGCGCTTGACCATGCCGCCGGACAGGTCGGCCGGCATCTTGTGCGCGTGGGCCGGGTCCAGTCCCACCATCTGCAGCTTGACCATCACCGCGTCGCGGATCAGGTCGTCGGGCAGCGTGCCCAGTTCGCGCAGCGGGAAGGCGATGTTCTCCAGCACCGTGAAGGCCGAGTACAGCGCGCCGTGCTGGAACAGCATGCCCACGCGGCTGGAGGCTCCGGTACGCGTGAGTTCGGCCGCCGTGCGACCCAGCACGGTAATGCTGCCACGCGCGGGAACCTCCAGCCCCAGCATCTGGCGCAACAGCGTGGTCTTGCCGCTGCCCGAACCACCGACGATGGAGAGCAACTCGCCACGCGCGATGGACAGGTTCAGGTCCTTGTGGATGACAGCATCCACCCCGGCGGTGCGGAACACCGTCCACAGGTTGCGGATGTCCACCACCGGTGTGGTCGCCGTGGCGTGCGGCATGGTGGGCAGGAAGTCCGTATTGGCGCTCATATGCCAATGTCCTTGAACACCACGGCAAACAACGCATCCACCAGGATGACCACGGTGATGCTGGTCACCACCGAGGTGGTGGTGCCCTCACCCAGGCTTTGCGTGTTGGGCAGGATGCGCAACCCGTAGTGGCAGCCAATCAGCGCGATCAAGAGGCCGAATACCGCCGACTTGGCCACCGCCAGCCACAGGTTGGAGACCAGCACCGCCTTGGACAGCGCGGTCACAAAGTAGGCCGGCGTCAGCCCCATGACCACGTCGGAGGCCAGCATGCCGCCCAGCAGCGCGGCAAGGGTGGTCCACACGGACAGCAGCGGCATGGCCAGCGCCATGGCCATGGCACGCGGCAGCACCAGGCGAAAGCCCTTGGGGATGCCCATGACCTGCATGGCATCCAGTTCCTCGGTGACGCGCATCACGCCAATCTGCGCCGTGATGGCTGAGCCAGATCGCCCGGCGATCAAGATGGCCGCTAGCACCGGCCCCAGCTCGCGGATGAGCGAGATGCCCAGGATGTTGACGATGAAGGCGTCCGCGCCGAACTGGCGCAGCTGCTGCGACATCAGGTAGGCCAGCACCACGCCGATCAGAAAGCCCAGCAGGGCGGTGATGGGCAGCGCCGTGGCGCCGATGCGGTAGAGGTGGCCCGAAAAATCCCGCCACGGCCCCTTGCGTGGATGGCGCACCAGCTGGACCATGTCCAGCAACAACTGGCCGATGAGGCGCACGGCGCCCAGCACGTGCTCCTCGCGGCGCACCACCCAGGCGCCCATGTGCAGGAACCAGTCCACCGGACGCTGGCGCCGCTTCGGCGGCAGGTTGGAGGAGAACCTGGCCACCCGCTCGAACATGGCGCGCTGCTTGGGAGTGGCCAGCAAGGTGTCGGGCCATTGGCGGTGCCAGGTGTTCCACAGCAGCTGGGCGCCGGTGTGATCCAGACGCTGCAGTTCGCGCAGGTCCCACTGCCACGAATGCCAGTCGGGCGGCAGGGCCTGCAGATCGGCCTGCGCCGCTTCCCAATGCGCGCTGGACGCCAGGGACTCCGCCGTCCAGCGCCCGGTCACGCGCGCGCTACGGCCGCCGCTGGCGTGCGGGGGTGCGTAGGCAATGCGGGGTTGGGAATCCTCCATGGCGGCCGGGTGCTCCTGCGGATGGCAGTCGGGGTGACAGCCTTCGCATGGTACAGGCAGGCGCGCCGCTTGGGGCGCGGCTCGCCATCAATTCGTCAGGGCGTACAGCAGCCAGCCCAACGCTGCCAACAGAGCGATGGGGATGCCGAAGCGCTCCAGCCCCGCGACCGCGTCGCCGGCAATCACCTCCACCGGCACCGTGGTCAGCTCCAGCACGCGGTTGGTGGTGGAGGATTCCAGCATGCGGGTCAGCGAATTCTTGCGGGCGGTGCCCATCACGATGTGGTCGCAGCCCATGCGGCGCGCCGTCTCGGTGATGGCTTCGGCCCTGTCGCCCACGGCCACGTGGATGGTGTAGGGCAGGTGGGCACCATCCAGCATGCGGCGCACGCCACGCAGCGCCTTGTTGGCTTCGTCGCGGTGGTAGTCGTCACGGTTCTTGCGGCTGATGAACTCGGCCACGTGGCGCGACAGCGGCGTCTGCACGTTGAGCAGGTGCACCTCCAGTGCCGGATTGGATTTGAACGCGTGCAGGACGTGGCGTGCGGCGTGCTGGGCATTGCGCGAGCCATCCACCGGGAGCAGAACTTTGTCCATGGTCGTATCGCTTCCTTGGGGTTTGTGGGCTTCCACGCCAGGCGGGGTGCCCAGCGTGCGCAGATGGGCCTGGCGCGCCTGGATGCGCAGCTCCAGACGGCGGTGGTTCTCCGCCAGCCCGGCCCACAGCACGCCCAGCACCACCACGGCATACAGCAGCGGCAGCAGGAGGGCATGGGCCGCCAGCGCCTGGTGCACCATCGGCTCGCTGGCCATCATCTTGGCCGCGGTGAGGGCCAGCACGCCGGCACCCACGTAGCTCAGGGCCGGGAAGCGCTCCACGTAACGCAACAGCACGCTGCTGCCCCACACCAGTACCGGGATGCTGATCATGAGGCCCAGCACCACCAGCACGAAGTTGCCGTGCGCGGCACCGGCCACGCCCAGCACGTTGTCCACGCCCATCACCAGGTCGGCCACGATGATGGTGCGGATGGCGCCCCAGAAGGTATTGGCGGGTTGGATCCGAGCGGCCTCGCCGTCCTCCTGCTCGGGCAACAGGAGCTTGTAGGCGATCCACACCAACATGGCGCCGCCTGCAAACAGCAGGCCCGGAAAGCCCAACAGCCACACCACCACCAGCGTCAGCAGGCTGCGCACCACCACGGCCCCGGCCGCGCCCCACACCATGGCCCGGCGCTGCAGATGGCGGGGCACATTGCGCGCGGCCAGCGCGATGACGATGGCGTTGTCTCCGGCGAGCACCAGATCGATGACCACGATGGTCGCCAGGGCCGCCACAAAATCCATGCTGAACCAATCCACGCTGTACGACTCCCGCGCCGGCGGATACAAGGGGACGTTGGTGCCGGCGCAAGCTGGGAGTCTAGGCCGGCGCCCCCGCCACAGACAAGTCGAATAAGCGCGAGGCATCCATCGGGATTTTCGAAGTGTCCACCGCCACAGCGCCTAGTGCATCAGGCAAAATGGCGCATCAGCCCTCGTAGGGCATACGTAGTTAGCTACCAAAACCATAGCAAACCGGAGATCTGACCCATGAGCACCCACACCCCCTCTTACGCCTCCACCCCTGAACTGGCGGTTGAACAACGCGCCGGCGTGCTGTGGCTGACCATCACGCGCGAGGAACGCCGCAACGCCATGAGCCACGGCGTGCTGGCCGCCATGGCCGCCGCCATGGGCACGGCCCAGGGTGACCGCAGCGTGCGCGCCATCGTCATCACCGGCTCAGGGCAAAAGGCCTTCTGCGCTGGCGCCGACCTGCAATCGGCCAAGGCCTTCACCGCCGACTATTCCGAGCCCCACGGCCACCTGGCCCAGGTGCTGCGTGTGGCCAAGGCCAGCACCGTGCCGCTGATCGCCCGCGTCAACGGCGCCTGCATGGCCGGTGGCATGGGCCTGATGAGCATGTGCGACATGGCCGTCGCCTCCAGCCACGCCGTGTTCGGCCTGCCTGAGGTCAAGGTGGGCGTGTTCCCGGCCCAGGTGCTGAGCGTGCTGCAGCACCTGATCCCGCGGCGCAAGCTGTCCGAGATGTGCCTGACCGGCGAACCGATCACCGCCGCCGAGGCCTTGACCTACGGCCTGGTGAACTACGTGGACGAGGACGTGGACGCCAAGCTGCAGTGGCTGTTGGGCCGCCTCTTGGACAAGTCCCCCGCCGCTATCCGCCGCGGCCTCTACACCATGAAGAAGGCCGAGGCCATGTCGTTCGAGGAAAGCATGTCCTTCACCGAAAGCCAGATCGCGCTGTTCACGCTCACCGAGGACGCCAAGGAAGGGCAGAAGGCCTTCCAGGAGAAGCGCAAGCCGCAGTGGGTGGGGCACTGATCGGGACGGAACGCCGGAATGCTAGGGTGCGGCGCGCGGCGGGGCGTGGCCTCTCCGGCCCACGCTCGCGGACGGAAGAAGTTCAACTGTGTGCAGCAGTGGCATCAACACTGCCACTGGGCTGCCCTCGCTGAGGTGACCGCGAATGGGGCCTGCGAAGCCACGCCCCACCGCACGCCTAGGGTGGCGTTGGTGCTCACGAATAGGCGGCTCACGGTTTCACGCGCAGAGACTTGAACTCAGCTCTGACAACCCAATATTGGGGAGTGCCAACCTGACGATTCAGGTGGCTACCGGAGCAAATGATGGACGTGCAAATTATTGAACGCAAAACAGAGCGACTACTGGACACTTACCGCGTTGTCCTTGGCGGTCTGAACTACGAACCGACCGAGCAAGAGTATTTCTCCGAGGCTTGGAGGTGTGCTATCGAAGACAAATTGGTTGATCCCGCCCAACGCGAAAAATACGTCATACGATTTCCATGAAGCATTCCCAGCCCGCGTAGCAACAACGCCTGCGAAAATCCGTTCGCCCATTAGGGTGTGCGGCGAGGGGGTATCGCCGATCCCATTCGCGGTCACCTCAGCAAGGGCAATTCAGTGGTGGTGTTGATGCCACTACCATCGACCGCCCTCAAACGTCCGCCCGTGAGCGTGGGCCGGCGAGGCCATGCCCCGCCACACGCCGCACCTCCGCTCTCGCGTGTCACCCTCGTCGAGCCTTGTCAAACTTGGGCCAATACGCAAACGGCTCCTCGTGCACCTCGTAGTCCAGGTCGGCCAGGCGGGCCTGCAGGCGCTCCTGCACATCGGCCACGGCCTGGTTGTAGATGACCGGGCCAATCTCCTCCAGGAAGAAGCCCAACAGCGCGCCAACGGCGACGTTGCCGATGGGCTCGTCCATGTTCTCGCGGAAATAGCGCTCCAGCGAGGCCAGCGCCTCCTTGCGGGTGTCCTTGCTCAGTTCGATGGCCATGGTGGTGGTCGTAATGGTGTGTGGGGCCGACTATAGGCCCGCAGTCACCCACTTGTCAGCCGTCAGCCTGCGCAAGGTGCGCGTGGATTACGATGGGGGCATGAGCGAGACAACCTTTGACTACATCATCGTAGGCGCCGGTACCGCCGGTTGCCTGTTGGCCAATCGCCTGAGCGCCGACGCCAGCAAGCGCGTGCTGCTGATCGAGGCCGGGCGCAAGGACGACTACCACTGGATCCACATCCCGGTGGGCTACCTGTACTGCATCGGCAATCCGCGCACCGACTGGCTCTACAACACCGAACCCGACGCCGGACTGAACGGGCGCACGCTGCGCTACCCGCGCGGCAAGACGCTGGGCGGCTGCTCCAGCATCAACGGCATGATCTACATGCGGGGCCAGGCGCGCGACTACGACCAGTGGGCGCAGCTGATGGGCGACGCCAACTGGGGCTGGAACCACTGCCTGCCCTACTTCATGCTGCACGAGGACCACCACAAGGGCGCCAACGGTCTGCATGGCGCGCGCGGCACCGAGCCGCAGCTCATGCGCAAGAACGGCAGCCTGTACCGCGACCTGCTGCGCCACCACAACGCCGGCGGCGAATGGCGCGTGGAAAAGCAGCGCCTGCGCTGGGACGTGCTGGACGCCTTTGCCAAGGCCGCCACGCAGTACGGCATTCCCGCCACGGATGACTTCAACCGCGGCGACAACGAAGGCGTGGGCTATTTCGAGGTCAACCAGCGCGCCGGCTGGCGCTGGAACACGGCCAAGGCCTTTCTGCGCCCCACCTGCTATGCCCGCCCCAACTTCGAGCTGTGGAACAACGCCCAGGTGGCCAAGCTGCTGCTGGAGCCGTCCGCCAATGGCGACGGCGCCTTGCGCTGCACCGGCGTGCAGGTGTGGGACGGCCAGAGCATGGTGGAGGTCACGGCCAAGGCCGAGGTGATCCTCAGCGCCGGGTCGATTGGCTCGCCACAGATCCTGCAGCTCTCCGGTCTGGGGCCGGCCAAGCGGCTGCAGCCCCTGGGCATCCGGGTGGAGAAGGACATCCCCGGCGTGGGCGAAAACCTGCAGGACCACCTGCAGATCCGCGCCGTCTTCAAGGTGCAGAACACCACCACGCTCAACACCCAGGCCAACTCCCTGTGGGGCAAGGCCAAGATCGGCTTGGAGTACGCCTTCAAGCGCAGCGGGCCCATGAGCATGGCCCCCAGCCAGCTGGGCGCCTTCACGCGCAGCGACCCGGACCAGCCCTACCCCAACCTGGAGTACCACGTGCAGCCGCTGAGCCTGGAGGCCTTCGGGCAGCCCCTGCACGCCTTCAACGCCATGACCGCCAGCGTGTGCAACCTGAACCCCACCAGCCGCGGTTCGGTGCACATCCGCACGCCCCAGTTCGAGGATGCACCGGCGATTGCGCCCAACTACCTGAGCACGGATGCGGACCGCAAGATCGCCGCCGACTCGCTGCGCCTGACGCGCGCCATCATGGCCCAGCCGGCCATGCAACCCTTCGCGCCCGAGGAGTACAAGCCCGGCGTGCAGTTCCAGACCGACGCCGAACTGGCCAAGCTGGCCGGCGACATTGCCACCACCATCTTCCACCCCGTGGGCACCACCAAGATGGGCCGCGAGGACGACCCCATGGCCGTGGTCGACGGCCGTCTGAAGGTGCATGGCGTGGCGGGACTGCGCGTGGTGGACGCCGGCATCATGCCGCTCATCACCAGCGGCAACACCAACTCGCCCACGCTGATGATTGCCGAGAAGGCGGCGCAGTGGATCGCGGAGGATGCCGCTGGCGTGCGATGAAGGGTTATCCCCGATGCGCTAACGCTTGCCACCCGGTACAGTCACATCACTCAAAGGTTAACGGCAACTGCGCCCGATGGACAAAAGGCCGAGGAGACGGCAAGCAACAATCAAATATCTCTGCGCCCACAACCACGTGGTGACGCAGCTCCCACAAGCACTGACATCCATCAGTGCTTTTTTTTGTCCAAAATCCACCCCATGACACTTTGCAGCCGCTTCTATGGCGCTTTCGGCACCGTCCTGCTGCTCCTGTGCGGCTGTGCCCTGCAACCGGTCGCGCCCGGCATGGCGCGCAGCGCCGTGCTCGCGCACATGGGCGCACCGACCCGCGAGCTGCCCATGGGCAATGGCCTGACGCGACTGCAGTATTCGCTGCAACCGGCCGGCCAACAGGCCTGGATGGTGGACCTGGATGCCAGTGGCCACGTGGCGCAAGTACGCCAGGTGCTGACGGCGCCGGAATTCGCCCGCATCCAGACCGACCGCTGGACACGCGCCGACGTGGAGCGCGAGTTTGGCCCACCGGCATCGGTGGACCGCGTGGCCAACTGGCCGTATCCCATCCTGACCTACCGCTGGTTCGAGGTGCAGGACATGTTCTACTGGGTCTACCTGGACGACGCGGGCGTGGTACGCCGCACCGAGCAGGGCATCGACTACCGTCTCGACACCCGCGACTAAGAAGCAAATAGCCAGTTAGCCCTCGTGAATATTACGTAGGTCGCTATTGAATACATAGCAGTCTTCCACACGACGGGGATGCGAAAATCAACGCATGGAATTGATCATCGTCTCGCTGGCCTCGCTGCTGGCCGGTTTTGTGGACTCGATCGTGGGCGGTGGCGGCCTGATCCTGGTGCCCGCCCTGTTTGCCGTCTTCCCCACCACCCACCCCGCCACGCTGTTCGGCACCAACAAGGGCGCCTCGGTCTGGGGCACCAGCATCGCCACCGTGCAGTACAGCCGCCGCGTGCAGATGCGCTGGCAGGCACTGGCGCCGGCGGCGGCGGTGTGCTTTGCCGGCTCGCTGGGCGGCGCCTGGCTGGTGACCGCGCTCTCACCCGACTACCTGCGCAAGGCCCTGCCCCTGGTGCTGCTGGCGGTGCTGGCCTACACCCTGGCCAAGAAGGAGCTGGGCCGGGACCATGCGCCGCGCTTTGCCGGCCAGCAGGAGACCTTGGTGGCCTGTGCCATCGGCTTGGTGATTGGCTTTTATGACGGCTTCTTCGGCCCCGGCACCGGCAGCTTCTTCGTGTTCCTGCTGGTGCGTCTGCTGGGCTACGACTTCCTCAACGCCTCGGCCGGTGCCAAGCTGCTCAACACGGCGTCCAACCTGGCCGCCATCCTGCTGTTCGCGCTCAAGGGCCATGTGTGGTGGCACTTCGTGGTGGCGATGGCGGTGGCCAACGTGCTGGGCAGCCTGGCCGGCACGCATCTGGCGCTCAAGCACGGCACGGGCTTTGTGCGCGGCGTGTTCATCGCCGTGGTGTCGGCGCTGATCCTCAAGACGGGATACGACGCCTTCTTGCGCTGAGCGGCCTTTATCGGGGCGCTACTGCGGCCGTACTGACCGGAGCACTGGCCGGCGGGGTGGCGACGCTGGCTGGCGCACTCGCGGGTGTCGCCATCGGCGTGGCCGCAGCGGTAGCCCCGGTGCGTGGCCACGGCACGTCGGCGGCGGCCAGCGGCTTCCCGATGGGCGCCATGGCCAGCCCCTTGCGCACAGCAGCCATGTCCTCGTCGTTGGGGTACTGCCCGAGCAGCCAGTAGTCGAAGACGCGCCGCGCAATAGGCGCGGCCGAACCGGAACCCCAGCCCGCGTTCTCCACAATCACAGCCAGCGCGATCGTGGGGTTGTCGATCGGGGCAAAGGCAACATAGAGGGCGTGGTCGCGTTTGTGTTCGTCGGCCTTGACGCTGCTGTACTTCTCGCCGGCGCGCAGGCCGATGGCCTGGGCCGTGCCGGTCTTGCCGCCACTGGTATAGCCGGCACCGGCAAAGACCTTGGCCGACGTGCCCTCCAGCGTCACGCCATGCATGGCATTGCGGATCACATCCACGTGTTCGGGCTTGAGCGGCAAGGGTGTAAGCGCATCGCTGGCCACCTGCACCGCGGTGTGCTGCACCACGTCCTTGATCTCGCGCACCAGATGCGGCTTGAAGC
>Ga0066432_1000256_pt1 | contig 14236 bp, 8 predicted proteins | sample LakWasMet46_HOW7_2_FD_59520 | JGI IMG/M metagenome (GOLD analysis project Ga0066432, IMG submission 59520) | Freshwater sediment methanotrophic microbial communities from Lake Washington under simulated oxygen tension - Sediment Metagenome 46_HOW7 | ecosystem: Environmental > Aquatic > Freshwater... | reverse complement strand
CTGGTACAGCTCCACCGGCTGGGTGATGTGGAACGCCCAGGTGGCCGGCCTGCTCAGCGGTACCACCTGCGTGCTGTACGACGGCAACCCGGGCCATCCGGACGGGACCACGCTGTGGCGCTTTGCCGCCGAGACCGGCGTCACCTACTTCGGCGCCGGCGCGGCCTTCTACGCCAACTGCCTGAAGGCCGGCGTGGACCTGTCCACCTGTGGCGACCTGTCCGCCATCCGCGCCCTGGGCACCACCGGCTCGCCCCTCTCGCCGGAGGCGCAAAACTGGGGCACGGAGCAGTTCCACCGCATGGCCAAGACGCCGGCGCAAGAAGACATCTGGTGGTGCAACATTTCAGGCGGTACTGACTTCTGTGGTGCCTTCATCGGCGGCCACCGCGACCTGCCGCTGGAACCCGGCGTCATGCAGTGCCGCCTGCTGGGCTGCGCGGTCGAGGCCTGGAACGAGGCTGGCGAGCCGGTGTACGGCGAGGTGGGCGAACTGGTCTGCTGCCAACCCATTCCGTCCATGCCGCTGTACTTCTGGGGCGATACCGGCAATGCCCGCTACTTGGCCAGCTACTTCGAGATGTACCCCGCGGGCCACGGCCGCAAGCCCGGCGGTGGTGATGCACCAGCTGAGGTCGGTGGCGTCTGGCGCCACGGCGACTGGCTGCGCGTGGGCACCAAGGAAGCGGGCGGCGAGGGTTGCGTGATCTTCGGCCGCAGCGATGCGACCATCAACCGCCACGGCCTGCGCATGGGCACCAGCGAGCTGTACAGCGCCATCGAGGCCCTTCCCGAGGTGGTGGACAGCCTGGTGGTGGACCTGGAATACCTGGGCCGCGAGAGCTATATGCCGCTGTTCGTGGTGCTGCGTCCGGGACTGACGCTGGACGAGGTCTTGCAGCGCAAGATCGTGGACGCCGTCAAGACCGCACTCAGTCCCCGCTTTGTGCCCAACGCCATCTTCCAGGTGGCGGAGATTCCGCGCACGCTCTCGGGCAAGAAGCAGGAGCTACCGATCAAGAAGCTGCTGCTGGGCCACCCGCTGGAGAAGGTGGTCAACAAGGACGCGATGGCCAATCCCGGCTGCCTGGATTGGTATGTGGACTTCGCCGCGCGGCACCAGGGCGCTGCGACTTAGGGCTACGGTGACCAGGCAAGCTGGTGCCGTCGTGCAGAGACTCTTCGCAAGTCAAATCGGCCAAGTTGAAGCAGTGCTGAAAGGAATGGGTGCGCAGCATGCGCTCAATACCGATGGATGCCCCCCGTTGCCGGAACGGCAGACATGCGGTCACCCGCCAGCTTGGGACTGAATCATCGTTGCCTTTGGCCTCAGTGTGAGGCTCGTAGGTGTCTACAGATGCCGGGCCGATTCAATTGGTTTGCGAATGTTGGTATGGATGGAAACGGTGCACCACCCAAAGAAAAAGCCCCTTGGACACCGTCCAAGGGGCTTTGCAGTTAGCTTACCGTTTGACTAGGTATCAGAACTTGTAGTCATAGGAAGCCGTCAGCTTGACGGAGCGGGGAGCGGTGTAGCTCTGAACCAGGCCGTAGGTCGACTGGACAGTGGAGGAACCACGTGCGTACATACGCTCTTCGATGGCTTCAACCGACTGGCGGTTGAAGACGTTGAAGATGTCCATCTTCAGCGACAGGCCCTTGACGGACGCGGGCTTGTAGGTCACGTTCAGGTCCAGCTTGATGTCTTCTTCGAGCTCACCCAGCGATCCGCGGGGCGAGGCAACGCCCTTGCAGAAGAAGTAGGCAGAGCCGTAGCCGGAGTAGTTGGTCACAGGGCCGCCGGGCACGTACGGTGCATCGCTGCCAGTGGGGTCAGGCGCATTGCCGATGCAGTTGCGAGGACGGCCGGATGCCCACAGGAAGTTACCGCCGACACCCCACTCAGGCGAAGCCTGGTAGTAACCGAACAACTTCACCTGGTGCTTGCGCTGGTTCGGCAGCGGGCCTTGGGCATTCACGTTGAACTCGGGGAAGTCGAAGGCTTGCGACGTGGACACATCTGCCTGACCGATGTCGGAGAGCAGCTGACCTTCGAAGTTACCTTCGTTGCGAGCGTACGTGTAAGTTGCCTTGCCGTACCACTTGCCGTCAAACGGATGCTCCGCGAACAGATCCAAGGCGTAGTACTTGCGGTCCACGGCCGGGAAGCCCAGATCGGCAGCCGTCAGCGCAATGTTCTCCAGCTTGCCGTCGCCGTTCAGGTCGATATTGAACGTGTTGGCTTCGCCCGGGTTGAACAAGGCGCAGTTGTAGCCCCAATGGCTGGCATCGATGTTGTTGCGAGCTGCCCAAGCATAGAAGGGACGGTCGTCGCAATGGTCGTCGATGGCGGTGCGCAGGGTGCGGTAGGTGAACTTGGCGCCAATGTTCAGGCCCTTGGAAACAGCCTGCTCAAAGCCGAATGCCAGTTCATCCTGGAAGTTACCCTTCATGTCCTGGGCTGCGACTTCCAGCGGGTTCTTGGCCTGGCCCAACTCGTTGTTGTTCGAGTAGAAGGCGCTGATAGGCGTCAGACCGGTGGGAGCGCCATTGGCGTCGATACCCGTGTAGACAAAGTCCTGTTGAGCATTCAGCGAGGAACCAGCGCCGCGCACGGCCACGTTGGTGGGCAGTGGCACGTGGTAGCGACCCAGGTTACCGAAGATCTTCAGAGACTGGTCACCCTTGGCATCCCAGGTAGCGCCGAAGCGGGGGGCCAACTGGGTCGGCAGGCTGATGTAGGACTTGCCGTCGCCGTTCTTGTTGTCAAAGCCTTCGTTACGCAGGCCCAGGGACAGCAAGACGGTCGGGGTGATTTGCCAACGGTCTTCGATGTACTGTGCGCTCTGGTCCACTGTTGGGGTGGACTTGGTGGCGCTCACGACGCGCTGGACATAGTACCCCTGCTGGGCCAGCGGGTTGCCGGCCACGCTGCTGGTGGGGTTGGTCTGCTGGTTGGGCTTGGTCAGCGGGTCGGTCTTCAGGTAGATCCACTGATTGCCGCCGGCGGTGCTGGCACCGGCCAGGGAGTCGATGGTGTTCTTCTCGACACCCACGCGCACGGTGTGCTTGGGAGTGGCCTTCCACTCGACGTCCAGACGACCGCCCTTGTTGGTGTCAAACGCGCCGGGGACCAGCAGGTTGCCGGTGGTGCCTTGCAGAATCGGCACTACGCCCAGTGAAGGGGGTGTCGTGCCAGTGGGTGCGGAGACCTGGGCCAAGGCGGGGTTGTAGCCGGCAGGGGTCTGCTCGTGCGGCGTGCGGGTGCGGCCCAGCACGGCGGTCAAGGTCAGGTCGTCGGTCAAGTAGCCGGTGTACTTCAGGATATCAACCTCGGCACCTTGCTGGGAGGCAACGGGTGTCGGGCCCCAGTTCAGGTAGTCGATACCGCCACCGTAGGTGTTGGTACGCTGCAGGGTGGCGAAATTGAAACCGGTATAGGTACGGTTGTCCTGCACCTTGTCAGAGATGCGGGTGTACTCGAGGTGATGTTCGTCCGTGACGTTCCAGTCCAGCTTCAGCAGGTAACGCGGTGTTTGAACCGTGCGGTCTTGCCAGTTGGATGTGGTCAGGGTACCGGCTGCGGAAGTGTTGGCGACGCGGTTGTTGCTGTACTCACTGTGCGCATACTCGCCAGCGAAATACATGAACAGCTTGTCTTGTACCAGCGGACCGCCGATGTAGCCCGAGATGGTCTGGTCGGTCTGGGTGTTGGCTTCGTTGTAGAAGCGCAGCTTGCCGTCCAGAGGCGTTCCATTGTTTTCGTAATAGATATTACGCTGCGATGCACGCAGGTTGTTGGGGGTGATCGAGTAAGACGCGCCTGCCAACCATTCGTTGGTGCCGCTCTTGGTCACGATGTTGACCACACCGCCGGTCGAACGACCGAACTCGGCGCCATAACCGCCAGTCAGTACCTGGGCCTGGCCGATGGAATTGAAAGGCAACTGCGAGAAGCCCACTTGGGTCAGCAAGGTGGTAACCGGGAAGCCGTTGATGTAGTAAGCATTTTCGGAGGAGCTGGAGCCACCAAAGCTGGGTGCGTTGCCACCACCAAAGCGGGAGTCGCCGCGGGTCGTGCTGGGTGCGAGCTGGATCACGGCGCCCACGTTGCTGGCAACGGGAACCTTCGCGAGGTCGTTGGCGGTGAAGACCGTGGTGGAACCCATCGAGGCCATTTCAATCTTCTTGGCGCTTCCGACGACCGTCACGGTCTTCAGGGCAGTGCCCAGGCTGATATCGGTACCCTGGCCCACGCGGACCTCGACGCTGTCGTTGGTGTTCACGACCTTGCCATTGACAACGGCCTCGGCGCGGTAGTTACCGGTCGCCAAAGAAGTTGCCGAGAAGCGGCCGTTCGCATCCGGTGTCAGAACGCGGCGTGAGCCTGTGTCCTTGTTGATCAGCACGACGGTGGTACCAGGTGCCGCATCGACGGTACCGGACACGCTACCCGTCGCATTGGACTGCGCCATTGCCCCTGTGGATACCGTTGCGGCAATTGCGAGTAGCACCGCATGCGCGAACACCGTCCGCTTAAATGTTTTTCGACCCATAAAAGGCATCTCCAAAAAAAGTTTCGGGAGTCTCATTCCTCCCTGTCAATGGTTTGACGGCTCACACGCCCTTTCGTGGTGACCTTTGTAAAGTTACCAACCCAGGAAAGTGCTGACCCACTTACAGTTTCATCAGCTATTTGTCGCTGACAGAATGCTCTTGCAAGAAACATTCCGCCAAAAAATAACATCCGTGCACCATGTTAAAAACGCTGTCAGGGTTTTGTAAATAAGTGGTTTCGGTAAAAGTTTCCGTACTGTTACATAAGTACAACGAATGGACACAAATACCGTTTGACCCCTTTCACACCAGGGCCTACACCATGCCTCAACTGAGGATGCAGGCCGACTGCGTCTGGTCCGAAATGGTACGTAGCGCGGGCACAGTTTGGGCGCATTCCGCTATCGACTTGGGGCAGCGCGTGCGGAACACACAACCGGAGGGTTGGTTCATCGGCGATGGAAGATCGCCCTGTAGCAACTGCAACGACTTGGCACGTTCCAGTCGTGGATCGGGCAGGGGAATCGCTGACAGCAGGGCCTGGGTGTAGGGGTGGCGCGGCGTGTCATAGAGCGCGTGTTTCTGCGCGATTTCCATGGCTCGACCCAGGTACATCACCATGACGCGTTGGCTGATGTGCTTGACCACCGCCAAGTCATGCGCGATGAAAATGAGCGCCAGGCCCATCTCTGCCTGCAGTTCCTTGAGCAGGTTGATGATCTGGGCCTGGATGGAGACATCCAGCGCGGATACGGGCTCGTCGCAGATCACCACCTGGGGCCGCAGGATCAGCGCGCGGGCAATGCCGATGCGCTGGCACTGGCCGCCGGAGAACTCGTGGGGATAGCGGTTGATCTGCTGGGCGGTCAGGCCCACGCGCTGCATCATGGCCAGCACCTGTTCATTGTGTTCAGCCGTGCTGAGCCCGGGTGCATGGGTGCGCAGGGGCTCGCCAATGATCTGGGCCACGGTCATGCGGGGGTCCAGGGATGCCAGTGGGTCCTGGAAGATCATCTGCACGCTCTTGCGCTTGGCCTGCCAAGCCTGGGCGCTGGCGCCACGCATCTCGTCGCCATGCCAACGCAGGCTGCCGTCGGTGATGGGTACCAGGTTGAGCAGTGCGCGTGCCAGCGTGGACTTGCCACAGCCCGATTCACCCACGATGCCCAGTGTCTCTCCAGGGCGCAAATCGAATGACACGCCGTCTACGGCCTTGAGGGCGCGCGCTGGCTTCCAGGGCCAGGGGCTGGTGTCGCGGATGCGGAAATGCACGCGCAGGTCGCGTACCGACAGCAGTGCGGGAGAGGGGGAATTCGTGCTGCTGCTCATGCTGAAACATCCGATGCCGCACGCTGCGCCTGACGCAGATCCTGCAGCTTGTGGGTCACTTCTTCTACCGCCAGATGGCAAGCCCGGCGTACGGTCGGGCTGTGTGGGGCGGCGACCAGAACGGGCCGATCCTCGCGGCAACGCGGCATGGCCATCTGGCAACGTTCACTGAAAGGGCAGCCTGCGGGCAAATTGGCCATGTTGGGCGGCGCGCCCGGGATGGCCAGCATGGGTTCGTCGCCAGCCTCCAGGCGAGGAACGGCCGCCAACAAGCCGCCGGTGTAGGGGTGGGATGGACGGTAGAAGATGTCCTCCGCCTGGCCCTGCTCCATGACCTGGCCACCATACAGGACCAAGACTTCGTCACACAGGCCGGCCACGACACCCAAGTCGTGCGTGATCATGATGATGGCGGTGCCGAAATCGCGCTGCAACTCGCGCATCAGGTTCAGGATCTGCGCCTGTACCGTCACGTCCAGCGCGGTGGTGGGTTCGTCAGCGATCAGCACGTCCGGTTCGCACAGCAGTGCCATGGCGATCATGACGCGCTGGCGCATACCGCCAGAGAATTCGTGCGGATACATGTCGATGCGCCGCGCCGCCGCGGGCATCTTGACCGCATCCAAAGCCTGCAAGGCCCGCGCACGGGCGTCCTTGCGGCTCATGCCCTTGTGCAGTTCGAGCACCTCGGTCATCTGCCGTTCCACCGTCAGGTATGGATTGAGCGAGGTCATGGGGTCCTGAAAGATCATGGACAGCCGATCACCGCGCACACGGTTGAGTGCGGCGGTTGGCATGCTGATCAAGTCTTGACCCTGGTACAGTACCTGCCCGGTGGCACGGCCATTGGCCGCCAGCAGGCCCATCATGGCGAGCATGGACTGACTCTTGCCAGATCCGCTCTCGCCCACGATACCCAGGGTCTGACCGCGGTCGAGGGTGAAATTGATGCCATTGACGGCACTCACCGTGCCGTCGGGCGTGGCGAACTGCACGCCCAGGTTCTTTACTTCCAGCAGGGCCATGTTGTCAGCGCTCCTTGGGGTCGAGCGCATCGCGCAAACCGTCACCGATGAAATTGAAGCAGTACAGCGTTACCGACAGCAAGGCCGCGGGAAACAGCAGGATCCAGGGAGTGGATTCCATGGTCTTGGCACCGTCCTGGATCAACACGCCCCAGCTGGTCATGGGCTCCTGGATACCCAGCCCCAGGAAGGACAGCACGGACTCGGTCAGGATCACGCCCGGCACGGTGACCGTGGTGTAGATCACCACCACACCCAGCAAATTGGGCACGATGTGGCGAAAGATGATGCGCGGAGTCGACACCCCAATGGCGCGCGCAGCCTCCACGTATTCCGTGCCGCGCAGCGAGAGGGTCTGGCCCCGCACCACGCGCGCCATGTCCATCCAGGAAAACGCCGTGATGGTCAGTACCACCAGGTAGAACTCGCGGCCCAGGATGGTCACGAGCAAGATCGCGATGAGCAGGTAGGGGATGGCGTACATCATGTCGACGATGCGCATCATGACGGTGTCCACCTTGCCGCCCATGAACCCCGCGGTGGCACCCCAGACGATGCCCAGCGTGACCGAGGTCAACGTGGCCAGCAAGCCGACGGCCAGTGAAATGCGTCCACCGATCAGGCAGCGCACCAGCAGGTCGCGCCCGGCGTCATCCGTGCCCCAGTAGTGGGCATTTTGCAGACTGGGTGCAATGCTCATGGCTTCCCAGTCTGCGCTGTCAAAGGCATGGGGCAGCAGCATGGGGCCGAAGGTGCAGGCCAGGGCAATGACGGCCAGCAGGCACAGGCTGATGATGGCTGCACGGTTGCGCAGAAAGCGTCGGCGCGCGTCGGCCCACAGGCTGCGGCCTTCGGCCGCGGCACCTGCAGGCGCGCCGACATCGGCCGCCTTGGCCATGAGGCCAGTGGTTTCTTGGGGAGTCAGCATGGGAGGCAATCAGTAGCGGATCTTGGGGTCCAGCCAGGCGTAGGCCAGGTCCACCAGCAGGTTCAAGGTCACCGTCAGCAGGGTGATCAGCACCACCAAGCCCAGCACCAGGGTGTAGTCACGGTTGCCGGCGCCATTGACGATGAGCTTGCCCAGGCCGGGCAAGGAGAACACGGTTTCGGTTACCAAGGCTGCGGTGATGGACGAGATGGCCAGCGGTCCCAACACGGAAACCACGGGCAAGAGTGCAGGCTTGAGCGCATGGCGCAGCACGACGATGCGTGTGGGAAGACCCTTGGCACGCGCGGTGCGGATGAAGCCGCTGTGCATGACCTCGATCAGGCTGCCGCGCATGACGCGTCCAATGGTGGCCACGTTGATGACGGTCAGCAGTGCGATGGGCAGAATCATGAAACGCACTTCAAAGTCGTGCCAGCCGCCGGCAGGCAGCCACTGCAGACCAATGGCGAAGACGATGATCATGACGGGGCCGAGCACGAAGCTGGGGACCGCGCTGCCCACATTGCCCAACAGCATGACAAAGTGGTCAATCACGCTGTTCTGGCGCAGAGCCGCCATGATGCCCAGGCTGACGCCGATCACGATCGACAGGAGCATGGCGGCCCCGCCGATGGACAGCGAGACCGGCAGCGCCTTGGCCACCAGATCGTTGACCGACCAGTCGGCGTAGCGGAAGGATGCGCCCAGGTCACCCTGCAACAGGCCCTTCAGGTACAGCAGGTACTGCTGCCACAACGGCAGGTCCAGGTGGTACTTGGCCTGCAAGTTGGCCAGCACCGCCTCCGAGACCTTGCGGTCGCTGTCGAAGGGGCCGCCAGGAGTGGCGTGCAGCAAGAGATAACAGACCGTGATCACCACGAACACGGTCGGGATGGCCGACAGAATGCGGCGCAGGGTGTATGCCCACATGGCGCTTGACTTTGAAGCCGGTTATTCAGTGCTTGATGATGTAGAAGTCTTTGCTGCGGTAGTGATCCTGCGGGTTCAGCTCTGAATAGCCACCCACGTAGGACTTGATCAGGCGCGGCAGCGAATACTGCACCATGGGGATGATGGGATAGCCGTCCATGATCTTCTTGGAGGCTTCCGTCAACAGGGCCTTGCGTTTGATCGGGTCGGAGGATTGGGTGCCCTTCTGGATCAGGGCCTCGGCTTCGCGGTCGCAGTAGAAGTTGGTGTTCTGGTCAGAGTCGCAGCGCACCAAAGCGAGGAATGTGGTGGCGTCGTTGTAGTCGGCCAGCCAGCCATTGCGCGCCAATTGGAAGGCACCATCGTGGCGCTTCTTGGCCAGCACCTTGAACTCCATGGCCTCGGTTTCCATGATGATGCCAAGCTTGGTCTTCCATTCGGAGGCCACGAATACGGCCATCTTCTTGTGGTACTCGCTGGTGTTATAGGAGAACGTGTACTTGGTGCCGGGCTTGACACCGGCCTGCTCCAGTAGCTTCTTGGCTTCGGCCACCTTCTTGTCCATGGGCCAGGTAGCCCACTCGTAGGGCGTAGGGTCTGCGCCGACCACACCGGGGACGATCAGGCTGTAAGACGGCGGCTGGCCGTCGGCTGTGACGCGCTTGGACAGGATGTCGCGGTCAATCACCATGGACAGGGCCTTGCGCACGCGCACATCCTTGAATACCGGGTCCTTGGTCTGGAAGTCGTAGTAGCGCAGGCCGATGATGGCCTGGTTGCGCAGTTCCTTCGGGTACTGCGCCTTGTACTTGTCGAACACGCCGGGCGGCATCTGGTAGACGTAATCGGTCTCGCCGGATTCCCACAGCTTGATATCGGCGAACTGGTCTTCAATGGGGAGGTAGGTCACCTTGGTCAACTGTACGTTGGCGGCATCCCAGTACTGGGGATTCTTCTCCACCACGATGCGGTTGTTCACCTGCCAGTCCTTTAGCACGAAGGCGCCATTGCCCACCATGTGGCCGGGCTTGACCCATTCCTTGCCCCACTTCTCCACGGTGGCCTTGTGCACCGGGCCCAACTGGGTGTTGGCGACCAATTCCGGCATGAAGGCAATCGGGTCTTGCGTCTTGATCTCCAGCGTGTACTTGTCCAGTGCCTTCACGCCCACCTCGCTGGGCGGCTTCTTGCCTTGGGCCACTTCCAGGCCATTGAGCAGGAACACGCCAAAGGTGGCAGCGTAGGGCGAGGCCGTCTTGGGGTCGACGAAGCGGCGGATGCCGTACACAAAGTCCTCGGCGGTGATGGGGTCGCCATTGGAGAATTTGGCATTGGTGCGCAGCTTGAACACCCAGGTGGTGGGGTTGGTCTGCTTCCAGCTCTCGGCCACGCCGGGCACGGTCTTGCCGGTGGTGTCGGTGGCGGTCAGGCCTTCAAACAGGTCCCGCATGATCTGGTTGGCGGGAACGGTTTCGGCAACGGCGGGGTCCATGCTTTCGGGCTCCGATCCGTTGGAGCGCACAAAGGTCTGGCTGGGATGCAGTTGGGTGCCAGGGGGAATCACTGCCGCCAGGCTGGTGCCCGTGATGGCCAGGATGAGGGCCGCGGCGGCCGTCAGTTTGAAATGCGATGGCATGGTGTTCCTAATCGTTTGGGGAAAGGCGTCGTTCGTTGTGCGAACTTTCGTCTGTCCGGCCGGGTTGCAGATAGGCAAGGAAGGTGCCGAATTGTAGGGGGTCCCTCCAGGCCCCGCGGGGCCTGGAATTTGGGGAATACCCTCTATTGTTTGGGAAGTTTGCTGGGGTCGATGTCAATGTATTTCCAGAACGCACGGGACGTGGGGTGGCGCAGATAGCCCGAGAACCAGGGGTGCCACATGTCGGTCATGATGCGGTGGGCACTGACCTTGTAGGGCATGTAGGCCACAAGCAATTTGGATGCCTTCTGCATGACGGCCAGGCGCTCCGGTCCGTCCGGCATGATCTGCTGCTGCAGGTAGAGCTTGTTGAACTCGGGCAGGTCGAAGCGGGACAGATTCCCCTCGCCCTTGGCGGGGCCGTAACCGATGCCCAACGCGCCGTCGCCGTCGGGCACGCTGGCGCTGTAGCCCAGGCCCCACATCTGCAGCTTGTTGGCGCGCGCTGCCTTCAGGTTCTCCGGCCACTTGGCCACCTTGAACTCCATCTTGATGCCGATGGCGTCCATGCTCTTGCGCCAAATTTCGGTCAGCTCACGCGACAGGGCATCCGGCTGGGTGGCGTATTGCACCACGAGCGGAGATCCATCGGGCAGATCGCGCCAGCCGTCGCCGTTCTTGTCCGTGTAACCGTACATGTCCAGTAGGGCCATGGCCTTGGCCGGGCTGTACTCGCTCATCTCGGTCTTGAACTTGGGGTCGTAACCATAGGTCATGGGTTGGATGGTGCTCTGTCCAGCCATGGCCTGGTTGCGTCGCGGCAACTTGATTTCTTCCTCGGAGTGGAAGGCCAGCGCCATGGCGCGGCGCAGGGCCACCTTGTCCGGTGTGTAGCCGCCAACGACAGGGTCTTCGATATTGAAGTAATGCACTACCACGTCGGGCGACGCCGTGCGCGCCATCTGGATGCCGCGCTTCACCAGATTGGGGGCCAGTTTGTTGTTAGGGATGGCCTGGTAGGCGAAGGTGGGCGCCATGCGCTCGTAGAAATCATGCTCGTTGCCCAGGAAGGCCAGCCAGCGGGGCTGTTCTTCGTCAATGATCGCGACCTCCACCTTGTCCACCATGGGAATACGCTTGCCCTTCATCTGCTTGTAGATGGCCTGGGCCGCTGCATCGTCGGGCGCCGGTTCCGCGTCGTAGTAGACCTCGCGGTAGTTGGGGTTCTTGATGAAGGTCATGCTGGAAGAACGCTTCCAGCGGTCCAGCATGAAGGGGCCGGTGCCCACGGGGTGCTCCATGGTCTTGTCGGCGTACTTCTCGATCACCTCGCGTGCCACGGCGCCCACCACGCTGGAGTCCGCCAGGTTGTAGATGAAGCGCGGGCGCGTCTCGGCCAGCTTGAACTGAATGGTGTAGCGGTCCAGGGCGCGCAGGCCTTCCACCTCGGTGTCGTAGTCGAATCGCCCGGTCTTCTCAGCCTTGGCGCGCAGTTCGTTCATGCCCAGCAGCTTCAATTCCTCAAAGTCGCTGGCTACCGGACTGATCGTCTTGGGGTCGTAGATGCGCTTAATGCTGTAGACGAAGTCCTGTGCCGTCACCTCGCGCTTCTTGCAGTTCTGACCGGCTGCGTCGCAAAAGGCGGGGTCGTCGGCGAACAGGATGCCGTGCTTGAGCTTGACTGTGAAGGTCCTGTAGTCATCGGTGATAACTGGCATGCCATCTGCTATCAAGGGAATGACCTTGACGGGGCGTGCCAAGTAATCAAACGTGTACAGCGCCTCAAAGATGTTTTCAGTAACCGTGCGGGAATACAGATCGGAGATCTTGGCCGGGTCGAACCCGGTCTCGGCCACGCGAAACGCATAGCGAAACACCTTTTCCGATTGTGCCGGGGCAGGTGCGCTGTACGCCTGCGAGAGGCCCAATGCCAGCAGGGTCGCCGCTGTGCAATATCGAACAAACTTCATTTCTATCCTCAGACAAACACCTATACGGCGTGGGAAACCGTGAAGCATAATCCGCGCCTTGCGCAAGTTCCATGGGCGTTTCACCCTAGTGAAGCGACAGTTCTATGTTTTCCTACATTCTTCGACGCGTCTTGCAGATGATCCCCACCCTGGCGGGGGTTATTCTCCTGATCTTCTTTTTGTTCAAATGGTTCGGCGGAGACCCCGCTGACATCATGGTCGGGCTCTCTGCCACCAAGAGCCAGATCGCTTCCATCCGCACCCAGTTGGGGCTGGACCGCCCCGTGTTGGAGCAGCTCTGGATTTTTGTCCAGCAAATCTTCACCTTCAACTGGGGCAAGAGCTGGGCCACGAATGAGGCCATTTCCGATATCTTCGCCACTCGGTTGCCGGTCACGCTCACGGTGATGATTCCCATCCTGATTCTGGAAGTGGTGCTGTCCATCGTTGCCGGCATGGCCGTGGCCTATGTGCGCGGCAGCCTGGCCGACCGCACCGTGATGCTGATCTCGACCGTGGCGCTGTCCATCAGTTTTCTGGTCTACATCGTGGTTGGCCAGTACGTGTTTGCCTTCCTGCTGGGCTGGTTCCCGGTGCAAGGCTGGAGCGACAGCCTGTGGAAGAACCTCACCACCTACGCACCGCTGCCGGTGTTTCTGGCGGTGCTGGTCAGCCTGGCACCGGGCACGCGCCTGTACCGCAGCTTCTTCCTGGATGAACTGGGCCACGACTACGTGCGCACCGCGCGAGCCAAGGGCGTGTCGGAGAACGCCATTTTGTTCAAGCATGTGCTGCGCAACGCCATGATCCCCATCCTCACCAACGTGGCCACGCAGTTGCCCGGGGTGTTCATCGGCTCCTTCCTGATCGAAGCCTTCTTCTCCATGCCCGGCCTGGGCCGCGAGGTGCTCACGGCGGTGAACCGTAGCGACTATCCCGTCATCCAGGCGGTCACCGTCTACCTGGCCGCACTGACCATGGTCATCAATCTGGTGACCGACGTGCTCTATAAATTTGTCGATCCACGGGTGGTGTTGAAATGAGTCTGGACGTTTTGCACGATTTGCCCCAGTCGCCGGGCGTCTGGGCCTCGGCCTGGAAGCGCCTGCGCAACAACCGCGTGGGTATGGTGTCGCTCGCCATCACCCTGGTCTTCATCGCCATGGTGGTCCTGGCCCAGCTGGGTCTGTTGGCCAAGGACTGGCAGAAGGAAGTGGGGACCGCCTTTGCTCCGCCCCATTTCGTCGGCCGCATCGTCGACGGCTCGCAGACCGCGGTGGTGGAAGGCGCGCAGGGCCCGGCGGTGGACATCAGCGACATCGACCCGCTGGCGCCGCGCTACCAGGAGTGGGCCGAACGTGCTGCCCAGTTCAAAACCGCTGCCGCCGAGAAATCGGAGACCCTGCCCCTGGGGGGCGACCAGCTGGGCCGCGACGTGCTGAGCAAGGTCATCAAGGGCGCCCAGGTGTCCATCACCGTGGGCCTGTTGGCCGCCCTGTTCGCCACCATCATCGGTACGGTGTTAGGCGCCATTGGCGGCTACTTCGGCGGCAAGGTGGGTGACTTCCTGGAGTGGGTGTACAACGTGTTCACTTCCATCCCCTACATCCTCTTGATGTTCTCGGTGGCGGCGGTGCTGAAGTCCGGCCCGCTGGCCAAGGTCTTCACCAGCGGGGTCTGGACCGTCATCATCATCCTGAGCGTGGTGGGCTGGACCGGTATCTACCGCCTGGTGCGCGCCGAATACATCAAGCACCGCACACGCGAGTACGTGCGTGCGGCCGAGGCCATTGGCGCCAGCCACGCCTCGCGCATGTTCACCCACATCCTGCCCAACATCAGCCACGTGGTGCTGGTGCAG
>Ga0066432_1000242_pt1 | contig 14775 bp, 13 predicted proteins | sample LakWasMet46_HOW7_2_FD_59520 | JGI IMG/M metagenome (GOLD analysis project Ga0066432, IMG submission 59520) | Freshwater sediment methanotrophic microbial communities from Lake Washington under simulated oxygen tension - Sediment Metagenome 46_HOW7 | ecosystem: Environmental > Aquatic >... | reverse complement strand
GCCGGATTCCGGCGCATGATTGAGGCTTACACCGCATGAACCCCACACTCGCCGCACTCAAGCAACAGTTCCAGGCCGGCACGCTGTCCAAGCCCGATTTCATCCGCACGGCGCTGCAAACCCACAAGACGCTGTTTGAGTATGTGGACATCACCCTCAGCACCGATGTGAAAGAGATCCTGATTGCCGCCGATGGCGTGTCTTTCGTGCTGGGCGAGGAGCGCATCCGCCTTTATGCCCCCGAGAACGAGGCCCGCGTGGCTCCGATCGAGGTGATGAACTTCAACCACTACGAGCCGGCCGAGACCCGGGTGATGGATCTGCTGGCCGCCAACGCCGGCAGCATCCTGGACGTGGGCGCCAACATCGGCCTGTATGCCATCCGCTTCGCCAAGCGCTTTGCGCGGGCGCGCGTCTATGCGTTCGAGCCCATGCCCACCAGCCATGCCTTCCTGCAACGCAATGTGGCAGCCAATGCGGTGGGTGACCGGGTGAGCTGCTTCAACTACGGCCTCTCGGAAACCAGCGGCACGGTGGACTTTTTCATCTCCCCCGCCGCCGGCACCAATGCATCGCTGCTCAACGTGGCCGGTGCACAGGACGCGCAGCGCGTGGTTGGCCTGACGCTGACCCTGGACCAGTGGACCGCCAACCAGAACGTGGTGCCCGACTTCATCAAATGCGATGTGGAAGGCGCCGAACTGCTGGTCTTCCGCGGTGGACGTGCCACGCTGGCGAAAGCCCAACCGATTGTGTTTGCCGAGCTGCTGCGCAAGTGGTCCAAGCCCTTTGGCTACCACCCCAATGACATGCTGGCCTTCTTTGCCGAGCTGGGCTACCAGTGCTTTGCCGTGGGTGAGGCCGGTGTGCGCCGCATTACCGAGGTGACCGACGACACACCGGAAACCAACTACGCCTTTTTGCACGGCCAGAAGCATGCCGACACCATCCAGCGCCTCACAACCATCGCCGGGTAGCACTGCCGTGACGGACACCACCCAACTCGCCCGCCGCATGCGCATCCAGGCGCTGCAAATGGTGCACCGTGCCAAGGCGTCCCACATCGCCAGCGCACTGTCCATCTGCGACATCGTCGCCGTGCTCTACGGCCAGGTGCTGAACGTCAATCCGTCGCAGCCCAAGGCGCCGGGGCGCGACCGCTTCATCCTCAGCAAGGGCCACGCCTGTGTGGCCGTGTACGCCGCGCTGGCCGAATGCGGCTTTCTGACCGCCGACGACCTGCTGACCTATGGCCAGGACGACTCGGTGCTGATGAACCACATCAGCCACAAGGCCAATGGGGTGGAGTTCTCCACCGGCTCGCTGGGCCACGGCCTGCCGTTTGGCGTGGGCAAGGCGCTGGCCGCCAAGCGCCTGCGCGCGGCCTGGAAGACCTTTGTGCTGCTCAGCGACGGCGAACTGGGCGAAGGCAGCAACTGGGAGGCGATGCTGTTCGCCGCCCACCACGGCCTGGACAATCTGGTTGCCGTCATCGACTACAACAAGCTGCAAAGCCTGACCACCGTGGACCAGACGCTGCGCATCGAGCCGCTGGCTGACAAATTCACCGCCTTTGGCTGGAGCGTGCGCGAGGTGGATGGCCATGACCATGCTGCCCTGGCCGGCGCGCTGGGCGCTGCGCCCTGGACTGCCGGCAAGCCCTCCATGCTGATCGCCCACACCACCAAGGGCAAGGGCGTGAGCTACATGGAGAACACCGTGAAGTGGCACTACAGCACGCCCAACGCCGAGCAACTGGCGCAGGCCCTGAACGAACTGCAGGGCTGAGGACACACCACCATGCGCAACGCCTTCATCGAAGAACTGGTCAGCCTAGCCACCCAGTACCCACACATCGCGCTGGTGGTGGGTGACCTGGGCTACTCCGTCATCGAGCCCTTTGCCGACCGCTTCCCGGACCGCTTCATCAACGCTGGCGTGGCCGAGCAGAACATGACCGGCCTAGCCGCGGGCATGGCGTCCGAGGGCTACCACGTCTTCACCTATTCCATTGCCAACTTCCCCACCTTCCGCTGCGCCGAGCAGATCCGCAACGACGTGGACTACCACCGCCTGCCGGTCACCGTGGTCTCGGTGGGCGGCGGCTTGGCCTATGGCGCCTTGGGCTACTCCCACCACGCGGTGCAGGACTACGCGCTGATGCGCTCCTTCCCCAACCTCCTGATCGCCGCCCCTGGCGACCCGATGGAGGTGCGCGCCTGCATGCGCTACCTGGCCGCCCACCCGCAGCCGTCCTATCTGCGCCTGGGCAAGGCCGGGGAACCGAACTTCCACGCCGCCGTGCCCGATGTGGCGCCTGGCAAGTGGCTCAAGGTGGCGGATAGCACAGAGGGCGGCGATGGCCGCGCCACGCTGCTCTCCACCGGCGCCGCGTTGGGGCTAGCCATGGGCTGGCGCAACGCGCCGCAGTACCGCCAGCACAGCGTGCACAGCTTGCCACTGTGGAGCATGGCCAGCAAGGCGGATCAAGTCGCTGCCGTGCAGCCGTTTGACGTGGTGGAGACGCTGGAAGACCACCTGCGCGACGGCGGCTTCGGCTCCTGGCTGATGGAGGCCGTGGTCGGCCAGCCGGGTGTCGCCACGCGGCTGCGCGCGCACGCGCTGAGCCCGGCCGTGTGCGGGACCGTTGGCTCCCAGAACATGCTCAACGCGCTGGGAGGACTCGCATGATGTCCTCGGCGCCAACACCTGCCCATGAAAGCACCTGCCAGCACGCTCCAACCTTGCGTTTGGGATGATCCGTTATGACCGAAACGACCCCTTTGCTATCCATCTGCATCCCGACGTACAACCGAGGTGGCTTTCTGAAGCAGACGCTGGAGAGCATCGTGAGTCAGGAGATATTTGTCCAGTCCAATGAGGTCGAAGTCGTCATCTCCGACAATTGTTCGAACGACGATACACAAGCCATCGGAGAGCAGTTCGCGGCAAACTTCCCGGGGAAGATTCGATACTTTCGCAACGCAAGCAATATAGGTCCAGACCTCAACTTCGAGTTGGTGCTAGCCCGAGGCACGGGGGCCTTCATGAAATTGCACAACGACAACCTGCTGATGCGCAACGGCAGCTTGGTTGAAATCCTGAAAATCATCCGCGTGACGGAGGCAGAGAAACCCGTCCTGTTCTTCACCAACGGAAATTTTCGCACCGGAGGCCCGATTGGGGTTTGCACGAACTTCGACGAATTTGTCAAAGGTGCTTCTTACATGTCTACCTGGATTGGTGGATTCGGCCTGTGGCGTGAAGAGTTTCTGAATATCTCGGATTTCGCGGCAAACGCCAAGCTACGGATCATTCAGACGGACATCCTGTTTCGTCTTCTCGCCACCGGCAAGCGGGCCATCATCCTGTACGAAACCTACTTCATCGGCATGAGCACGGGACGCAAGGGCGGCGACTACAACATTGCCGAAGTGTTCGGCAAGAACTATCTTTCTCTTCTGAAAAAATACCTCGCACTAGGCATGTTAAGCCAGGCGACATTTGAAGCTGAAAAGAGGATCTTGCTGATCAACCACATCATTCCTTACTACTTTGACACCGGAAACGACTACCCCAAGACCGGATTCTTCAACCACATGCAGGACTACCTGCACGATGACTATTTTTACCAAGCCATTGAGGGGCTAATTGAGCGACAGGCCAAGGCGCCCCCACCCCCTCCACCGCCTCCGGCCAAATCGCAGGAGCAGCAAATTGCGGATTACTGGCGCCTGTTGAACCCGCACAATGAAACAAGCATTTCCGCCTTTCACGGCCGCGTGGACTTCGACCGAATCAAGGTAGGGCGCAGGAGCTATGGCGGGTTGACCATATTCTTCTTTGGCAGGGACGAGGAACGACTCACCATCGGGAACTTCGTGTCGATTGCAAACAATGTGAAATTCCTGCTGGGCGGGAATCATGCGTACGAAGGGCTGTCCACCTTCCCGTTCCTGACCAAATACTTTGCGACCCTGGAAGCCGGTAGTAAAGGTCCCATTGTGATAAACGACGACGTATGGATTGGCTATGACTCGACCATCCTGTCGGGTGTGAAAATTGGCCAGGGCGCAGTGGTTGCGGCGGGCAGTGTCGTCACGAAAGACGTGGCCCCCTATAGCATCGTCGGAGGCAATCCAGCAAAGCTCATCAAATACAGATTTGATCCCAAGGTTATCGAGAAGCTTTGCGAGTTTGATTTCTCTCAACTGAGCGACGAGACCATTTTGAGAAACAGAGAGACGCTCTACACCGCGATCACGCCCGAGAATGTTGATGCGATCTTGGGTCAGCTCGCCCTAAATAACTAGTTCGGGGTACAGCGCTTCTGCCTCAATGTCGGTCATCGGGAAACTTCGCGGGCCTGAAAAGAAGGCGCCCTCATCGAAGGCGGATAAAGCAACCCCGTTTGCCGGGGCCACGCTGACCCGCATTTGTGCAATGAGCCTGCGCGTGGCATCTGGTTGGGCGTCGCTCTCAAGAATGGCTTCCATGATGCGCAACATGATCCAAGGATCAATGTCTTCACGCAAGGCGAGACCCTGCTCCTGGGATGTGGTTTTCACGCGGAAGTGGTAGTGCCCCAACCCAACCAGGTGCTTGGCCATTTTCAAGACGGACTGCTCCAAAGTGTCTCGAGCACGTGGCTTCACGAAGCTGAATATGGGCAGAGGTACGCGCGGAACCTCCCGCAAAGTCAACGCTTGCCACACGTCATTGGGCCAATGCACGGAGGAATCCTGCGGGTTGTACCGATTCCGCAAAAGTACCAGCATATCGCGGGAGAACAAGGTATTTGCCCCGGAAATATACGTTAGCCCACCCAACCCTTGCGGATTTCCCTCGCCCACCGAAAGCCGCCCCGGTGAGCCGGCAAAGCAGTTGGCAACACTCATCACCTCCAATGCGGTGAGCAAGCCGCGAAAGTCGATCACCGACGTAACGGTGGCATGGAGCAAATAGAACGGGTCTGGATATTTGCGCAGCAGATAGTCGTACACCGCAACCTGGCGAAAGATCACCGTTGCGTTTTCCTGAGCCGACCAGACCCCCATCTGTCTGTAGCCGACCGCATGGGTATTCTCGGCACCTGACTCACCCAACCCGACCAGCAAATCGTATCCATTGCTGCTCACTTCGCCGCAGGACAACTTATCGGTTGTTCGGACAAAGATGACGTGAATCCCCGGAAAATGGGAGGCGTAGAAATCCCAAAGAGCACGCGCCCTTTTGAAAACTGGAAGTTCGTCCCCATAGCCAATGCAGACCAACAAATCAGGACGTTTCAACCCGCGAATGGCTTCCCGCAGAGAGCGTTCGGTGGCAGGCTCCATCTCCCAAGCTCCTAACACGACTCAAGCGGCACGGGGATGCCGGCACTTGCCAAAAGCGATTGCCGCGCCAGCTTGATTCCCATATGGGAGCCAGGGTATTTTTTATACAGGTCAAGCATGACTTGCACCGTCAGATCATCTCGACTGTTTCCTCGCCGCATGTTTTCCGGAGCGGTCGCCTGACTTTTGTGGATGACCACCGAATTTATATCCACATACTTCAAGGAACGGCCCTGCAAACAGGCCAACAAAAAGTCCCAATCTTCATAAATACGCATATCCGCATCGTGCCGCAGTTGCGAGACGACATCTTGGCGGTACACCATGCAACTGTTCGGAATGCGATTGCGGACAAAAACGCTGTCAGCGGTCACATCCGCAATGGAAATCTCCTCCACGCCCAGATATTCGGGCGGAGTCTTGGTGCGATCCTCATGGCATATTTTGAAGCTGCAGAAGGCCAGTTCCGTAGACGCACCGTCCAATGCCTTGGCCAGTGCGCTCAAATGCCCAGGCTCCAGCGAATCATCGTCATCCAAAAAAATGACATATTCAGACTTGGCCAGCAGCAAACCCATGTTGCGGCTTTCCGCAGGGCCTGCCACCCCACTGCGGATGATGTAGGTATAGCGCCCCGACAATGCCGTGAACTCCTCATAGGGGGGAATATAGGCAGGAGAGTCGTCCACCACAATGACGTTGAAGTTCTGATACGTCTGCGCGATCAGTGAGCGCAGGGTCCTGCGCAGTAGCAGTGGGCGTTCATGTGTCGGGACAATGATGGTGAACATGCGCTTGTCTCTTGGCATCAATCCAGGCGTCGTCATACGGGAACAGCTTTCACCACGTACTGAAGCGCCTGGGAGTCCTCAAGCGCCAACTCCGGGTTTGCGCCCACACTGAGCGCAAACTGCTTGATGGCGTTCGCAAGGGTAAGGTTTTCAATCTTGGCATGCACAATCGGGAAACCCTGCGTAACTCGGTAGCCGGCATTCTGAAACAACTCGAACATCGTCGCACGGGTAAACCAGTGCACAGTACTGGGCTGCAGCAGCTCAGAGCTGCCATACCGCAGATCACCGATGCACAACTTCGCTTGCAGGCTCCAATGCTGGGAATTGGGAATCACGGCCACCACGCACCCATCCGGAGGAATGACCTTGCGGATGGCCTTCAGCAAACGCTCCGGGTACTGCAAACGCTCCAGAGCCTGGTCCAACACCCAGCAATCCATACCGGAATAGTTACGTAAGAAGTCATCGTTCAGCCCCCCCGCCTCCATCTGCAGCACTTGATCACGCACACCTGCTTCAATGTGTTGGATGTCGGGGTCAATGTTCAGTGCGGTGTATTGGCATTGAGCATTGATGCCCTTAAAGCCACGCGCCAAGGCGCCATCGTTGGCTCCAATCTCAACAACCCGCTTGGCTTCGGCAGGCATCAGCGACAGGGTCAACAACCGGACCTTCGCAGCGTGCTGGGCCGCCCGTTCCCATTCCTCGAGGTGATAGCCCCCCGAGCGCTTCACCGTACCTTGCCAATCATGGCGTATGTAGTTCTGGGTTGGATGCTTGGAAAAATCGGAGGTTAGCCATTCGATATCGCCAATCAGCTCGTGCTGGCCCGCGTTGTGAATGGCGACCATGGCATTCACCATGGGAGCACCATGCTTGATCGGCATCGGCCACCGGAGGACAACCTCCATGTTGCACAGCATGCAGGCAGGGTGCAAATAACGGATTGCTCCGTTACGGTAGTCCACGTCGTATCCGCCCTCATTCACATAGCTGATCGATCCAACGCCATACATGCCAGGCTTCAAGGCGTCCAGCATGGATTCCAGAAAACCTCTTTTCAGAATGAAGATATCCGAATCGAGCACGAGCACCGGCCCCGAAAGCTTCATGTTCTGGAACGCCCACGCCATGCCCGGGCCGTGGTGAATGTTGTAGTCAAAATGGATGAACTTCACATCCGGGTATTTGCTGCACACCTTCTCGATGGCGGGAACGTATTCCGCTGCAGAGCCGTCAATGATGGTGATGGGGTTCCCATAAAAGCGACGAAATGATTGCAGCAAATCTTCGATCAACTCTGCAGAGTTATAGGAGACGGAAATCACCGGGATCTGACTGACGTTGATGTTCATAAAGAAATCGTGGACATCCCACTCACACGGAGGGAATAGGTGAAATACTGTACTTGGACCAGATAGCCAGGAAATCAGCCTCCGCGTCCACGTCACCAGCGGCCAAACGGGGAATCAACCTGCAGAAGTCGGCCATATCGGCTTCACGTTGGTAGTGATGCAGGATGAAGGCGCATATCTGTCGAATTGAGAGAGCCGCTTGCTCTGGACCAAGATGCCCCAGTCGCCGCCCCGCAATGGCCAGACTGATATACGCCAGAAAGGCCAGTTTCAAGGGGCGCCCCATGGGATTGGCCGAATTTTGAGCGGCGTTTAATCGAAAGCTTCCAAGAAAGCTGTTGATGTATCCAATCGGCCCATGCAAGCTGGCCTTCAAAAAGCCGCCTAGATCCTCAAGGCCGGAATACTCAACCCCGGCCATGGTGGTGTCGATCAACTCTGGTGCCATGAACGCACGGAAAGTCGCATTGGAAAACTCGCCAAGCCAATTCCGGGAAGCTCCCACGGTTTGGGTAAACAGCGTATTGGCATCCAACGCCAATTGACGGTAGGGGTGGGTGGTGATCGCCGCAGGAACTGGCAAATCGTCACGGATGGGTTGCCCGGATTCCAGTGCAGCCCAGCGACGACTCACAACACAAGGCAAGGTGCCGCTTTGATGGGCTTGCAGATGCTGTTCATAGAAGTTGGGGTAGATGAGATCATCATCAAGCAACAAGTGAAACAGGTCTGTGGCGCCATCGGGTTGAGTCTGATAGAGCCTCAGCAAGTGTCGGAAATTGTTGTATCCCCCCCGGCGCGGCCCGGGAGTGACTTCCACATTCAGATCGGCAATGAGACTTTTCAAGGGATCTGCATTCAGCGCCGCCACGAAAGACTGATCCGGACTATCGTCGGAGAATATGATTTTTGCGGGCTTGACCGTCTGATGCCGCAAAGCCGTCAGCAGATCAATGAGGTATTTGGGCTTGTAGGCCGGCACCAGGGTTGTGAACTGCATCCGCGAACCTATAGCAAGGCACTGCGCACTGTATCGGCAACTTGGACCACGTCCTCTTCACTCAGATAGGGCGCCATCGGCAAACTCAATACCTGCTCCTGCAAACGCTCTGCAATCGGCAATGGTGGCCACGTCTGATTCGCATAGGCCTGCTGCCGATGACAGGCGATGGGATAGTGAACCAAATGGCCAATGCCGGCACGAGTGAGGGTTTCCTGCAAACGCGCTCGATGCCCACAGGCAATCACCATCAGATGCCATACAGGCTCCACTTTCGGAATAACCTGAGGCAGGATCATCGGCAAGTCCCGCATGTATTCCAGATACCAGTTGGCAACCTTACGGCGCGCGGCATTGTCTGCATCCAGAGAAGGGAGCTTGGCACGCAGAATTGCGGCCTGCATTTCATCCAACCGAGAATTGACGCCAGCCATCTCATGGCGGTACTTCACTGTAGAGCCATAGTTGCGAAGCATGCGCAGTTTCTCGGCAAGCGCATCGTCATTGGTCGTGATAGCGCCACCATCGCCAAGTGCCCCCAAGTTCTTCCCGGGATAGAAGCTAAATCCGGCAGCGTCACCCAAGCCACCCACCCGCCGCCCTGCATAGCGGGCACCATGCGCCTGAGCTGCATCCTCAAAAACGCGCAAACCATGGCGATTCGCGATGTCGCGTATGGGGTCCATGTCGGCCGGCTGACCATATAAATGGACCGGCATGATGGCTCGGGTGCGCTTGGTAATCGCCTTTTCCACCCATTCTGGGTTCATGTTGTAAGTGGCAGGATCAGGATCGACGGGCACAGGTTTCGCCCCCGCCTGGCTCACCGCAAGCCATGTCGCGATAAAGGTATTGGAGGGTACGATGACCTCATCGCCTGCGCCAATCCCGCAAGCACGCAACATCAGATGCAAGGCATCCAATCCGTTGGCGACCCCGATGCAATGAGAGACATCACAAAAATCGGCGAACTCTTTCTCAAATGCAGAAACCTCTGGCCCCAGTACATACCACCCAGAATCCAGCACGCGGTCAATGGCCGCGCGAATCTGTGAGTCGTACCGCGCATTCAGTCGCCCAAGATCCAAAAAAGGAATCATTGCGCACCCCACCGCGCCCGCATGAATTCCGCGTAGTCACGGTAATAGTCGGACTCTTCGTAATGGGTGGAAGCAAGCACCATGCAAACGGCCCCCGATGAGAAATTATCCAGTTCCCGCCACATCATGGGACAAACATACAGACCGTTGTATGACCGATTCAAGTGGATGCGCTTCTTATCTTTGCCATCATCCAACAAAACATCAAAACTGCCCGACATGGCCACAATGAACTGATGCAGTTTCTTGTGCGCATGCCCTCCGCGCTCGGACCCACCAGGGACATCGTAAAGATAATAAACCCGCTGTATCTCAAAGGGCACATGCACCCCCCCCTCAATGAAGGTGAGGTTGCCGCGCGGATCGTGGATTTTGGGCAGGTCCAGTATCTTGCATAGATCAATGGACATAGCTGTATCACTCATGGCTGTATCGTTCTCTGGGTCTCTACCACTTGTGCCTGTCGATCATCGAAGCTGCTGCAGCCGTGCAGCGTTGCCATAGACAACCCCTCCGTCCGGGACATCCTTCGTCACCACCGCGCCTGCACCAACCATGGCGCGCTCGCCAATGACAAGGCCAGGCAGAATGACAGCCCCGCCCCCAATTGAAGCACCTTTCTTCACGACCGTCCGCAACAGGGTATAGGGCTGCTTGGAACGTGGTGTCTTGTCATTTGTGAAGGTCACGTTGGGCCCGACCATCACATCGTCTTCAAGGGTAATGCCATCCCACAGGTAAACACCACATTTGACTGTCACATTGTTGCCCACCACGACATCGTTCTCTATAAAGCAGTGGCTGTTGATATTGCAATTGTGTCCAATAACCGCCTGCTCAAGAACAACCGTGAACTGCCAGATGCGCGTTCCAGAGCCAATGCGAGTACTTTGGCAGTCAGACAGGGTATGTATAAACACTCCATTGGGCATCGACGATTTCCTCACATGCAACTGATCCAGTAACAAATGCACCGCCGGCCTGAAGCATCTGCGCCGCGTTGCCTGACGAAACTTGGGGCATCCATCTGGCTACGCCTCCAATCAAATTATCTGTCGGCCAGTCACATTCCGTCCAATTCTGCGCTATTGCCCCAGCGCCACGCGCGTAGCAGACGCGTCACCCGCACTACCAACGACCCTGCAAGTCTGGCCGCCGCGCTGCAAGCGGTCACAATAGGACTGACTGGCGTCGCGGTCCTTGAAGCCAGATACCTGCACGCGGTACCAGGCCTCGGCTGTGGCAGTCTGGCTTTCCACGTGCCCCGCATGCAGGCCGCGAACCCAAATGCCCGGATCGCCTCCTGCCACCCGTGCTTGCAGGTCGCGCCACAATGGCACCAGAGCTGAACGATGGAAGACCCCGGGCAACTCAACCGCCCAGCGCGCGCCATCGAAATTTTCCGGTACATCGGCCAACATTGGCGCGCCACGCACGTCGCGCACCGTGACATCGCGCTCCAGCGCTTCGCGGGCAATTGCATCGTTGCCATGGGGGTTTGCTGCGTCACTCAGCACGGAGCCCAATCCCAGGGAGTAGGCGAGCGTTGCATAGCCACGCAGCAACTCCGACTTCATGCGCTGGTACTCATCGGCGCTGCGCTGGTAGTTCTTGCGGTGCTCCAGCAACGTGATCTGGTCCACCGCGCCCGCAGCAAAGGCCTCGTTGGTGAGCTTGAAGATGTTGAGCGCCGAGCGCGTGACAGACTTCTGTGCCTCCAGGCGCCGCTGCGCAGCACGCAGGCCAGCGAGTGCACTTTCCACCTCGCGCACAGCCTGCAGCACGGTCTTGCCGTAGGTCTCCACCATTTCCTCGTAGTAGGACTGCGCAAAGGCCTTTTCACCGCGACGCTGTCCACCGTCGAAGATCGTTACGGCCAAGGCGGCGGCCGTGGTGACCAGCAGGTTCTGCGGCTGGAACAAGCTGGCCAGGGATGCACTCGCATAGCCCGCCTGGGCGGAGAGGTCCAGCGGTGGCAGCAGGCGCGCGCGCGCCACGGCGATGTTGGCGTCTGCGGCGCGCATGCGTGCCTCCATCATGCGGATGTCAGGACGCCCCAACAACAAAGCCGATGGAAGCCCGGCGCGCACGGCAGGCTGCTGCAGCGCATCCAGGCCCTGCTCAGACAGAGCCAGATCGCCTGGCAAGCCGCCCACCAGCCGCGAGAGCGTGCTCCGCAGATCCTCCTGCTGATTCTCCAGACTCGGTATCAGCACTTGCTGGGAAGCCAGTACCGCGCGTTGTTGCTCTACGTCGTCCAAGGTGGCGTCTCCCAGCGCCAGCCGACGCTCGACCGACCGCAGCACGTCGGCGGCAACTGCCTCATTCTCCTTCGCAATCTGAATGCTGTCGCTCAACGACAGGTAGGCTACGTAACTCGACACCAGCGTGCCAATCACATTGCGCTGGATATTCTCGCGCTCATGGATTGCACGCTCCAGTTGCATGTCGGCGGAATCGATCAGCCCACGCTGTTCACCCCAGACGTCCACACGGAATGCGCTGGTCAGTGCCAACTGGGAATACTGCTGCGAGTCAGTGGTACTGCCCTTGGCCTGGTTTGCAATGCGCATGGGCGCACTCAACGAGGGTAGTTTGCCAGACCGGGACTGCTCCGCACGGATCTGCGCCTGAGCCACTTGCAGCGTCGCAATGCGCAAGTCCGCGTTATTGGCCAACGCACGATCCACCAGACGGTCGAGCTCAGAGCTGCCATACTGGGTCCACCATTCAGCCGGGGGCGTGACACCGGTGCCGACATCGCTGGTCACCAAGGCATTGTGATAGACCGGCGGCACCGTATAGGTACTGGCATCCATCTTCGGGCCGGTGCTTCCACAGGCCGAGAGTGTCAGCATCCCACAGAAGGCCAAGCTCCAAGCCATCAGGCGTCGGGGAAAAAACTTGTACGGCACAGTCATTTGGTGTTGCATGGTCGTCACTCATCGTCTGGTGCGGGCATCACGGCTCGCGGATGGACTCCTTAGCCGCCTTGGTCAACGGCCACAGCAGGTAGGACAAAACAGATCGCTTGCCCACCAGAATCTCTGCCGTCAACGTCATGCCCGGCAGCAGGGTTGCGCCGGGAGGCATCTCCTCCAAATGTGCAGACGGCAGGGCAATACGCGCGCCGTAATAGGCATCCGTCACCACGGCCGAGCTGGATTCCCGTCGGAAAGCGTCCTGGCTGACGGTGCGCAGATACCCTTCCAGCGCACCGTGCTTCTGGAAGGGGAAGGCATCGATCTTGAGATTGGACTTGGCGCCAATCTTGATGTAGCCCATGTCCAGGGAGTCGATCTGCACCTCAGCCTCCAGCACCTCGCTGATGGGGACCAGGGTAAAGAAGGGTTCGGCCTCCTTCACAATGGAACCGGGCGAGAGCTTGGCCACTTCCAGGACCACGGCGTCGGCTGGCGCGCTTAAAACCACCCGACTCTGGCGCAGATTGGCCTTTTGCAGTTGGTCGCTGATGGCATCGCGCTCGCGCGAAACCGCCAGCATCTCTTCCAGCAGTTTCTGCCGCCAGCCAGTCTCATAGGCTGACTTTTCCGCTTCCAACGCCGAGAGCTCCTTGCGGATTTCCACCTGCCGATTACGTGCCAACTCGGCACCACGCTCGGCCTCCATCAAACGGTCTCGCACATCGAGCAGCCGACTCTTGACCGCCAGCTTCTTGCTCACCAGGTCCTCGGTCATGACCTCCATTTCCTTGAGGCCCTTGACCCTTGCCTGCTGCCCCTCTTCGTCGCGACGAGCAGTCTCCAGCGATGAGCGCAGTCGCGCGATGGACTCGATCTGGCGCCGAATCTGGGAGCCATAGCTGGCCTGGCGTTCCTTGGACAGGCGAGACTGGATCTTGCTGTCCGGGGACTCCGTGCTTTCACGTTCCACCCGACCACCAGACAGTTCCGCATCCAGGCTGGCCCATTGGGTATTCAGGCTATCGAGCTTGCTCTTGAGCTGTGAGCTGTCGGCCTGCGCAAAAGTGGGGTCCAGTGAGGCCAGCCTGTCGCCCTTCTTGACCACTTGGCCCGGTCGCACGTCAATCGTCTGGATGATCGATGTTTCCAACGGTTGAACCACGATATTGGGTAGTGGCGTTACCAAGCGCCCCTTGGCATTGACGATCATGTCCACTTCCGACAGCCAGGCCCAGACAAAGAAAGTTACCAGGGCGCCGATGAGCAGATGCACTGTAATGCGGGCCATGAACGGCAGGGGACGCCGCTCAATCTCGTCGGCGTCCGGCAGGAAGTCGATGGCCGTCTTGTCCGACGAGCCCGGAGCCGTCGGCTTCACAGGTGGCTGGTTTGCTGATGCCATAGTTGCTGGTAGGTTTCGCTGCGGCCAAGCAGTTCTTCATGCTTGCCGACATCGGCCAACTTGCCCTGCTGCATGACAAGGATGGCGTCGGCGTTGACCAAGGTTGACAAGCGGTGGGAGATCATGATCACGGTCCGACCGACGGCCATCTTGCCCAGGTTGCGGATGAAAATGGCTTCGCTCTCGGGGTCCAGTGCGCTGGCGGCCTCGTCCAGAATCAAGACGCGTGGCTTGAGCAGCAGTGAGCGGGCGATGGATAGTCGTTGTTTTTGGCCGCCACTGAGGTTGGAGGCGTTCTCTTCCAGGACGGTGTCATAACCTTGCGGCAATCGCTCCACGAATTCGTCGGCTCCGGCCATTTGCGCGGCCGCCACAATTTCCTCGAATGAGGCGCTGGGCTTGGCAATGGAGATGTTGTCGCGCACCGAGCCACGGAACAGGAAGTTTTCCTGCATGACGATGCCGACCTGGCGGCGCAGGTGCGATAGTTCAATCTCGCGCGCGTCCACGCCGTCGAAGCGCACGATGCCCTCGTCCACCGGGTACATGCCTTGGATGATCTTGGTCAGCGTGGACTTGCCCGAGCCGCTGCGACCAACGATGCCAACCACCATGCCCGCCTTGATGGTAAAGGTGGTCCGATCCAGGGCAGAAACGTTGGCATTCGGATAGCGGAACGAGACATTGTCGAAGCTGATGTCCCCCGTCAGGGTAGGGCGCAGACCGCCGGAGCCAGCGCGGCCCTCTGGCGGACGGTTCATGACCTCCCCCAGGATACGCACCGACACGGCGGTCTGCTGGTACTCGTTGATCAGGCTCACGATCTGGGTCAGCGGCCCCATCACGCGCCCGGAGAACATCTGG
>Ga0066432_1000235_pt1 | contig 14961 bp, 16 predicted proteins | sample LakWasMet46_HOW7_2_FD_59520 | JGI IMG/M metagenome (GOLD analysis project Ga0066432, IMG submission 59520) | Freshwater sediment methanotrophic microbial communities from Lake Washington under simulated oxygen tension - Sediment Metagenome 46_HOW7 | ecosystem: Environmental > Aquatic >... | reverse complement strand
CTGGGAGCCTTCCTGGCCAACAACCAGGTCAAGGTCATCAAGGCCACCATCTCGGGCGTAGGACTGTGCTTCAAAGGCAGCAAATACACCAAGGCCCGCTACATGGAGCTGATGGCGCTGATGTACGACATCCTGCAAAAGGCCCGCAAGGAGGGCCTGATGGCGATTGAAAAGGATGTGGAAGAGCCCCATGAATCCGAACTCTTCAAGAAGTACCCGGCGGTCGGAACGGACCACCATGTGGTGGAGTTCATCACCGACTACCTGCGCATGATGGTCTCGGGCAATCTCAACGCCCACGAGATCGAGTCCCTGATGGATAGCGAGATCGAAACCCACCACCACGAAGCCCACGCCCCCGTGGCGGCCCTGCAGCGCGTCGCCGGCGGTCTGCCGGCCTTCGGTATCGTGGCCGCCGTGCTGGGCGTCGTTAACACCATGGGCTCCGTGGGCCAGCCGCCGGCCGTGCTGGGGGGCATGATCGGCTCCGCCTTGGTGGGCACGTTTCTGGGCATTTTGCTGTCCTACGCATTTGCGGAACCACTTGCCGGCATGCTGGAGCAAAAGATTGAGGAAACCGGCAAGGAGTTGCAGTGCATCCGCACCACCTTGCTGGCCAGCATGCAAGGCTATAACCCCTCGACGGCCATCGAGTTCGGGCGCAAGGTGCTGTACTCCACCGAACGCCCAACATTCATCGAACTTGAAAGCTACGTGAAGGGCAAGAAGTAGGCCCATGGGGATCTGAGCATGGCGGGGGACGCCAAGAAACTGCAACCCATCATCATCAAGCGGGTCAAGAAAGGGGGCCATGCTGCGCATGGTGGCGCCTGGAAGATTGCCTATGCCGACTTCGTAACCGCCATGATGGCCTTCTTCCTGCTGATGTGGCTGCTGGGCAGTACCACCGAGGGGGACAAGAAAGGTATCTCCGACTACTTCCAGTCCCCCATGAAGGTGGCCATGCAAGGCGGCAGTGGCGCCGGCGCCAGCAGCAGTGTGATCAATGGCGGTGGCAGCGACCTCACCCAATCTGCTGGGCAGGCCCGGCGCGGGGACGGTGCCGATCGCAAGGCCAAACGCATGTCCGGCGATCAGGCCAAGGCCGAAGCTGCGAAGAAAGACGCGAAGGCTCTGGCGGCACTCAGCGCGAAGATCGCCGCCGCCATCTCCAGCAAGCCCCGCATGGCCGAGTTCGCCGACCAGATCAAGCTCGAAATCACCCCGGATGGCTTGCAGATCCAGATCGTGGACAACCAGAAACGCCCGATGTTCGATAGCGGCAGCGCCGTGCTCAAGCCCTACATGCGTGACATCCTGCGGGAAATCGGCACCGCCTTGCTCGATGTCGAGAACAAAATCAGCCTGGATGGCCATACCGATCGGAGTTCCTACAGCAACGCGGACCGCGGCTACAGCAACTGGGAGCTCTCCGCGGACCGGGCCAACGCATCGCGTCGTGAATTGGCCGCCGCCGGGATGCCGGAAGACAAGCTGGCCCGCGTCGTGGGCATGGCATCGAGCCTGCTACTGGATCCCAACGACCCCTTGAGCCCCACCAACCGCCGCATCAGCATCCTGGTCATGACCAAGGAGGCAGAAGAACGCCTACTGGGCGGTCAGCGCGTTTCCATCGATCTGGAGAGCGAAGTGGAAACCCCGCAGCCACAGCCGGCTGCCCAGGCGGCTCGTTGATTCTGTTCAAAATTCGGTGATACTTCACGTTATGCAAAAATCACCCGGGAAAGGGTAATCCATGTCAAAAGAACTACGCTTTTTAGTCGTCGATGACTTCTCGACCATGCGGCGAATCGTGCGCAATTTGCTCAAGGAAAGCGGATTTGTTGACGCGGACGAGGCAGAAGACGGTGTGGTCGCGCTGCAAAAGCTCCGCAGCTCCAATTTCGACTTTGTGGTCAGCGATATCAACATGCCCAATATGAACGGGTTCCAGCTTCTGGGTGAAATCAAGAAGGACGAAAAGCTCAAGCACCTGCCCGTGCTGATGGTGACCGCCGAGGCCCGCAAGGAAGACATTGTCCTGGCCGCACAGCAGGGCGCTGCCGGCTACATCGTCAAGCCCTTCACCAAGGCCACCTTGGAAGACAAGGTCAACCACATCCTCACCAAGATGGGATTGAAATAACCATGTCCACTGAGAGCACCCCCGCAACCACGGCCATGTCCAGTGCCGATGTGCACCAGCAGTTGGGGGCGCTCACGCGACAGTTGCACGACTCACTCACCGGCCTGGGGCTGGCTGCCAAGGTCAAGGATTGGGCCGGTGAACTGCCGGACGCCAAAAGCCGCCTGTCGTATATCGCCCGTCTGACGGGCGAGGCGGCCGAGAAGGTGCTGAATTCGGTGGACCAGGCCAAGGCCCAGCACGACCATATCGCTGCCGAGACGCGGCGCATTGGAGCCTTGATTGTCCAGGACCCGGTCGCCGCGGTGGCCAAGGGCCACGTCATGAACTTCATCAATGACGTGGAGCAGGCCAGCCGACAGGTGGATGGGCATCTCACCGAAATCATGATGGCCCAGGACTTCCATGACCTGACCGGCCAGGTGATCGCCCGCGTCGTCAACCTGGCCGCCACGATTGAAGACCAACTGGTCCAGTTGCTGATCCAGACCGCGCCGCCGGACACTGCGGTCAAGGCACCGGTCACCCATGAGCCCTACGTCCCGGCGCTGGACGGGCCGGTGGTCAACGCCAAGGACAATCCCGACGTGGTGTCCAACCAGTCCGAGGTCGACGACCTACTGGCCAGCCTGGGCTTTTAGTCCTTCTTTGCCCTTTCTTGAATAACGCGGGAAGTCACCCGCTTTTCAGCCTTTAGTTTCAGGGGTCGCTCACGACAATGGGGGCAACGAGAGAGCCCCACCATGGAATCAGGCAGTCAAGATCGCAACCTACCGGCGTCGGAGCGCAAGCTCAAGAAGGCGCGGGAAGACGGTCAGGTCAGCCGCTCCGAAGACCTGTCGCATTTGGCCGTCCTGGGGGCCGGATCTGTCAGCGTTCTGGTGCTCGCCCCCATCCTCTTCGATCACCTGCAGCTCAGCATTGGACGGCAGCTGTCGTTCGACGCTGCTTCCGTCATGCAGACGGGCCAGATGCTCACCCGCCTGGCCGACGCCACAACGATCGGCCTTGCCGGTTGCGCAGCATTTGCCGCCATTGTGTCTACCGCAACGATCGCTGCCGCGGTCGCCTCGGGCGGCTGGGTCAACAGCCTCAAGCCCTTGGTGCCAGACCTTTCCCGCCTGAACCCGCTCTCCGGCTTTGGCAACCTGTTCACCAAGAAGAAGCTGCTCTCGGTTGCCAAGATGGTCGTGCTCATGGGCATACTGTTTGCCATTGCCGGCCTGTTTCTCCAGTCAGGCATCCAGACCGTCGCCTCCTTGGTGCTGCAACCGTCCAACGCCGCCATTCGACACCTGGTCGAGTGGCTGACCGGTGGCATGGGGTTGATGCTTTTGGTCATTCTGTTTGCCGCGCTGGTTGACCTGCCTTTGCAGAAATTTCTCCACCGGGACGAAATGAAGATGTCCCACCAGGAGGTCAAGCAGGAAGGCAAGGAGTCCGATGGCAATCCGCAGATCAAGGCCAAGATCCGCCAGAAACAACGGGAAATGGCCCACCGCAACAGCGTCAACGCCGTTCCCAAGGCGGATTTTGTGGTGATGAACCCGACCCACTTTGCCGTGGCCATCCGCTACGACGACAAGACCATGCGGGCCCCCCAGGTGATCTCCAAGGGTACGGACCTATTGGCCATGAAGATCCGCGATGTCGCCAAGAACAACGCCATTCCAGTCATACAGGCACCCATGTTGGCCCGAGCGCTGTATGCCAACTCCGAACTGGACCAGGACATTCCGTCCACGCTCTATACCGCCGTGGCCCAGGTGCTGGCCTACGTCTACCGGCTGCGCGCAGCCTTGCGTGGCGAAGGCCCCATGCCTGGTGAACTGGCACAACCCTTTGTACCGCCTGAATTGGACCCGCTGTCCAAGACCCTTAAGGCTGCTGCCGCATGAACAACCTGACCAAAACCCTGCAACAGTGGTTTGGCAACAATACCACCATCATCCAGGGCGCATCCGCGCCCCTGCTGGTCGTGGCCATCCTGGCCATGATGGTGTTGCCACTGCCCCCGCTGCTGCTGGACGCCTTCTTCACCATCAATATCGCCGTCGCCCTGATGGTGATGATGGTCGCAGCCTACATGATCCGTCCGCTGGACTTCGCGGCCTTCCCGACCGTGCTGCTGCTGACCACGTTGATGCGACTGTCCCTGAACGTCGCCTCCACCCGCGTGGTCCTGCTCGAAGGCCACACCGGTCCGGGCGCGGCCGGTGCGGTGATCGAGGCCTTTGGCCACTTCCTGATCGGTGGCAACTTCGCCGTGGGCCTGATCGTGTTTGCCATCCTGGTGGTCATCAACTTCGTGGTCGTGACCAAGGGCTCCGAACGCATTGCCGAGGTCTCCGCCCGTTTCACCCTGGACGCAATGCCCGGCAAGCAGATGGCCGTGGACGCCGACCTCAACGCCGGTCTGATCGACGAGAAGGAAGCCAAACGCCGCCGCGCCGAAGTCGGCGAAGAGGCCGAGTTCTTTGGCTCGATGGACGGTGCGTCCAAGTTCGTGCGAGGGGACGCGATCGCGGGCATCTTGATTCTGCTCATCAACATCTTTGGCGGCTTCGCGGTCGGCATCCTGCAGCATGACCTAAGCGCATCCCAGGCAGCCAACAGCTACATCCTGCTGGCAGTGGGTGACGCCTTGGTGGCCCAGATTCCGGGTCTGCTGATTTCCGTTGCCGCCGCCATGGTGGTGTCGCGCGTGGGCAAGGAACACGATCTGGGCAAGCAGATCGTGGGTCAGATGTTTGTCTCGCCCAAGGTACTGGGCATCACGGCCGGCATCATGTTCATCCTGGGGGTGATTCCCAACATGCCGCACTTCGTGTTCCTGACCATTTCCGCGGTTTTGGCTTACGGAGCCTGGGTACTGGCCCACAAACCGCCGCCCGTCGACCCGCAAGCCCAGGCGCCCCAAGTTCCGACCGATGGCGAGGCATCGTGGGACGACCTGCAGCCGGTGGACCAGCTGGGCCTGGAACTGGGCTACCGTCTGATCGCGCTGGTGGACAAGTCGCGCCAAGGCGACCTGCTGACCCGCATCAAGGGCGTGCGTCGCAAGTTCGCCCAGGAGGTCGGATTCCTGCCGCCTCCGGTCCATGTACGCGACAACCTGGAACTCAAACCCAGTGGCTACCGCATCACGCTGCGCGGCGTGATCGTCGGCGAGGGCGAAGCATTCCCTGGCATGTACCTGGCCATCAACCCCGGTGGGATCACCACCCCGCTCATCGGAACCGCCACCACCGATCCGGCCTTTGGACTGCCCGCGCACTGGATCGACGAACAGCAACGGGAAACGGCGCAAATGGTCGGGTTTACCGTGGTTGATTCCGAGACTGTCATGGCCACCCATTTGTCACACTTGATGCAAGTCCAGGCCTCCAAGCTGCTGAGCCGGACGGAAACCCAACAACTCGTGGAACACGTGGCCAAGCTGGCACCGAAACTGATTGAAGAAGTGGTACCCAAAATGGTGTCCATTGCCGTATTCCAGAAAGTGCTGCAGCTGTTGCTGGACGAGTCGGTCCACATCCGCGACATCCGCACCATCATCGAGTCGATTGCCGAACACGCTGGCTCGACCCTGGACCCCGCCGAGCTGGCTCGCCGTGTACGCGTGGCCCTGTCGCCCGCCATCGTGCAGCAGATCTACGGCCCCAGCCGTGAACTCAACGTCATCGCCATCGACCCCTCTCTGGAGCGGCTGCTGGTTCAGGCACTGGGCAACTCAGCCGGCCCGTCGCTGGACCCTGGCGTTGCCGAAATGCTGACCCGCAGTGCGGCCGAAACCGCCATGAAGCAGGAAGAAATCGGCGTGCCGGCCTGCCTGCTGGTGCCCGACCAGATCCGCGCAACCATCGCCCGCCTGGTGCGCCGCGTGGCCCCGCGCCTGCAGGTGCTGGCGCACAGCGAGATACCTGAAACCCACACCATCCGCATTGGCCCGATCCTCAGAGGCGCAACACCATGAACATCCAACGCTTTACCGCCCCGACCTCCCGTGAAGCACTGGCCAAGGCCCGCATGGCATTTGGTGAAGGCACACTGATCCTGTCCAATCGCCCGACCGAAAACGGCGTCGAAGTCGTTGCCACCGCCGAGGACGCCTTGAGCGCGCTTGACCACGGCCACGACAGCGCGGCCGCCAAAATCGCCAGCCCCGCCCCACGCGGGGCCCAGCCCAGCTTCCAGGAAGTCGCCAGCAAGGTCGAAGACGATGCCGCGCAATTGGCCATGAGCACCCTGTCATTCCAGGACTACGTCCGCGAACGCATGGCGCGCAAACGCCACGAATCTGCCGTGACCACCATCCCCGCCGATCGCCCAGCCACCGAGCCGGCGCTGGAGCGCTCCCGCACCCTGACGCCAGAACGCCCGAAAGAGGCCCCCGAGGGCATGGCCGCCAAGGCCGCCACACCGCGCAAGTCCTCCGTGCCCTCCCTGCAATCGGAAGGCCTGTCCCAAGGCATCGTTCAGGAACTGCACGCCATGAAGGAGATGATGGAGGACCGCTTCAACACCCTGGCATGGCTCGGTCAGGCGCGGCAGAACCCCATCCAGGCCAATCTGATGCTCAAGCTCATCCGCGCTGGCTATTCACCCAATCTGTCCCGCACCATCCTGGAGCGCATGCCAGAGGAGATGAATGCGGCCGAGTCCGTGCAATGGGTCGTTGACGTGCTGGAGCGCAACCTCAAGACCGATGCCGACGGCCCCCTGCTGCAGGAAGAAGGCGGCATCTTCGCCCTGATCGGTGCCACCGGTGTTGGCAAGACCACCACCACCGCCAAGCTCGCCGGCCTGTGCGCCCGCACGCACGGCGCGGGTAGCGTGGGCCTGATCACCCTGGACACATACCGCGTGGGCGCTCACGAACAGTTGCGCGCCTACGGAAAGATGCTGGGGGTGGTGGCCCATCTGGCCCACGACCGCGTGGCCCTGCAGGATCTGCTGGGCCTGCTGTCCAACAAGAAGATGGTGCTGATCGACACCACCGGCTTGGCACCGCGCGACCCGCGCAAGCGCGAGATCATGGATCTGCTGGATCTGCCCAACGTCAAGCGCCTGCTGGTGCTGAACGCCGGCAGCCACGGCGACACGCTGGACGAAGCGGTAGCCGCATTCAAGTCCACCGGTCCGCAGCAAGCCATCTTCTCCAAGATCGATGAAGCCGTGAAGCTCGGCCCAGCCATCGACGCCGCCATCCGCAACCAACTGGTTCTGCGCGGCGTCACGACGGGCCAACGGGTACCGGAAGACTGGGAAACCGCGAATGCCGCCAAACTGGTGCGCCAGTCCATGCGCACGGCCGGCATCTCCGCCTACGATCCCAAGGTCAGCGACCTCGGCTTTTATTTCGGCAACCCCACGGGCTCATCCGTGATCAGGGGGCGTCTGGATGCTTGAATACTTTGCCAACCAGGCATCCGGCCTGATTGGCCTGGGTGCGCAGCCAGGGCCGCGTCTGATTGCCGTGGTGAGCCATGGCGACGAACAGGCGGAGTTGCCGCTGCTGTGGCAGCTGAGCATGGCACTGGTAAACTTCGGCTATACCCTGACCGTTCTGGATGCCACGGGCGCGGAGTCCGATACCAACCCGGGCCTCGTCCATCTGCTGGACGGCTCCCGGTGGGATGGGGATGAACACCGGCAAGTCGGCGCCTGGACAGTACTGCCAGCCAGCCGCGGCATCCAAAGACTCTGCGCAAAACACCAACCCCATTCCCTGGCCCTGCGGCAATTGGGTCAACTTTTTCCCCTGGGCAGCGTGGTCATTCTCTACTGCCAAGTAGAATCGATGATCCCCTTGCTGGAGGATAGTGCGGTGGAGCCACTGCTGGCGGTTTCATCCACCCGCAACTCCCTGCTGACCAGCTATATGGCTTTGAAGCGCTTGTTGATAACCGGCAAACTAAAGCCTACCATCGTCAACATGATCCCCGAACCGTCTGCCTCTTCACCCGTACCACCTCAGTCGGTGGCCAACAGTCTGAGCGAATGCGCCAGGCGTTTCCTGGGGCACGACATCAAGGCCCTGGATCTCGTGGAACAACATGGCGATGAATCCTTGCATGGCGAGACGCACCGCTTGGCATTGCGACTGCTGGAAGGCGCCGTGCCCTTGAATGCCAGCCAGCAACCCGGCATGGTGGCTGCGCGTGTCGCGCACTTCGGTCAGGTCGACCATTTTGCGAGGAGCCACTGATGATGTATACGGTGAAAGGCCAGCTGGACCGCTCAGCCCTCATCAAACAATACCAGCCACTGGTTCGCAAGCTGGCGCATTACATGATGGCCAAGCTGCCGGCCAGCGTGGAGGTGGATGACCTCATCCAGGTCGGGCTCATCGGCTTGGCCGATGCCCTGTCACGCTACGAGGCCACCCAAGGCGTCCAGTTCGAGACCTTTGCCACCCAGCGTATCCGCGGCGCCATGCTCGACGAACTCCGCGGAAACGACTGGATGTCGCGCGGCTCGCGCAAGAGCCAGAAGGACATTGAAACCCATATGCGCCGACTGGAGCACCGCCTGGGCCGCAGCCCGACCGAGTCGGAAATTGCCAAGGAAATGGGCCTGACGTTGGCCGACTACCAGGCCCTGCTCAACAAGGTCCGCGGCACGCAGTTGGTGTACCTGGAAGACATGTCGCGCTCCAACGAAGACGACGACAACTTCCTCGACCGCCATGTGGCCGATGCCGACGCCGACCCCATGAACATGCTGCGCGACCAGCGCCTGCGTGAGTCCCTGGTCGCAGCCATCAAGAGCCTGCCGGAACGCGAGCAGTACATCATGAGCATGTACTACGAGCAGGACATGAACCTCAAGGAAATCGCCGCCGTGCTGGACGTGACCGAATCACGGGTCTGCCAGTTGCATAGCCAGTCGATTGCCCGGCTACGGGCCAAGATGCGCTCTCACTGAAAAAGGGAAATCAGGCGGCCAGCACCGAGAATGCGCCGGATTGGCGAATCGGGCTGCCGTAGCCCCGCGCTGATCCGGCATAGGTGCCCTTGTTCTGGGTTCCGGGCACCACCAGGGCCAGCGCCTGCTCAACGTAGGCCGCCCGACGCGCCAGGTTGTCCCGCGCCATCCCCAATTGGGCGGACAGGCTGCGCAGCCGATTCACACGACCATGCTGACCCAGCGCATCGCGCCCGGCTGCATCGGCCAGGCGCATCAATTCCACCGCCAATGACTGAAGTTGCACACTGGCTTGCTGCAGCCCAGCGGCATCACCATCAACCAGGTGGCCACTCAAGTCGTGCAGCTGTTTGTCCAGCAAATCCAGCTGGAGATCGAGGGAAGGATAAGACATGTCAGGACCTCCGTAGTTTCACATCCACGCAGGCCCTGCGACCACTCAGCGGGTCGTTCGGTTGAGCATTTCCTGCGCGTTGGCAAGCAGTTTGTCGGCAATGGCTTCCGGGTTGACCACGTAGGTCCCCTGCTCGATGGCCGAGCGCATGGCGGCGACCTTCTGGGTATCGATATCCGCTGTATCGCTCGGAGCAGTCTTGTCCAACCCGCGCGCCAGCGTGGACATCGTCACCGCCACACCGGCGGAACGCGTGCCCTGGGAAGCCGTGGTCGTGGCAGCAGCGCTGGCGCTGGCCCCCTGTGCGGCTTTTTGGGACGCTGCAGCATTGCCCGAATGGACTTGAATCAAGTTGTCTGACGGTTGGCCGATCTTCATAGCGTTCTCCAAAAGCACCGCTGGTGCGGGCTTGTGCGAATGATATCGGCCAGATCATGGCGAACTTTAGTTTTATTTGCACGGAAAAATGTGGCCAATTGCGGGGCTAAAGGTCAATTTTCACTGTTCGTATATCCAGTACGACGCCACTGGACACCTTGCCGTTGTCCATGCGGACCCGCGCCGTCTGCCCCACGACCCCGGCTGACAAGGCCTGGGCTTCCGATGAAATCTGGAATCCGGCCCCCTGGGCCACGACCCGAACCTGCGCACCGGCCTGGAAAACCTGTGCGGGCCGAACCATGCCCTGGCGCACAGCCTGACCCGTGGTCAGCACCCGCGTAGCCGTCTGCCCTACCCACAGTGCCCGGTCGCGCAGCACCGGTGCAGCCTCTTCGGCCCAATTGACCTCCGCTTCCACCACGTCGTTCTCGGTCAGCGTCGCACCGGCCGGCACGGTTCCCTTGATCACCCAGGCTGGCCCAAACGCATTCACCGTCACCGGCAGCGAGACATTCCAGCGGCTGATGCCGTCCACACAGCGCAGGCCGACGCGGGTGCGCCCCCACAGACGGCTGCCTGGCGGCAAATAGGGCTCCACGTTGCCACAGGGCGCCAGCTTGAGGCGGCTATCGAGGCTGCCGACCTTGACATCCAGGCGCAGCGGGGTCACACCAGACGGTTGAACGGCCTCGGTCGCGCCGCGCAGCCATTCCTGCGCCAAGGACTGGAAATCCGGCTCGCCCGCGCCCTGGGCCCAAGCGCCAGCGCTGCAGAAAACCGTCGCCGCACACAGCCATGACACGCACTGACGGATCAATAGGAATGGGCGAGCAAATTGGGACATGGTGTTTCTCCACAGGCTCCCAGAACACGCCGCCAGGGAAGCCGTGCGGGGTCTTTGGGTCAACCAACTATAGACAGACGCCCCCGCCACAAACCCCGCAATTGGCCGGTTTTCCCACCCATTTTTGGGCGCTAAAAAATTAAAGCTTTTCCCATAATTGCCCCACGTCGATCCTCCAGGTGCCGCCTGGGGGCTCGCAACCCATTCGGAGGTGATCCATGTTTGCCAATCTGACCAACGCCCTGGACTTTCAAGCGAAAGCCCTGGTGCTGCGCGCCGATCGGCAACGCGTCATCGCCAGCAATATCGCCAATGCCGACACACCGGGCTATGTGGGGCGCGACGTCAATTTCAAAGAGGCCATGAGTGCCGCTCTGGATGAAAGCAACACGTCCAGCGCACCCCGCCTGACCGCCAGCACCAGCCACGCCCGCCACATTCCCCTGCAGGCCCAGACCGCCAGCCTGGGAAGCAACAGCCTGGCCTACACCGCCCAGACCCAGCCCGCGATGGACGGCAACAGCGTGGACATGGACCGTGAACGCGCGAACTTCGTGGACAACTCGGTCCGCTACGAAGCCACCCTGCGCTTCATTAACGGCCAGTCCAAGACGATCTTGAGCGCCATCCAGGGCCAGTAACGCACTGACGGAGCCAGACCATGTCCATGTTTTCCATCTTCAACGTTTCCGGGAGCGCCGTCAGCGCGCAGGCCCAGCGCCTCAACGTGGTGGCCAGCAACCTGGCCAACGCCGATGCGGTGGCCGGCCCGGACGGCCAGGGCTACAAGAGCCGCCAGGTGGTGTTCGAGACCGTGCCCATGGGATCGGACGCGTCGTCGGGCGTGCGGGTCAACGCCATCAAAGAGAGCAACGAGCCGCTGCGCCGCGTGCACAACCCCTCGCACCCTTCGGCCGATGCCGATGGCTACGTGACCCAATCCAACGTCAACCCGGTCGAGGAGATGGTGAACATGATCTCCGCGTCGCGGTCGTACCAGAACAACGTCGAGGTGATGAACACCGCCAAGACACTCATGCTCAAAACCCTGCAAATGGGTCAATAAGCCCAGGAGCACGCACCATGGTCAGCAGCGTCAGCAACACCACCAGCAATACCACCGTCAACACCGGCACGGCCCTCCAATCGGCCGGACAGCTGAGTGCCGACGCGCAGCAGGACCGCTTCCTGAAGTTGCTGGTTGCACAGCTGAACAACCAGGACCCCATGAATCCCATGGACAATGCGCAGATGACCAGCCAGATGGCGCAGATCAACACCGTCTCGGGCATCAACCAATTGAACGAGACGGTCAAGTCCCTGTCCAGTCAGTTCAACGCGCTGCAGGTGATGCAGGGCACCGGCATGATCGGTCACGACGTCATGGTCAAGAGCAATACGCTGTCCGTCAGCGACGGCAAGGCCAAGGGCGCCGTCAGCCTGACCGCCAACGCCGACAAGGTCAGCGTACAGATCCTGACCCCCGGCGGAAAACTGCTGGACACCGTGAACCTCGGCGCCATGACCGCAGGTCAGCACAGCTTCACGTGGGACGCCAGCAACTACAAAGGTACTGCCAGCCCTGTGTTCAAGATCGTGGCGACCAGCGGCAAGCAAGCCGTGGATGCCACCGCCCTGGCGCAGGACACGGTCACCGCCGTCGGCAGCAACAACGGCAGCATGAGCATCCAACTCAAGGGACGCGAGGCCGTTGCCTATTCCGACGTGCAGTCCATCCTGTAATCCGACACCTTCCGACAAGAACCCGCCCACCGCCTCACAAGGAACACATCATGAGCTTCCAAACCGGCCTCTCTGGCTTGAACGCATCCGCCAAGAACCTCGATGTCATCGGCAACAACATCGCCAACGCCAACACGGTGGGCTCCAAGATGTCCCGCGCGGAGTTCTCGGCCGTGGTCGCGGCATCGATTGGCGCCAGCGGCGGCGGTGGCGCGGCCGGTGAGGGCATCGGTGTGCAGGTTTCCACCGTGTCCCAGCAGTTTTCGCAGGGCACCATCAATATCACCGGGAACAACCTGGACTGCGCCGTCAATGGTGGCGGTTTCTTTGAACTGACTCTGAAGGACGGCAGCTCGGCCTACACCCGCGATGGCCAGTTCAAACTCGACTCCAAGGGCAACCTGATCACCAACTCCGGCGCCAACGTCATGGGCTACCAGATCGTCAACGGTGTGCCCTCCAGCACGCCCTCCAAGATGACGATCCCCACCGGAGCCCCCATCGCGGCCAAGGCCACGGCCAACATCACCGCCACTTTCAACCTGGACGCGCGTGCCACCACCTACAACCCGGCGACCAACACCCCCCCCGGAACCACCTATGGCACGACTTTGAACGCCTTCGACGCACAGGGCGTGGAGGTTCCGGTCAAGCTGTTCTTCGTCAAGACCGGCACCGACGCCTGGGACATCTACGACGGCGACCCCAACCCCGCCGCCGTGCCAGCAGCCACCAATCTCGGTTCCATGACCTTTGACACCGCCGGCAACATCCTCACACCGGCACCGGCGACGTTGAACATGAACCTGACGTCGACCAACACCAACATCGGGACCTTCCCGGTGACGCTGGACATCTCCGGTGCCACCCAGTACGGCACCTCGTTCGCGATCTCGGACCTGACGCAGGACGGCTATACCGCCGGCACGCTGACCGGTGTTTCCATCAGTGAACAGGGCATCATCACCACGCGCTACTCCAACGGCCAAAGCCAGCAGAACGGCCAGTTGGCACTGGCGGATTTCCGCAACGTGCAAGGGCTCAAGCCCATTGGCCAGAACAGCTGGGCGGAAACCAGCACCTCCGGCCAGCCCATCCACGGGCACCCCGCCCAGGGCAACTTCGGCACCATCAATTCCGGCGCGCTGGAGGCCTCCAACGTCGACCTGACCGCCGAGCTGGTGGCCATGATGACCGCCCAGCGCGACTACCAGTCCAACGCCCAGACCATCAAGACGCAGGACACCGTGCTGCAGACCCTGGTCAACCTGCGCTGATCCCCAACCACGGAGCTAGACCACCATGGACCGCCTTATCTACACCGCGATGTCGGGCGCCAACGCGGCCGCCAGCCGCCAGGCGGTCCTGTCGAACAACCTGGCCAACGTCTCCACCAATGGGTTCCGGGCCGAACTGTCCACCTACCGCGCCGTGCCCTTGCAGGGCGAAGGTGCCACCACCCGCGTCTTTGCGGTGGAGGCCACTGCCGGCTACCTGGACCGTGCCGGCCCCGCCCAACGGACCGACCGCAACCTGGACGTGATGGCCGGCGGCAACGCCTGGTTTGCCGTGCAGGGCCTGGATGGCACCGAGGCCTACACCCGCTACGGCCATCTGGAGATTTCCACCGACGGCACCCTGGTCAGCCCCGGCGGCCTGCCCGTGCTGTCCAACGGTGGCGCCCCCATCACCGTGCCCCAGGGCGCCGATGTGGCCATCGGCTACGACGGCAGCATCACCGCCAAGGTGGGCAACCAGCCCGCCAACACCATCGGCCGGCTGAAGATGGTCACCCCCAACGCGGACGCACCCATCAAGCGCGGCGACGACGGCCTGTTCCGCTCCACCAGCGGTGACCCGCTGCCCAATGACGATGCCGCCAAGCTGCAGCCCGGCATGCTGGAGGGATCCAACGTGAACCCCATCGAAGCCATGGTCGGCATGATCCAGACGGCACGCCAGTTTGAAACCCAGATGCGCCTGCTGCAGACCGCCGAATCCAACGACCGCGCCGCCGGCCAGTTGCTGGGCCTGCAAGGCTGATGGCACCGCGTAGAACCAGGAAGCACACACCATGATCAACTCACTGTGGATCTCGAAAACGGGCATGGAAGCCCAGCAAACCCAGCTGGACGTCATCTCCAACAACCTGGCCAATGTCTCCACCAACGGCTACAAGCGTGCCCACGCCGTGTTCGAAGACCTGATGTACCAGAACCTGCGCCAGGTCGGCTCCAGCACATCCGAACAATCGACCCTGCCCACCGGGCTGCAGGTCGGCCTGGGTGTGCGCACCGTGGCCACCGCGCGCAACTTCTCGCAAGGCAGCCTGCAGCAGACCGGCAACAACCTGGATGTGGCCATCCAGGGGAACGGCTTCTTCCAGCTGACCATGCCCGACGGCACCATCGGCTACACCCGCGACGGCTCCTTCCAGGTGGACAACCAGGGCCGCATCGTCAACTCCGGTGGCCTGCCCTTGTCCGGCGGCATCACCGTCCCGGCCAACGCCACGGCCATCAG
>Ga0066432_1000234_pt1 | contig 15004 bp, 14 predicted proteins | sample LakWasMet46_HOW7_2_FD_59520 | JGI IMG/M metagenome (GOLD analysis project Ga0066432, IMG submission 59520) | Freshwater sediment methanotrophic microbial communities from Lake Washington under simulated oxygen tension - Sediment Metagenome 46_HOW7 | ecosystem: Environmental > Aquatic >... | reverse complement strand
CGGCGTTTGCCCAGGTTCCGGGGTGTGGCAGCCTTAAGGTGCAGGCGCTAAGCTCTGGCCCGTGGCGCGCGTGGCGCCAAAACGATTCCGCTGTGCAGACCATGAATTTTCCCGACATCACCGACGACACCGAAGACACCACCCACACCGCCGCCGAACGTGCCGCCGCGGCGTCGCGTAGCACCTGGGTCAGCGTGGTGGTCAACCTGCTGCTCACCACCCTGCAGATCGTGGTGGGCGTGTTCGCCAAGTCCCAGGGCCTGATCGCCGACGGCATCCATTCGCTGTCCGACCTAGTGGCCGACTTCGTGGTGCTGCTGGCCAGCCACCACAGCCAGAAGGACGCGGACGAGGACCACCCCTATGGCCACCAGCGCTTCGAGACCGCCGCGTCGCTCGTGCTGGGCCTGCTGTTGCTGGCCGTGGGTGTGGGCATGCTGTGGTCGGCGTTTCGCAAGCTGGAGGCGCCCGAGACCGTGCCGCAGGTGCACAGCGTCGCCCTGTGGGTGGCCTGCGGCGCACTGGTTGCCAAGGAGAGTCTGTTTCGCTACATGCTGGCCGTGGCCAAGCGGGTCAAGTCCAGCATGCTGGTGGCCAATGCCTGGCACGCGCGTTCGGACGCGGCCTCGTCACTGGTGGTGGGGCTGGGCATTGTGGGCAACTTGGCCGGCTACCCCATCCTGGACCCGATTGCCGCGCTGATCGTGGGCTTCATGGTGGCCAAGATGGGCTGGGAGTTTGGCTGGAGCGCCATGCACGATCTGATGGACCGCGCCGTGGACGAAGAAGAGGTTCAGGCCATCCGGCAAACCTTGCTGGTGACCCCCGGCGTGGCGGGTGTGCATGACGTGCGCACCCGCAAGATGGGCGACATGATCGTGGTCGATGCCCACATCGAGGTCGATGCCGCCATCACCGTGGAGGCTGGTCACGACATTGCCGTGGCGGCCCGCCAGAACGTGCTGCAGCGCCACCGGGTGCTCAACCTCATGACCCATGTTGACCCGTGGAAGCGGCCCGACTTGGACCACGACCAGACGGCGGCTCCCCGTTAGGACCCGGTCCCGACGGTATCCCGGCGCGTCAGGCGCCTAATCGTGCCGTCCGGACACGTGGATGCGAATGACCTTGGCCGGTGTCCGCGCACGGTTGTCCACCACGGCATCACAGCCGCTGCAGTCACACCCCGAGGCGGGCATTGCCGCACGCTGCATGCGTTTCTGCCAGGCGGCTCCCAGCGGCAGACGCTGGAGTCGCGCGGCCAGGATTCGGCGCAGCGCTGCCGGCATCAACACCCACAGCGCATACACGCCACAGGCCAGCACGATGCAGGTGACGATCAGGTGTTGTATGCCCATGTTGTTCAAGCTCCCAGCCACAGGCTCAGGCGGTAGGTGGCAAAGGCCGCCAGGTAGGCCAGGGCAAACATGTAGGCCGTCATCAGCAGCGGGTAGCGCCAGCCGTTGGTCTCGCGCTTGACCACGGCCAGGGTGGAAATGCACTGGGGCGCGAACACGTACCAGGCCAGGAGCGAAAACGCGGTAGCCAGCGACCAGCCCTGGGCGATCACCGGGGCCAGTTCGCTCGCCACGGACTCACCGGCTGCGGACAGGGCGTACACCGTGCCCAGCGCGCCCACCGCGACCTCGCGTGCGGCCATGCCGGGCACCAGAGCGATGGAGATCTGCCAGTTGAAACCAATCGGCGCAAACACGGGTTCGAGCGCGTGGCCCAGCATGCCCGCCAGGCTGTACTGAATGGCGGCACCGGTGGCCCCATCGGGCGGGGCCGGGTAGGTGGAGAGGAACCACAGCACCACCATCAGGGCGAAGATGATGGTGCCCACGCGGCGCAGGAAGATGCGGGCGCGCTCCCACAGGCCCAGCACCAGGTTGCGCAGGCCGGGCAGGCGGTAGGGCGGCAGCTCCAGCATCAGCGGCTGGTAGCGGCTCTTCATCCAGATGCGCTTGAACACCCAGGCCACGGCCATGGCCGAGAGCACGCCGGCCACGTACAGCGCGAACAGGGTCAGGCCGCGCAGGTTGAACGGGCCCACGCTGCGATCGGGGATGAAGGCGCCGATCAGCAGTGCGTACACCGGCAGCCGTGCCGAGCAGGTCATCAGCGGCGCGATCATGATGGTGGCCAGGCGGTCCTGCCAGTTGGCGATGGTGCGGGTGGCCATGATGCCGGGCACGGCGCAGGCAAAGCTTGACAGCAAGGGGATGAAGGCGCGCCCGGACAGGCCGACCTTGCCCATCAGCGTGTCCAGCAGGAAGGCGGCGCGCGGCAGGTAGCCGGAGTCTTCCAGCACCAGGATGAAGAAGAACAGAATCAGGATCTGCGGCAGGAACACCAGCACGCCGCCGGCGCCGGCGATCACGCCGTCCACCAGCAGGCTGCGCAGCGGGCCCTCGGCCATGTGCGTACCGGTCCACTCCGCCAGCCAGGCCATGGCGGCCTTGATGGCATCCATCGGGACCGTGGCCCAGGAGAACACGGCCTGGAACACCAGGAACAGCAGCACGGCCAGGATCACCAACCCCCACACGGGGTGCATGGCCCAGGCGTCGACCTTGAAATGGAACCGTTGCACCTGCCCCGCCTGTGGGGCGGCCAGGGCCAGGATGCGGCGCACTTCCTGTTGGATCTCCGTGCTGCCGCGCGGCGTGGTATGCGCGATGGTCTCCGGCGCACCGTGCTGACGGGCCAGATCCTGGTCCAACTGCACCAGCAACTGGCTGTGCCCGTTGTGCTGCACGGCCACGGTTTCCACGACCGGGCAGCCCAGCTCTGCGGCGAGCCGGGCCACGTCAATGGCCAGACCGCGGGCGCGGGCCACGTCGGTCATGTTCAGGGCGACGATCATGGGTCGGCCCAGGCGCTTGAGCTCCAGCACCAGGCGCAAGTTCATGCGCAGGTTGGTGGCATCGACCACGGCCACGATGGCATCCACCGGCGATTCGCCCGCGCGCCGGCCTTCGATCACTTCCAGCGTCACCTCCTCGTCCGGCGTGGCGGGGTGCAGGCTGTAGACGCCGGGCAGGTCGATGATGGAGAGGCTGTGACCGCTGGGCAGGCGCAACATGCCGACCTTGCGCTCGACCGTGACGCCGGCGTAGTTGGCCACCTTCTGGCGCGCACCGGTCAGCAGGTTGAAAAGGGCGGTCTTGCCGCAATTGGGATTGCCCACCAGCGCCACGTTCCAGGGGCTGGCCGAGAGCGTGGCGGAGTGGGCATTCATACGGGTGTGACCTCGATGCAGTCGGCTTCCAGCCAGCGCAGGGCAAACATGGTTTCGCCTACGACGACCGCCAGCGGTTCGCGCCCACCGGGGCCGCGTTGCAGCAGTTGCACCGGTTCGCCGGGAATGAAGCCCAGTTCACCCAGGCGTTCCAGCGTGGCCGCATCCGAAAGGGCGGATGGCGCGCGCACGTCCACCACCGTGGCGTGCGCGCCCGTGGGAAGCTCGGTCAGTCGCATGGGTAGGGTGTGGGCAAGCCGATGAAAATTGGTAAATGAGAGTTTATCTCATTTAGATTAACCGCCGTGCACCCTGTGGGGTCATGTCGGTGAGGATTAGGGTGGTTGCTATAGTGCGCCGACCATGACCCTGTCAGAACTCTATCCCCTGGTTCGTTGGACCCACATCGGCCTGGTGCTGTGCAGCGGTGCGCTGTTTGCGGCGCGCGGTCTGGGCGTGCTGCTGGGGTCCCAGTGGGGCATGCGGGCCGTGGTGCGGCGTTTCAGTTACGTGCTGGACACGGCCCTGCTCAGCGCCGCCCTGCTGCTGCTGTACATCCTGGACCTGAATCCGTTTCGGGTGGGCTGGCTCTCCACCAAGATAGGGCTGTTGCTGCTCTACATCGTGCTGGGCAGCTTCGCGCTCAAGCGGGCGCGCACACCGTTGGCGCGCGGCATGTTTTACGTGGCCTCGCTGGCCTGCTTTGCCTTCATGCTCACGGTGGCGCGGGCACACCATCCTTTGGGCATCTTTGCCGGCCTGCTGGCCTGATTGAAATACGGTCTGTTCCGTGCGGCGGCCATCCTGGGTGGGTGTTTTTGCCGTTGGTCGCATGGCGCTGGCGGTGGGGCCTCCAGACTCCTAAGCTTCTCCCGTCTTCATCACCATCGGGAGTCCATCATGTCCCTGGCACAAGAGCTGGAAAATCTGGAACAAATGCGCAACCGCGGCAGCCTGACTGAGACCGAGTTTCAGCAGGCCAAGGCGAGGCTGCTGCAATCCAGTGCGCCTTCCACACCGCTGTCCAAGGCCAGCGCACTCAACGGCTTGCGCCGCTCGGCGACCGATCAGTGGCTGGGTGGCGTGTGCGGGGGGCTGGCCACCTTCAGTGGCTTGGATGCGTGGCTGTGGCGCCTGCTGTTTGCCCTGATGGTCATCCTGGGCGGCACGGGACTGTTGTTGTACGTGCTGCTGTGGATTCTGGTGCCGCGGGAGCCGGTAACCCGCCGGGACTCCGTGACATCCTGATCCACGCGGGACCCACCCGCAGGCGCACCGCATGGGATGCGCGGGCGCCTGCGGTGGCAACCACACCCTTCGGTAAAAAGGCGACCCCCATCGCGCCGGTGGCGGGTATGCCGATGTCGCGGGCCGGTAGGCCGGCGCTGGCGGCGGTGCAGGTGGGTGTATTGCAACGCATTGCCAGCCATCTGACCAATACAGAATTTGGCTGGTAGCATCGAATTTCCAGAAACCAGGCTACCGCACCCATGGAAATCCGCCAGCTACGCTACCTTGTCGCCATCGCCGAGCACGGAGCCGTGTCCAAGGCCGCCGAGAAAGTGTTCGTCGCCCAGTCCGCGCTGAGTTACCAGCTGGCACAGTTGGAAGCGGAGCTGGGCGTGTCGCTGTTCCTGCGTACCCGCCGCGGTGTGGAGCTCACCGAACCAGGACGTGCCTTCCTGGCCCACGCCGTGGCGATCCTGCGCCAGGTGGAGGATGCGCGCGCCAGCGTACGCAGCGCGGACGACGCGCCCACCGGCAAGGTGGTGTTTGGCATCCCCCACAGCATTTCGCAGGCGCTGGCGCTGCCCCTGTTGCAGGCGGTTCGCCAGCAACTGCCCCAGGTGGAGCTGGAGCTCACGGAGGAGTTGACCGGCAACCTCACGCGCCAGCTGCGTAGCGGCCTGCTCAACATGGCTGTGCTGTTCGATGACGGGCAGATCGCGGAATTCCAATACCAGACCCTTGTGACCGAGCGGCTCAGTCTCATCGGGCCACCGGCGCACGGGCGTACCCGAGCGCCCGCCAGCATCACCTTGCGCAAGGCGCTGGCCCAGCCCCTGATCCTGCCCGCTGCGCCGCATGGCGTGCGGCCCATCATCGAGACCGTGGCCCGTCAGCGCGGCTACCCCGTGCCGCGGGTGGTGGCGGACATCAGCTCCATCAGCATCCTGCGTACCGCCTTGCTGGCGGGCATGGGGCAGACGCTGCTGCCGGTGATGCCGTTGCACGCGGACATCGCGGCCGGGCGCCTGCAGGCCGTACCGGTGGTCTCACCCCCCTTGACGCGCCAGGTGGTGCTGTGCACGTCGCGCCACATACCACTGTCGGGCGCCGCCACGGCGGTGGCCCGCCTGACCGTGCAACTGGTGCGGGATTTGTGCGCACGCGCCGAGTGGTTGGACGCCCAGCCCGTGCTGCCGCTCAAGGGGCCCTTCGCCTTATAGCACCGCTGCCGATCAGGCGGCGCGCACGAATTGCTCGAACGCCTCTGCCGTGACGGGCTGGTCCGCCCAGGCTACCAACTGGGCGCAGGCGGTGCCCAGTACCCAGGAGCCCAGGGGCAGGACCAGACCGGTCTGCTCGGCCAGTGTCAGCATGGGACGTGCGAAGCACTATGTTGGGCATGGCGCATCCCTGCAGCAGGCGCCGCGGCGCAAACCGCTAGACTCGATTCATGTCCGCTCTACCCTGCAAGACCCGAACCGACCTGGCGCGCATCGCGAGCCAGGCCATGCGCGAGCGGGGATTGGAACCTGACTTTTCGGAAGCGGCGCTGCGCCAGGTGGAGGCGCTTCGTGGCCCGGGTCAGGATGCCGATCCTCGGGTACTGGACCGCACGGGCTTGCCCTGGTGCTCCATCGACAACGACGATTCGCGAGACCTGGACCAGGTGACCGCCTGCGAAGTATTGGGTGGCGGGCGCGTGCGGGTCTGCGTGGCCGTGGCCGACGTGGATGTGTTGGTACGCAAGGGTGACGCCATCGACGCGCATGCGCTGGCGAACACCACTTCCGTCTACACCTCGGCACGGGTGTTTCCCATGCTGCCTGAACGCCTGTGCACCGATCTGACCTCGCTCAACCCGGGCCAGACCCGCATCGCCATCGTCAGTGACATGGTGGTGGCCGTGGACGGCAGCATCGAGCATGCCATCGTCTACCGGGCCCGCGTGCGCAACAAGGCCCAACTGGCCTACGACGCGGTCTCGGCCTGGATCGATGGCGATGGTGCCTTGCCTGAAACGGCAGCTGCCGTGCCCGGCATGGATGTGCAGCTACGGGTCCAGGACGCGGTGGCCCAGCGCCTGCGCGCGCGCCGCCACGCCCAGGGCTCGCTGGAGTTCGAGACCTTTCAGCCCCACGCGGTGTTCGAGGGTGAGCAGGTGGTGGCCATCCGCCAACAGGAACAGAACCGGGCGCGCCAGCTGATCGAGGAGCTGATGGTGGCGGCCAATACCTGCACCGCGCAGTTCCTCATGAGTCGTGGCGGCACCTCCCTGCGCCGCGTGGTGCGCGCGCCCGAGCGCTGGGCGCAGATCGTGGCCGAGGCCGCCAAGTTCGGCGAGACCCTGCCGGCGCAGCCCGACGCACGGGCCCTGGAGGCTTTCCTGGCGCGGCGGCGCAAGGCCGATCCCCTGCGCTTCCCCGACCTGTCGCTGGTCATCGTCAAGCTCATGGGTTCGGGCGAATACGTGGTCGAGCAGGCCCACGGCGCTCCGGTTGGGCACTTTGGCCTTGCGCTGCGCGACTACACGCATTCCACCGCGCCCAACCGGCGCTACCCGGACCTGATCACCCTGCGTCTGATCAAGAGCCTGCTGCGCGGCGAGCCAGCACCCTATAGCACGGCTGAACTGGCGGCGCTGGCGACGCACTGCACGCGCCAGGAGGATGCCGCCAAGAAGGTGGAGCGCCAGGTGCGCAAGTCCGAGGCCGCCCTGCTGCTGGGCTCGCGCATTGGTCAGCACTTTGATGCCATCGTCACCGGTCTGACCGATAGTGGAACCTGGGTGCGCACCTTCCAGCCGCCGGTGGAGGGTCGGCTGTTCGAACCCGGCGTTGCGCTGGCCGTAGGTCAGCTGGTGCGTGTGCAGCTGGTGGACACCAATGTGCCGCGCGGCTTCATCGACTTTGCATTGCTGCAGGACGGGCGCTGATCGCCACCACACTCAGGGCGTCGTTGGCACCTGGGGAATGTCGATGCCGGCGGCGCGTGCCTCGGCCAGCAGCGTGGCCAGCTCGGCGGCCGAGTGCACGTTCAGGCGCTCGAAGATCTTGCGCCGGTGCTCCTCCACGGTGCGGATGCTCAGCTCCATCTTCCAGGCAATGGTCTTGTTGAGTTCGCCCGCCGCCACCAGCGGCATCAGGCGTACCTGCTGGCGTGACAGACCGGCCATCAGCTGATGCAGCACGTCCTGGCGTGCCACGCGGGCGTGCCATTGCGCCTCCAGCGCCAGTGCGCGCTGCAGCAGCTCCACCAGCGCGTCGTCGGCATAGGGCTTCTCGACGAAGTTGAAGGCGCCCTTGGCCATGGCGCCCACGGCCATGGGAATGTCGCCGTGGCCACTGAGAAAGATCACCGGCAGGCGATTGCCCAGGCCGCGCGCGATCAGCGCGTCGTGCACCTGCAGGCCCGACAGCGGCTCCATGCGCACGTCCAGCACGAACACGCCGCGCCGCCGGTTGGTCCATGCGTCCAGCGCGGCCAGCAGATCCGGTCCGCTGGCGTAGGTCTCCACCCGAAGGTCATGCTGGCGCAGCAGGAAGGCGATGGACGCGCGCACTCCCTCATCGTCGTCGCACAGAAAGATGGTCGGCTCGGTCATGGGGCTCCATTCTCCGCCCCAGACGGGTCGGCTGGCAGGAAAAAGCGGAACTGCGCGCCGCCGCCGGGCAGGTCCTGCGCGTCCAGCACGCCACCATGGGTTTCCAGGATGGAACGGCAGATCGCCAAGCCCAGGCCGGTGCCCTCTTGCTTGGTCGAGAAGAAGGGCTCGGTCAGTGTCTCGATGTCACGTCCACCCAGGCCGGGGCCTTGGTCGGCAATGGCGACGAAGATCCAGTCCGAGGCGCTGTCCACCGGCGGTTCGTCGCAGCGACCGGTGCGCACGGTCATCTTCTTGCCGGATGCGGGGCCGGACATGGCATCGCAGGCGTTGCGCAGCAGGTTGGACACCACCTGCTCGATGCCGATGCGGTCCATGCGTGCTGCCGGCAGGTCGGACGCCAGTTCCAGTGTCACCTCCACGCTGGCGCGACGGATTTCGCGCTGCAGCAGGGCCACGGCGGCGGCGACGATGGGGTTGATGGCGCAGGGCTCCATCACCAGCTCGCGGCGCGACAGGCGGGCACGGATGCGGTGCACGATGCCGCCGGCCTGCGTGGCGTGTCGCGACAGTGCCTGGGCCGCGTCCACCAGGTCGGGTTCGGTGTCGGGGCGGCGCGAGAGCGCGCGGGCAATGCCGGCGCTGTAGCTGACGATGCTGGTCAACGGCTGATTGAGTTCATGCGCCAGCGTGGAGGCCACCTCGCCCAGGGTGGACAGACGGGCGTGGTTGGCCAGAACCTCGCGCTGGCGGCGTTCCAGCTCTTCCAGACGCTTGCGCTCGGTCACGTCCACGAAGGAGCCCATCCAGCCCACCTGGTGGCCGTGGCCGTCCACCAGGGGCGACTCGAACACCATCACGTCGATCAGCCGGCCATCGTGGTGGCGCCAGCGCGTCTCTACGCCGGCATGCTTGGAGCGTTGCGCAGTGCCGGCCTTGCCCGGAATCGGCGCCTCCAGCGCGGGGTCCTGGGCCATCAGCTCCTCCAGCGTGTAGCCCACCATGTCGCAGAAGGTGCGGTTGGCAAACAGCAGCCGCCCGGCCAGGTCGCGGGCGCGCAGGCCCACCAGGGCCGACTCTTCCAGCGACTGGCGCCAGGCGGCCTCGGTGCGCCACGCTTCCTCCGCGCGCGCCACGTGGTTGATCTGGCGGCGCAGCAGCGCCGTGGTCACGCCGATCAGCGCCAGGAATCCGACCATCAGCACCACCGGCAAGGTGGTGAACCAGAGCGGCAAGCGGGTGCGCTGGGTCAGGCGCAGGCGGGCGTCGGGGATGGCGTCGAACGCCATTTCGTAGCTCTCGCCCAATGCGGGGCGTCCGGCGCTTGCGGTGGAGACGATGATCTGGTCCTGGCCGCCGAGCAACTGCACTTCGTACTGGGCGGCCAGCCACCAGAAGTCCTTGCTCTTGATCAGGTCGGCAGGGTCGTAGCGAGCGATCAGCTGGCCGGTCTGCGGCCGGCGCACATCACTGATGGGCGCCACCAGATGCAGGGTGATGCCCTCGCCGGGCGGTAGCCGCAACACGCCGGGGCGCATGTCGCGCTTGGCCTCGCCCACGATCTGGTTGTTGGCGTCCAGCCAGAGCACGCTGAGCCAGCGCCGGTCCAGTCCCGCAGCGATTTCGGGCAGGTTGGCCAGTTGATGGCTGGCATCCGGACCGGCCGGTGGCAGGTGCACGGCGGCCGAGCGCAACCGCGTGGCCTCGGTCTCCATGCGACCGGCCAGCTGCGCCTCCAGACTCAGGGTGTCTGCCACCATGGTGCGCCGCGCCACCTCCCGTTCGAGCTTGTCATTGTCCTGCGCCCAGAGCACGACCAGCGCGGTGAAGACAGCCGACAGCAGCAGCGGCAGTACCCACAGAAAACGCCCCCACACCGCGATCCAGCCGGAGCGGGGACCGTCGGAGTGGGGGGCGATGCTAGGCGCGGCCATGCGCCTAGTCTACTGAAGGGTGCGGGGGCCTGCGGTCTACTGGATGGTCAACTCCATCAGCGTCCAGTTCTCGCCACTGCTCATGGTTCGTGTGCCGTTGAATATGGCAACCCCGTTTTCATAGATCGCGGCGGAGACCGTGGTCGGTCCCTTGCCGTGGTCCGAGTAGTAGCGCACCCAGACCTTGAAGGTGCCCGAACCGGGCAGGCCGCCGATGGTGATGTTTTCCGGTCCGTAGCCGCGGGTGTTGTCCACGTCCAGGCGCGGCGAGGTAGCGGCCGTACCCCAGGTGGGTGTCTTGTTGGAGTAGTAGCACTCCGAGCCACCGCTCCAGGAGAAGTGCAGGTCCACATCGGTGTCGTTCTTGTCCCAGGTGATACGGGCGTGGTAGGTGTTGTTGATGGCAGTGCTCTTGACCGTGATCGGCATGCTCTGGTAGATCTGCCCCGTGGTGTCCATCACGCCGGCAATGATGCTGTTGTCACCGGTCTTGAGCACGGCGGTGGCGCTGAACGTGGTTCCCGAAAGGGCGGTCTCCTGGATCACGCCGTTGACGGCAAAGCCGGCACGGTTGAGCGTCACCGTAGGTTCATTGTTCACCACGCTGGCCGATACCTGTGTCTGATTGTCGGAGGTTTGTGTGCCGTTGGCCGGACTCGTGATCGTCACGGCGATGTCGGCAAAGTACAGCGGTGAGTAGCCGGCGCCCAGATACCCGGACTTGATGGCGTTGGCGTCGCAGTTGAATCCGACCAAACCCTGCAAGGTGGCCTTTTGCGCGTCCGTGATCTTGCCGAGCTCGGAGTAGGTTGAGCCGTTGTACTCGGTCATGAATTGCTTCCAGAAGGCGCGCACCTCGGCGGCTTGTGCCGTGGTCGGGTTGCCCAGGCCATAGGCCTTGGCCTTGGTCTCGAACAGGCGCAGCTTGTTGAAGCCATAGGTGCAACTCTCGGCCCAACCGATGTAGACGTGGTCATTGCCCGGCAGTCCGGCGCCGCCCGCAACCTGTTGCCCGTGGCTGACCGCGTGGATCATCTCGTGCCAGAGCGTCATCATGCCGACGGTGTCGGTCTCGGGTTCGGCCGAGATCACCAGGTCTTGTTCGTAGATGGTCCAGATGTACTTCCAGATATAGGCTTCCACGTACTCGGCCGCACTACCGCCGGACGCGAGGTAACTCGGGTCCACATACACCTGCATGGCCGGCGCCAGGATGCGGTTGAGGAAGGTGGTGTAGTTACCGGCACTGGACCAGCGGTGGAAGTCATAGGCATCCCACTGGTGCAGGAACTGGTTGACCTTGGCCATCACGTTGTTCTTGCGGCTCTCCTGGACATCGCCTGGCACAACAAAGGTGGCGGTGCCGGTGGCGCTGCCTTCCCCGGCCACCGTGGCCGTTGCGCTGATGTTCTTGGTGCCACCGCCAAACAGGTATTCCACCCGCGCCGTGGTCGTGGTGCCGTTGGTGCTGACGGTCGCGCCCTGGTTGAAATAGCTGCTCACGTCCACACCATCCAGTTTCACGGTCAGGGTGGGTGTTCCGCCGCCGGCGGTGGTAACCGTTACGACGACGCGCACATTGTTGGTGGTGACATTGCCCGTGGGCGCGATGCTCACCGTTACCGCCTGCGCCAGCAGCGCCGTGAAGAACAGCGGCAAGCCCCAAAGCCACCGTAGGAATGCAGAACGATTGCGTCGCATGATGCCCTCCTGTTAACTGACAGATAGTCAGTTTCAGTATGGGCAGTCAGGGTGTGAATACCATGATCTGTATCAACCGGTATCCAACGGTATCAGAGGCCTCCACCGTAACCGAAGGGGAAGACGCCAGGGTGGCGCAACGGCTAGGTCCCGGCGTTCAGTTGCGCCAGGCGCTGCGGCGTACCCACATCGGTCCATCGACTGGTGTAGACCTCGGCACTGACCCGGCCCTGGTCCATGGCCGCGCGCAGCAGGGGCGCCAGGGCCGCCTTCACGCCGCCGGGGTTGCCGGCGGGGATGTCACACCAGGGCGGCGCGAACAGTTCTTGACGGTACAGGCCCAGCGTGCTGTAGGTCCAGCGCGGGCGGGTGTCTGCGGCAGGCAGGTTCAGCGCCGAACCGTTCTCCAAGCCAAAGTCGCCACGCGGGTTGTGTTCGGGGTTGGGCACCAGCCACAGATGGGCCAACGCGTCGCTGGCCAGAAAGCGCTGCACGGCTTCGCTGGCGAAGGTGAAGTCCGGCGCGAACACGTCACCGGCCGCTACCCAGAACACCGGCCCCAGCAGCGGTAGCGCGCGGGCGATGCCGCCGGCGGTCTCCAGCGCGCCGCCGAAATCGCGGCCCTCGTGCGAGTAGCGCAGTGGCATGGTACCGGCGGTCTGCTCCGAATTTGATAGCTGTCCACGCACATTCTGCGAGGGCTGGAGGCCAAAAACGTCACCAAAGGCTGCGGGGATCTGCTCGCCCAGCCAGGCGGTGTTGATGACCGTGCAGGGGCAGCCGGCGCGCGCCAGCGCCTCCAGCGGCCATTGCATCAGCGGCTTGCCCTGCACGGCCAGCAGGGGCTTGGGCGTGGTGTCCGTGAGCGGGCGCATACGTTCGCCGCGGCCGGCGGCCATCAGCATGGCGTGGACCTGGGTCATGGCCACGTCCTAGCGCACGCCGACCGCCACGGGGCCGAACACCGCCTGCGCTTCTCGCGGCAGGCTGCGCCAGTAGTTTTCCTTGCCGGCCACGGTGCCGCCCAGGGCAGCTGCGGCGTGCCAACCCCAGCGCGGGTCGTACAGGAAGCCGCGTGCCAGCGCCACCAGATCGGCGTCGCCGGCTTGCAGCACGGCCTCGGCCTGCTCGGCCTGCGTGATCAAGCCCACGGCAATGGTCGGCAGCGCGCTGGCCTCGCGCACCGCGCGGGCCATTGGCACCTGGTAGTTGGGTCCCAGTGTGATCTTCTGCGCCGGCGACAGGCCGCCGGAGGACACATGGATGAAGTCACATCCGCGGGCCTTGAGGTGCTGGGCCAGCTCGGCGCTTTGTGCCACGTCCCAGCCGCCTTCGACCCAGTCGCTGGCCGAAATGCGGATGCCCAGCACGCCGGGGTAGGCAGCTCGCATGGCGTCGAACACCTCCAGCGGGAAGCGCATGCGGTTTTCCAGGCTGCCACCATAGATGTCATTGCGCTGGTTGGACAGGGGCGAGAGGAACTCGTGCAGCAGGTAGCCGTGGGCACCGTGCAGTTCGATGGCGTCCACGCCGATGCGTTGGGCGCGCTGTGCCGCGGTCACGAAGGCTTCGCGCACGGCGTCCATGTGGGCACGTGTCATTTCGGTCGGCGGCGGCTCGCTGGGCAGGTGTGGCAGGGCCGAGGGGGCGAAGGTTTCCCAGCCGCCGTCTTGGGGCCGGATGAGCTGGGCACCTTGCCAGGGCAGGGCACTGGAGGCCTTGCGCCCGGCGTGTGCCAGTTGGATGGACACGGCCGTGGCCGGCGCCAGCGTGCGGGCACGGCGCAGGGTGTCGGCCATGGCGGCCTCAAGGCGGTCGTCCCACAGACCCAGGCAGCCGTGGGTGATGCGCCCCTCGGGCAGCACGGCCGTAGCCTCGATAGTGAACAAGGCGGCGCCGCTGTTGAGCAGGTTGCCCCAGTGCATCAGGTGCCAGTCGGTGGGCGCGCCGTCCTGGGCGGCGTACTGGCACATGGGCGCCACAACGATGCGGTTGGGCAGGGCCAGGCCGCCACGCGGCGAGGGCAGGTGAAAGGGGGTGAACAGGAGACTCATGCAAACAGCATATCCCATACGGTATGTGAGGTGACACAGCAGGCAAGGCGCTGTGTATGATGGCTGCCGGTTATCGCCAACCCCCACTTGAGATAGGAGAGTCACACCATGGCCCTGATGGATTTCATCAAGAAACAGTTCATCGACATCATCCAGTGGACCGAGGACGGCGATGGCACCCTGGCCTGGCGCTTTCCCATGCGGGACATGGAAATCCAGAATGGCGGCACCCTGGTCGTACGCGAATCGCAGATGGCGGTGTTCGTCAACGAAGGCAAGGTCGCCGACGTGTTCGGCCCCGGCACCTACAAGCTCACCACGCAGACGCTGCCGGTGCTGACCTACCTGAAGAACTGGGACAAGCTGTTCGAGTCCCCCTTCAAGAGCGACGTCTACTTCTTCAGCACGCGCCAGCAGATCGACCAGAAGTGGGGCACGCCCCAACCCATCACCATCCGTGACAAGGACTTCGGTGCGGTGCGCCTGCGTGCCTTCGGCAACTACGCCTACCGCATCGCCGACCCCAAGCTGTTCCACACCGAAATCTCCGGTACGCGTGACGTGTATCCGGTGGCGGATCTGGAAGGCCAACTGCGCGGCCTGGTGCTACAAAACATCAGCACGGCGATTGCCGCCAGCGGCATCCCCTTCCTGGACCTGGCCTCCAACCAGATCGAATTCGCCAAGGCCTTGACCGCCCAACTCGGCCCGGAGATGGCCAAGCTCGGCATCAAGCTCGAAGCTATGACGGTGCAGAGCGTCTCGCTGCCCGAGGAACTGCAGAAGATCCTGGACCAGAAGATCGGCATGGGCATGGTTGGCAACGACATGGGCAAGTTCATGCAGTACCAGACGGCGCAGGCCATTCCCGCCATGGCGCAGGGCGGAGGTGGCGGCAGCGGCATTGCCGGCGACGCCATGGGCTTAGGTGCCGGCGTGGCCCTGGGCCAAGTGCTGGCGCAGAACCTGCAGGCCGGTCTGCAGGGCAACGCCCAGGCGGCTGCGACGGCTGCTGCCGCGCAAGCGGCGGCGGTGCTCAAGCCGGATGACATCATTGCCACGCTAGAGAAACTGGGCGATTTGAAGGCCAAGGGCATCCTCACCGAGGAGGAGTTTGCGGCGAAGAAGGCGGATTTGTTGAAGAAGCTGGCCTGACTTTCTTGTGGCTTTGATTCCCTGCGGGGCTTCCTCACACCACCCCCTATCCCCCCCGCCCCTTTCCACCCTCGCCAGGGCGGAA
>Ga0066432_1000233_pt1 | contig 15009 bp, 9 predicted proteins | sample LakWasMet46_HOW7_2_FD_59520 | JGI IMG/M metagenome (GOLD analysis project Ga0066432, IMG submission 59520) | Freshwater sediment methanotrophic microbial communities from Lake Washington under simulated oxygen tension - Sediment Metagenome 46_HOW7 | ecosystem: Environmental > Aquatic > Freshwater... | reverse complement strand
TGCCCAAATTGAGCAAGCGCAGCAGGCCGAGCCGTTTGATCGAAGGGCTTTGGTAAAAGCGAAGTCCCGCCTGTGCCCAGCGCTTAAGCGTGGGATTGACCGCGAGCCGTTTGAGCAGCGCCACGGCCGGCGAAAAAGGCTGCATGACCTGGGTCTGTGCGCGAAAACGGTCGACCAGCCGGCCATAGGGCACTTCGGCCGGACAGGCTTTTTCGCACGCCCTGCATAACAGGCAGTGGTCGATGTGGGCGAGCAATGCCGGGGTCGCGTCGAGATGGCCGCCCGCGTAGCCCTGAATCAGCGCGATACGGCCGCGCGGGGATTCGTTTTCATTGCCGGTCTGCCCATAGGTCGGACAATGCGGCAGACACAGCCCGCATTTGACGCAAAGATCGGCATCCTTTAGCAGTTCATGCATCGTCTTTGCGCGCGAGCGCGTCGACGATGCGTAGATATTCCGAAGGTTTGGGGCGGTACAAAATGAAACCGAGCGCGGCCAGGCCGGTAAAGATATACAGCGTATTGGCGCCGTCGCCGAGCAGGAACAGCGCCACGCCCAACCCGCCGATGTTTTCAACCAGGACCAGCGACACGAGCACGGGCGCGAGATAACGGCGCTTTGCGGGTTTGTCTCCGGGCATCGTCTGACACAGGCGCATTTGAATGTAGCGGATCAGATTCGTCAATGGAAAGAGGATGATCGCGAGCGCATAAAACAGCGTGCGGTAGGTGATCAGGCGCTCTTCGGGCCAATGCAGCCGCCAGGGTTCGCCTTGCAGGATACAAGCCGCGACAACGGCCGCCAAACAGGCCGCCATGATCGCCATGATTGTGCGGTGAAGCATCAGATCCGAGTTGATTTGGGCATTATCGAGTTGCGGCTGCATCCTTATTCCTGAGCATTGATCGTAGGCTTATGATACCAGACCTTCACGCGGACGGCCGGTTGGCGCGGGCGATTTCTGCGCGCTGATTTTTTATCGGCGAGGAAAGTAGATCAAGCCTTGAGAAAGTGATAAAGTTCAGCATTTTTACAGAACGGCTTGCCGGGATTCAGCCACAGGTGGTCGGGCGCCTTCATGACTATAATAACGAAACCACGATGATCTCAATATGAAAAACTCAACACAGAATAAACCTGCCTGGATGGCCGCCTGCGCCGGCCTGGTGCTTGCCTTCACGCTGACGGCCTGCTCGGACGACGAGGACAAACAAGCGCCGAGCGCGAGGGAAGCCGAAAATATACAGACGGCCGGCGATGTGCACAATCCGTTTGATCATACCCATGATGTGCCGGTCACCGATGTGCGGAAACACAAATTCGAGCACGATTTTGCGGCGCAATGCGTCGATCGGGAATTGAAAAATTCGACCGACAAGGAAGCCGATAAAGCCCGCTGGGAGAGACCCTGCATGTGTATCGCGACCTTCATGATGAAAAGCCTGACCGCCGAGGAAGCCGAAAAATTTCTCGACGAGCATAAAAATACCCAGTCGCTGGTGATCAAATACGAAAATGCGGCATATCATTGCTTGCAGGCGAAGCAACAGCCTAAAGAGCCGCAGCTATTCGGAAGACCCTAAGGTTTTTAGAGACACAATGCTTCCATCGGAGGGGCTTGGGTATTTTTCAGCCCCTCCGATAAAAGGCTGCTCTTACGATTCCGATTCCAGGAAGTCCTCAAGCCCTTGCAGCATAAATGGCTGCGCCGCCGCGAGCGTTTTATCCTCGGGCGTGTTATAGCCCCATAACGCGAAAATCAGTTTGATGCTATCCAGTTCCGCATGTTTTTGTACGTTCAGCAGCGTCGGCAGGCGGTCTTCGGCGAAATAAAGCGTTTGGGCCGGATGGCTTTGTACCAAGCCCTTCAGCACCTCGGGCTTGCTCAGGTTGCGGTCCAGTCCGAAAATCTTCTCGTCTTCCAGTTCAATCGCATGGGCTTGCAGAATCTGTTTGACGAAACGTTCCTGCTTGGTGGTCACGACATACCAGGTGCTATGCTGGCCGAGTCTTTGCAATTTTTCCGCGATGCCGTCAAACAGCGGATTCATCGCTATCCATTCGGCCTGGTCGGCCGCAATCCAGTGGTCGCGAGTTGCGCCGAACAGCTTTTTCAATTCGTCGGTGCTGATCTGCCGCTCTTGCAGCAGGTTTTGGCTTTTGGCCGCGTAGTCGCTGTAAATGCCGGCAACGGTCTCGCCGAGAAATAACAGCCGCATCGCCAATATCGCCTCGAAGCCGGTCTCGATCAGCGGCCGAACCGCCCGGAAATGGTCGATGAGGATAGTCGGAGCCGCCTTCGGCATATCGTTCCAGATTTTACCGGCGGCTTTCCAGCCGGTCATCGCGGTTTCCACCGCGCTGTCGCAGAGTACGCCGTCAAAATCGAGCGCATAGACAATTGAATCGTCGTTCATTATGGTGTCAAAAATCAAAGGGATGAAATGGCCCGTTTGGGCGGGCATGGATAATAATGCGATGTATCGGCGCTAGCCGCCGAGGTGGCGTAGGGTAGCGGCTTGCAAATCGATGGCATAGGCCTTGCCGAAGCCGGCGACATACTGCCCGCTTTCGGGTGTCAGTTCGAGCAGATGAAAATCGGGCAGGGTGCGCAGAAGCGCCACCACATTGCCGAACTTGTCCTCCAGCGCCAGCAGTTGACGGTCATAGGCAGGCTCGCCCGGCGCAATCGTCCGGGCGCGGCAGTTGAACACGATACGGGCCCGCGCAAACAGATTGCGGCAGCCGGCTTCCGGCTCGATGAAGAGGACCGAAGCCTTCGGATTTTGCAGCAGGTTGCGGGTGTGCTTAGCCAATGCGCTGATGAAGATGTAAAAATGCCCCTGTTCGTCACGCACGAAAGGTGCATAGCTGATGTCCGGCTGCGAATCGGCGGAACAGGTCGACAGCAACAGCGTTTGCTGTGCGTCGAGCAATTGCCGGTAAGCGTCGGCGGCATCGTGCGGGTTTTCGTTCATAAGGGCGGCTGCAGGGATGGGCTGTGCAATTTTGCAATCATAACGGATCCGTCGCTGCTTGCCAATTTGATTCACAAGATGCGGCGAAGCCCTCTGCTTTAGCGTTGTTCGGCTCACAGGCTCGCGGTTTTATCCCGGTATTCGCACAGGTCTTCGATCACGCAGATAGGACATTTCGGTTTGCGGGCCGTGCAGGTATAACGGCCATGCAGAATCAGCAAATGATGCGCATCCTTCTTGTGTTTACCGGGCGTCCATTTATCCAGTTTTTGTTCGACTTCGCGCACGTTCTTGCCGGGCGCAAGGCCGGTCCGGTTCGCGACTCTAAAAATATGCGTGTCGACCGCGATCGTCGCGTGGCCGAAGGCGGTGTTCAGGATCACATTGGCGGTTTTGCGCCCGACGCCGGGCAGCGCTTCCAAGGCTTCGCGCGTGGTTGGCACTTCGCCGTGGTGCAGGTCGAGCAACTGGCGGCACAGCGCGATGATGTTGGCGGCCTTGGTGTTGAACAGGCCGATCGTTTTAATGTAGGCCTTCAGTCCGTCCAAGCCGAGCGCCAGAATGGCCTCTGGCGTGTTCGCAACCGGAAACAGTTTTGCTGTGGCCTTATTGACGCCTTTGTCGGTCGCCTGGGCGGACAGGACGACCGCGACCAATAACTCAAACGGCGTACGGTATTGCAGTTCGGTGGTCGGTTCGGGGATCGCCTCGGCCAGGCGGTCAAAAATCGCCAGTCGTTTGCTTGCATTCATCGGTTTCGATTCTTCCGTTCGCGGGTTTTCCGTGTACAAGGAGAGCCCAAAATGCGGCCATTCTACAACATATCCCAGCGCTTTCTCAGCATCTGCGGCATCGTTTTATGGCGCTGGAATGCGGGAATGCAGGAGGCGTACTAACATGTGGAATTTTCTGTCCATCATGAAATGCATTGGATGATGCATCCGCCGAACGTCTTATTGAGGCCATGCAATGCGCAAATGCGACGCAATCGAGAGGGTTCGTTTTTTCTGGGAAATAGGAATCCACACCGACAGTTTGCGCTGTCGATGAACGCGGGACGGCTATTGCGAAGCGCAATGCCATGGCGGAGGAGGTCGGGCAATCGCTGTTCGCGGAGAGCGCCGTGCCCGAGCCATCATCGTTCGATGACAGGACGATATGCGGGCGTAAAAAATCCTGACGGCATCGGCGGATTGGCCGATGCCGCAGGCGGCTAGCGAATTAGCGGCCTCGGCGCACGCACCGAGGCGGGTCAAACCATAATAAAAAACCCGCCTAAGACGCTCTTGGGCGGGTTTGATCTGGTTTAGACCGGTGTTACATTCTCGGCTTGCGGCCCTTTTTGGCCTTGAGTCACTTTCATCGTGACTTTTTGGCCTTCGCGTAACGTTTTCCGGCCAGTGCCGTTAATCGCGCTGTGGTGAACAAAAACATCCTTGCCACCTTCCTGGGCGATGAAGCCAAAGCCCTTTTCATCATTGAACCATTTAACGGTGCCTGTAACCAGATCTGACATAAAATACTCTTCTGAAAAACCGCCAATTGTTTTGGCGCAAAACATCCGGACGGATAAACCCTCCGGCTCACTCTTTAATAGAGTCTTCATAGTAGCATTAAATTTGGGAATTGGGCAGAACTATTTCACTAACGGTATCTACTAGGCCGCTTGAGCGCAGGCCGGCTGCGGCCGTTAGGGCTTGCGGAAGTCGCAGCGCGTGCCTTCCGGCGGCCTCCGGACGGGCGTTTTCCGGCGTATTCGTGCAGCAGCAGGGCGGAAAATATCGACAGTGCGCCGGACAGCACGTTTGGCGTGATCGGTTCATCGTTGACCGCATGGCCGAGCAGCAGCGCCAGCACCGGCGAAATCAGCGTGATCAGCGCCACGCGCGTCGCCGCAAGTTGGGTCAGCAAATAATAATACAGCACGAAGCCCGCGGTCGTTGCAATCACGCCCAGGTAAACGATCGAAGCGACGCTAGTCGCTGTGAAATGCCTTGGCCATTCGCCGTCGAAAATGCCCCAGGTCAGCAAATAGGCGGGCAATGCGAAGAGCAGGCCGCCGGCGACCTGCGTCAATGCCGGCAGCCCCGCGTCAATCCGTTTGATCCATAGCGCGCTGAACGACTGCAAACAGGCGCCCAAGATGACCGCCCCGATGCCGAGCACGGCGTCCCGGCCCAGCGTCAGGGCCGAGCCGAACATGAGCGCAAGGCCGCCGACGCCGAGCAGATAGCTGAGCAATTTGCTGAAATTCAGTTCGCGCTGCCCAAGCCAGAGGCGGGCCAGCAAGGCGGTGAGCAGCGGCGTGAGGCCGAACAACACCGAAATCCAGCCGGACGGAATGAATTGTGCGGCCCAATACACCACGATCATCGCACCGTATATCTGCACCGCGACCGCCAGATAAGTCTGCCTGGCCTTGCGCTGCCAGATCAGGCGCTGTTTCGTGAGCAGCAATACCATGCCGATGCAGACGATGCCGATCACCATGCGCCCGGTCACGCCGAACAGAAAACCGGGGCCTTCGCCGCTCCATTTGATGGCCAACGGGGTCGTGGCCCATAGTAAAACAACACTGAGGTAGGCGATCGTAATACGCATGACGACTGGATATGATGGACTGAATGGGTGGGTATTATGATGAACGGGAAACTTTTACCGGCATTTTACGACTAACCTAGTGTTGAAAGCACCCTGTTTGGACGTTGCCTCATTGCATGACCGACAGACTTTATCACTGACTCAGGAGTTCACCATGAGCGAATCGACGCAACCAGACGATGCCGAAAAAATGGCGTCCTTAAAAACGCTGACCGGAATCGTCTACCTATGCCAGGTGTTGGCGTTCGGTTTTGCCGGCGTGACCTTGCTGATAGGCATCGTGATCAATTTCATGAAGCGGGACGAGGTCAAGGGTACCTGGCTCGAATCGCATTTCGAATGGCAAATCAATACGGTGTGGATTACTTTGGCAGGATTTGCGGTGGCCGGCTTTTTGATGTTTTCCGGCATCGGCTATTTTCTTTTATTGCCTATTCTCTTGCTGCTGATTTACCGGATCGTGATCGGCTGGATGGCATGGACTGCCGAAAAACCGGTCGAGCATCTCTATAAATAGAGTGCGTTTCCGCCGCGGCTCAGCCGGCAGCCGCGTCCAGCAATTGCCGCAATTTTGCCCAATCAAATGCCGCGCCGGGATCGGTCTTGCGTCCCGGCGCTATATCGCTGTGGCCGGTGATACGCTGCTTCGATAGCTTCGGATAGGCCTTCAATAAGGCGGTTATCGCCGCCGCCAACATGCTATATTGCGCTTCGGTATAAGGCATCTCCTCGGCGCCTTCCAGTTCAATCCCGATCGAAAACTCATTGCAGCGTTCGCGTCCCTGATACGACGAGACCCCGGCGTGCCAGGCGCGTTTGTCGAACGGAACGTATTGCGTGACTTCACCGCCGCGTTTGATCAGCAAATGCGCCGAGACCTGCAAGCGATGAATGCTCTCGAAATACGGATGGGCCGCAGGGTCCAGTCGGTTGCAGAATAATTGGTCAATGTAGGCGTAGCCGAACTCTCCCGGCGGCAGGCTGATGCAATGAATCACGATCAGCGAAATATCGTCCGCATCAGGTCTGTCATCAAAATTGGGCGATGCGATTCGCACGGCTTCGGTGAGCCAGTGATGGTCTATTGTCATAAAAATTTAAATAACTTAGAGGAAAGTATTCATTTTGCAATGCTACGGCCGACAGTCGGGCAGGGCATCTGCGCGGCCACATCACTTAACATAACGGCTTTCATTTTAACAAGGATGTCACCCAATCCGATGCCGTATTTCCAAGATATCAATCCTCGCCGAGAGACTCAACCGCTACGGGGTGTTCCGTTAAGAAAACGTAAAGCAAATTTTACTACACTGGGCCACTGACTTTTTCTGCGATGCGGAACGCGAGATGACTTGCGCATCGTAGGGTTGAAGGGGCAGTGTCGATAGGTTGGCCTCGGGAAGTAGATGACGGCGAGAACCGGATCAATGCCTATCTTCGGAAACGAAATTTTGTTTTTCGGTAAGGTTTAATTAACTCATTTTATACAAAGACTCTATTGTCAATTGAGGAGCATGTGTCTATGAAAAACGGTGATAAGGATATTAACAAGACGCCTCGTTTTGCAGTCAAAGCACTAGGTCAGCAAATTTTTCGGGCGATTCGGCGGGAGAGGACAGAAACACCGCCGCAGACACAGACTCCTCAGCAATGGCAACTGCAAACCTATGAGCCCCGTCTCCTCCTCAGCGCGGATCTCGCAATAGATCTTACCCAGACCGCCAATACGCCGCCTTCTTCCAGTAGCAGCGATCATGTCGCCATCGATTCTGTTACCAGCAATCAGGGGGCGCCCGCGCCGGCACCGGAAATACGCATTGACTTAACTGTCTCCCCGGAGGAAGCCTTGAGCGCCGCCGCTCCGGTATTAAGATCGATGGCGCTGTTTGATGGGGTAGATGCACAATCGTCCCCTGCCGAACAAAATGTCAGCGGTTTTTTTGGACAGCTACCCGGGCAGAGCAAGAGCTCACAATTGACCATCAGGACCGATGACGGCGGCCAGGCTACTTTTACTCTGAAAGGACGGGGCCTGGGCTCCGTCAGCTATTCCAACAATCAATTCCAAGTCAGTCTCAGCGGTACTGATGCGAAATCGAAATTTATCATGCGAGTGGATTCAAAGTATGGGACGACCGCAACCTTGGGGGCGCTACATAGCGATACCGATTTAAGTTCGATTGAAGTCAAAGGGGTAGCACTGCAAGGGCAAATAGACATTAACGGCAAGCTCGCGAAACTCGTGCTCGGGGATGTTACCAGCCCCAGCAGCATTACCGTTAATGGCGTGGGTAAGAAACTTGACATTCAAGCCGGCAATATTCAAGACCTGGTGCTGCAAAGTCATACGCCAATTGGGAAGTTGTTGACCAATCGCTGGCTGGATACGGATGCGATGGCAGATAAAGTCATTGCGCCGAGCATAGACAAATTGCTCGTGCGCGGCGATTTTGATGCCGATTTGGTACTCAATGCCGCCGGTGCTGGCGGAGATGCGCTCCACTCTGCCAATATCATCGGCGAAGTCAGCGGTCACTGGAACATTCAGGGCGAGGCCGGTAAACTGATTCTGGGGAAAACCGCCTCGGCCTTCAGGGCGGCCTTCACCGATGCGGTTTCGACGCTGCAAGTGACGGGTAATGCCTCCGGCAGCTTCAGCATGCCTTCACTGCGCCTGCTGACTGTCGGCGGTAATCTGGAGCAAGCGGAATTTGCAATCGGCGTCAATCTCGGCGCCGATGGGGCTTGGGGCGGCGTGGACGCCAATGCCGACCAATTTGGCAAGGGCGAGTTGACAAAGTTAGTCGTCAGAGGCAGCCTCCAGGACAGCCAGATTTGGGTCGGCGTCAATCCGGTTGACGGCATTTACGACAACGGCAACGATCAACTGCTCGATCCTGCACAAAGTTTTATTAAAACGATGAGCGTCGGCGGCCCTCTGTTGGGGAGAACCCGCATCATCGCCGGTGCTTTCCCGTTGAAAGTTAGGTTGAATGGCAAAAGCATTAAATCGGACGCGGTTCCAGAGTTGCTTACACATCCCGCGGATGACGTGGACCCCGTTTTGACGGCAGCCCTGGCCAATGATACCGGCAGCGATTCCAGCGACCGCCTCACAAATGACGCTAATTTCAGCGGCCTGGTCAGCGATCTGGGTGGTTTAGTCAGCCTCAAGGGCGCCCTGGACAGCGCAGATCCCGCCGCCTTCACCGACATCAGCGGCGCCGTCGACAACAACGGCAACATTGTGTTGACGCCGGCGCAATTGGCCGAGTTGGCGCCGAATAACACCTTGCTCGATGGCAATCATACCCTGCATTTGCTGGCGACCGACCTAGCGGGAAATAGTGCCAGTCTGGCATTAGCTTTTGAACTGGATACCTCGGTGCCGAGCGGCAGCGCCGCTCTGGATGCGGCCTCGGACACCGGCACGCCGGGCGATTTGATTACCACGCAGGCTACCGTTAGGCTGATCGGCCAGGCGCCGGGCGGTACCCGCGTGCGCCTGGGCGACATGGAAACGACCGCGGATGCGGCAGGCACCTTTGCGTTTGACAATGTTCCGCTGGTGCTGGGTGACAACGCGTTCAGTATTGCGCTGACCGATGCCGCCGGCAATACAGGCACCGTCAATCTCGCTGTTAAACGCGATCCCGAGAACACGGGCGGCGACACGGCAGCCCCGATGCTTTCCAGCTTGGCCTTGAGCTCCGACACCGGCAGTTCCAATACCGACGGCATCACGAGCTCCGCAATGCTCCAAGGCGTCGGCAGCGACAATGTGGGGGTTACGCGCTTATTGGTCGCGCTGGACGATCCGAATTTCGAGCCCAGCTATAGCGATCTGAGCGGCCTGTTGGCAGCCGACGGCAGCTTCAGCCTTGCCCAAGCGCAACTCGCGGTATTGGCGGGCGGTACCTTGGCGGACGGCGAGCACAACGTACGCGTCGCCATAGAAGATGCGGCCGGCAACCGTTCGGCCGAGAAAATCGTGACCTTTACCCTGGACACACAGGCGCCTACGGGTAGCCAGTTTGGCGTGTCGAGCGCCGACGCGGTCAATGGCGATGACAGTAAAGCGACATCCGCCATCGTGGTCCTGCGCGGCACGGCCGAAGTCGGCTCGACGGTTTCGTTTGGCGATATTCGTGCGGTCGTCGGCGGCGCAGGGACGTTCTCCTTGCCGGGCGTAACTTTGGCCTTGGGCAATAACACCATTTCCTTAAACGTCACCGATGCGGCCGGCAACACCGGCAGCCTCAGCCGTACCATCACCCGCATCGAGCAAGCGCAGACGGATGCGGTGCTGATCTGGAACGACATTGCTCTCCGCGCCATTCAACTCGAAGTGACCGACCCGCCGGTTGCCACCCGTACCCTGGCGATGCTCAGTTTGGCGCAGTACGATACCCTGGCCGCCATCGAAGGCTCTCCGGCGTATCTGGTACAACGCAGCGTCGCCGGCGCCGTAGACGTCCAGTCCGCGCTGGCGACGGCCGCGCACCGTATCCTCAGTCTGACCTATCCCGCGCAGCAAGGCGTATTCGATGCGGCCCTGGCCAGCGGTCTGTCCGGCATCGCCGGCGGCGCCGCCAAAGACAACGGCATCGCCCTGGGCCTGAACATCGCCGAAAGCATCTGGGCCCTGCGCGCCAACGACGGCTCAGAAGCATTCCTCGACTACTCCGGCAGCACCGAAATCGGCCAATGGCGGCCTACCGGACCGATGTTCGACGTGGCTGACGAACCGCAATGGGGCAGCGTGACGCCGTTTGCGTTGACTTCGCCGAGCGAGTTCCGTCCTGCTGCGCCGCCGGCGCTGGATACCGCCGCCTACGCCGCCGCGGTCAATGAAATCAAATTGCTCGGCAGCGCCACCAGCGCCACGCGCAGCGCCGATCAGACCCAGCAGGCCCTGTTCTGGGCCGACGGCAAGGGCAGCTATACCCCGCCCGGCCACTGGAACCAGATTGCAGCGCAGGTGGCTGCCGCGGAAGGCAACAGCCTCAGCGCCAATGTCCGCCTGTTCGCCGAGCTCAACGTCGCTTTGGCCGATGCCGCCATCGCCGGCTGGGATGCCAAATATACCTACGGCTTGTGGCGTCCGGAAACCGCGATTCAAAATGCCGAATTCGACGGCAACGGCGAAACCAACGACGACGACGCTTGGCGGCCGTTACTGATTACGCCTGCGCATCCTGAATATGTCTCCGGACACTCGACCTTCAGTGCGGCCGCCGCTGCCATTTTAGCGGACGCCTTCGGCAACGATACCGCCTTCAGTACCACCAGCGCGACGCTGCCAGGCGTAACCCGCGACTTTACCAGCTTCAGTCAGGCCGCTGAAGAAGCCGGCCGCAGCCGTATTTATGGAGGGATTCACTACGAGTTCACCAATCAGGTCGGCAATGCCTTGGGTGAACAGGTGGCGAATGCCGTCTTGTCGCGGTTTGCCTTGACCGAAGACCTGCAAGCGCCGGTCGTTACGGCACAAAATACACCGGAAGCGGTCAAAACCAACCTGACCCTGAACGGCCAGATTCTCGACAATCTGTCCGGCGTGGCGAGCGTGCAATACCGCATCGATGTCGGCGATTTGCAAGACCTGATGCTCGATGCCAACGGCAATTTCGCCGTCACCACCGCCTTTGCACTGGATGGCAGCGCCGACGGCAGCCATTCCATCACCATTATCGCCCGCGATGCGGCCGGCAACCTCAGCACCGGCTACACCCGCAGCTTTACCCTGGATACCCGCGTACCGGTCGTCACTCTCAGCAGCATTGCCGAAGGCGATACCTTGGCCGGCGGCGTTCGTCTCACCGGCACGGCGGATGCCACCGGCACGATGCTGACGCAATTGAACTACCGTCTGGATGACGGCACCCTCCGCAGCCTGGTGTTCGACGGCAGCACCGGCAGCTTCGACGCCGCCCTGGATTTCGGCACCCTGCTTGTCGGCGACCATACGCTGACCCTCACCGCGCAGGATGCGGCCGGCAACGCCACGACACTGATTCGCACCATCAAGGTTGACGCGCTGGCGCCGTTCACTATTACCGCCGCTTCGCCCGCCGCCGGCAGCAGCGATGTCGGGGTCACTTTCCGTCCGCAAGTGACCTTCTCGCGTCCGGTCAATACCGACACGCTGACCAGCGACAGTTTCTACGCGACCGCGCCCGACGGCAGCAAACTGGATGCCACCATCGTGCCGGCTTTGGACGGCTCCTTTGCCTGGTTGTTTTTCACCCATCCGATGCCAGGAGCGGCGCAAATCACATTGCATGTCGATGGCTCGAAAATCCGCGCGGCTGCCGACGGCAGCTTCCTCGATGCCGATGCAGACGGCACTTCCGGCGGACAGTTCTCGCTCAACTTTACCACGGTCAGCCGCACCTCGGTTCCCGGCACCAAAATCGTCGGTATCGTCGCCGATCCCGGCCCCGACCTCGAACCGATGACCTTCGACGACATCGGCCGCGGTGCCGACGGCATCATTCATACCCCGGACGACGTCTTCAAACTGCCGATCGCTCACGCCAAGGTTTACATCCTGGGACAGGAAGACAAGTTCGTCTTCACCGATGCCAACGGCTACTTCGAATTGACCGATGTGCCTGCCGGCACCGTCAAGGTCGTCATCGACGGCCGCACCGCGACCAATGCGCCCGACGGCGTGTTCTTCCCGGAAATGGTGATGGATGCCGAACTGATACCGGGCGTCGCCAACACGCTGATGGGCAGCATGGGGACGTCTGCCGAGCGCCTGGCCAATGCCGATCGCCAGGAAGTGTATCTGCCGCGTATCGCCACCAGTGTACTGCAAGCGGTCAGCGCTACTGAACCCACCGTGATAAATGCCGTTGATCCCGCGGCGGCGCCGGATTTGACCGAAGCACAACGCGCCGCGCTGACCTTGACCGTCAATCCGGGCAGCGCCGTCGACGAGCACGGCAATCCGGTGGCTAATGTTCAAATCGGCATCGCGACCGTGCCGCCGGAACTGGTGCGCGACATGCTGCCGCCGGGCGTGCTGCAACACACCTTCGATATCACCATCCAGGCACCAGGCATAGCGGCTTTTGCCGAGCCGGTGCAGATTACTCTACCTAACGTGTTCAACGCCGCGCCGGGTACCAAGCTGAATATTCTGAGCTTTGATCATACGACCGGACGGTTGGTGATCAACGGCACCGGTACCGTGTCGGCGGACGGCTTGACCGTGGTATCCGATCCGGGGTCGGGCGTTAGAGCGCCAGGGTGGCATGGGTTGACGCCTCCGGGGACGCCGAGCACTGGGCCTGATAACCCGCCACCACAAGATCCGCCGCCATGCATCAACTCACAAAATGCATTTGACATCGTCATCGATCTTACGACGGCGGCGGCTAATTGTGCAGCCGAGCTTGCCGGAATTGGGAATGCGCTTAAAGCCATTTTGTCTGTAGCGGACAAAGCCCGTTCAATATATGAATCCGCACAAACACTTCAGGCTGAGCTAAATAATCCCGGAGTAAGTGCTGCTCAGTTGGCTGCAACTTTTAAAATCATCAATGATGGAAAAGGGGCCGTCGTATCCGTTGTAGAAGCCTTCGAGAAACAAAATCCGATCGGTAAGGCGCTCGCGATTTCCAAGTGTTTGGAGGCTATATTAAGCAGTCTTGATAATATTTGCGGACGCATTCAGCAACAAGGCGGCGAGTGTAATACGGTTGTCATTAAAACCGTGTGCGTCGGGATAGGGGTTGTCAAAACCGAACTGGCGAAGGTCAACAAATTAATTGAGAAAGCGGAAGATGGTTTAAAGGCGTTAGGTTTAGCAGCGATTTGTGCGCTTATCGACAACATTGCAACATCATTAAATCTGGCGGCCAACGCGGGGAGCGCTCCTGCTACACCTGCACCACTCGCTCCTGCACGCGCGTTTCAATTGGCCGAAGCTTCATCTATCTACCCTGATAGCCTTTTCGTGGATATTCAGCAATTGATTGATACGCTCACGGAAAATTTACCCAATTTTGATTCTCTGCAAAACTTCGGTAGTGGCTATTATGAGCTGACCAATAGCACGGATGACCTCGATCAATCGGCAGCAAAGATGTACAGCTCTTTTGTTTCCGGGCTGCCGGGAAACACTTACTATCTGATTCGCATCGATGGTAACGAATTGCGCGGCCGCACCGATAGTGAGGGCAAAATCGATGTGTTTTTAGCGCCAGATGCTGACTTTACCCTGTCGTTATACGATCCGATAGCTCATAAGGTTGCAAACGTCCATGGTCACACATCATCGACAGGTCAAGCCACTAAGCTGCCTGCAGTTGCATTCGCTTCGCTGGATTTATCGAGCCTGCCGGTAGACGAGTTTGGGGTTCGCATCGTACCTGAATATCTGTTGCCTGATGGACAGGGAGGTCTGCTTGATAGGGATGCAGACGGACTGCCGGATGTTGCGGAAGAGATCGTAGGGACAAAGAAGACAGGCGCTGATTCAGACCAGGATGGTCTGCTTGACCTCGCCGAGTTGCAGCAAGGGCTAAATCCATTGGATGGTTTTGCGGTGGCGACAGGCGTCATCTCCATTACCGCAACCAAAAGCAGCGCTGAAGCCGTGGCTGTCATCGGCTCGACCGAAGGCAAGTCCGATTTAACGGTGTTGCTGGCAACCGGAAATAACGGCCTTGCGGTGGTCGATGCGTCTCATGTTACTAAAACCAAAGTCTTGGCCGAGTTGGATTTAACCGGTAATAACACCGATGTTGCGGTTGATGCGGTGCGCGGTATTGCTGTGCTTGCAGCCAATGATGCCGGTTTGCACATCGTCGACATTTCCAGCCCATCCAGTCCGGCGTTACGGCAAACACTGGCCTTTGCCAGCCCGGTATCGCATGTCGAGGTGCGTGACGGCATTGCCTATGTGACCACCGGCAGCGATCTTGCGAGCGTCGATTTGAACACCGGAGAGGTTCGCTCCACGCTGAGTTTGTCGTCATTGGGAGGCGGCACGCTGACCGATCTGGCGATCGATGGCGATACGCTGTTCACGATGGACGGCAGCCGAGTCCTGCGTTCAATTTCCATTGTTGGCGACGTGTTGACGCTGCTCGATAGCCTGACATTGTCCACCGGAGGCGGCCGCTTGTTCGTCGGCGGCGGTGTTGCCTATATCGGCGGTACCGGTGGCTTCCAGCAAGGTTTCAGCACCGTTAATGTCGCCAATCCGGCCGATCTGCTCCTGTTAAGCAACCCGGATGCGACCAACATCACCAACGGCGCAATCGTCGCCAACGGTTCCGGACTTGCGGTCAGTATCGGTAATTTACCGGGTATTGGAAATAGGGTGCAGGTGATCGATGTCTCAGACCCGAGCGATACCAGCGCTTTCATCACGCAATACGATTTGTCGGACGCGCCGAGAGACATCACGCT
>Ga0066432_1000222_pt1 | contig 15407 bp, 16 predicted proteins | sample LakWasMet46_HOW7_2_FD_59520 | JGI IMG/M metagenome (GOLD analysis project Ga0066432, IMG submission 59520) | Freshwater sediment methanotrophic microbial communities from Lake Washington under simulated oxygen tension - Sediment Metagenome 46_HOW7 | ecosystem: Environmental > Aquatic >... | reverse complement strand
ACGCTCCTACCGTTCTTCACAAGTGAGTGCGCCTTTGTGGTCCACTCACGGCCAACGTTAAAGCTCAATGCCCTACCTGCGCAAGATTGTTTTGCACTGCCCTAGAGGCTATCGAATGGAACTAGATAGCATGGTTGAACAATTCCTCGCCGATGGCGTCGCGTTTGTGGGTGTTGTCGGCGAAGACTGTTCGCGCGTCGAGGACATCATCGATGAATTGGTCGTAGGCGACGGCACCGACGACGGGCGTTACATCCTTACGTCATCTCATGCCGGCGAGACAATTGACGATGCCTTAGAGTTTGCGCGGTCGCTATCGAATGAATATGCGGGGGAGGTTCAGCTTGTTGAGCTTTAACAAGTTCGTCGAATGGACCCACAACGGCGGCCAGCGTGGTCGCCATTCTTCAACGCAGAGTGTGCCGTTGCGGTCCACTCACGGCCAACTACAAGGGCTTCCCCATCGTTGTCAAACAATCAGCCGTCTGCGGTGAATCGCGAAGCGATTGACCGCAAAACCCGAATCCCATTTCTGCAAACTCACTGCGTGACGTTGATCGTTGCTTGTTGAGCGCAAGGCATGTGGACGGCGAAACTACAAACGGTCATTGGTGCAAGTTCTATCCTTGCGGACCCTGATGAAAGACGCGCGCTGAGGGCTCCATTCGTTAGTCGAGGAGCAGACCCGCTTCCAGGTCTGTTGACCTCCTTGAAATGATCGAGCATTCCCCAGCGCAGGTCCCAACCTTTCACCCATCAACGATCAGTCATCACACGGTGACTTCAACACAACTCTGATTGCTCGCTCCAGCGACGCCAGTCAGGCCGGCAGCTTGAACGTATCCCCTCGCTGCAACATGGCCCAACACATGCGCGCGTTCTTGGCCGCAACGGCCACCACTGCCTTCCAGTAGCCCCGGCGCTCTTGGACGCTGATCGCCCAGCGGCTTAGCGGATCGGTCTTGCTCTTCGCAGCCGATAGGACGGCCTTGCCCCCCATGATCAGCAGCGTACGCAAGTAGGGGTCACCGGCCTTGGTGATGCGACCCAATCGCTGCTTACCCCCTGAGCTGTATTGCCCAGGCACCAAGCCCAGCCAAGCACAGAATTGGCGGCCACAGGCGAAGTCATGACCCTTGCCCACGGTGGCCACGATGGCGCTGGCCGTGGTCGGGCCTATGCCGTCCAGGCGCATAAGCTGCTTGGCCTGTAAGTCTTCCTTGGCTGACTGTTCGATGTGCTGGTCGTACTGCTTGATGCGCGCATCCAGGTGAGTGAGCTCGCTCAGCGCATCACCCACCACTGTGTTGCACCAACCTGGCAGGTCTTCGAGATGCTTGTGTGCTTCGCGCCTCACAGTGGCCGCCTTCAGTGGCAACACAATGCCTAACTCAGACAGCAGGCCTCGGATGCGGTTGATCAGTGCGGTGCGCTGTGCCACATAGCCTTGGCGGGCACGGTGAACGAACAGGCGTGATTGTTGCTCAACGCTCTTGGCGGGCACAAAGCGCATATTGGGCCGAGTGACGGCTTCGCAGATGGCCGCGGCATCGGCAGCATCGTTCTTGCCGCGCTTGCCACTCATGCGGTAGGGGGCGACGAACTTCGGAGCCATCAGGCGCACGGTGTGCCCAAACTGTTCAAACTGCCTGGCCCAGTGGTGAGCGCCCGAACAGGCTTCCATGCCGATGAGGCAGGCAGGCAAACTGGCAATCATCTCCAGCAGCTTGCTGCGTGCGACCTCAGGACGCACCAGCACAGGCTTGCCTGCTTCATCGACGCCATGCACGGCAAAGACGTTCTTTGCCAGATCAATGCCAACGGTTACGATAGCCATGAGACTTCCCCTTCCGCAGAACAAGTGAGTTGATGAAAAGATCGAACTTCCCATCGTGGCACTCAGTTGCCGTACATCGCAACCCCTACGGGGTGCGAATCACTTGGGACGGGGAAGTCCCTTCCATTCGTTATGCCTCTTGAATTGCGCCCTTGCGACGCGGAGGTGGGCATGCTATCTGCCTCGGACATCTCGTGGATTAACTATGATGGTCGCAAACTGGAGGTCGTGGTCGCCCAAGTTGCCACTAGCGCGGGGAGATTCAAGGGGATGAAGTTCACGTTCGACTGGGTTAATGGATTTCGCTTTCTTGACGAAGGTGACCTGCTTAGATACTGGCGGTCTGACGGATATCGAGGCGGCCATCACCTTTTCTCTGTAGAAGCAGGAGGATGGGCAGAAGAGGAGTTCAAATTGGAAGGCGTTACAGAGAAGCGGCGCGAGTGGCTCGTTGTCACGGGCAACGGATGTATGAACGTCTTTGCTCACGATGCCCCGGAAGTCCTCTATGGCGAGTTCGATGACCATGCATAACAAGCCGCTGCATCGGATCGCCTTCGGCTCCCGCTGAGCGGCAACGTTCGGCGTCATGAAACTCTCGACCATCCTCCTTCTTATTGGCGTAGCTATTCTTGGGTACGCGTGGTCAATCGCCCCATACAAAGATGAAGCGCTATTCATGGAGCGCTACATGGCTTTATCTCAGGGGCAAAGTGCGGAGTATTGGAAACTTCGAGACGAAATGCTTACCCCAAAATACAAACTCCAAGACTACGGCGGCACCCTCGTTGCTGCGGCAGTCGTTACATTTTTCATTTCTTGGAGAGGCTGGCGGAATGTGAAGTCTCCGAAATCACGTGCCACCTTGATCGGGCTTGCGTTTGTAGTTCCATTTTTTACGGTCGGGACGTTCGTTTTCGACCTGTTCTTGGGTTTTGAGAGAGGTGAGTTTCCGCACTGGGCAGATTCAATGGGTATCCCCCTAATGGGAACTCCTGTTCTGCTCGTGGTTTTACTTGTGTGGTCTGGTGCTCATTTGGCATTCCTGCGTGGCACTTACAAGTCCGCCCCCTTATCTCAAGCGGCATCCCCAAAAGCAAACAAGTGGCTTCTGTTTGTAGCTGCACTCACGACAGTACTGGTAGCCTTGTGTGCGTCATTTGGCCAGTATTGGTATGCCATGCCAGGTATTGCTTGGCTTTACTTTTACCTTTCGTTGGCTGCGACGCGTCACGCGACCTCTGCCGCCGAACCCACCGCACCAGAGGAACGCGCCGCAAGCGGCGCGTCCTTGAGCTAACACGTTAAGCACTAGCCAATGGTCTCCTTTGTCGTGAAAATTCTTGTCGCTCTTATTGCTATTGCGGTGCTTGTCCTTGCAATCGGTCTCTCCGGCGCCGCGTTCTTTTTCTGGCCTACAAATCTCACCGACCAGCCAATCAAAATCACGCCTGAAGTTCTAGCGGAACTCAAAAAACTGAAGGAAGAGCGGAAATTTGGTGCAGATAAAAATACTTTTTACCCCGGTGCACCGAATGAAGCTATTCGCGCCAGTGCGCAGGCGTCAGTTGATTTGATCATTCAGTCGTTAATTACTGAGTTGCCGGAAAATCCAAAACGTTCGGTTGTCCTTGGTACGTTCAAGCGTGCCTTGTCTGGGCTGGAGCAGCACGACTCCGAGGAGCGAGACCAAATCCTTATTTATCTCGAACGCATGATGTCTATTGTCGGGGTCACCAACTCAGGTGAGCTATTGAATATCTGGCGCTACGGTTTCCCGTATGGTTGGTTTCAGCGTGCGTAACAAGGCGCTCAACCCCGCTCCCTTTGGTCGCTCGACGCTGCGCGATAAAGCCGCGCAGCGCCGGTTAGCTCTACGTTAGCCCTATATGCCTCGCTTCGACGTTTTCCTTAAGTCCACTTTAGTAGGCCACTCCGATCTAGAGCTTGGTGATGCACCGATGGGGGTTGCTTTTGGAAGGTTTGTGCCGAACTCGGCTTACTGGGCCTTCCAGCCAACGGTCGTAGCATCCTTCAATGGTCCGCAGGATCACTTGTCACTTGAAGTCCGATTGGCAGATGGTCACGCACTACCTGCCCAAGGTGGCGTCCAACTCATGGACGCATCTGCTGAATTCGGAGCTGAAGGCATGGAGGTAAGCGTTATGGGGATCGGCTACCCGCTGTATGAAGAACTGTTCCCCCACCACGTTGCCACTTATGACGCACAGTTCCCGAGCGCGGTCTAGCATGTCGGCCCACTCAGATACACAGCAGCAGGTTGCCGCTTCGCGGCTTTTGCTGCGTGCTAGTGGTCTCCAACGTTAAGCCTCACCAGCCACCATGAGCGCCATATTCGCGTTTAAGTGCACTTGCTGCGGCGAGATCCACGAAGGCTCACCGAGCATTGGGTATCGAATGCCCGATCAGTACGCCTGCCTCTCTGAAGAACAGCGCGCGGCAATGGGTAAGATCAGCAGCGACTTCTGCACCATCACTCATGACGAAGGCACGGATTATTTCATTCGAGCCGTATTGGAAGTTCCCATCCATGGCGTCGAGGAGCCGTTCCTATGGGGAGTTTGGGTTTCTTTGAGTGAGAAGAGCTTCACTCGCTACGTAGAAACCTACAACTCGCCCGTCGACGGCGATGGCTTCTTTGGCTGGGTCTGCAACGCAATTCCGGCGTATCCGTATGAACGCTCACGCGCAGCCGACGTGGTCGTGCAGTTCGACGGGCAGCGCCCGAAGGTCGTGCTGCATAGGGGTGATCCTGAAGATGATGCCTTGGTGATCGATCAAGCACATGGGATCTCGGTTGCGCGGGCGCAGCAAATTGCGGAGCGTGCATTCCATGAGACTTAACCATTCGCTGCAGTCGATCCGCGCCAGCCGGGCTGGCTTGGTCGGCTGAGATCAAACGTTAAACCCTATGGCCGTAACCGTTCGCCCGCCCGACATTGAAGCAGAGATTAGCTATTTGCCCACTGCTAAAGGTGGGCGTCGTGCACCTGCTGTCTCAGGCTATCGGCCAACTCACGATTTCGGTCTTGGCGGCACACTAAACGATGCAGCTCACGAATACATTGACTGCGAGGCTGTCGCGCCCGGCGAGACGGCTAGGGCAAACATGTGGTTCCTTGCTCCTGAGTACCAAGAGCGTCGTCTTTTCCCAGGTTTCAAATTCACCGTCCAAGAAGGCTCACGTATCGTCGGTCATGGCGTGGTAGCCAAGGTAATAAACGAGGCGCTTAGATATGAGGTTTAACAGGTTCGTCGATTGGACCCACAACGGCGGGACGCGCTCCTGTCATTCTTCACAGTTGAGTGCGCCGATGTGGTCCACTCACGGCCAACGTTGAACGACTGCTTTTCACCCCCCCGACCGGCAGCAATGGGTCGATTTGGTTAGTTCACCGGCAGGACCCGGCCAGGTGCGGCCGTTCGCGAGTGCCCGGTTTAGAGCAGCGAATTTGTCGCACCAAGCCAGCTACCTGACATTCATCGCTGACTCCTCCGTGCCCAAAGCGGTAGTAGCCCCATCCGATTTTGCTCCCCGTTACCAGTCGTTCAAAACCGCAGTTCGAGAAGGCATCAACGCCTTCAATGTGAATGCGGAAGTAGGATGTTGGGGTGATGCGGGTGGCTGTGTGTCATGGCCAAATGCTGCTGCCGTTGGCTGTGCTTGCCGGTGCCGCTCCAGAGAAAGTCTTGATCATGCTGATGGTGCTCGTTGTGTGTGTGTGTGCGTGCGTGCGCTGGTCCTTGATCGCTTCTTGAACAGTCCGTGCTTCGGCACATGGGCATTTCCATGTTCCCACGAGACGCAATCACCCATTGGCTGCTTCGTCGCTTGCCCCATTTTTCCGTTTGCCCGGATCAACTGCCAAGATGGACCAGACGAGTGCATCCAGGGCGAGCTCATCCCGGGTCTGGCATTCCCAGATCGTGATCACCTGCCAGCCGCGGGCAGTCAGCTGTTCACTCACCTGTGCGTCTCGACTCATGTTGGCTGCAAACTTTGCCCGCCAGAAGTCGGGACGCGTCGCAGGCTTTGTCGCTTGGGGGCACCCTGGATGTTGATGCCAGAAGCATCCATGCACGAATATCGCAATATTGCGATTAGGTAGACAGATATCGGGGCGCCCCGGAAGGGACTTGACATTAACGCGATATCGCAGTCCCACGGCATGCAGATACCTCCGCACCCTCATTTCTGGCTGGGTATTGCCGCCCCGAATGGCGCGCATCATCCTAGATCGGACCTCAGGTGTGACCGTATCGGCCAAATTCAGCTCCTTCAGTGTCTATTTGTCGCATGCCATGCGGCCCAGCATTATGTTACCTGGTAATATTCCGGCCAACACACACAACAATGCTTTCCGGGTTAGTGCATAAACAACGATAGATGACAATTCCTGTAATTGACCTTTTTGCCGGCCCCGGGGGCCTGGGCGAAGGATTTTCTCGGTCCGCCAATGGAGATTTCCGGATTACCATTTCCATCGAGAAGGATGCCATGGCGCACGAAACACTGCGCCTTCGAGCGGCCCATCGCGAGCTCATGCGCAATCCCGCCATGACTGAGGAGGGCTGGGCACTCTGGGACAAGCTGGTCGAGATAGCTCCCTGGAAGGGCCTTTTCAACTCACTCCAGACCTGCGAAAGCCCGGCAATCAGGGACGCATGTGCACATGCCGACAACGAAGCGCTGCAGCTCGAACTTGGCCCCGACAATCGCGAACAGGTGTCGTTGGAGATCCGTCGGCGTCTGGTGCCCTACATGCGCGATGGCAGACTGCCGGAAAATGCCGTTCTGATAGGAGGTCCTCCCTGTCAGGCCTATTCGGTCGTCGGCCGTGCACGCAACATGGGCAAGGAAGACTACGTGGCTGAAAATGACCACAGGCACTTCCTATACCGCGAGTACCTGAATGTCATTTCGGAGTTCAAACCGGCGGTATTCGTGATGGAAAACGTGAAGGGCATCCTTTCTTCGAAGGTCGATGATGGGCATATCTTCGAACGCATCCTGAACGACCTCAGACGCCCTGGCTTGAAAGACAGCACACTTGAATACGTGCTGGTACCACTTGCCGCTCCAGGATCTGTCGTCGCGCCCGAACCAGAGGATTTCATCATCAAGGCCGAAGATTTCGGCATCCCCCAGGCGCGTCACCGAGTGATCATCCTGGGTATCCGCAAGGATGTCCACGAAAAGCTGGGCGATTTTCGCGGCCTCAGGGTTTCCTCAGCCGTCACTGTGAAGGATGTACTCGGGGATCTGCCGGCACTGCGTCCTGAAGTGTCGAGGCGCGGAGATGGCATGGACTGGCTCCAAGCACTTTCGCTGCCAATCTTTGACAAGGCAGTCCAGGAACTGAGATGGCATGGCAGGAGATCGAGCAGCGAAATTGCCGAGATGATGCTCTTGCTCAGGGAGGACTTGAGGTATCGACAGCACGACCCAGGCTCTGGCAGCGACAGGTTGCGTCTTCCCCAGAGCGAACGGAGGAAAAAGCTTCGCGCCATGGCTGGATGGTATCGGGATCGCAACACCACGTTGCTTACGAATCACGAGAGCCGATCTCACATGCCTAGCGATTTGGTGCGTTACATGTTCGTATCAACATTTGGCAAGATAGGCGGAGAAAGCCCACGGCTGGAGGACTTTCCCAATTGCCTTCTGCCTGCCCACAAGAACATTGATCGCGAGAATGTAAAAGATTCAATTTTTAAAGATCGGTTCCGTGTCCAGGTTGCCGACAGGCACAGCATGACCATCACGAGCCACATAGCCAAGGATGGGCATGCTTTCATCCACTACAAACCCAAGCAGTGTCGTAGCCTATCGGTACGCGAGGCTGCCCGCCTGCAAACCTTCCCGGATACCTATGTTTTCCTTGGTAACAGGACATCCCAGTACACCCAGGTTGGCAATGCCGTCCCACCCAGGCTCGCCAATCAGATTGCAGACTTAGTTGCCAAGACCCTCGAGTGTGCAGGGCTTTACTGAAACACAGTCAAACCATCCCCTTTGTGAAGGCGTAGCCCGCGCACAGCCCTGGGTACTGCGGCGCTGCCATGAGTCTGATCCAATCGGCGTGCTTGAGCAGGCACGACCCCCAACATCAATTTCAACGACGTCCTCACGCGGCTATCCACACACAAGGTAAGCCGGATGGGGCGCATCACTGGCCGCTCGCAGCCATCTAATCAATGCCATCACCGCTGTCGGCGGTCAACTTGGGTTCGCCGCGTGCTTGCCCAATTGCAGCCATGTGATATGCACGCGAATTGCTCCAATGTGATGTTCATGTAGAGAGGTGTCGTCCACCCTCCACACTCTGGCTATTCCTCTAAAACGACTAGCTCACCGATGGGAGCAGGGGCTCAATTCATGCCGGCAGACCCTCGTCTCGCAGCTTCTTATGAATGAGAAGTATGGCCGAGGCTTGTCGCTCAGACGGAACCTTGCCGGGTGTGGCTGCCAGCAACAGCAACTGCTCCTCCTTGGCAGTCAGCAGCTTGTTGTCTAGCCCCCACCGACGCACTTCGCGCCAAACCGCCGGCTTCGTCGCGACTACCGCGGACATGTCGGCGATTCCACGGTCGATGCGAGCAATCTCGATAGCTTCGTTGCGAATCTCATTGACCTGCTCCCGAAAGATCAGTTCCGCTTTGAACTCGGAAAGGAGCTCCACATGCTTACTCTGGGCGCGCTGCCAAGCAAGCTCTTTCTTTGCCCATTCAGTAACGTTCTCAAGGCCCTCCTCTGGAGATGTGATCACCTGGTACATGCTCCGAGCGATCAATTTCAATTGTTCTGTCAGGGCAGCTGAAATTCCTTGCTGCTTCCATATCAGAGGCGTGTCGAGACACATTCCTGGAGCGCTTTCCTCGATCATCCTTACAAACTTCGAAACTGTGAACGTGACAACGTTTGCGCGGTATCCACCGTCGTACCAGTCCTTCTGCGCCGGGATCAGTCTTTCGAGCTCACGAAAGACGATCGTGTGCGCAACGACGCTGCGGAAATAGTCGTCGTTGAACTCGAGCGGCCTTGCTGACCACTCGGCAACGATGTACTTGCTGAACACATCGAAATTCTTCTGTGCCCCCTTGCTTACCTCGTGCGGCAAGCAGCGCCAAGAATTCTCTACCTTAGCGAGGTCAGTCTTGGTGATAAGCTGTGACTTCGGATTGGCTGACTCGAAGCGCTGCTTCTCAGCGGGGCTCATCTTTGATGTCTCGATCCTGTACTGCCCCTTAGTTCGTTCGTAGAACCATGAAGTCGGACGCTGAGCTCCTGGCTTCGGTGGAGCCTTTACTCGGCGAGAGAGCTCTTCCATGCGCCGGTGGAACTCGTGATTCGAGAAGAGGTCCGAGTCGGAGACTTTGGTCTGCTTGTTTGCGAATTCGGAGATCTTCGGAATAAGGTCACCGGAAAGCTCGTCTCCAACGACTGACAGCTTCATCTGGACAAAGATTCCTGAAAGATCCGCCCCGTCCTTGCGTCTGGAGAATGTCAAAGAAGCCGTAGTCTGCCCTCCGTTGACGATCTGAAGATCCGTGGCCGATTTCAGGCGCAGCCCGTCGGGATTGCTCTCGACGACGACGGAGCTGGCCGTTGCGGCGATACCGTTGTTGAACGCAAAAAACATCTCAGGGGTTCGCAAGATTGTCTCCCGGATGCCCTTGTTGACCTTCGTGGACTTTCCAAGGAACGAGCGCACATTTCCCTCGAGTAGTCGGCTGCCATACGTGTCGTAGAGCCGCGCCAGCGCCTCTCCTGGTACGACGCATAGATAGCCGTTGTACTGCGACTGATTCAGGCTTGCGTGCAGACATGGGATGCCGCCTTCAGCCACGTCCGTGAAATCGACGGTCAGTGCCTCCCGTCCACCCCTGCTGGAAAGGGCATTTGCAAACCGCGTCGTGTCCCAAATGTGAAACTCTGCCGGAATGCCGGCAACTTCAGTCTCCGGCCAATCGCGAAGCCGATCGCTCAAGACACCGTCGGTCAAAAGGTAGAGCCGTAGGCGAGAAATTGCATTGCGATGGACTTTGAGCAAATTTGCAAAGTCGGCAACTGGGTCCTCGTCTGCCGGTAGGTGCCCATCATTTCCTGCGAGGGTTTCCTCGAGGAAGGCCGTCAGCCGGTTGAATTCTGTCTTCGCCGAAGTTTGCGTTACTGAGTGAGGTTGATCTTCCCCGCCAAAGTCGGCGATCACCACCCGAAGTGAACCGTCAGCGTCGTCGAATGCATATCCGTCTACACCAAGGATTCGTCGGCGGGCATCCGTTCCTCGGAAAGGGCACGACATGAAGTCAACGACTTCTTCCGTCTCCTCCAACAAGCGCCCCGCTACGGCGACAAACCCGGCTTCAGGGTCCCTTCCCGCAAACTCGTCACGGGCCTGTGACACCAAGTCACACCTGAACTGCAAAACCTCGTCGTCCAATTGTCTCTCCCTTCCAGCCAATAGAAACTTGACCGCACCCTTTGATCTATTTTTTACCGCGGTCCAGAATCTGGATTATTACGTCTAGTATCCTATATGCAAATGTTCACGACACATGAGGGAGAAGGTCGCTCCATGCAGGACGACAAGAATGGCCTTGGAGCCCCATATGCTGGGCGATTGAAGATCGTCGTTGCCAATTCCCAGCGGCAATTACCTGCGTGGGCCGATTGGCTCATGGCTCTCGGTGAGTGGATGCGAGAACAGGCACAACGGCCCGGTAAGCGTGTCGTTGTCGTGCGTTTGCCTGTTCGAAATCTGGCAGCAGCATTCGTTGGGCTGGGTGCTCTGTGCGCCGCTGCCCGATTGCACGACGAATCACTGGATTGGGATGCACTTTGCGGTCTGCCAGAGGGCACGTCCGTCCATTGGCGCAAGCCGACTGGCGCGAAATCCAGACGCTACTTCGGGCGCGTTGACTCTTTGCAGACCATGTACGGTGCGGACTTTCTTGCCATCGACGAGATCGATACTCGTGGCAGAGCCACTGGCTCGAAGTTCTACTTGCCAAGAAGCACGGCGCTCTCCCATGGCGTGACCCTCGGTGCAATGTCGGTCCGCGCCGATGAAAAGTTGACGTCAAGTGCAAGGCTCATGCAGTCACTGAACAGAGATACATCGTTGACATGGTCAAGATCACCAATGGCCGACAGTACCGTCGTTACTGAACGAGCCGGATTTCTGCAGGACCTCGAGGAGATCAAGGTTCAAGCCGGGTCGGAGCCAGCCCTCTGGATGCTTGACGCCCTTTGCGTAGCCGATCCCCAAGGTCGCGCGCATGGCAAGCTACTCGTGGTTCCCACGCGAGCGGAGAAAATCCATGATGCGCCGACTGGTGTGTCCATCTTGGATGGTGCAGCGGCAGTATCGAAGCTCGGACACTTGAGGGCTCGAAGTGTCGTGATTCTCGTGGCCCATTCTGAATACGACGAGGAGGTTGCACACGAGATCCTCCCATTTCTGAGCTACTCTGTCGACGAGGGTGTTCACGCTTGGAAACCCGACGCAAAGGTTGGCGATTTGCCCCTTGGCGTCGAAGCATTCGCATTCGGCGTCCGCGATCTGGGCAATGGGGATCCCGACGATGTTCGCTGACCGGACCTGTCCTGTGATAGCTGTGGCTGACCGCCCCTCGCTCTTAGACGCGATTGATGCTCGCTACAGGCGAGCGGCATCGTGTCGAGTGCGGAAGCTCATTCTGGATCACCCCCTAATCTCTGAAATCGCGGGACGGAGCGCGCACATCTTTTCCCTGCTCGATCGCGAGGATGACCATCAGAAGCAACTTGCTAGAGGAGTCTGGTTGCTTAAGTCGACGATTACGCAGACGCTGCTTCCATTCGACGATGCCCGCATTGGCATTGCGTCCATGGCTGAAGCGCTGAAACTCGAAGCCGCGACCGTACCGTCAGCTACTGGCGCTGTCATCGCGCTCGCGGATCTGGTGACCTCGCTGGTCGCTTCCTCGACAAATCCGAAGCGCGAGATCTTTTTGCGGACTCTGAGACCGCTCGCTGGAAACGAGGGCGATGTCGCGGTGTTTGCAGGCCTTCAGGGCGGTCTAACTCCAGGCTGGCCCTTGGAAGTGACTGCATCCACGGACTTCCCCATCGGTTCCTGCATGATTTTCAAGGCGCGGAAGGATGTCGTTAACAGAGGTTTTGGGGCCATCGTTATTCCAGGCACTTTGAGGTTTGCCCCAAGGGCGTTGTCGATGGATCTGCTGCACGGAGGTCTTGCCTCTGAGGTAATCATTCTCGCGTACAAGAGGGAGAGTGTCTTTGTTCCCGAACCGATCGGGCTCCCGGTCGATCACAGATTCATGGTCGCCGAGCGTCCTTCAATGGAGGAATCATCCGCTGACGAAGTCGCAGGACAGCAACTTGATCAGTGGGCAAACGAATCCTTCTGGAAGGAGGTCCGTGCCCAGCACGCTTTCGCGGAGCCATTGAGCGAGCGCGACGCCACTGTAGCTGCGCGGTTTGTTCTCTTTGCCGACGGCAGCGGGGCATTTCTCCCGGACGATGGAACCGTGGTTGAGGTTTCGACACTGGTGGACTGTCCCGAGAGCTCCTTGGCGGAAGGCGATCGGCTGCCTCGAAAGGCTGTTCGAAATCTTGAAGAACGCGACCTTGTATTGTTAAGGTTAACTGGCAGTGGCGACTATCTCGATGATGTGGCCAATCAGCTGATGGAGCGCGAAGGTCAGCCGTCCCTAAGGGAGGACGCGACCGTCTGGAAGGCAATTCTCTTTCGCGCCATCAAGCAGCATGGTGAAGGTGTAGTGGCGAGGACTGCGCGCGCTGAAGGGCTGAAGCTGCGTTCCCCGACTTATCTCTGGAACTGGGCCAGCGATGCAGTGATTGCTCCACACGACTTTGATACTTTCCGGGCACTTATTCGCACCCTAAGTCAACTGGACGGGGCGCTCGCGGACGTCAACCCAGATGAATATGCGCTGAAAAGATGGACGGAAATGGAGCGATTAAAAGTGTTTCACCAACGCGCGGCCTCCGAGATCCGACGGCTCTTGCTCGATCAGGTTCGCAAGCTGATCGCAGCTCGCCAGCGCATCGAAACTGTCGAGTCCATTCAACTACCTGGACTCGAGGCCGGGCGCATCGGTCTTCTCAGAGTTTCGGCTATTGATGTGACCTCAGTAACAATTCCGTTCTCGAGGCTCTTCCATCTCGTTTCTGTGAAGGTGGCCTGATGGCTCGAATGATTCCGCCCCAGATCCCCGCGAGATCGCCAAAAGGCGAGCAATTGATTTTTCGAAAACTTCGCGACGATCCTGAGACTCGGGACTGGGTAGTATTCCACTCCTTCGACATCCGCCGCCATTCAGTGCGCATTGAGGGGGAGGCAGATCTCGTTGTTGCAGTCCCTGGCCTAGGCATTCTTTGCATTGAAGTGAAGGGCTGTGGTGTCATTCGACGCGACGGGCTGTGGACGTACGAATACGAAATGCCGAAAACCACTCCGGTTGGCCCGTTCAGGCAGGCGAGCGACGCATCGCATTCGTTACGTCAATATCTCTCGGGTCGGGACCCGAGCCTAGCCGCGCTCACGTTCTATTCCGCGGTGATCTTCACAGAGATTGAATTCAACGAGAGGTCCCTGGAGTGGGATCCATGGCAGGTGATCACGAAGTCCGCTCTGCTCAGAAATCCCATCTCGAGAATCTTCAGTCAGATTCTTGAGAACGCCCACACCAAGCTGGCAGCGGTTCGCCCTAAGCTGGGGTGGTATGGCGAGCGGAGCCGGCCAACGGTGCGTCACTTGGATGCAATTGTCGCGCTCATGCGAAGGGACTTCGAATACGCGGCGGTCGGCGGCATCGCGTTCGACGTGGCCGAGCAATCCATTCGCAGATTCACTGAGGAGCAGTTTGTTGCACTCGACCTTCTTGAGGAGAACGATAGGGTCTTGTTCAAGGGACCTGCCGGCACGGGAAAAACCCTGCTGGCGATCGAAACAGCGCGGCGATCGGTAAGGAGTGGCAAGAGCGCCGTCCTTCTATGCTTCAACAGCCTGCTCGGCACGTGGCTCAAGCGTGAGGTTGCCGACATTTCGGAGGAGGCAAGGTCTCTAGGCATTGCGTTCCATGTGGGGACGTTGTCAGGCTTGATGCTCGGCCTGCAGAATTCCACTGTGCCCAAGGAGCCTGAAACAGGCTACTGGACCTTCGATCTTCCGCTGCGTGCTACAGAGGCGCTGCTAGCGGGTGAGTCTGCCTTTCCTGAACATGATGTGCTGATCCTCGACGAAGCACAGGATCTCCTCTCGGACCCAATGCTCGATGTCCTCGAGCTGATCACGCGCGGAGGCCTTTCTGCTGGACGGTGGGCGATATTCGGTGACTTCGAGAGGCAGGCCATCTATGCCGACCTGAACGGATCGGCCGGCCTCGACAGGCTCAGATCGAGAGTTGGCGGCAATTTCACGACGTCTCCTCTTCGGATCAACTGCCGAAATTCGCCAAGGATCGCGGAAGCAGTGACGCTCACAAGCGGTCTTTCTCCTGGGTACAGTCGTGTCCTTGCGGATGCGGAGTGCGCCGACGTCGATGCTGTGTTCTACCGATCGGCATCCCACCAAAAAGACCAACTGGCGGCGGTGTTGAAACGCCTCCTCAAGAAGTTTTCAACCGATCAGATCGTCATCCTTTCGACGCGAGCAGATGCGCTCTCATGTGCGGCCGCGATGGCCACCTCCTTTGTCGATATCGGCCTAACGCCGTACAAGAGTTATGCGCCTGGTGCGATCGGTGTCCGATATGCCAGCGTGCACTCATTCAAGGGGTTGGAAGGCGCCGCAATCGTTCTGACTGATATCGAGTCAGTTGATGACGCACACGGGAAGTCGCTGCTCTATGTCGGCATGACTCGGGCGCGACATAGTCTGACAATGTTGATCAATGATCGAGCGCGTGGTCAGTACGATCGGTTGCTGATGGATGGATACAGAAAGCTGATGCGAGAAGGTTCCAAATGACAACTCTCGAGACGAGCCTCGCCAACCGCGAGACCATGCTGGCGCGACTGCGCGCCGAGATAGTAGGACCGGATCCGGCAGGAAGCAAGGTGGCGCTTGTCGACAAGCAGGCGATGACCTGGGAAGAGTTCCGTGTCGCGCGAAAGCAGCTCAATGGAGAGGAGATCGTCTGGCAGGATCCTCCAACCAAGCGCTTTGGTGCGGGAATCCTGTTTCCGCAAGGAACCGACGAGCTTCTGTCCGAGGTCGCCACTGATGCAGGAGATGCGGCTCCCACGGATGCAAAGGACCTTCGACCGGAAGGTGCGACGGCGGATGAGGAGACAGGACATCATGACTCTGGAAGGCGGCTCGCTTCGACTGCAGAGTCCGAGGATCCTGATGAGCAAGGAGTGACGCTCGCAAACGCATTTCGTCCCTCAGCGCTGGGCTTGAGTTTTCTCGCCGATCTGTCTGGCGAGGATGAGGGATATCGGATCGAACTCGTCAATGTCGGTCGTGCAGCCGCCGACCGAGTCACCGTGAACCCCTGCGGTGTCTACAGGCAT
>Ga0066432_1000172_pt1 | contig 17206 bp, 17 predicted proteins | sample LakWasMet46_HOW7_2_FD_59520 | JGI IMG/M metagenome (GOLD analysis project Ga0066432, IMG submission 59520) | Freshwater sediment methanotrophic microbial communities from Lake Washington under simulated oxygen tension - Sediment Metagenome 46_HOW7 | ecosystem: Environmental > Aquatic >... | reverse complement strand
CGCTCATACTGCTTTTGCTCAAAAGCCGCCGCGGCCTGCTGATCCTTCGTCCGCCACAAATCCTGCCAGCCCAGCGCATAGCTGTTTTCAGGCAGCGGCAGCAAAGTCAAAAATGCGATGCACAACAAGCCCCGGCGAAACGAGAGCGCGGCCAAAGGCAGCACCGCGAGCACGATCCAGGGGCCGAGATCGTCCCAAAGGTCGATCAGCAACGGGTTTTCCGTATGGCCTTGCGCCTCCGGCACGGCCGTATCGAGGTTGGCCAGCACGTTTTCGATGTCGCTGTCGTCCGCCGTGATGCTTTGGTAGACGCCGCCGCCCGCGCCGGCCAATTCGGCAAGCTTATTGGGGTCCAGTTTCGGAATGACGATCGCGCCCTGTTCGTCCTTCAAGAAGCCGCCGTTCGGTAGCGCGATCGGCGCGCCTTCGGCGGTGCCGACGCCGAGCACCGACAAGTGATAACCGTTCAACTTTTTCGCGGCCGCAAGTGCGGCATCCGATTCGACGCCATCGGTCATCAGGATGATCTCGCCTTTCTGCAGGCCGGCCTGCCGGAGCAATTGGACGGCCAGATTCAGCGCCGCCTCCGCCTGACTGCCCTGAGTCGGCATGATGTCGGTCGTCAATGCCTCCAGTTGGCTCGCGATCGTTTCGGTATCGTCGGTCAAAGGGGTCACCGTAAACGCATCGCCCGCAAACACCAGCAGCGCGGTCTGGCCGTCCTTGCGCCGCTGCAACAGATCGGCGATCTTGTAGCGGGCCCGGATCAGGCGGCTCGGCTTGATGTCTTCCGCATCCATCGAACGCGACAAATCCAGCGCGATCACCAAGGCCGAATCGTTTCTGAACACCGGCGAGGGCAGGCGCTGAAAGGTCGGGCCGGCCAGCGCGACGATCGCCAGCAGCGCCATCACGGCGCCGAGCAGCAGAGACTTGCGGCTGGTATGCACCGCCTTCTCCTGGAGCAGATAGGGCAGCAGCGCCGGATCGCAAACCGAAGCCCAGTTGCCGCGGCTGAGCTTGTGACGCAGCAGCATGACCAGAAGCGCGATCGCCGGAATCAATGCCAACAGCCAGTAGGGCCGGATAAAATGAAATTCGCTGAAACTCATGACCATCGTAAACGTGACAAACAGACCCCGGCCGCCAAGGCGAGCGCCAGGCTCAGAGGCCAGAAAAACAGTTCTTGCCGAGGACGGAAATATTGGCTGTCCTTGTTGACCGGCTCCAATTGGTCCAGCAGCATATAGATATTGTTCAATTCCCGGGTGTTGCGGGCGCGGAAATAACGGCCGCCGGTTTTTTGCGCGATGTCGAGCAGGGTTTTTTCGTCGAGGTCGCGCGACGGATTGACCTTCTGCGCGCCGAACAGGCTGCGCACGACCATTTCGTCCGCGCCGATGCCGATCGTGTAAATTTTCAACTGATTATTCGCGGCCAGTTCCGCCGCTTTCAACGGCGACACCTCGCCGGCGGTATTCGCGCCGTCGGTCATCAGGATCAAGACCCGGCTGTTGGCGGGCTGATTCTTCAAGCGCTTGACTGCCAGGCCGATCGCATCGCCGATCGCGGTGTTGTCGCCGGCCAGGCCGATCGCCGATTCATCGAGCAGGGTATTGACGGTCTTGCGGTCGAAGGTCAGCGGCGTTTGCAGATAAGCCTGGGTGCCGAACAGGATCAGGCCGATCCGGTCGCCGGCCCGGCGTTCGATGAAATCGCTGGCGACCCATTTGGCCGCGGTCAGCCTATCGACCTGCTGCTTGTTGATTACAAAATCCTGTTCTTCCATGCTGCCGGACAGGTCGATCGCGAGCATCAGGTCGCGCCCGCTGATCCCCTGCTCGATCGGCTCGCCGAGCCATTGGGGGCGCATGCCCGCGATCACTAAAAGCAGCCACGCCAGCATCGCCAGACGCAGCGGCCATTTTCGGGGCTGCGAAACGGCATCGGTCTTGCCGGCGGCAAAGTCATCCAGGAAGGGCACTTTCAGCGCCGCCTGTTCGGCCGGCAGCAACGGCGGCAGCAAACGCCGGATCAGCCAGGGCAGCGGCAAAAGAATAATCAGCCAGGGCCAGATAAGTTGAATCATTTTTTACGTTTGCTTTGCGCTTTGAGCCAGTCTTCACAGAGTTGGAACACGTCCTGCAGCGCCGGTTCGGACGGCGCGGATTTTCGATAATGCGCGTCGAGAAAGATGCGGCCGGGGCCTTCGCTGAACGGCGCGCCCTTAAGCGCGCCATCGAGATAGCTGAGCCAGTTTTGGCCGGTTAAGCCCGCGACTTCGGCGCGGTTATCGGTACTGATCGCGACGCGGCGCAAAAGTGCGGACAGTTCGGCAATTTTTGCCAGATCGTCGAGCGAGGTATCGTTTCTCAAGGCCTTTAGCAACTTGCGCGCGGTCTTCAGCGCGGTAAGCCGGGTCAGCCGTTTATACAGCCAGACTGAAAACCCCAGCAGCAACGGGATCAAGATGGCAAGAACCCACCAGCCGATCGCCGGCGGCCACCAGCCGATCGCGTCTTCCGGAATAAGGATGTCGTGTAGCGGTAAACGGTTGACCGGCATCACTGGCCTCGCAGCAGGGTCTTCAGGCGCTGCACCGGATCGTCCGACGTGCCGCACAAGATCAGTTGCAGATTTTCCTTGCGGGCGAGCGCTTGCAGGCGCTCTAAACGCTCCGCGAAACGCTGCCGGTAATCGGCCAGCTTCCGCGCATCGGCGCTGTCCATCACCACATCGCGTTCGCCGTCGGTAAAACGGTAGCGGCCTTTTTCCGGAAGGCTTTGTTCCAATGCATCGAACACGAAGAGCAAGGCCACGTCGCAATGTTCGGAGAGCCGCGACAGATGGACCTCGGCCGCTTCGTTGACGCCGCGAAAATCGCTGATGATATAAACCCGGCTGCCGGGGCGGACATGCTTGACCAGCCGGGCCAGGATTTGCTCGAAGGCGTAGGCGGCCGGCTGGTTCTGAACGGGGCGGTCGATCAACGCATGCAATAAATGCAGCACCGCCTGTTTGCCATTTTGCGGCTTCAGCTCCCGGCAGTCCTGCTCGGAAAAAATCTGGCCGCCGATACGGTCGCCGTGATGTTCTGCGGTCCAGGCCAGCAGCGCCGCCAGCTTCGCGGCCAGCACCGATTTGAATACGCCGCGAGTCGCGAAATGCATCGCCGGGCGGTCGTCGACCGAAATGAACACCGGCCGCTCGCGCTCCTCGCGAAAAATCTTCGTATGCGGCGTGCCGGTGCGCGCGGTCACGCGCCAGTCGATCGTGCGCAGATCGTCGCCGGGTTGATAAAGTCGCGTCTCGTCGAATTCCATGCCGCGTCCCTTGAAGCGGGACAAGTAGCCGCCGCTCTGGATCGAACGGATAGCGCTACGCGGATGCGTCAGTCCCGCCGCGGGCCGGGCCAGGTCGATCAAGGTTTTCAGGCTGACCGAGATCAGCTCGTCGGGCGTCACGGACGGGTGATGATTGACTGCAGGTTTAGTGAACAGCATTTACGGAACGGCAATACGGGCAATCAATTCCCTGATCACATGATCGGCGGTGATGCCTTCGGCCTCGGCTTCGTAGGACAAAATCAGACGATGACGCAGCACGTCGAAGGCGATGTCCTGAATGTCTTCGGGGCCGACGAAATCGCGCTGATCAAGCCAGGCCTTGGCGCGGGCGCAACGGTCGAGCGCGATGCTGGCCCTGGGACTCGCGCCGTATTGCAGCCAGGCTGCCAGATCGCGGCCATAGGCCTCGGGGGTCCGCGTCGCCAGGATGATTTGCAGCAAATAATCTTCCAGCGCCTCGGCCATGTACACGTCGAGCACTTCGTTGCGCGCGGTGAACAGGGTTTGCTGCGAGATCGACTCGAAACGTTCGGTTTTTTTCAGCACTTCCGAACGCGCCTCCCTTCTGGCCAGATGCAGAATGTCTTTTTCATGCTTCGGATTCGGATAATCGACCCTCACATGCAGCAAAAACCGGTCGAGCTGCGCTTCGGGCAAGGGATAAGTGCCTTCCTGTTCGATCGGATTTTGCGTCGCCATCACCATGAACAGCTCCGGCAACGGATAGGTGGCTTGGCCGACCGTGATCTGGCGTTCGGCCATCGCTTCGAGCAATGCCGCCTGCACCTTGGCCGGCGAGCGGTTGATCTCGTCGGCCAGGATCAGATTATGAAACAACGGCCCTTTCTGGAATTCAAACGTGCCTTGCTGCGGGCGGTAGATTTCGGTGCCGGTCAGATCGGCCGGCAACAGGTCCGGCGTGAATTGCACCCGGTGAAAATCGCCTTGAATGCCTTTGCTCAAGACATTGATCGCACGCGTCTTGGCCAAACCCGGCGCGCCTTCGACCAGGATATGGCCGTCGGCCAATAAACCGATCAGCATCCGTTCGACCAGCACCTCCTGGCCGATGATTTCGCTGTTGATGTAGTTTTTGAGTTTGATCAGCGCAAGTTGCGCGATGTTCTGCTTGTGGTTTTCCGACATGTTTTCCGTCTCGTTGAATCCTTGGTGACAACAACGTTGAGCAAGATTTTGCCGTATGAACGCGTTTTTCGGCAATGGTTCAATATTCTATCCCGTTTCAGGTCGGCAATCATAGAGAGTAAGTCTGTGGGAAAAAGCGGTATTTGCTGTGGACAGACCTGTGGACAAAATTATGCACACACTTATCCACAACCCATCAACACGTTGACCGCCATCTTAACGACAGCTTACCATGCAAAACAACCTGTTGATAAGTCTGTGTTATTTTGACTTATCCACACCATTTTTCAGGCTAATAGTAATAAATAGATTTTAAATCTTTCATTTTGTTACGATTACTGCGCCAGCATCATTGTGAAGAAAAACATGGCGTCCTATAAAAATCAACAAGATACATCAATAGTTTTGCCAAAAGGCATTCCCTACATCATCGGTAACGAAGCGGCCGAACGCTTCAGCTACTACGGCATGCGCGCGATTCTGGTCATTTTCATGACCCAGCATCTGATGAATGCGTCGGGACAGCGCGACCCGATGACCGAACAGGAAGCGCAGGGTTATTTCCATTTATTTGTTGCGGCCGTTTATCTGATGCCGGTGTTCGGTGCCTTGCTAGCCGACTTTTTTTGGGGCAAATACCGGACGATCATCGTGTTGTCGCTCATTTATTGCCTCGGCCATTTGAGCCTGGCCGTCGACGACACCCGCTTGGGACTGGCGCTTGGCCTCGGCTTGATCGCGATCGGCGCGGGCGGCATCAAGCCTTGCGTATCCGCCCATGTCGGCGATCAATTCGGCAGCGGCAATGCGCATCTGCTTGGCAGGGTTTTCGGCTGGTTTTATGTCGCGATCAATCTCGGCGCATTCCTTGCGATGCTGATCGTGCCCTGGCTGCTCGATCATGCCGGCCCGTCGGCCGCATTTGCCGCGCCGGGTGTGTTGATGTTATTGGCAACCGGGGTGTTTTGGTCGGGGCGCCGCCGCTTCGTGCAAATTCCGCCGGCAGGTCAGCAGCTGGTCAAGGATTTGAATTGGCCGGCACTCGGCAAGTTGGCGATCATTTATGCGCTGATCGCAGTATTTTGGGCGCTGTTCGAACAAATCGGCTCGTCCTGGGTATTGCAGGCCGAGAAGATGGATAGGCGCATCGGCGACGCCGAACTATTGTCTTCGCAGATCCAGGCCTTGAATCCGCTGTTGATCATGCTGCTGACGCCCTGCTTTTCCTATCGCGTTTATCCGTTCCTGAACCGCCACATCAAGTTGACCGCGTTGACCAAGATTGCGCTGGGCCTGCTGTTGGCCGTGCTGGCGTTTGCGATTCCGGCAGTCATTCAAATGCAGCTTGATCAGGGCCTGCGAGTCCATATCGTCTGGCAGTTGCCGGCTTATTTGTTGATGACCGCGGCCGAAGTGATGGTGTCGATCACCTGTCTTGAATATTCCTATACCGAGGCGCCGAAATCGGCCAAATCGCTGGTGATGGCGGCTTATTTTTTGTCGGTGTCGCTCGGCAATCTCTTCACCAGCGCGATCAATTTTCTGCTGCAACATTTGGACGCCGGCGCTCAGCTGTCCGGCGCCGCTTATTTCTGGTTCTTTACCGGCTTGATGCTGGCTACCGCGCTGCTGTTCATGCTGTTCGCGCGAAGGCTGGAAAATAGAGATCCGGCGCATACTTCATGCCGGTGAATTCGCCTATAATCAATGTCTATTTCACTCGCGGATAGGCGAAAATCACCATGAAACTCAGTATTATTTTATTCGGCGGCCTGTGTTCGCTCGCGACGCTCTCGGCGACGGCAGGGGTTTATAAATGCACCGACGAAACCGGCAAAATCGTATATAAAGCGCAGGCCTGTTTGGGCGGGCAAGGCAATGTGCAGGTCGATATCAAGACCGGCGTCACCAAGGATCTGAATCAGGAAAGAAAACAGCAAGAGCTGAAAGAGCAGGAAGCACAGGCCAAATTGACCGAACAACAACAGCAGGAACAAAAACTGGCCGAGAAGCTGACGAAGTTGAAACAGGCCGCAAAAGACGAAAGCGCAAAAAATCAGTTTCTGATCAAGAATAACCCGTTAAAATACTCGGCGTTTGCGATACCGCCTTACGATCCGGAGCAATTGCCGGCGCTGGTGCAAAATTTCTCGGCGCGGCTGCCGGACATCGAGCGCTTCAGACGCCTCGCGGCCGAAAAAGCCCTGGCAACCAACCAATGCGGAAGGGTCGAAGCGGCCGAACTGAACAGCAAGAGCACGGATGACGCCCTGGTGTTCCTGGTCGATTGCAGCAGCGCAAAAAAATATTATTTCACCGAGCAGGAACTGAAATCCGAATAATCCGATGAACGCAACAAAAACCATTTTGATCACCGGTTGTTCGACCGGCATCGGCTATACGACCGCAAAGGTGCTGAAAGAGCGCGGCCATACGGTCATCGCGACCGCGCGCAAGGCCGACGATGTCGCCCGCTTGCAGGCCGAAGGCTTCACCGCGTTGCAATTGGATCTGGCCGACAGCGCCAGTATCCAGCAGGCGGTCGAGAAAGCGCTCGCATTGACCGGCGGCAAGCTGGATGCGCTGTTCAACAACGGCGCGTTCGGCCAGCCCGGCGCGGTCGAGGATTTGAGCCGCGAGGTGCTGCGTTTCCAGTTTGAAACCAACCTGTTCGGCACGCACGAACTGACCAACCTCGTCATTCCTATCATGCGTAAACAAGGTCACGGCCGCATCATCTATAACAGCTCGGTCCTGGGTTTGGTCGCATTGACTTACCGCGGCGCCTACAATGCGAGCAAATTCGCGCTCGAAGGGCTGGCCGATACCTTGCGCCTGGAACTGCGCGGCACCGGCATTCACATTTCGCTGATCGAGCCGGGGCCTATCCTGAGTCACTTCCGGCAAAATTCGTTCGCGCTATACAAACAAAATATCGTCATCGAGCACAGCGCGCATCGAGACAAATACCTGGCGATGGAAGCGCGTCTGCAAAAGGAAGGTGCGGCAGTGCCTTTCACGCTGCCTGCCGAGGCGGTCGCGAAAAAAGTCGTGCATGCGCTCGAAGCGAAACGGCCGCAAATCCGTTATTATGTGACCTTTCCGACTTATCTGTTCGGCACGCTGAAACGGCTGTTGCCTTATGCCTGGCTCGACAAATTATTGATCAAGGTGTGAACATGCTGGAACCCGACGAGATCGTGATTGATTGCCCGTATTGCGGCGAGCCGCTCGATGTGCTGGTCGATACCTCGGCCGGTCCGCAGCGTTATTACGAGGATTGTTCGGTCTGTTGCCGGCCGATCCTGTTCATCCTGTCCGAGGATGCGACCGGCGAACTGATGCTGGACGTCAAGCGGGAAGATGAATGAGGGCATGGGAACCCGCTCAAGGACGCTCCGCGTCCCGAACCGCGGAGCGGTTCAGGCTGCATTCCACGCAGAGCGTCACTGCCATTAAGTTAAGCCGTTCGTGCTGAGCCTGTCGAAGCAGGAACGGCTTAACTTATGCGATTCGGATTTCTTCGACAAGCTCAGGGCGAACGGTGAAATCCTTAACTTAATGGCAGTGACGCAGAGCGTGGGAATGATGAAGTGAGTTTTATCTAAAATTATCCGGATGCAGGAAGCCGCCGATAAAATCATCGAAATCATCCGCCGGCCGACTTCTCTGAATCTTGTAGGATTTCAAAAATGCCTTCAGGGATGGCGTGTTCTTGAATAGTTTGATTTCGTCTTTCAGCCTGCCGATGTCGCTGCGCAACGAGCGAATATCCATCTCCAGCGACATTATTAGCGTTTTCGGATTCAGCCGCGAGTAAGGCGGCCGCTGCATGCGGATGTTGAATTGCTGCTGATAGCCGAGCACTTCCGCCTCCAGCTCGCGCGCTTGTTCCTTCAGTATCTTGATGAAATATTTGAGGCGGTCTTCGGCGATCGTGTTCAGATGTTCCTGATCGATCTGCTCGGCTTCGAGTTGCAATTCCAGCAGTTCCAATAAATTCTTTTTTTCGTAGGCGGCGTTGACGCGCTGCATCAGTTTGGTCTTGCGTTCGCGTTCCTCTGCGTCCGGTTCGCGGTCGGGATGCAAGGCTCCGGCCAGCTTGCGGTACACTTCGCGGATCGACTGGCTGATATTCTGTGCTTCCTGCTGCTGTTTGGCTTCCTTTTCGAGCTGTTTCTTCGTTTTTTTGCGCTCGGCGCGCTTTTCCTCGGCCTGCCGTTGCTGTTCGACGTGCTCGGCCTCGCCCTCCTGCATTTTTTGCTGCATGAATTCGCGCAGCTTTTCCGGGGAGCTGACATCGATATCATCGTCGATGCCGAACATGCCGCCCATCATCGATTTCATCAGTTCCCCAGCCATCGCATCGGCTTCCTCCTGCGCCGCATCGATGTCGTCTTCGCTGTGTTTGTTATACACTTCCTTCAACTCGTCCTTGCCGTGTTCGAGAATCAACTCCTCGGCCAATTCGGTCAGGATGTGTGTGATTTTGGCTTTGTCGCTTTTGGTGAACGCCTTGTCGCCATGGGCGCGATCGAGAAGATAAACCAGGTCGACGCGATGTTGGTTGTACGCATCCCAAAGCACCTCGTATTCGCTGGATACTTTTTGATTGTAAAGCGGCAGGGTTTCCTGCCATTCGAGCAACGCCTGTTTCTGCGCCTCGATTCTTTTGATCAGGTTGTTGAACTGCTTTTGGTTCTTGGACAGTTCCTTGGCGGCCGAGGTTTGCGCAATGCGGATGATTTTAGGGTCGTTGGGCAACATGACAGCGATGGAAAGCAATGGAGTTTCCATTGTATCAAGTTGCGGTCTATCGAGGAAAAGTCATGTCCGCGAGAAAAGCCGAGCATGAATTGCAATAAAAAAATACAGACCGGATTTCTCGGCGAAGGAAGCGCAGCAAATCCGGTCTGCAAGAGGCGGGTGGATAGGGGGTTAGCTCAATGATAATTCGTATTCGTCCAGCTCGGCGCCGTTAATCCTTTTGTTGCGGGCAGTCGTATGGCCGTTTTGTTGCTCGAACCAGCCGAGCACTTCAGGACTCAGCGCCAGATCGAAGCTGTCGCTGATTTGATCGAAATCCTGCCAGACCGGGTTCGGAGAAAACTTACCTTTTATGTCAGTCAATTTCTGTAACATGACGTCACCTTTCAGACCAATAATGAATAATCATTTCAGTATAGGCCGGCTCCGTGACAGGATCGTGACAAATTTACCAAGGCAAAACCGAACCCTCGAACCTCAAAAAACCGCCGCTCTGCTGCAACGTCGATTCGGCGATCACCCGTCGCATGCCCATTACACTGAGCTCCGCGTCGATCAGCGCATTCGGCCCTCCCATGTCGGTCTTGACCCAGCCCGGATGCAAGATGAACACGCCGATGCCGAGATCTTTCAGATCGATCGCAAGACTCTTCATCGCCGCATTCAGCGCGGCCTTGCTGGTCCGGTACAAAATACTGCCGCCGCTGCCGTTGTCGGCGATGCTGGCCATTTGGCTGCTGATCGACACCAGCCTTTTGAGTTTGCCGCGCTGCAAATGCGGCAGGAACGCTTCGGCCATCTTGACCGGCGCCTGCGTATTGATCAGCAGGGCGCGGGTCCACGCCGCATAATCCAGCTGTCCGAAGCCGAGGCCCGGACTGTCGCCGAATACGCCGGCGTTGTTGATCAGCACGTCGATCGGGGTATCCTTCAGTTCCTTCGCGATCCGGTCGATCTGTGCAAAATCGGTCACGTCCAGCGGCAGCACTCGCACATTGGCAAGGCTGGCCAATTTGTCGGCCTTTTCCGGATGCCGGCAACAGGCCAAGACGTTCCAGCCATCGGCGGCATATTGCCGGCAAAACTCCAATCCCAAACCCCGGTTCGCGCCGGTTACCAATACTGTACTCATCTATTGTGTGCCTTCTATTGTAATTATGCGTTATTAAGCAAGACGGATACGATTTTAAAAAAGTTCTGCAAACAGTAAATTTTAGCCTGGATTTGCTTTAATTGTGTTGATTGACAGGCGGAGAGTCTAACCGTAAAGTTATCGGCCTGTCTCAGGCTGCGTTGCTTGCGTTTATGCTGCAATGCTACCTGATTTTTCCCTTAACCGAAATTCCCAAAGTATCCATGTCGACAGCATATCACTCATGGCCGGTCAAAATCCGAGAACTGCATAATCATCATTTCGATTCGACCGTCTGGAACGATTTTGCCTTTCGGAACGACGACATCATCATCGCAACCTATGCAAAAGCCGGCACGACCTGGATGCAGCAGATCGTGGCGCAGCTGGTTTTCAACGGCGATCCGAGTTTGCAGGTGGCGGAGATGTCGCCTTGGCTGGACCTGCGCGTTCCGGCCAAGGACGTCAAATTGTCCATGCTCGAGGCGCAGACGCACCGCCGACTCATCAAGACGCATCTGCCGCTCGATGCGCTGGTTTATTCGCCCGAGGCGAAATACATCTATATCGCCCGCGACGGCCGGGATGTGGTCTGGAGTATGTACAATCACCATGCGAATGCCAATCAGCTCTGGTACGACTTGCTGAATGATACGCCGGGCCGGGTCGGCCCGCCGATCGCTCCGCCGCCCGCCGACATTCGTGAATATTGGCGCGACTGGATGGACCGGGACGGTCATCCGTTCTGGCCGTTCTGGGAAAATGTGCGCACCTGGTGGCAATACCGGCACCTGCCCAATTGCCTGTTCGTGCATTTCAACAACCTGAAGCATGACGCGCCTGCCGAGATGCGCCGCATTGCCTGCTTTCTCGATATTCCGATCGACGAGTCGCGTTGGGATTCGATCGTCGAATACTGTTCGTTTGACTGGATGAAAAAGAACGCGGCGCAGAGCGTTCCGTTGGGCGGCGCCTGCTGGGACGGCGGCGCCGAGGTGTTCATTCATAAGGGCGTGAACGGGCGCTGGAAGGATGTGTTGAGCGTGGAGGAATCGGCTGAATATGAAGCGCGGGCGGTTCGGGAGCTGGGGCGGGAATGCGCGCATTGGCTGGCGACCGGACAAGGCTTATGAGCCTATGCCAGTTAAGTTTACGATAAAATTATATGGGCTACTTAAAAAATGTGCTGACCCAGACCTGATCGGACGCATTCAACAATTTGGTTTTATTTCTTCTGGCACAAAGCGGCCATTTTGGTTCGCTCATAAACATCACAAACAAGGGAGATAAATGTCTACAGGTCTCCAGATAGCCGACATTGATCAATTTGGGATCTTAATGCATTTTCGTAGCGACATGAAATGCTGTTTGGATAGCCATATCTTTCCTAAAATATTGAACAGAGTTGTTAATATTAATATCTTTTACGTGAATTACCGTATCGGAATGGAACTATGTACGATCATTCGTTTAACCAAGTGACTCTAATGAGGATGCTTAGAAAGAGTGACTTCAGAGAGAACAAAAGTCTTTATGTTGAAGCAGATAAGCTAGTTATCCTTGATACAGCTATTAGTTCGGCCAAAACTGACTTCCAGGGGAGCAGCCCACTTATCCATTTCGAGCGGGGCGGCAAACGAATCTATTACGCTAATAACTTGTCTCACGAGCTAGTTCTCCGGAAAGTCTGTTCAAACATTAAACGACTAGTAAGAATTCAACAACCTAATAGGGAATCAATAGTCGAAACATTGACTCACTTGGCTTCGGAGGGAGTGCCCTACCGACTCTTTAGGCTGGACATAAAAAGCTTCTACGAATCCTTCGCAACTGATGAAGTAAGTAAAACAATAGGTGGGTTATCAGGGATCAGCCCATTAACCCATCGCTTAGTTGAGGAGTTGTTGCACCACTTTATGACTTCAGGAGGAACTGGTGTGCCGCGTGGTCTTGCCCTAAGCGCGTTGCTGGCAGACGTAATGATGATGGCCTTCGACCGAGAAATGAAGAGTCTTCAAGGGGTATATTTCTATGCTCGATATGTAGATGATATTGTAATTATTACAAATGGATCGGAAAAAGAATCTGCGTTTCTGAAGAAAATAAAATACTTATTGCCTACTGGCCTTTTGTTGCATAACAATAAAAGAGATGTCATCACCGTACCGAAGGTCGTTACCCCTGCTAAGGCAGGAACCGTAGCAAATGATTTGTTCAGTTGTAATTATATCGGATATAAAATCACGGTGTCGGAGCCTTTTAAAGATAACGACCTAAGACCAAAAAGTCATCATCGTGATGTTAGGGTTGGGATTGCGGATTCAAAGATAAAAAAGATAAAGTTTAGAATTATTCGCTCGCTCACAGCCTTCCTAAAAGATGACAACTTCGATTTGTTAACTCATCGTATTAAATACCTGACATCTAATTTCAGTGTAAGAGACATAAATAGAGACAAGAATAAGAGAGCTGGTATTTATTATAGCTATCCCAAAATAACGGAAGCCCCAGATAATGGTCTTGATGAACTGGATGATTTTCTGCGCAGGGCAATCCTAAACGGGCATGGTAGACCATACTCAACAATATCTGCAGCTCTATCGTCAAAGCAAAAGAGAACACTATTAAGTCATAGCTTCCGAAAAGGTCATACGCAGCGTTTCTTTGTTTATTTTCATCCTCAACTAATTAACAATATTCAGAGGTGCTGGGAAAATGGCTAAAACAAGAAAGCCGAATCGGATTAATCGGCGTGACTATGCTCGTGCACTTGTTACAGATACTTCACCCTACGAGACGCCAGTTATATTTTCCAATGACGGGCTATACCTTAATGCCAAAAATGATGACGTTTCAAGTCCAGTCTATAAATTTTTGTTAGATACCATTGTTTTTGGTGATCCAGGATCTTTTACCATTCCGTTCTCATACAAGATTCGAAAGAACTCGCTAGAGTTTCGGCGTCTATCACTAATACATCCATTATCCCAGTGGAAAGCCACAAATTTCTATAGGAAGTATCAAGAATTAATCATTCACTATTGCTCAAAAAGCCCCGCCACCATTCGATCTCCTTTGAGGATAGCTAGTACTTTTTATACGAAGTCAGCTTGGGAAAATATAAATCAGTACAAAACAGGGGGTGTTACGGAAGCAAGGTCCGATGGCTTTAGCAAACATAGTCCTTCATACTTCTCATACAGAGGATATGACAGGCTTTATAAGTTTTTTGATTCCAAGGTTTTTTTTAATCTCGAAAAACGCTTCTTTGTTCTAAAAACACTTGATGTATCGAAGTGCTTTGACAGCATCTATACCCATAGTCTTTCGTGGGCGCTTAAGGATAAGCCTTTCACCAAAAAACATGTAACAGTAGATGCAACCTTTGCCCAACAGTTCGACGGCTTGATGCAGCATATAAATCATAAAGAGACGAATGGGATAGTTATTGGTCCAGAGTTAAGTCGAATTTATGCTGAACTTATTTTCCAGGCTATAGATTTACAGACTATTAAGAGACTCGAAGAGGGGCAAAGGAAGCTTGTTTTTGATGTTGATTATTCGTTTAGGCGTTACGTCGATGATGTTTTTATCTTTGCCAATGATAATGAAACGGCGAGAGCTATCTACGACTGTTATAGTGATGCACTTACTTCATTTAACCTTCATGCCAACACAGCAAAGTCTATTCGTATTCCTAGGCCATTCGTTACGCTTAAATCGCGGATTACTCGGGAATTAAGTCTTCTGGCCAATGGATTCTTAGATAAGTTTCTGGAGGACTCAGGAGATAGGCAGTCGCTTAGACCTAAGAAAATCTATAATCAGTGGAAGCTAACACGTAGCTTTATAAGCCAGATAAAATCACTTTGCTCATATAACGAGGTAAACTACGATGAAGTCTCCTCATATCTTATTTCTGTGTTTACTGAGCGCGTAAAGAAACTTGCAAACGTACAATCCGATATAGGGGGCAATGATGAAGCTGAACTGTATAGAGACGCTAGCCTGGTACTCTTGGAGGTTGTTTACTTTCTGTACGCTGTGTCGCCGTCAGTTAGTGCATCCTATAAATTAACGACCGCTATCATCATATTAATGCGATTTGGTAACAAATATTTCGGAGCTGGTTCCGAGACAATTAAACAGCGGATATTTGAGCTTTCTGAACATCTTCTGGTAGGGCGCAATGTATCCAAAGTTGCAGAGGTAGCTCATTTTCTTCCGCTGGAGTCTATTAATATTCTGCTGGCAATGCGTGAGCTTGGTAATGATTATTTGTTGCCGGAGAAGGTTATTAATGGTTTATTTAATAAGCGTGATGACCTTTCTTATTTTGATATTGTGTCTTGTTTGTTCTACATACGCGATGACGCCCGATATGCGAAGGTGCTTAAGGGTATAGTAGCAAAGGCAAATAATAAGTTGCGCGACTTGTCAGACATTAGAGTCGATACAGAAAAAGCACATCTTCTTGCTGATCTACTGAGTTGTCCTTATGTACACGATGCCGAAAAAGAACGTTGGATTCATAGGCTGTATAGTCAGCTGAGAATGCCTTCACCAAGTCCCTCTGATGTGAAGGATTTTTTGAGTCAGAGACAAAACAAATTCTGGTTTGTGAACTGGAGGGAAGTTGACCTCCTTAATTTGTTGGAGAAGAAGGAGTTGAAGCAGGCGTATTGATCCTGTATATTCAATCAGCGAAAGGGCTGCGCGTGTTCTCCTCAGACGTTGACTGTACGTGGCATCTGCTTCATGCGCTCTCTTCGGAGGGCAATTGCTATTCTGTGTCAGGTCAAGCTTGCCTCTCCAATCTGGTTCGGTATTTTTGACGGATGCATGAGCGGCTGTTGTTTAAGCCGCACACACCCAGCGAATACGTGCAACCCTTTCTCTTCATGTCTTTTCGTTCCAACTTCAGGGCGGCAGGATGTGCTGAACGCAGTGAAGCGCATCGGTCGCGATTGATGCGCCTCCTTACGTCGGTACACCCTATACTTTTCCTCAAAATGTGTAAATGGCCGAAATGGGTCAATAGTACCAGATCACTCCGAGCCCACCAACGCGCGAACCACTCAGTTAAATCACGGCTATCTCCCAGACCGCAGAGACGGCGGTCGATGACATCCTGATTGCCCCCCACATCACCTCGGTCCAGTCTCCGCCGGCTACGCGAGTTTCGATGCCCTTGCAGCGGGTAGGTCAGGCGACAGCTTTATCGTTGACCGACATATGGTCGTCGATAAGAAGATGGAATGGTAGCAAAGGAAAACGTATTACGCGATATTGACGCTTCGAATGTCGGACACAAAAAGTGTACCCGACCTACTTGATTTTTTTTCATGTAGAATCTCCTACATTCCGTTTACGAGAAAATTCTAATTTTGACTCCCGTTATTTTGGGTAGATTACCCAAAACAATACCGGTTGCGTTGCAATCTGGCATGATATAATAATACTTTTAGACCAAGCATTGCGCGAGTCCTTGTGGAAAGCACTTGCAGATAGTATCTTCATGGGGTCAACTCATCGACCACCCTGTTTAATTAAAAAGTAAATACAATTTCCCCATAATAATAACCAATAATAAGGAATGAAATGAATAAGAAAATTTTAGTGTTTATAGCAGCTTTATGTATCGATTTATCAGCATGTAGTGGAGAGAATAGTGATACATATAAGGTTAAGTCAGCTTTCATTAATAACTGTATAAAGCAGGAGAGTTCTACACGTCCTACAGAACAGGCTAACTCTTACTGTAATTGTGTGGCTGATGAAGTTTTTAGCGATAGCGATATTTCCGATGAAACTAAAAATCTTATGCCTACCCTGAGCGATAAGAATAGTAAACTCTATCAACAAAATGATGTTGCATTAGTTAGGGGCGCGCTTATGTCTTGCTACACCAGTAATTTTTATAAAAAAAAATAACAGGTAATAATTTCTAGCGTTGTTTACAGTATTCTGGAGGATACTGTTGATGATGGCCATTAAAAATGGGGGCGTGGCTTATTAGGGTCGAAATCGGCTATTCAGCTGAATGTAGCCAAGTAGCCCGAATGTATCGCAACGAATCCGGTAACTGCTGGCTTCGGTGATCCCGGATTTCACTGCGTTTCATCCAGGCTACACGCTTTCAAAGCGTGTCCCCGCCCTTCTTCCAGCTCACGAACCATTCGGTTAAATCACGGCTATCTCCCAGACCGCTGAGACGGCGGTCGATGATGTCCTGATTGCCCCACACCACCTCGGCCCAGTCTCCGCCGGCCACGCGCGATTCGATGTCCTTGCAGTAAAGCCCCTTGTCGCGCTGGACGTAGAACCCGTAAGTGCGGCAAGCCACCGGGCGGTGAGCATAAACCCGGCAGGCTCCCGCCGACTGATCCAGGAGAGGACAGACAATGGGGCGCGATGTCTGCTCGGCCAGCGCGGCGATGTTCTGGCCGATTTCCCGAAGCTGCTCCGGGGGCAGCGTGGCTAGGCCTTCTCGCAGCAAATCCCATTCCTCCGCAGTGAGCCTGGGGATTTCGGCGAGTCGTCGGCAACAGCCGTCGCAGCCCATGCGGCATAGCCAATCGGGATGATCGCCCCGGATGGCCTGTACGCGCGCTTCGATATCGGCATGGAGTTGGGTGAGTGTACGCATCTTGGTATTCGACCTATTTGACCGTGTTTTGAAAAAATCTTGATAAGGGTTCATCTCGTTCCCGCGCGCCGCGTCACTGCTATTAAGTTAAGGATGGCCGGTCCCTTCTCCCTCCGGGAGAAGGCTAGGATGACGACTGCAAGGATGCAGGAGTTAGAGCAATGC
>Ga0066432_1000162_pt1 | contig 17547 bp, 18 predicted proteins | sample LakWasMet46_HOW7_2_FD_59520 | JGI IMG/M metagenome (GOLD analysis project Ga0066432, IMG submission 59520) | Freshwater sediment methanotrophic microbial communities from Lake Washington under simulated oxygen tension - Sediment Metagenome 46_HOW7 | ecosystem: Environmental > Aquatic >... | reverse complement strand
TTGGCAACGACTTGCTTGCGTGTTTCCGCAGCCGACAGCATGGCTTCGGCTTCACGCTCCTGGGAGCGGCGTGACGACTGTTGCAGGGGGATATTGAGTTCAACCATCAAAGACCACTCCTTGATGGCGTTGCCGTACTGGACCGGAGTGATTCCCACTGTCAGGTCGGGGTACCGGTTCTTGTAGGCCAGTTCTCGCGCATTTTGCGCGGCCTTGAACTGCGAGTTTTGCGCAAAGATCAGTGGGTTGTGCTCGCGGACACGGGACTCCAGCAATGAAAACTCCATCTGCGATGCGGCAGGAAGTGGGCGCAGAGACTGTGGGGACTCCAGGGGCGCATTCGCCGGCCGGGCGATCAAGGTGTTCAATCGCGCCTGTACCATGCGCTGCTCGTTCTTGAGAGCAATCAGTTCATTGCGCATATTGCTCTGTTCGACTTGCGCCCGAACGACATCTTGCTGTGGCACCAATCCACTCGCATAACGCGCCTGCGCAACCTGCTCCAGGCGCTTCATCAAATCCAGAATTTCCTGTGTCAGGCGCTCGCTTTGATGTAGGTAATAGAACTGGGCAAAGTTGGCCTTTATGCGCGCGGTCAACTCTGACCAAGTACCCAAGGCGCGACCTTTGGCAGCATCGGCCTCCAAAGAGGCAATATCGCGTTTTAGGTCACGCTTGCCCAGCCAGGGAATGTCCTGCATGAAGGTGTACCGTGTGCTGCCGACATTGCCGGGCAGGATGGTTGGGTCCTGTTCCCCCATTTTGGTGATATCCATCAGCTCCACGCGGAACTTGGGGTCCGGCAATGCTCCGGCTGGCGCAATGCGTTCACTTGCGGCCTGAGCCTCTTGGCGCATGCTGGCGAATTCCGGATTCTGCTCCTTGGCTACCGAGAGGAAACTCTCAACCGACGCGCCCGGGGTCGGCTCCCCCGCCATAGCGCCCGTCAAGAACTCCAAGGCGACCACCGTGGCAATGGCGGTTCTTCTCAATGTGTGTTTCATTGGTCTTTCCTACTTTGGCTCGCTTCTATGATCCCCATCACTTCTCATTGGAACTGTGTACCCAGAGTTGCCATGATGGCCACTAGCCATACCGAGATCCTGGGTGAATTCCGTATTTTGGGAACCCGGTTGTTCCTAATACCTACTTCACGGACTCAAACCGGACCATGACCATTCCACCGTCGACCGATTCAGCGGCAAACCGAATCTTTTGACCCGCAGCCATTTCTTTCAGCCATGCAGGGTCTTTGACACGATAGGTCATGGTCATGGCAGGCATGCCGTTAGACAGTGCTCCGTGCGCCAGCGTAACCGTTGCCTTCGTCACGGCCACCTTCTTCACCGTCGCGTCATCCATGGCCGCGTGGTCCGTCATGGGCGCGGCAGCTGCTGCCATCGAACCACCGTGCATGCCATGCATGCTGTGATCCATCTGGGCAAAAGCCTGCTGCGACATGGCAGCTGTGCTCAACGTAGGGATTATGACGAGGGAGTAACGGAAATCCATATTTGGCTCCAGTGGTATGTCGGATGGCCCAAGTATCGATAGTTGGGGGTAACAGGAAGTTGACGGCCAAATTACATTTCTGTAATGCACACCTTTGCGGTGCGGACACGGCGCAAAATGCGGCGGCGACGCAAGAAGTTTGCAAACTCCGAGGACAGCGACTGCGTCAGAAAAGAGGGCTATTCAATGGCCCGCAAGCCCTGGAGACCCGTATGAAAATTCTCATTGTCGAGGACGAGCCCAAGACCGGTGACTACCTCAAGCAGGGCCTGTCAGAAGCCGGCTTTACCGTCGAACTGGCACGTGACGGTGTCGATGGACTGCATTTCGGCCTCACGGAGGCCTATGACCTTGCAATCCTCGATGTGATGTTGCCTGGAATCGACGGCTGGGGAATTCTCGCTGGCATTCGCAAGGCAGGCAAGGATATGCCAGTGTTGTTTCTCACGGCACGCGACCGCGTCGAGGATCGCGTCAAAGGTCTGGAGTTGGGGGCCGACGATTACCTGGTAAAGCCCTTTGCTTTCTCCGAGCTACTGGCCCGCGTTCGGTCCCTACTGCGTAGAGGTACCAAGGCCAATGTGGCCGAGTTTTTACGCGCAGCCGACCTCGAACTTGACTTGATGCGTCGCCGCGTCACACGTGCCGGGAAACGCATCGACCTCACCGTGAAGGAGTTTGCCCTTCTGGAGCTGCTGTTGCGAAGAAAGGGGGAAGTCTTGCCTCGCTCGCTGATTGCATCCCAGGTATGGGATATGAATTTCGACAGCGACACCAATGTCATCGAGGTCGCCATGCGTCGTCTGCGTGTGAAGCTGGACGACAACTTTGAACCCAAGCTGATACGTACCGTGCGAGGTATGGGCTACGTTTTGGAGAATACCGATTGCGTCTGATTAGTAGAACATCCATTACCTGGCGATTGACGGGACTCTTCGTCATCGCTTCATCAACAGTCTTGCTGGCGTTGGGTTTCGTGATTGGGTCTTCCGTTGACAAGCACTTTGAATTGCTGGACATGGAGGTACTGGATGGCAAGATGGAGCTGACCCGTCATGCCATGCGGATGGTGAAATCACAGGATGATTTGGACCACCTGGACCAACATTTTGGTGACGCACTGATAGGCCATCATGGACTGGAAGTGATGGTCGTCGATGCGAATCAGTCGATTATTTTCGCCACACCCAATGCCAGATTCGCACCCGGCACCGTAATTGACAGTGCCCGGAGAGGTCCGGGCGTCTCGTCCCTGTGGAAGCTGGAGCCAGAAACCTACCGGGTCATCGCGGCGGAATTGGATACCAGTTTGCCTCGATACCGGGCGACCGAGGATCTCAATCTGGGGGCTTTCCGCAAGGTCTTTGTTGCCATCGCAGTCGACACCGCTCCTCACCATGTTTTCATGGGGGCATTCATGAAGACCCTGTGGTTTTTCGTAGCTGGTGCTGCTGCGCTGACCGGCATTCTCGGATGGATTGCCGTGCGGAGTGTGCTGGCACCCCTGCGCGCAATGCGTGAGCAGGCAAAGGATGTAACGGCCCTGCAACTGAGCCATCGTCTCGCAGTGGACACCGTTCCTTATGAAATGGCACAGCTCGCGCAATCTCTCAATGAAATGCTGGAGAGACTGGAAGTTGCGTTTCGCAGGCTTTCGGACTTTTCTTCCGACATTGCTCATGAGTTGCGTACGCCGCTGAGCAACTTACTGACCCAGACGCAGGTAGCCTTATCCCGCGCCCGCTGTGCAGACGAATACCGCGGCATTCTTGAATCGAACGCCGAAGAGCTTGAGCATATGGCTCGCATGATCTCGGACATGCTGCTGTTGGCCAAGGCTGAAAACGACTTTGTAGTGCCGAACCGGGAGATCGCCAATTTGGGGGAAGAGGTGCAAACACTCTTTGATTACTATGAGGCCGTAGCGGAGGAAAAAGGCCTGCAACTCCTGCGAGCCGGAGAGGGAAGAGTCAGTGCGGATCGATTGATGCTGAGGCGGGCGATTGGAAACCTCTTGTCCAATGCTGTACGCCATGCCGCTCCCAATTCCGCGGTCCGCGTCAACATCGACGTCAATGCCGATGGCGTGTCCGTTGCAGTAGAGAACACCGGCGACGCAATTGCCCCAGAGCACCTGGAACGGGTCTTTGACCGTTTCTTCCGGGTTGACCCGTCCCGACAACGAAGCACTGAGGGAACAGGCCTGGGGTTGGCTATAGCAAAGTCAATTGTTATTGCACACGGAGGCACTATTGCCGCTCGTTCAGCGGGAAACTTCACGACTTTCACGATGACCCTGCCCAGAAATGTCAACCAGGATTGCCCGCGTTGAGGTCACACATTGAATTCGATCCTGGCTCAGCAAACCTCTACGCCTTTGTTGTTACTCTGGATTCGGCGACAGGGTATTCGTTGGTATTCTCCAAGCCCTGACAGGCGCGCTTTGCTAGGAGACGTTGCTCCCGAACTCGAAATGGTGCGAGTTTCAGTGTCATCATTTTCGAAGCGTCTAGACGGTCGGTGATCGGAGTTCGATCACTGGACGGCAAAGTATCGACAGAAAAAGCTATTTCTTCCAGATGGTAGGTTTGCCACAGATTCCAAGTGCAGCGTCGTAGTGAGCCACCTTTGCCGCGGAGGCAGCCACTTCAACATCGCTCTTAGTTGTTGCGATGATCCCAGCCTCTGAAAGATCATCTTTCCACGTCGCGTACCAGAGCGTAGTCAACTGGTTGATCTTCTTCCACTGGAGTTGTTCAAGTTCCTCGTAGAACTTATCCCGAGCTGCAGAGGAAGTTTCTCTGTTGAGATCCAGTGTCAAAAGTGTGTATTGCGCCATCGTCATTTCCTGAATGTTTCAACCGATTCACTGGGTCGCTCTCTATACCGCTCGACAATATATTTGAGTCGACCGCTTCCGCGAGCGTGCCAATTTCTGAACGTGAATCGTCCTTCCTATTGGAGAGACAAGCCAGACTCGGGACAATTGTGCTTTCCCGTTCAACGAATTGCTTCTTCGCCCAATTCCAGATTCATGCGTAGGATTGAAACACCTTGCTATCACCGTTCTTAAGCACCAACAGGACATCGTAGGGGTCACTGCGGCCGTTGTAAGTGGGACCATCCATACCAGGTGAGCCAACCTTCATTCCTGGAACAGCCAGGCCGAGTGCATCTGGACGGGATTTCAGCAATCGCAGAATATCTTTGGCTGGGACGTGGCCTTCAATCACATACCCTTCAATTAAGGCAGTGTGGCAAGAGGCGAATTTCTGCGGCATATGCAGGCGAGCCCGCATGGCATTGTTGCCTGTGTCATTCACGGTGACTTTGAAACCGCTCTTTTCAACGTGCTCAATCCAGTGCTTGCAACACCCACAACTGGGGTCCTTCCAGACCTCCATTGTTTTGACACTCTGGGCAGGGGACGGGCGTGTGAAAGACAAGGCCAGCAATGCTGCACTGGTAAGTAGCAGGCGACGCTGATGACTGATTGATTTCATGATCGTTTTGGTTCAATAGTGACCAATTTTTACAGAGGAAGTCCTGCTGCCAGTCTCACTCAGCAAAAGGTGTAAGACAAGGGCTGGAAATGTATCGTGGCGATCCCCTTAACGCCTTCACGTAAGTGCCACGATTCACCCCTTGCACCTTGCCTTACGAAACTTGATGGAGCGCAATCGCACAATGCGCTTGCGTTCCGCACTCACTCACCTGGGGCCAGCTTACTTCGCGCCCAGGTTGCTTTCCTTGAGTTTCTTCTTCTCCTCGGGGGACATGTTTGCCACTTCCTTCTTCACTTCCTGGCGCGACTTTCCTGCGGTAGCGGGCGCTGGCTTCACCGTGGAGGCATCGTTGCCCATTTCGTGGGTACCGTCCTTATGCGCGGCATCCAGTTCTTTCTTGACCTCTGCACGGCTCTTAGTGCCTTTCGGAGGATTGTGGTCCACGACGCCCAATTCACCGCCATGGTTCATGGTGCCGGTCATGCCCTTGCTTGCATCTTGGGCGAAAGAGGCAACGGGGAATGCGAAGGCTGTGATGACTGCGCTCAGCAGCAAAGTTTTGCGGATTTTCATGATGTCGTCCTTTCGAGGTTGAACCTATCGTGATGCTCTACGGTAGGTATGCGTTTCAGCATGGTTCAACTTTAGTACTTGGTTGCTGTCAAGAATGTGGCTGCGCGATTACAAGTTTGTTATCGACGAAAAGAACTAAAAGGGGCAATACAGAATTCCGCACCACCTGCGCAAAAACTCCGGAGACATTTTTAAGAAGGTGATGAAAATCATCACACGGAGTCCTGCCAGCTGACCTGCAGAGAGGTTTGCGCAGTGACGGATGACCTGACGCTGACATAAATGCAATGATTGCGTCATCCAATTGGAAGCATGCGGGCCGTAACATTCCTGGCAACTGAATAGCCCATGGAAGACAGCAACTTGCTACGAACGTTTGGCCATCGCAAGGCAAGCATCACTTTGATGCCGAGTCAGAATAGTCCGGCATTGCGGCACTTGACTGCGCTGAACAAGTTGTTGTCTTCTTTAGCAATTTTCTGGCTATTGATTGTGACAACAGGGTGCGCATCGCTCGCCACAGAGGCGAGTCCCAATCCATCCTTTGCGCTGTCAAAAGGTGAAATGAAAAGCACTAGCTTGGGGCAGCTATTGGATGCGCATGTCGAATTGCATCCGGGGAAGTCAGGCTTTGAGCTCATACTCAACGGTGAGTCCGCGTTCAAGACAAGGGCTGCGTTGGCCGATGTGGCCCAGCAAACACTCGACTTGCAGTATTACAGCGTAGGAGATGACCTCACGACTGACCTATTACTGACTCGTATTGTCTTGGCGTCCCAACGCGGTGTTCGGGTGCGAATCCTGCTCGACGATGTACATGGATCGGCTCGCTTGTTCGCACGTCGTGCCTTGGCCGCAGACCCCGGAATTCAGGTTCGCTTGTTCAATCCCTTTCGGACTGGTGCGTCGGTCGACTTACTGCGCTGGGGTGAGTTTTTATTCGATGGCGGTCGATTGAATCGACGCATGCACAACAAACTTTGGGTGACGGACAACGCAGTCGCTGTTACCGGAAGTCGCAATTTGGCTGACGAGTATTTCAGTGCCAGTGCCGTTTTCAATTTCTATGACGTTGACTTGCTGGCCGCCGGCCCAATTGTCCAGGAGCTTTCCAAGGAATTTGATGCTTACTGGAACAGTCAAGCGGCCGTACCCATCGAGGCCTTGACGAGTCTTCCCATTGGAGATGAAGCCCAGACCCTGCGCATGGCGTTGGGAGATCGCACAAGTAACTGCGGCAGCACGCCGGCCTGCAACTGGCTCAACGACGCATTTGTTCTGGGACTCGCACAGAGTGGCACCAGTTCGCTCACCTGGGCAAGCGCACAACTACAGTATGACGAGCCGGACAATGCCAAGGAAGAAGTTCTTAGCGGCATTCAGCATGGCTCTGCTGAAGACTTCCCTGGCGGCGCACGCACGTTCGCCGAGCTACTGATGATTTCTCCCTATTTCATACCCAGCGAACGCGGTCGAAACCATCTAAGTGCAATGCGTGATCGTGGCGTGCGGGTTGCAGTTCTCACCAACTCGTTGGCATCGACCGACTCCGTGGCGGCCCACGCGGGCTACGCACGCCACCGCGTCCAGCTTTTGAAGGACGGGGTGGAGCTATTCGAGACCAGGCCGGAAACTCGGCGTCATCACCTATTCAAGCACCGTTGGGAGCATGGATCGGCATCAAGTCTTCACGCAAAGGTCATTATTCAGGATCGCACCCGCGCAATCATTGGTTCTCTGAACCAGGATCCTCGCTCGCGTTTGTACAACACTGAGGCCTGGATACTTATCGAAAGCGAGCAGCTTGCGGGTGAGCTGGCAGCCCTTTTTGATGAGGGCATTGAGCCGAGACACGCCTTCAAACTCGACGTAGGCGACACCAACGGTCGTGAAGACGTCATATGGATCTCAGAGGAGGATGGTGGCCACCAACAAACTGAGGACGAGCCCATGTCGAACGCATGGCAACGTTTGTGGCGCGACGTCTTAGGTGTGTTGGTACCCGAGCACTTGCTGTGACCAAGAGCAGCCAGCATTTGGGCCATCGGATTCCAGACGGCGCGTTACCCACCACACTCAAATTACGAACTTGCAACACCATGCCGCACTTTTCATCCTGTACACGAGGCCAGAAGAGTCGGGCCAACGTGACCCTCCACATATCCAGATGAACCATATTCGGCTGATGCCATCGACCGTCTGGTTACGCCACATAACGGTCAGGTTATGCGTATCAAAGACAGTCACAACAATGGTCGCAGTTGGCCGCCGTGACGACTAAATGGCACGCCTATTGCGTCGAACACGCGACCAACGACCGGAAAAGTGACGCTGTGATTACGCGAATGTCATCGTTGCAACATCTTTCTGACAGGTTGGTTTGCACACAATGGAAGTGCACAAATTCCTCAACCCACTGGAGAAATGTCATGATCAAGAAGTTATTGCCCGCCACCGCTGTTTTGCTGGTCGCCCTTACCCTAGGCGGATGCGCCGCTGGTTCGAATTCGCCCAGTGCTCAACTGGCACAGAAGATCGAGAGTGCACAAACTGCGGCAGACCACGAGGCACTCGCGAAGTACTACGAAGATGAGGCGACGAAAGCGCGTGCGCAGGCCACCGACCACCTCAAGCTAAAGAGGATTTATCAGGGGGTTTCAGCGCGCGCACCCCACGGTAGCACTGCCGGCCCCGGCGGCGCACCTGCGTATCACAACACCCTGTCCTCTCAAGAAGACGCAAACGCCAAGGCTTTCGATGCGCTAGCGGCTGAACATCACGCGATGGCAAAGGCAGCGAAGTAAGCCAATGCCCGCTCGGATCGGTCCGAGCCGGTGGGACGAGGTTGCAACCTCTGGGACTCGCCCCACCCGTATCAGGGCGGCATTTTTCGCCACCCCGTATGCTGTCAGAGGTTACCCAGACTGCGCGATATCCGCCCTCAATAACCGGGCGTTTTTACGCACCGAAACGCAGCCCGACCGCTGTGGTTATGCTCCGCCGGATCCCAAGCGTAGACCGCCGCTTCTCATTCGCCTGCTATCCGGTTTCGGAATCAACACCGCTCTTCTTTGAAGACATCCGGTGCTCAGTCAATTGGGGCGGCGATTCGATTCTCGCGTCCGGTCGGGGCGTCTAACCGTATTCAGATCCGCAGTCGAATACCCCATATTCAGCGCGCGGCTTTTCGTAAGCCTTCTTGTCGCTGACGAAGTTGTAATTTCCCGGTCATCCTCTTGTTGGATGACGGCTCCTATAGTTCAAGTGTCTTGGTCTGGTGCGGAAGTTCCCCAAGGCTCTTTGCGGCTCCGCTGTTTTTGGCACTTGAAAGGCATGTTGGTCACTGATGAAGGTTTCAGGAACAAAGTGCTAACACATTGAGAAATGTCTAATGACTGAGCGCCTAGTACCCCATCTCAGAGCCGAGCACTCTGAACATTGCAGTTGCAGGTTGCTCGCGCAGACCGTCAGTATGGATCCACATTTAGTGTCATTCGAATACTGCCACCGCGTATTGCAACGACGATGGCACATGCAATGTCGACATGGTCAACACATGAATGACGAGGCGGCTGAAGCCAAAGCTGAACGTTGATCTGGCACAGGTTTTCTAAAAGAAAGTATCTGCAGTCCCAAACGGAGCATTACTATGAACACACGCAATTTTTCCTCCACTCGAACCAGTAGAGGGGCCACTCAGAAGGCTGTGCCAGCCGCAGCGGCGACAGCGGCGGCTTTGGCGGCAACGGACGATCTGGAAACTCCTCACACTCCACCGACGGCATTGATTGCATACATGGTTGATGTATTGCAACGAAGCGCACTGTTTGCCCAGGTTTTGGTAGAGCGGGGAGATCGTCTGCTGGAGGATGAGCGTGCAGGATTGCCGCTACGCCTCAACTTTCCATATGAGGAAATTCTGGATGCCCGTGAATTTGATGAACCCGCTGGGTACTCCCTATTGCGGATATTGCCCGATGGCGACGACTGCTTTGAGCGGTGCAAGGATCGCAATAGTCGGCCGGTTATCGTCTTTGACCCGCGCGCCGGGCATGGCCCCGGTATTGGTGGTTTCAAGCGGGACTCGGAAGTTGGGATGGCGCTGCATCAAGGCCACCCCGTCTATTTCGTGGCGCACCACATGCAGCCGTGTAAGGAACAAACGCTGGCGCACGTTCATCACGCGCTGCGCAGATTCGTCGCCGAGGTTGTAAGACGCCATCCTGGCGAAAGGCCGGCACTTTATGGAAACTGCCAGGCTGGGTGGGCAGTTGCGCTTCTGGCTGCCGATTGTGCCGGGGTAACCGGCCCGACCATACTCAACGGGGCACCATTGTCCTATTGGGGAGGCGAGGCTGGTGTCAATCCAATGCGCCTGGCGGGCGGCTTGAACGGAGGGGTGTGGATTGCGCGTCTGCTGGCAGACCTCAGTGGCGGCCAATTCGATGGTGCTTGGTTGGCACACAACTTCGAGCAACTCAATCCGGGCCACGCCTATTTTGGGAAGTACAAGACACTCTTCGCGCAACCAGAAGCCGAGCGCGAGCGCTTTGTTGAATTTGAGCGCTGGTGGGGGGAGTTTTGCCACCTCACGCGCGACGAGATCGTCTCCATTGTCGAAAACCTGTTCGTCGGAAACCGCTTGGAGGAAGGAGGCTTTCGTATCTGTGATTGTTGTTATGCGGACCTGCGCAAGCTAAAGAGTCCCATGCTCGTTTTTGCCTCAAATGGCGACAACATCACGCCCCCCCAGCAGGCTCTCGGATGGGTATCGGCCGTTTGGCCAACTACGGAAGCACTGGTTGTAAGCGGCCAGCGCATCGTCTATCTCCTCAATCCAACTGTTGGTCATCTCGGAATTTTTGTGTCTGGCGATATTGCACGGCGCGAGCACCGAGCGATTCTTGAATGTTTGGACTCGCTGGAAGAGCTGCCGCCGGGACTTTACGAGATGCGGATCCAGGAATCGGTGAAGAATGCCGACTGCGTCGATCCGCAGTACAAGGTTAGCTTTGAGCGCCGACGCGTAGAGGACTTGCCCCAGGCCAGCACACCAGTGGCATTTGAACGTGTGCGGGATCTCTCCCAGCAAATCGACGTCCTATACCAAAACACACTGGGGCCTTGGGCGCGTCTGGTTGGTGGCCCGGCTTTGGCAACCACGCTGAAATGGGCGCACCCCATGCGTGTATCACGACTCGGGTGGGCGCATGCGTTCAATCCGTTCGCCCACGGGGTTGATTTGGCCGCAGGGTGGGCGAGTTCTCGACGCACCCCAACCTCTACCGATAACCCATGGACCGTTGCAGAGGCACGCGCCATGGATGTCTGGAGCGGGATATTTGACGATTGGCGTCGTAGGCGTGATGGTTACACAGAGAAGCTCTTTGTGACGCTGTATCAACGCTCACCGGATGCTGTTGAAGCTTCCAAATGATTCAACTAGTGGTGGTCTCCAGATAGCGAAAGGCTGGCCGTCATCCGCACGACTGCGGCCACCATCCAGGTCAATGCGGGCTTGATTCATATGTCGGACATTCTTCACGCTACTTTCATCCGTTGAGGCAAGCATGAAAAGATTGATAGCATTTCTTACAATTCTCATTTTGGCAGTACTTTCGGCCTGTTCGACGGTGCACTTAGGCACGGCAAATCCGAGCGACGGATTCGAAGGCACTCTGAAAGTAGGCTTGCAAAAGCGAGACGCGGAAGTCGTCTTCGGCGGCAAGATTTACCGTGGAGTCTGGCAAGAGTTAGCTGCCTCGCCAGAGCAACTGGCCCAATCTTCCTATCCTCATCACAAGCATTTGATAAATATTGCACTCGACCTCACCACCAGCGATGGCAGCTTATTGAAATGCACGGGACTTACCCATGCAATACAGGGTGAGTTGGCGTGCGCAGTTGACGGTAAAGTCCTGAACGTTTCGCTTCATTGAACTTTGTGTATTTTTTTGCTTTCTGTTCACTGCGCGGCACGTCCCGTTGAGTCGTTCAACATAGGCGTTTTGTGTTGGCTTGTCTGGTTGAATGTGATTGAGGGCAAAGCTTTTGGTCTTGGCCCCCTCGGCCAGCGCATGTGCTATGAAGTCCGGGCCTTTGTCCAGACGAATTGACAGCGGTGCGCCTCTCACCTCCACCAGTTCGCTAAAGGCCTGGATGACCCAGACAGCGTGCAAACTGGTGTCAATCTCGATGCGCCCCCACGCAGCGCCGCGCCAGTTCGGCCGGCAGGCGGTCACGGGCGTGCTCATAGCCACGCCAGCGAACCCAGCTCGTCGACAGCACGATTTGTACATTCGGGTGTGGTTCCAACAGCTTGGCCAGAAGCAGAGCATGTTCAAACAAACGATGGGTGTGGTCGTGGCGTGCACCATGGGTCTGGGCGTTGCTTCCAAAGTACAGCCCTCGCTTGGTGTTGAGGCAAATGTCCTCGTGGTGGAGCACCCCATCGAAGTCCAGGTACAGCACGCTCCCACCCTTGACCCTGGGGGCTCCTGGCTGCTTTGGCAATGGAGAATCCGGTTGCGGCAGATAGCCCATGGGATTGGGGTGCAGGCTCCTACTCGCCTGACTGCCGTCCTTAGAGGCGGCCAAACGGCTCTGGAATGCTTGTCGCAGTTTGGTCTGATCGGCCATGGTTAAGCCTACCCTGGCTCTAGGATTGACTCTAAGGAGGAGTCGACGTACCGATTTGCCTCGTGCCTAAAAGGCTCAGATCTGCAAAGATGGGATCTTGACTCGTGTACTGACTTGAAGGCGCGCTGCTGAAGCGCTGGACATGTACTCAGCGAATCGTGACCCACTGCTCGTCTCAAAAACATCAAATTGTTCAGTGGGATCACCAGGAATGAGTCCACTCAAGATTGCTGTCAAGGGCTCCATAGACCACCGAGTTCTTCCAGTCATGTATCCGGGTATGACGACTTGGACCTGAACATTTTCAATATTGGAGCTATCTGCCTCCAAGCTATTGATGAAGTTCTCCAAGTGGTCAACTCTATAGAAGAGCATGGTGCGCAACTTCAAATCACCTGCGCTCTGGGGAAGTAGCGTTTCGATAAAGTTAACAACAAACCATGGCGTCTGAAAAGGGATGTCGACGATGTCCCAATGTGACATCTCTGGATCCTCGTCCAATGACGAACTTATCGACCGAAAACACTGTTGCGTGCCAAACATGTAAGTACAAATGAATTGTATACATTGTAGCTGTATAGCGCTCATACAAAAATCAAGCAGAAGCCAGACGAACTGCACTCGGAAACGAATTCGCCAAAGGATTGAAGACCATCAGACTGGCGAGTAGCCTAAGTCAGGAGCTTGAAGCGAGGAAACTATTCAACTAAACCGTCCTGATTTTTGGGATGTTCCCGACGTCCCCCCTCCTGATTAGCTGGTTGCAATGATGGACAAAGAAAAGTGTCTATTCCGATTTTGCAGCCGTTGGCATTGGGTCCGTTTTAGGTGAACCATCCATCACACCAGCCTGCTTCAAGACCTGCCAAGGCCAGATGTACAACTTGTTCATCACCCAGGCGATGGAAAACCAGAAGCCGAGCAATGACAGGAAGCCAAGTCCCTGCTGCCACTCCGGTGCTTTGGAAAAGCCAACCTGCAGAACCATCAACGCAATGATCAAGCTGAAAAATGCTATCTGAGCCCAACCCAGTATGGGCATCGTTCGACTCGTATCAATCCGCATTTCGGTGCGCGTCGTCCGAACAAGCCCAGATCGCTTGAGCCAACGGATTTCCCTATCCGAAAGGTCATGCTTCCTCTGAAAATCCACCACTTGGGATCGCACAACAGTGGTTGCCTCAAACTTGTAGCGAAGCTTGAACATGTACGGATTGGTTTTCGCTTGGTGATCAAGCTTTTCCATGTCCCAGGTGGCCAGCATCAGTTCGACGGTGCTGGGGGTTACGTGTTCATGGTAGTCCCGCCCCGCGATGCGCTGCGCGTCTGCCAGATTGAGCTGGATCACACGATCTTGTTGTTCTGGTTGCATATCCTGTCTCCTAAGTTGAGCGTTTGAAAGGTATTTGCATTAGCCTTCGCTGTAATCCCGCCCGGCGATGCGCTGCGAAGGGCTGATGTTGATTTGAATGGTGGCACCCGACGCGCGCGACAATGCTGCCAATTTGTCGATGGGCTTGCGGGTCTCAAAATACGCGATAGCCGCTGCGAGTAAATTACGCTGCTGTGCGACGGGATCCTGGGTCCACAACTGGCCGTTGTAGAGTTCCAGCGCCAATTCGGAATCTGCTTCTGGCACCGCAATTTCTTCCAGAAATCGCCCAATGGCTGGCTCATTGACGGCCTCTTGCAGGCGACCATCCCGAATCAACAGCAGCAGTGCCTTGGCGGTGGTGTTGGCATCCACGACGGCTGAGCGCGCTACGGCAATCTGCAGACGAATGGTGCGTAACAAACCTAAGTCGATGCTGCCTCCACCCGAGATCGTGCCTTCGCCAGTCAACAGCCAGTCAATCGAAATACCGAAGATCGTTCGCACCGCGTGCAGGAATTCCGCCCCCGGCTTCTTGTTTCCGCGCACGACATCACTGACAAACCCCGGAGAGACACCCAGCTTGCGTGCGAAGTCGGTCTGATTTAGCCCGCTGTGGGTTATGGACTGAGCAAATCTCACAGCCAACCCGTCGAGGCCTTGAGCAGTACCTGCATCGCTCCCATTGTCAGAGGTTCTCATTAGGTTTATATTTATCGCTTTAGTGATAAATAAGTAATTTTCTGATGATAGATTACTCCTTTGTAGGTAGTTTGTCACGCACATTGATCGACCATGGATGCCATAGAAATCAACTACAGGCTGCGACGCTTAGGTAAAACCCAGACACAGATTGCCAAGGATCTGGGTGTTCGGGGCGGGGTAGTGAGCAACGTGATCCATGACCGAGCCACGGCACATGCGGTTGCCCAACACATTGCGTGCCTTTTGGAGATGCGGGTGGAGGACGTCTGGCCGAATCGCTATGTATTCAAGCCACGTTCTTCGAAATCCCGGGCGCCGATGCCGAGTGAGCCCACTTCACATGAGGAGGGTCATATGGTGTAGTCCCTTCAATTCAACCGTTGGAGGACCCCGGAAAAGCAAAAGGGTTCGGACTACCACATCCGAACCCTTTTAAATATCTGCGAACCAATTACAAGCAGATTATGCGATTCCCCAGGCCGACCTGTCAAGGTTGGCGGCCCTCTCTTTTTCCAAAAATCCCCGCGCGCGCTATGCAGAGGTTGCGCACGTGGGTATCACCTGGAGAACGCTGGCCACGCTTGGGCATGGCCGGACACACCATGGCCAACCGGAGAATCGTTATGCGCAAAATTCGGCAAGTACTGCGCCTTGCACTAGAGATAGATATGAGCCAGCGCAGTATTGCTAAAAGTCTAAATATCAGTCGCGCCGTTGTCACAGACTATCTCACTCGCGCCGCTGCGGCCGGGCTGACTTGGCCACTACCGGTGGATATGGATGATGCCCAACTGGAGGGCATGCTCTTCCCGGTGCTGATTGAGACATCTCGACGTCGACCTAACCCCAATTGGGAAATCATTCACCAAGAGATGAAGATCAAGGGTGCAACTTTACAGGTCCTGCACCAGGAGTTTCTGGCCGAACATCCATTGGGAGTTGCCTACAGCCAGTTCTGCGAACAGTACAGACAATGGCAAAAGAGCTTGAAGCGCTACATGCGCCAACCCCACGTAGCTGGTGAACGGGTTTTTGTTGACTATGCAGGCCCCACAGTGGGCATTTGTGATCCCAAAACTGGTGAGATCAGAAAAGCACAGATCTTCGTTGGGATCCTGGGTGCTTCCAACTACACCTATGCAGAAGCCCATTGGAGTCAGCAGCTCCCCAACTGGATCGCCGCACACACGCGAATGTTCGAGTTTTTTGGAGGCTGCCCAAAAATCGTAGTATGTGACAACTTGAAATCAGCGGTGACCAAGGCCAGCAGGTCCGAGCCAGTGGTGCATCCGGCGTATCAACATATGGCCGAACACTACTGTGTTGTCATACTTCCCGCCCGCCCCAGAAAGCCAAAGGACAAGTCCAAGGTTGAAAACGCGGTGCTGATCTTGGAGCGCTGGATCCTGTTTCGACTGCGTAAGCGCGTCTTCACCACATTGGGTGACCTCAATGCCGCAATTGCTGAGTTGCTGGCGGAACTCAATGAGCGGCCATTCCAGAAGCTCGCGGGCTGCCGACGCAGTCAATTTGAGCAATTGGATCAGCCCGTTCTGCGGTCCCTACCAACGCAGGCCTTTGAGTACACCGAGTTTCGCAGGGCTCGTGTCGGTCTCGATGGATGCTTCTCAGTGGATGACGGCACGTACAGCGCCCCATTTGCGCTAAGCAAGCAAGCCGTCGATTTGCGCATTACATCTTCCACCATTGAAATCTTGTACCGGGGTCAGCGAGTGGCAAGTCATCCACGCGTCGAAGGCGTAATTCCTATGATCGATCCCCAGCACCTGCGTCCCAATGACCGCCACTTCAGCCAATGGAATGCAGAACATGAACTGGAGTGGGCCTTGTCCGTTGGGATGCATACCCAGGCATTCCTGCAACTCTTGCTCGGCGTCACGGCGATCAAGGAACAGCGCTATCGCAGCGCCAATGCACTCAAGCGGTTGGCAAAGGATTTTGGCGGAGAACGGCTGGAAGGAGCCTGCAGCCGCGCCATTGCGATCGGGGCCAATTCACTCTCCAGCGTCCGCTCAATTCTGCGTACCGGTCTGGATCAACAGCGCACGCCGGATTCGGAGCCACAAGAGGCGGCATTCGATCACCCCAATGTACGGGGTTCTAACTATTACCACTAGCAATGAAGGAACGAACATGATGACGCAAGCGACTTTACGAAAACTCAATGAGATGAAACTCTTTGGCATGGTCCAGGGGTTTGAAGACCAACTGGCCAGTGCTGCCTCCCGGACACTCAGCTTCGAAGAACGATTTGGGCTATTGGTCGACCAGGAGTCAACCTATCGTGAAAACCGCCGATTGCAGCGCCTCCTGAAACTCGCCAAGTTGCGAGAGGCGGCTTGCGTGGAGGATATTGATTTCCGTCCAGGTCGCGGATTGGATCGCGCAGAAATTGCGTCACTGGCTTTGGGGCACTGGATCAAGCAAGGGATCAACTTGATCGTGACTGGACCGACTGGAGGGGGCAAGACGTGGTTAGCCTGTGCATTGGGCAATCAAGCATGCCGCCAGGGCGTATCGGTCAGCTTCCAACGCTTACCACTCTTGCTTGAAGACTTGGCGGTATCACATGGGGATGGAAGTTTCCGCAAGCGACTGGCACAGCTGGCCAAGGTGGAGCTCTTGATCTTGGACGACTTCGGTATGGCAGCCCTCAATGCTGTTGGTCGCAACGACATGTTGGAAGTCATTGAATCCCGAAGTGGCGCCCGTTCAACTTTGATTACGAGCCAGTTGCCGGTCGATCGCTGGCATGACTATCTGAGTGGAGGCAATCCGACCGTGGCAGATGCAATTTTGGACCGCCTGGTCAGTGGCTCACAGCGTTTGGAATTAAAGGGTGAGTCGATGCGAAAGCAACGCAAACGAAAATCTGCAAATGACTGACTAACTGGGTTCCCGTGAATCAACCCGCCCGAGTGGCGGGTTTAAAACGGAACGAGTGGCCTAGTTTGAACTGGAACAGGTGGCTGGTTTCGATCGGAATGAGTGGCTGAATTGGACCGGAATTGGTGGCTACTTTGCTCCGGAATACGCATCATCTGGCACCAACTGCCGAGTGACTCCAATAGCTCCAATCGACTTGCCAGGGTTTCAACCTTCAGCGAGCCTTCCGCCTCGAGCCTTTCCACCGACTTCTTCAGCTGGCTCAGAAACTCATCATCTACAGCTCCACGCAGCTCATCGAGCCATGCTCGAGCTCTTTGCATCAGTTGAAGT
>Ga0066432_1000101_pt1 | contig 22262 bp, 22 predicted proteins | sample LakWasMet46_HOW7_2_FD_59520 | JGI IMG/M metagenome (GOLD analysis project Ga0066432, IMG submission 59520) | Freshwater sediment methanotrophic microbial communities from Lake Washington under simulated oxygen tension - Sediment Metagenome 46_HOW7 | ecosystem: Environmental > Aquatic >... | reverse complement strand
CTCACCGCCGCCATTGCCGTGCCGCTGAACCTGGTGTTTGGCGTGTCCGCCGCCTGGGCCATTGCCAAGTACGAGTTCCGCGGCAAGGCGCTGCTGACCACGTTGGTGGACCTGCCGTTCTCGGTATCGCCCGTGGTGGCCGGCCTGGTCTATGTGCTGATCTTCGGTGCGCAGGGCTGGTTGGGGCCATGGCTGCAGGCACACGACATCAAGATCGTCTTCGCCGTGCCCGGCATCGTGCTGGCTACCGTCTTCGTGACCTTCCCCTTTATCGCCCGCGAGCTGATCCCGCTGATGCAGGCCCAGGGCACCGAAGAGGAACAGGCCGCGCAGGTGCTGGGCGCCAGCGGCTGGCAGACCTTCTGGCACGTGACGCTGCCCAACATCAAGTGGGGCCTGGTCTACGGCGTGATCCTGTGCAACGCGCGCGCTATGGGAGAGTTCGGCGCCGTGTCGGTGGTATCCGGCCACATCCGCGGCCAGACCAACACCATGCCGCTGCACGTGGAAATTCTGTACAACGAGTACCAGTCCGTTGCCGCCTTCGCCATTGCAACGCTGCTGGCCCTGCTGGCCCTGGTGACGCTGGTGATCAAGTCCTTTGTCGAATGGCAGTTCGAGCGCGACCAGAAGGCCGCCGCTGCCCTGCCTCCTGAAAGACCACTATGAGCATCGCCATCCGCAACGTCAGCAAGGCCTTTGGCAACTTCCAGGCCCTGGGCAACGTCAGCCTGGACATTCACTCCGGCGAACTGGTCGCCCTGCTGGGCCCGTCTGGCTGCGGCAAGACCACGCTATTGCGCATCATCGCCGGGCTGGAGACGGCCGACCAGGGCAACATCCTGTTCAGCGGCGAGGACACGACCGATGTGCACGTGCGCGAGCGTAACGTGGGCTTCGTGTTCCAGCACTACGCGCTGTTTCGCCACATGAGCGTTTTCGACAACGTGGCCTTCGGCCTGCGCATGAAGCCGCGCGCCCTGCGCCCCTCTGAGGCCGTCATCAAGCAGAAGGTGCACGACCTGCTGGGTCTGGTGCAGCTGGACTGGCTGGCCGACCGCTACCCGGCCCAGCTCTCCGGCGGCCAACGCCAACGCATCGCGTTGGCCCGCGCCTTGGCGGTGGAGCCCAAGGTGTTGCTGCTAGACGAACCCTTTGGGGCGCTGGATGCCAAGGTGCGCAAGGAGTTGCGCCGCTGGCTGCGCCGCCTGCACGACGACCTGCATGTGACCAGCATCTTCGTGACCCACGACCAGGAAGAAGCCCTGGAAGTGGCCGACCGCGTGGTGCTGATGAACAGCGGCAAGATCGAGCAGATCGGCTCACCCCAGCAGGTGTGGGACCAGCCGGCCAGCCCGTTTGTCTATGGCTTCCTGGGCGACGTGAACCTGTTCCACGGCCGCGCCCACGAGGGCGAGATGCTGATCGGTGCGGACCACCAGGGCGTGCGCCTGGACACACCCGAGCACAGCGCCGTGCAGGACAGCAAGGCCTTCGCCTACGTGCGCCCGCACGACCTGGACGTGCGCCGCTACACCCTGGGGGATGCACGCGACCAGGGTGGTATCCCGGCCAAGCTGGTGCGGGCCATCGTGGTCGGCCCCATCGCCCGTCTGGAACTGGTGCCGCTGGATGCCAGCACCACGGCCGGCGGCGCCATCATCGAGGCGCACATCCCCGCCAGCACCTATGCCGACCTGGCGCTGAAGGAAGGCGATACGGTACTGCTGACGCCGCGCAAGGCGCGCGTGTTCGTGGACGCGGGTGTGGACGACCCGGCCCTGTCGATCTAGCGGTAGTACGCCTCGACCGTGCCCTTGAGCTTGATCAGCAGGGGCTGGCCCTTGCGGTCAACGGTCTTGCCGGCCGGGACCTTGACCCAGCCTTCGCTGATGCAGTACTCCTCCACATCGCCACGCTCCTTGCCGTTGAGGCGGATGCCGATGGCGTGTTCAAAAATCGCGGCCACGTAGAAGCGGCTGCGCGGGTCCACCGACAGGTGGTCGGGCAGGGGGGGACGTTCGGAAGCGGGGGGTACGTTGGTGGTGTCGTTCATGGATGTTCTCTCGGTATTCAGCCCAGCAGGCGCGCCAGTCCGTAGACCGACAGCAGACCCGTGCCCACCAACAGGGCGGTCTTGGTGGTGCGTCCGCCCACCAGGGCACCAATGACGCTGCACGCCAGGATGGCGCCGAAGATGTAGGTCGTTTTCATGGGGGGTGATGGTACGGCATTGCCCACCCCCGGTGCGGGGCTAGATTTTCTCCACCTCGCCCACGCGCGGCTGCCACTTCATCAGGTGCAGTTCAATCCGCCCCACCAGACCATCCAGCACCAGGGCAAACGCGGTCAGCACCACGATGCCGGCCATCACCGTGTTGATGTCAAAGCTGCCCTCGGCCTGCAGGATCAGGTACCCCACGCCCTGGCTGGAACCCAGGTATTCCCCCACCACCGCGCCCACGAAGGCCAGGCCGACCGAGGTGTGCAGCGAGCTGAAGACCCAGCTGGTGGCGCTGGGCAGGTACACGTGGCGCAGCAATTGGCGCCGCGTGGCGCCCAGCATGCGCGCGTTGGCCAGCACCACGGGGCTCACCTCCCGGACGCCCTGGTAGACGTTGAAGAAGACGATGAAGAACACCAGGGTCACGCCCAGCGCCACCTTGGAGCCCATGCCCAAGCCAAACCAGACCGAGAAAATGGGCGCCAGGATGATGCGCGGCATGGCATTCATGGCCTTGATGTAGGGCTCCAGAATCGCGGACGCCATGGGCGCCAGCGCCAGCCACAGCCCGCTGGCCAGGCCCAGCGCCGAGCCGATGGCAAATGCCATCAGGGTCTCGGACAGGGTCACCACCAGGTGCTGGTAGATATCGGCATCGCCCACGAACCAGGCCACGATGCGGACCCAGACCTTGAGCGGCTCGCCAAAGAAGAATGCCGCCTGGCGTTCGTTCTCGAACATCAGCGGGGGTATCAGCCCGGGCAGGGTCATCACATGCCAGAACAGGGCCAGCAGGATCAGCAGGCATAGCTGCCAGAGCCACAGGGTTTTGCTACGGGGTTTCAGGAATTGCCACATGGAAATGCGGGCCGCTTCAGGCCGTTTGCAGTTGTTGCCGATAGCCCTTCAACACTTCCTCGCGCAGCACGGACCAGATGGCCTGGTGCAACTCCATGAAGCGAGGCGTCATCTTGATCTCGGCCACATCCCGCGGCCGCGCCATGTCCACGACAAATTCACCGATGACGTGGCTGCCCGGGCCTGCGCTCATGACCACCACCCGGTCGCTCATGGCGATGGCCTCGTCCAGGTCGTGGGTGATGAACAGCACGGCCTTGCGCTTGGCCGTCCACAGCGCCAGCAGTTCGTTCTCCATCAGTTGCCGGGTCTGGATGTCCAGCGCCGAGAACGGCTCGTCCATCAGGATGATGTCGGGGTCCAGCACCAGGGTTTGCGCCAGGCAGACACGCTTGCGCATGCCACCGCTGAGCTGGTGCGGATAGCGGTCTGCGAAACCGCCCAGGCCCACGCGCTGCAGCCACTCCTCGCCCTGGGCGCGGGCCTGTGCCGGCGGATCGCCGCGGAATTCCAGGCCCGCCATCACGTTGCCCAACGCCGTGCGCCAGGGCATCAGGCTCTCGGCCTGGAACATGTAGCCGGCGCGGCTGTTGATGCCCTGCAAGGCCTGGCCAAAGGCGCGCACGCTGCCGGTGCTGGGCGCCAGCAGGCCGGCCCCCACGTTGAGCAGCGTGCTCTTGCCGCAACCCGTGGGTCCGACCACGCTGACGAACTCGCCGGCCCCGATGGCAAGGTTCACGTCCTGTACGGCGGTGTAGCGCTGGCCCGGGTCGCCTCTGGCGGCAAAGGTGCAGGACACGCCCTGCAATTCAAGCGCAACCGTCATGTCACCCCTTGGGATATTTGGCGTTGGCCCGTTTGGCGAAGTCATTGGTGTAGACCGCCGACAGGTCCAGCTTGGCCGCGGCCAGCTTGTCATCGATACTGGCCAGCGCCCGCAGGGCCGTCTGCGGGCCTTTCTCGGGAATCAGGCCGTCCGGCGACAGGGACGCCTTGGCCGCCAGGAACGCATCGATGTAGACCGCGCGGTCTCCCAGCAGGTAGCTTTCGGGCACTGCCTTGATGATGTCGGCCGCGCCGGCGCCCTGAATCCATTTGTCGGCCCGCACCATGGCATTGGTCAGCGCCTGGGTGGCACCGGGATTCTTGTCGATGAAGGTTTGCGGCGCATACAGGCACCCGGCCGGCATGGGACCGCCAAACACCTTTTCCGATTCGGCGAGGACGCGCGTGTCGGACACGACCTTCAGATCACCGGAACGCTGCAACAGCGTAATGACCGGGTCCAGGTTGCTCATGGCGTCGATCTGGCCGGAGCGCATGGCCGCCACCGCGCCATTGCCGGTGCCGACGCCGATGATGCTGACATCGCCGGGCTTGAGGCCGGCCTTGGCCAGCACGAAGTTGACCATCACGTTGGTGGAGCTGCCCGGCGCGGAGACCCCGATCTTCTTGCCCTTGAGGTCGGCAATGCCCTTGTAGCCCGGCATGGTCTTGGGATTGATGCCCAGCACAATCTGGGGCGCGGCCCCCTGCAGCACAAAGGCGCGCAGCCTCTGCCCCTTGAACTGCATGTTGATGGTGTGCTCAAACGCGCCGGACACCACGTCCGCGCTGCCACCGACCACCGCCTGCAACGCCTTGGCGCCGCCGGCAAAGTCCACGATGGTCACGTCCAGCCCCTCGGCCTTGAAATAGCCCATCTGCTCGGCGATGGTGAGCGGCAGGTAATAGAGCAGATTCTTGCCCCCCACCGCGACCGTGATCTTGGTCTTGTCGGGTGACTGGGCGTGCCCCAGAAGAGGCAGGGCGCTTGCCGCGATACCGCTGGCAAGGAAGTGGCGTCTGAACATGGTGATGTCTCCGGTGATGGAATGCAGGACGGTCTGTGCGCCCTGTCAGCGGCCAATCATACTCACACCGCCATCTTCTTCATCTTGTCGTACAGCGTCTTCTTCGGAATGCCCAGTTGCTCGGCGGCCAGCGCCACATTGCCGCCGTGGGCATCCAGTGCCCCCCGTATCAGGCTGGCTTCATAGGCATCCACCTGTTGCGGCAGGCTCGCGCTGGTTGCAGGGTCTTGATGGCGCACGGCGCCTTCCACACCCAGCACCAACCGGTCGGCGAAGTTGCGCAACTCCCGCACATTGCCGCGCCACTCGCGTTGCTGGTATTCCAGCAGTTGCGCCGCACCCAGCTCCGGCACGGGCCGCTTGAAGCGCTCCGCCGCGGCCTGCACAAAGTAGTTCAGCAGCAGGGGGATGTCGTCGCGGCGCTGGGCCAGCGCCGGCAAGTCCAGGCTGACCACGCTGACGCGGTAGTACAGGTCCTCGCGAAACTGGCCCTTGGCGCTCAGCGCCAGCAAATCCACCTTGGTGGCGGCAATCACCCGGCAGTCGAGCTTGACGGTCTCATTGCCGCCCAGCCGTTCCAGGCGGCGCTCCTGCAGCACGCGCAGCAGCTTGACCTGCAGCGCCATGGGCATGCTTTCGATTTCGTCCAGAAAGACCGTGCCGCCGCTGGCAAATTCCAGCTTGCCCAGCTTGCGTTTTTGCGCGCCGGTGAAGGCACCGGGCTCGTAGCCCAAGATTTCGCTCTCGAACACGGTCTCGGGCATGGCACCGCAATTCAGTGCCACGAACGGCCCCTTGCGCCCACTGGCCGCGTGCAGGTGCCGCGCCACAACTTCCTTGCCGGTGCCGGTTTGGCCGTTGATCAGTACGTCCACGTCGGTGGGGCCCAGGCTCTGGATGGATTGCCTGAGCCGCTCCATCGCCGGGGACTGCCCAATCAGCGCGGGCAGGTCCGGGTTGAGGGCCCAGCGGCTTTTCAGGGCACGGTTTTCCATCACCAGCCGACGCTTCTCCTGCGCACGCAGCGCTGCCGCCAGCAGGCGCTCCGATGAGAAGGGCTTTTCCACAAAGTCATAGGCGCCCGTGCGCATGGCTTGCACCGCCATGGCCACATCGCCGTGTCCGGTCATCACCAGCACCGGCAGGTCGGAGTCCAATGCAACGGCGTGGGCCAGCAGGTCCAGCCCGCTCGCGCCGGGCAGGCGCACATCGGTGATCACGATGCCAGCGAAATCAGCCGTCAAGAACTCCCACGCATCTTCGGCATTGGCGAACGCGCGCACGCTGAACCCGCCAATCTCCAGCGTCTGCGCCGTGGCCATGCGCACCGATGCCTCGTCTTCCACCAACACGGCTTCCATTTGCATCACATTCATCTCATTCTCATCGGGCGCTAGGCGGTCTGACCTTGTGCGGCCAGGGGCAACCATAGCGAAAACTCCGCGCCACCGGACCCATCTTCGACCCGGCGGTTGGCGGCGGTCAGCCGACCGTTCAAGGCCTGCACGATGGACGAGGATATCGCCAGGCCCAGACCCAGGCCTGCACCCGATTCCTTGGTCGAGAAAAAGGGTTCAAACAGGCGCTGCGCCACGTCATCGGCGATCCCGGGGCCCGAATCCACCACGCGCACCAGGGCGTCGTCGCCATCCCGCGTCAGGGTCACGCGCACGATTTTGGCGTCGCGGCCTCGGACGGCATCCAGCGCATTGCGCATGAGGTTGATCAGCACCTGTTCGATGCGCACCGCGTCGCCGCTGACCCGCAGGGCCTGTGGCATGTCGAACGCCAGGCTGGCGCCGACTTTCTGAAAATCGCTCTCCAGCAGCAGTGCCGAAGCGCGGATGGACTGTGCCAGATCCACCGGCTCCACCGCCGCTTCGCTCTTGCGGGCAAAGCCCTTGAGCTGGCCGATGATGGCCCCCATGCGCTCCGCTGCGGCGCTGATGCGCGCGAGGTTCTCCTGCACACGCTGTGGCTGCCCCCGCGCCAGGAATGTGCCGGCGTTGTCGGCGAACGCGCGGATCGCGGTCAGGGGTTGGTTGAGTTCATGCGTCACCCCTGCCGCCATCTGGCCCAGCATGGTGAGCTTGCCGGCCTGCACCAGCTCGTTCTGCGTGCTGCGCAGCAGGTGTTCGGTCTCCTGCAGCTTGGCGTAGCGGGCTTCGATGTCGCTGTTGGCGCGGGTCAGGTCCCCGGTGCGCTGCGCGATCCTGCGCTCCAGCTCGTCTGCGGCCTGTTGCAGGGCCTGCCTGGCCAGGCCTCGCTCTTCCATGCGGCGCTTGCGCTGGTGAAGTGCCCAGACCGACACCAGCGCAATCGCGTACAGCAGCAACGCGGTAAATGCCCACAGCAGTCCGGCACGCACCACGGGTTGTTGCGACGGATACACCGCCAGAGTCCACCCCAGGCGACCCACGGCCTGCGTGACTTCGGTCCCCGGATGCAGCGCCGGTTGGGGCTGCAGGGCGGTCAGCGGCTCGATCACCGCGCCGATGTATTGCATGGAGGCTTCAATCTCCTGCCGGGCCGCGCTCGGCAGGGCATTCAGGCTGCGGTAGCGCCAATCCGAACGGTTGCTCAGGAAGATGACGCCCCAGCGGTCCACCAGCAGCACCGGGTCTTCAATGGTCCGCCAGTTGCCGGCCAGGTAGTCCAGACTGATCTTGACCGCCACCACGCCCACGGCCTTGCCCGAACGGGTGCCGTCATGGACGGGCTGCGCGATGAAGTAGCCCGGCTCGCTGGTGGTGCTGCCGATGCCGTAGAAGCGGCCGGCGCTGCCGCGCAGAGCGTCCAGGAAATACGGGCGAAAGCCAAAGTTCTTGCCGGTGTAGTCCTGGACCGTGTCCCAGTTGCTGGTGGCCACGGTCCTGCCGGTCTGATCCATCAGGTAGACCGCCGCCACCTTGGCCTGGCGCTGGATGTCGCGCAGGGTGTGGTTGAAGCGCCGGATCAGTTCCGCGTTGCCCGGCTGCTGCAGCGCCTGCGCAGCCTCCGACTGGAACGAGAGCACATAGGGCAGCGTCTCGTAACGCTCCAGCGTGGCCTCCAGGTCCAGCGCGATGATTTGCAGTTGGCGCGAACTGGCCTCACGCGCGGTGTCCCCGGCTTTGCGCGCGCCCACGAAGTAGGCCGCCGTGACCCACAGCACGGCAACGACCAGCAAGACATGGATTCTGGAAAGACGGTTCAAGAGCCTTCCGACGATGTGCCGTGGGTTGATCGCTTCAGTCAGTCACTTTCGTGCGGCACCTGCAGCGCCTCCAGAAAGCGCGAAACCATATTGTAGGCAGCGATCACGCCCGCCAACTCCACCTGCTGCTGTGGCACGGGCAACACCGCCTTGAGGGCGTTGAAGCAGGCATCGCCAACCTGCACCCGCAGCGTCATCTCGCGGGTGAAGGCCAGCGCGGCCCGCTCCAGCGGCGAATACAGAACGGTGTTGGTCAGCGCCGCCGCATAGTCCGACAGGGCATCCAGTTGCGCCTGCGTGCCGCCGCAGGCCAGGTACTCCGGCGCGTGCTGGGCCAGTTCGTAGTCGGCCCGGTTCAGCACCGCCACCGCGCAGATCACCAGTTCGCGCAACTGCGGCTCCAGCGACAGGCCGGTGCGCACCGCACCCAAAAAGCCGTTCCAGCCCACCGCGTAGGCGGGGCTGTTGAGCAGCATGCGGTCCAGGTTCAGCAGGCCGCCGCCTCGGCGCTGGCGGATGGCCGCCACCACCTCGGCGGGTTGCAGGTCCGCGTCGGGCACGGCAGGAATGCGCGGTTGCGTAGAGGCCATGCTCAATCCACCGCGGCCATCAGTTCGGAATCATGGTGGCGCTGCTGCTCCTCCATCACCAGTTGCCCCAGCTCGCGCTTGAGCGCATTGAAGGCGGGCGAAGATGGGTCGCGCAGACGCGGCAGGTCCACCAGCAGGTCGCGCTTGATGGTGCCGGGCCGGTAGGTCATGACGATGATGCGGTCTGACAGGTAGATGGCTTCCTCGATGCTGTGCGTCACAAAGATCACGGTCTTGCCGGTCTCGGCCCAGATGCGCAGCAACTCGTCCTGCAGGTTGCGCCGGGTCAGGGCATCCAATGCGCCAAAGGGTTCGTCCATCAGCAGGATGGGGGAGTCCAGCGCCAGCACGCGGGCGATGGCCACGCGCTGCCGCATGCCGCCCGACAGATCCTTGGGGAAGCGGCTGCGGAAGTCGGTCAGACCCAGCTTGGCCAGCAGGCCGGTCACGCAGGCATCGATGTCGGTCTGCGCCATGCCCTTGATCTCCAGACCAAAGGCGATGTTCTTCTCCACCGTCATCCAGGGGAACAGGGCGTATTCCTGGAACACCATGCCGCGCTCCGGGCCGGGGCCGGTGATCGGCTTGCCGTCCGCCGTGATGGTGCCGCTGCTGGGCAGCGAGAAGCCCGCCATGGCGTTGAGCAGGGTGGACTTGCCGCACCCCGACGGCCCCAGCAAGCAGACAAACTGGCCACGCGGGATTTCGAGCTGGATGTCCTTGAGCGCGATGACCTCGCGGTCGGCGGTCTTGAAAACCTTGTTGACGTCTTTCACCACAATGTTGGCCGCGCCCATGTCAGTGCTCCAGGCCACGGTGCCACCGCAGCAGATAGTTGTTGAGTTTGTTCACGCCGATGTCAATGGCCAGGCCCAGCATGCCGATGGTGATCATGCCGGCGATGATCTTGTCCGACCAGAAGTACTCGCGCGCCTCCAGAATGCGAAAGCCCAGGCCGTTGTTCACCGCGATCATCTCGGACACGATCACCACGATGAACGCGGTGCCAATGCCGATGCGCACACCCGACAGGATGTAGGGCACCGCCGCCGGCAGGATGACGCGCACGAACAGGGTGCGCTGGCTGGCGCCCAGGTTGCGCGCGGCGCGCAGGTAGATGCCATCCACGTGCCGCACACCGGCAATCGTGTTGATCAGCACCGGAAAGAAGGCACCGATGGAGATCAGGAAGATGGCCGGCGGGTTGCCCAGCCCGAACCACAGAATGGCCAGCGGGATGTAGGCAATGGGGGGGATCGGCCGCAGCACCTGGGCCAGCGGATTCAGCCACGCATACATGCGCGGGCTGGCCCCCATCAGCAGGCCCAGCGGCAGTGCCAGCAAGGCACCCACCGCGAATCCCACCACCACGCGGTACATGCTGCCCAGCGCGTCCACGATCAACTCGCCCGACACGGCCCAGCGCAGCCAGTTGCCACCCGTCTCGGCGTACGCCGTCTGCGGCAGCAGATAGGCCATCCAGCGCTGCACCACCGCCACGGGCGAGGGCAGCACGTGGTCATTGACCCAGCCCAAGGCGCTGACGGTCTGCCAGATCGCAATCAGGACCACCGGCACCACCATTCCGGCGCCAATCTCACGCCATTGCATCTTTGCCATGATGCGCACCCTACTTGACGTTGAGCGACTTCTTGGCCGCGTCCAGCAGATCGGTCTTGACCCAATCCGTGGCCACCAGCGGGGCGGTCATCTTGCTGATGCCCTGCTTGAACATGATGTCCGAAGTGGTCTGGATGTGCGCCGCCGTGATGTCGTAGCTGTAGGGCGAATTGCCAATGGCGTCGTCGAAGTCTTCCTTGGTGATCTGGCCCTTGAACAGGGTCTGCGTCACATACTTTTCGGCGATCGCCTTGTTGTCGATGAAGGTCTTGGTGGCTTCCACAAAGCAGCGCATGAACTTCTCGGCCACCGGGCGGTGTTCCTTGTAGAACTTCTCGGTCATCACCAGGGTGCGCACGGGCTCGCCGATGGGTGTGTCATAGGGTTTGAGCACTTCCACACCGAACTTCTTGTTGATGGCCTGGGAGGCCTGCGGCTCGGTCTGCATGATGGCGTCCACGTTCTTACCCATCAGCGCCTGGTTCAGGTCGGGATAGGACAGGTAGATGATCTGCACGTCCTTGCCCGGTGCGTCGGCGGAGGTCAGGCCGTTCTGCGCCAGCTCGGCGGCCAGCAGCAACTCCTGGATGCTGCCGCGCGTCACACCGACTTTTTTGCCCTTGAGATCCTTGACCGACTTGATGGCCGCGTCGGGCCGCGCCACGAGGCGGGCACCGCCCTTGGCAAAGCCGGCCACCACGTAGATGGGTATGCCCTTGGCGCGGCCCGAAACGGCGGCCTCCGACGCGGTCGCGCCCACATCCAGTTCGCCGGCGATGATGGCCTGCATCACGTCCAGGCCCTTGGCAAAGGTGCTCTCCTCGACCTTGATGCCGCACTTGGGCGCGATCTCCTTGATGTAGGACACGGCGCCAAAGTGCGCCAGCTTCAGGTTGCCCAGGCGGACCACGTCGTCCGCGGCGTGCGCCGGCAGGGCCAGCATCAAAACGGTTGCGCCAAAGGCGCCGGCAAGTTGTCTCCGCATCGTTGTCTCCTAGTGGTTTGCGTGCGCATCTCTTTTGCACACTCCATGCCAGGGCAAACTGCCGCCTTGCACAACGCTAAGTGCTTGATTTGATTGGACCTGCGCCTTCGGTCCGGTGTTTGGCTTTGCCGGAATCCAGAATCACGCGCGCGGCGATTCCGAAACTTCGGACACCGGCGCATCGGTGGCAAATCGTGGATTCGCTCCTAATTCAGGAGCGTGTTACGCATATTCCACGAGGGCTAGAAGCCCATTTGGTTACAAACCGCAGCCCCGCAGCAGCAGACTGACCACGTGCTCGGTGGCGCGCGCATGGTCGCGGGCGGAGAGGCTCTTGCGCCCCAGCACGGCGCAGACCTGCACGTCGAAGTCGGCATAGGTCTGGGTCGCAGCCCAGATGGTGAAGAACAGGTGCACCGGATCGACCGGTGCCATGCGTCCGGCATCAATCCAACCCTGCACCACGGCGGCCTTCTGCGCCACCATCTTGCGCAGGTCGGTTGCCAGGATGGTATGGACCACCGGTGCACCATGCAGCATTTCGTTGGCAAACACCTTGGAGCCGTCCGGGCGCTGGGCCGAGAGCAGCATCTTGGCGCGGATGTACTGCTCCAGGGCGGTACGCGGGTCGGCCTCGGGGGTGAGGCCATGCGTGGGCACCAGCCAGTCGTTGAGGATGCGCGCCAGCACGGCGCGGTACAGCACGTCCTTGCTGCCGAAGTAGTAGTGCAGGTTGGCCTTGGGCAGTCCGCTCTCGGTGGCGATGGCGGCCATGGTGGCGCCGCCGAAGCCGGCGCGGGCAAACACCTTTTCCGCCGCAGTGAGGATGCGGCTCTCGTTGGCCTGGCGGATCTGGCCCTTGGCGGCGTCTTCTTCAACCGATGCACTGGCACCGATACGGCTGGCGACGGTAGGCGGAGTGGTTTTCATGGTGGCAAAAAAAAGGGGCCGCACCCTTGCCGGCACGACCCCTTGAGCGTACACCCCTTTTACTTCTGGGCAGCGTCCCACACCACATGTGACATGGCTGCTGCGCCAGGGTCCTTCTTGATCACCGGCGAGCTGCCACCGGCCAGCAGCACCTTGACGGTGCGCTCATAGGCGGACTTTTCCAGGTAGCCGATCTTGGGCGTGCCGGCATTGGTGATCAGCTTGGCCACGTTTTCCATCTGGCGCTTCTGCACCTTCAGGGTCGCGCTGCCGGAGGCATCCGCGGCCACCACCACCTTGGCGGCGCCTTCGGGGTCCTTCACGGCATCGTTCCAACCCTTGAACGTAGCCTTCAGGAACTTGCCCATGCGCGCGACAAAAGCCGGGTCCTTGAGCTTGGCTTCCATCACCCACAGGCCGTCTTCCAGCGTAGCCACGCCTTCCTTCTCGTAGAAGAAGGTGACCAGGTCGCTTTCCTTGACGCCGGCATCCACCACCTGCCAGTACTCGTTGTAGATCATGGTCGAGATGCAGGCGGCCTGGTTCTGCAGCAACGGGTCGACATTGAAGCCCTGCTTCAGGATCTTGATGTCGGTGTCAGGCTTGTAGCCCAGCTTTCCCATCCAGTTCAGGAAGGGGTACTCGTTGCCGCCGTACCAGACGCCCAGGGTCTTGCCCTTGAGGTCCTTGGGGCTGGTCACGCCGCTGGCCTTCTTGCAGGTCAGCATCAGGCCGGACTGGTTGAACACCTGGGCGATGTTGACCAGGGGCACGCCCGCCTCGCGCGAGGCCAGAGCCGAAGGCATCCAGTCCACGATCACGTCGGCACCGTTGCCGGCGATCACCTGGGCCGGGCCGATGTCCGGGCCGCCGGGTTTGATGGTCACGTCCAGCCCCTCAGCCTTGTAGTAGCCCTTGGCTTGCGCCACGTAGTAGCCCGCGAACTGGGCCTGGGGCAGCCACTTGAGCTGGATGGTCACCTTGTCGGCCGCGTGCGCGGCCATGCCGCACACGGCCATCACAGCGGCCACCAGGCCTTTGCGCATGAGGGAAGAACGGATCATGGAACACTCCTTGGTTGGGGGAACAGGAACAACAGAACAACGGGGCATGATTGCCAGCGCACTATTTGCCACGTACCGACGGATGCCAGAACGCCGCGCGGCGCTCCAGCTGCACAAGCAAGGCGTAGGCCAGCGACCCGGTGACCGCGGCCACCACGATTGCACCCCACACCAGAGCCATGTTCATGCGCGAGGCCTCGGTGGAAATCCGAAACCCCAGGCCCACCGTGGGTGAGCCAAAAAACTCGGCAACGATGGCGCCAATCAGCGCCAGCGTGGCATTGACCTTGAGCGCCCCGGCCAGGAAGGGCGTGGCCGCGGGCAGACGCAGCGACCACAGCGTGCGGCCGTAGCTGGCGGCATAGCTGTACATCAATTCCCGTTCCAGTTTTCCAGACGCCTGCAGCCCAGCCAGCGTGGACACCAGCATCGGGAAGAAGGTCATCAGCACCACCACGGCGGCCTTGGACGGCCACTCGAAGCCAAACCACATCACCGCAATCGGCGCCACCGCCACCAGCGGCACCGTGCTGGTGAGCGACGCCAGCGGCAGCAGGCCCCGCTGCAGGAAGGGCATGCGGTCAATGGCAACGGCCACCAGGAAGCCCAGCGCACTGCCGACGAACCAGCCCACGCACACAGCCTTGAGCACGGTCTGCTCGAAGTCGCCCCAGAGCTTGGGCCAATTGTCCAGCAGCGACTGCGCAATCAAGCTGGGCGCGGGCAAGAGCACGCGCGGCACCTCGCAGGCCACCACCAGCACCTGCCAGTAGTACAGCACCCACAGGCCGAACAGACCGGCGGTGAGCATGCCGTCCCAGCGCGTGCCCTGGATGGCCGCGACGCGGCGGATGGTCCACAGCGCGGCCGCGCCCAACAGCGTGACCAGCAGCCAGAACACGGCGTTCGGCGGGGCTTCGCCCTGCGCGGCCGGATGGAAGACAAACAGCAGCGTGGCCGCCACCAGGCTGGCCACCACGGCCACGGCCGTCGTGCGGTGGGAGTGTTGGGGGGTGCTCATGTGTGGCGATGGCGCAGGGCCAGGCGTTCGGTCAGGCCCACCACGGCGGTGAGCAGCAACCCCAGCAGGGACGACATCACCAACGCCGACCAGATGGCCAGGGTGTTGCCGTAATAGGAGCCGGTCAGCAGGCGCGCGCCCAGGCCGGCGGCGGCACCGGTGGGCAGCTCGGCCACCATGGCACCGACCAGGCTGGCGGCAATGCCCACGCGCAGCGCGGGGAACAGGAAGGGCAGGGCGGCCGGCAGACGCAGCAGCCACAGCGACTGCCAGGCCGTGGCGGCGTAGGTGTGCATCATCTCGGTCTCGATCACCTGCGGCGAGCGCAGGCCCTGCACCATGGCCACCGTGACGGGGAAGAAGCTTAGGTACATGGCAATCACCGCCTTGGGTGCCAGGCCTTCCATGCCCAGACTGCCCAGGATCACCAGCACGATGGGGGCGATGGCCAGCACCGGCACCGTCTGCGAGGCGACGATCCAGGGCAGCAGCGCGCGGTCCAGCGTGCGCGAGTGCACGATGGCGATGGCCAGCAACAGCCCCAGCAGCGTGCCCAGCACAAAGCCGACCAGCGTGGTCTCGCCGGTCACGGCTACATGGAACAACAGGTTGCGCGGGGAATCCAGTGGCCAGTCGACCAGGCTGGACCAGAAGTCCAGCGCAATCTGGTGCGGTGCGGGCAGCACCGGGCGCTCCATGCTCCAGGTAGCCGCCGCCAGGTCCTGCCAGGTCCAGGGGTTGCCGCTGGGCGTCAGCACGCGCTCGATCACCGCGCTGGCATTCATGGCGCAGGCGGCGGCGTACCAGACCACCAGCAAGGCCAGCACCACCACCGCTACCGGCAGGCCGTTGTGCCAGACCTGCCCGAGCCACGAGCGCTCGATGCGTTTAGTCGTGGTGGCCATCGGCTAATGCCTCACGCACTTCGTGGGCCACGTCCATGAAGGCCTGCGTGTCGCGCAGGGCCAGATGGCGCTCGTCGGGCAGGGGGGAATCGATGACCTTGACGATGCGCCCCGGGCGCGGCGACATGACCACGATCTTGGTCGACAGGTAGACCGCCTCGGCAATGGAGTGGGTGACGAAGACCACCGTGCGCCGCTCGCGCTGCCACAGTTGCTGCAGCTGCTCGTTCAGACGGTCGCGGGTGATCTCGTCCAAGGCGCCGAAGGGCTCGTCCATCATCAGGATCTTGGGCTCGAAGGCCAGGGCGCGGGCGATGGACACGCGCTGCTGCATGCCGCCGGAGAGCTGCCAGGGGTACTTGCCCTCGAAACCCTTCAGGCCCACACGCTCCAGGTGCTCGATGGCCACGGCACGGTTCTGTGCCGCATCCATGCCCTGGATCTGCAGCGGCAGCATCACGTTCCCCAAAACGGTGCGCCAGGGGAACAAGGCTGGTGCCTGAAATACATAACCGTAGGCCCGGGCCAGGCGCGCGTCGTGCGGACTCACGCCGTTGACCAGCACGGTGCCGGAGCTGATGTGTTCGAGGTCCGCGATGACGCGCAACAGGGTGGTCTTGCCGCAGCCCGAAGGGCCGATCAGCGAGACGAATTCGCCCTCGTTGATGCGCAGATCGATGTCGCTCAGGGCCTGGACCGGGGTATCGGCCGTCTCGTAGATGACGCTGGCGTTGCGCACCTCCACCGCCGCGCGCGCGGCGGGTGGAGAACTGGCAGCCACGGCGGGCGTGGGATCAGGGTTCATGGGGTAAAAGCTAACCGATTGGTCAAGTTATTGTAGGTGGCCTTGCAAGTTCCGTACCGCCATTGAACCCCTGATCAGGATATACCCTAGCCGGGGTTTTCCCGGGTGCCGCAGCCTGTTCAGAGGGGCTCTGTGCGCGCCAGCAACCAGTCCCGCGCGGCCCCGTCCACCAGGGGGCTCAGGCGGGTGCGCACCGTGGAGTGGTAAGCGTTGAGCCAGGCAATTTCGTCGGCGCGCAGCAGGTCCTTCTGAATGCAACGGGTGTCGATGGGGCACAGGGTCAGCGTCTCGAATTCCAGGAATGCACCAAACGGCTCGTTGGTGGCAGCCGCCACATTGAGCACCAGGTTCTCAATGCGCACACCCCATTGACCCGGACGGTAGAGGCCGGGTTCGATGGAGGTGATCATGCCGGGCTGCATGGCCATGTTGGCATCCGGAATGGCTTTGGAAATGCTTTGCGGGCCCTCATGCACAGCCAGGAAGTAACCCACGCCGTGGCCGGTGCCGTGGCCGTAGTCCAGACCGTGCTCCCACAAGGGCGCGCGCGCCAGGGCGTCCAACGCGGGCGAGAGTGTGCCCAGCGGGAAACGTGCACGGGACAGGCCAATCGTGCCCCTGAGCACCAGGGTGTAGTCACGCTTCTGGGCCGCGCTGGGTGTGCCGATGGGCCAGACGCGGGTGATGTCGGTCGTGCCGCCCAGGTACTGGCCGCCGGAATCGATCAACAACAGGCCGTTGCCTTCGATGACCGCATGGCTGCCGGGTGTGGCGCGGTAGTGCGGCATGGCGCCGTTGGCGTTGAAGCCGGCAATGGTGTTGAAAGACAGGCCCATGAAGCCGGGGCGCTTGGCGCGCTCGGCGCTGAGTTGCTCGTCGATGGTCAACTCGGTGATGCGCTCGCCGCGTGCCTGGGCCGCCTCAAACCAGGCGTAGAAGGCGCACATGGCTGCGCCGTCCTGCTCCATGGCTTGGCGGATGTGGGCGGCTTCAAGCGCATTCTTGCGGCTCTTGAACAGCACGCTGGGGTTGATCGCCTCGATCACCTTGACGCCTTGGGGTGCGGCCTCGCGCAGGCCCAGGGTCACGCGGCGCGGGTCCAGCAGCAACTGGGCCGTGGCGGGCAGGGTGGCCAGGGCGGCACTGGCTTGGGCATAGTCCGCCACCCGCACACCGTCTGCGGCCAGGGCGGCGGTGAGGGCCGAGGCTATCTTGCCCGGCGCCACAAACAGCGTGGCACCCTGGGCGTCCAACAGGGCGTGGGCCAGGAAGACCGGGTTGTACTGCACATCCGAACCACGCAGGTTGAACAACCAGGCAATGTCGTCCACGGTGGAGATGAAATGGTGGCTGGCGCCGGCCTTGGCCATGGCGGCGCGCACCAAGGCCAGCTTGTCGGCCCGGCTGGAGCCGACAAAGGCGCCATCATGCTCGTAAACCGGTGCGTCGGGCAGGCCAGCGCGGTCGGCCCAGATGGGCGCGAGCACATCCACATCGGTGCGCAGGGTGGCGCCGACCTTGGTCAGGGCTTCCTTCAGTTGCGCGGCAGCGGCTAGGCCCAGCACGGCGCCATCCACTCCCACCACATCACCGGCCTGCACGGCTTGCGCCAGCCACTGCACGTGGTGGGTGGCGGCGCCGCTGTCGATCTTGACCAGTTCGATGCCACTGCCGGCCAGTTCGGTCTCGGCCTGGGTCCAGTAGCGGCTGTCGGCAAACAGGGCGGCCTTGGTGCGGGTGAAGGCCAGGGTGCCCATCGAGCCGGTAAAGCCCGACAACCATTCACGCCCCTGCCAGCGCGCCGGCAGGTATTCCGAAATATGCGGATCGCTGGAGGGCACCAGACAGGCCGCCAGGCCGAGATCGGCCAGGGTGCTCTGGGCGGCAGCAATGCGCTGGGCGTGGACGTTGGGGGTGGCGGACATCGGCGCGTTTCCTTGTGGGACGAGGGGCCGCGCCAGGGTGCGGCGCGAAGCGGCGATTGTAGGATGCACGCCGCTTCGCGCCGCCCGCTGATTACAGACGGGTCACGCCGGGGAGGTAGCCGACCAGTTGGCCGTCCAGGTACAGCGCGCCTTCGGGCGCACCGGCCTCGGCATAGAACTCCAACACCATCTCGGCGGGGGTGCGCTGGCGTTCGCGCTCGGCGGCGGCGAGGCGGCGCGAAGCCTGAGCGAGGCGTACGCTGGCGCTGCGCAGCAGGGCGGCCAGCAGGTGGCGCAGGGACAGGCCGCGGGGGGCGAACAGCGGCAGGCTCGGGGTGAACAAACTTCCTGTCATGGTGATCTCTCCTGGGGTGGCATACGCTGGGGCAGCGGATGCGGATGGGTACTCAAAGACTGGGGGGCCGGGTGCGGGGCACACGGGACACGGACGGAGTCAGGCGGGAGTGGTCGGGTAGCAAGGTATTCATGGGGCACTTCCTTTCAGCAACAAAAAAGCCCGGGGCGGCTTCGCACCCGGGCTGCAGTGGAGATGGCGAGACGCGTCGTCAGCGCTAACCCACGGCGGCCCCGGGCGGGGCGCGAAGAATGGTTCCAACGGAGAGACCACGGTGCGAAGGGAATGCCAACGGCTGTGCCCCATGCAGACGGGCAACAACACGAACACACACAGGCAAAACCATGGAACTAACAGTTGGGGGTTGATCGGACTTGCGGCGACGACGCACAGAACGGGCGGCGGCAACGGCAAACTTGCTCAAATGATAAATTGAAAATTATTTTGAGCAAGCAATATTTATCAAATTGATCAGCCGCTACTTCTTGTGTCGCAACGGAGCCACACCGGTCTGCGAGCGCAGCCACAGGTCGTGGGCGTCGCCCGTGGGGGCCTGGGGCTTGGTGGTGGGCGCAGGTGCCTTGCCGGGTGCAACCGGCTTCGGTTGCGTGGTGGCCGGCTTGGGATCAGCACTGGTGGTGGGCGTCAACACCTCGCCCAGCAGGTCCAGTAGCCGGGTGCGGGCGCGCTGGGGGTGGCGGCGGTAGTAGGTAAGTACCAGACCGACAATGAAGCGCTCGTCGTCGTCGCGCGGGGCGTGGCCGTCCTCGGACGCTGGCGCAGCGCTGGCAGGTCCGGCTGCGGGCGCTGTGGCGCCGGGCGCATGCACCTGGTCCATCCAGCCGTGGGGCTTGTGGCACAGCTGCTCGAACTGCCGCGCCAGGCGCTCGCCGATCTGGCGGGACCGGCTCTTGATCTGACTCCAGTAGCTGGGCTGGATCTGCACCTTCTCGGCAAACCGGCCCTCCAGTCCTCGCAGGGTGGCGGCATCGGGGTGTTTGATGGTGTTGCGCACAAACTCGTCGAACAATGCCAAGGCGTTGTCCAGACGGATCTGCGCCAGATCGGGAGCGGCAGTCATAGCGCTGATGATAAACCTTGCTTGCGCAGGCGCCGCAGCCGCGCCACTGGCATCCTATCCGGCACCGCCACTGGCGGGCCACCGACTGTCGCCCCAACCTGCAGACTGTCGGGCTTGCCGGACGGTGCATCGCCTGGCGCTGGCGACGCATGGTGGGGGGTCGGTACAGTCGGGGGCATCGACAGTAGCCTTTGGCGGTACACGACCATGAATCCCACTTCTGCCCCCTCCGGCCAGCCCAGCGCCTGGTCCCGATTTTCCAACACCTGCGTGACAGGCTTTCACGCCTATGCCCAGTGGCTGGTCAGCATCAGCTGGAAGCGCTTTTTCGTGCTGGCGCTCGCTTTGATCGTCGGCATGTCCATCGTGCAGACGCTTCCTCCATTCAACTTCGCCTACACGGAGTTTGTGCTACCGGACGCCCTGCCCACACCATCGCCCAAGGTAAAGGAGAAGATCAAGGACAAGATCGAAAAGTCCCTGGGCAAGGAGGGTATTGACATCTCGGTCGACGAGAAGGGCGTGCGCATCCGCACCCGTCCCAATGGCCCAGCGGCACCAGCCCTCCCGGCGCCACCAGAGCCACCCTCGCCCCCTTCGTCGGCCGCCCATCCGACCGATCCCGGCGCCGCTGTGATACCCGAAGTCAACATCAGTCTGCCCCCCGGCGCGAACGGCGAAGAAGTGCGCCAGGCCATCGAGGAGGCGCGCCGCGAGGTGCAGTCCGCGCTGGAGGAGGTGCGCCAGGAAGTCGCCGACGCCGCCGAGGAGGCCAACAGGGCCCTGCGCCCGCAACTGCGCACCCACCGCATCGGCGACCCGCTGATGCCACTGACCATGTGGTTCATCCTGCTGTCGATGATCCTGAAGATCACCTACAAGGGCAAGGTCCAGGCCGAGGCCAAGGCGGCGCAGGCCACCGAGGTGGCCGAATCCGAATCACTCAAGCGCCAGGTGGTGGAGGCCCGCATGGCCGCCATGCAGGCTCAGGTGGAGCCGCACTTCCTGTTCAACACCCTGGCCAGCATCGACCACCTGATCGAGACCGATCCGCCACGCGCCAGCATCATGCAGAAGAACCTGATTGCCCTGCTGCGCGCCAGCATGCCGACCATGCGCGAGGCCAATGCCCAGGGCACGCGCGACCTGGGCCGCGAACTGGCGGTGATCCGCCCGTACCTGGAAATCCTGAAGGTACGCATGGAAGAGCGCCTGCACACCGAGGTGCGCGTAACCGACGGCCTGCTCTCGGCCGAGTTCCCGCCGATGATGCTGCAAAGCCTGGTGGAAAACGCCATCAAGCACGGACTGGAGCCCAAGGCCGAGGGCGGCAGCCTGACGGTGAGCGCCGAGATCGTGCACGGCAAGCTCGCCGTGACCGTGGCCGACACCGGCCTGGGCTTTGGCAAGGCCGCCACCGCCGGCACCGGCATCGGCCTCTCCAACATCCGCGAGCGCCTGGCCCTGCTCTATGGCAACAAGGCCAGCCTGGTCGTGGCCGAGACGCCCGGTGGCGGAACCTCGGTCACCATTACCGTGCCCTATGTGGCCAAGGCCGTGGATCAGACAGAATAGCAACCCTGACCACCGCAAACCGACCCTGGAGTTGTGCATGCCCCGTGCCCTGATCGCCGATGACGAACGCCTGATGCGCGAGCAATTGCGCGCCCGCCTGGGCGAGGTCTGGCCCGAACTGGAAATCGTGGCCGAGGCCAAGAACGGCCTGGAGGCCGTGACCATGACCGAGCGGCACCACCCCGACATCGTGTTCCTGGACATCCGCATGCCGGGCCTGACCGGTGTGGACGCGGCCCGCCAGATTGCACAGCTACCGACCTATGACGAGGCCGGGGGCTGGCCCGGCTGCGAGATCGTGTTCATCACCGCCTACGACCAGTACGCGGTGCAGGCCTTCGAGCAGGGTGTGGTGGACTATGTCTTGAAGCCCGCCGAACGCGAACGCCTGCAGCTCACCGTGGAGCGCATCCGCCAGCGCATGGCGCAGCGCGAAGGTGTCCCCCAGCAGGAGGGCGAAACCCTGCCCACGCACACGCCGGCCATGGCCCAACTGCTGCAGCAACTGGGCCAACAGCTCAACCCGGGGGCGCCGGCCAAGCTGCAATGGATCCAGGCCAGCGTGCGCAATGCCATCCAGATGATCCCGGTGGCGGATGTGCTGTTCTTCATCTCGGACGAGAAATACACCCGCGTGCAGACCGCCACCGTGGAGGCGCTGATCCGCAAGCCCATCAAGGAACTGGTGGAGGAGCTGGACATGCAGCAGTTCTGGCAGATTCACCGCTCCACCCTGGTCAACGTCAAGGCCATCGCCGGCGTCAGCCGCGACGAGCGCGGGCGCCAGCTGGTGAGCGTGCGCGGCAGCAACGAGAAGCTGGAAGTCAGCCGCAGCTACACCGGTCTGTTCAAGGCGATGTAAGGGCGCACCGCGACATGTTCATGGTGCGACTGTTTCGCCTGCTCGGCCATCTACCCCTGGCCCTGATGCAAGCCCTGGGGGCGGCGCTGGGCTGGCTGGTGTGGCTGCTCTCACCCGCCTACCGTTTGCGTCTGGAGAGCCAGGCCGGCGCCGCGGGTTTCAGCCCCCGGCAGTACCGCCCGGCCGTGGCCGCCATCGGCACCATGGTGGCCGAGCTGCCGTGGCTCTGGCTGCGCCCGCGCCACCAGAGCGTGCTGCACCTGGTGCGCTGGGATGGCGTGGAGCTGTTCGAGCAGGCGCTGGACGCCGGCCAGGGCGTGATCCTGGCCCTGCCGCACCTGGGGTGCTGGGAGATGATCGGCCAGTCCCTGGCCGAACGCTATGGCCCCACGCGTGGCCCGCTGGTGGCGCTG
>Ga0066432_1000095_pt1 | contig 22843 bp, 18 predicted proteins | sample LakWasMet46_HOW7_2_FD_59520 | JGI IMG/M metagenome (GOLD analysis project Ga0066432, IMG submission 59520) | Freshwater sediment methanotrophic microbial communities from Lake Washington under simulated oxygen tension - Sediment Metagenome 46_HOW7 | ecosystem: Environmental > Aquatic >... | reverse complement strand
TCGGCGGTATGAATATGGTCGAAGATGATTTCGGTGTCGAAGCGCTCGGCATGCTTGCGCATTCTTTCCATCAGATCGGGGCCTTGCAGTCCCTCGACGTCGCCGGGCCAGTTATCCACCTCGGTCGTGGTGGTCAACTGGCCGCCTTGCTGTAGGCCGGTGATCATGACCGGATTCAGATTCGCACGTGCAGCATAGACGGCGGCGGTATAGCCGGCCGGGCCGGAGCCAAGAATTAATAATCGGCAGTGTTTGGTGGTGCTCATTAAGACCTCGTCAGGGATAAACAAAATTTTGCGATCAATTATGCAGGCGAACGCTGGCTTCGTAAACTGCAAATCATATTGGCATAGATTGGGGATCGGACACCGAAAAACCAAGCCATGCCCGCAAAATTATTAATGTAATCTCTCGGTTGCTTGATCTATAATCATGTTTTATTAAGTTTTTATTTTCTCCGAGAAATGTCATGTTTGCTGTAATGGAAGAAAAAACTGTTCGTGGTTTACGGGAAATCGCCGTTTTGGTTTTTTTTGCCTGCGGCTTGTTTTTCCTAATCGCATTGGCGACTTTCAGCCTCGAGGACGCCGGCTGGACGCATAGCGGGACGACGAAGGTGATCGCCAATGCCTGCGGCGTGTTCGGCGCCTGGCTTGCCGATTTGAGTTTCAGCTTCTTCGGCTTATTGGCCTATCCCTTCCCGTTGATTATTTTTTGGGCGGGCTACAAACTGCACCAACAGAAGGAAGTCCCCAAGATCATTCCGCTGGTTTTGCATCCGGTGGGGGTCTTCGTGACGCTGATATCGGCGACCGCCTTGCTGAATCTGTATTTGCTGCGCCCCGGCATCGACCTGCCGAACAGCACCGGCGGCATCGTCGGGCAGGAAATCGGCAATACGCTGGTCGTCAAGCTCGGTAATTCCGGCGCGACCTTATTCTTGATGGTCGGCTTGCTCGCCGGTATTACGCTGGTGACCAAAGTCTCCTGGCTTGCGGTGTTGGATTTAATCGGCAAATATACCGTGCTGCTGTCCAAAGCATTGCTTGGCCGTGTGGCCGGTTTCGGTACAAGAAAATTCGCGGTGCGGGAGGACGAGGACGCGTATGTGGATGAGCTGGATGATCTGGAAGAGCCTTTCAGCCCGGCGTTCGTTCCGCCCAAGCCCGCGCCGACGCCGCCTGCCAAAGCCGAGGTCGAAGCCCTCAAAAAAGCCGCGGCAAAAATGTCTCCGGTGCTGGAGAAGGTGCTGGCCGATGCGCAAAAAGCAGTGGCCAAGCAGGTCGCAAAAAAAACAAAAGTAGCGGCCGGGAGCTATCAGAATCGGGGGGCTTTGCCGTCGCTCGAATTGCTGGATAACCGCGATACGCGGGTAAAAGGCTATACGCAGACCGATCTGGAAGAAATGTCCAGGCTGGTCGAAAACATTCTGCAGGATTTCAATGTCAACGTCGAAGTCGTCGGATTTCTGCCGGGGCCGGTGATTACCCGCTTCGAATTGCAGCCGGCCCCCGGCGTTAAGGTCAGCCGGATCAGTTCGTTGTCGAAAGATTTGGCGCGGGCATTGTCGGTGACCAGCGTGCGCATCGTCGAAGTGATTCCGGGCAAATCGGTGATCGGACTTGAAATTCCGAACCGCGAACGCGAAATGGTCAACCTGCGCGATTTGCTCGCTTCCGGCACTTTCGTCAAGTCAAAATCGAACCTGACGCTGGCGATGGGCAAGGATATTTCCGGCGCGCCCTTGGTCGCCGACCTCGGCAAGATGCCGCATGCGCTAGTTGCCGGCACCACCGGTTCGGGTAAGTCGGTCGCGATCAATACGATGATCTTGAGCATGCTGTACAAATCGACGCCCGAGCAGGTCAGGATGATCATGATCGACCCGAAAATGCTCGAATTGTCGGTTTATGAAGGCATTCCGCACCTGTTGACACCGGTCGTGACCGACATGAAGGAGGCCAGCAACGCGTTGCGCTGGGCGGTCGCCGAGATGGAGCGGCGCTATAAGCTGATGTCGAAAATGGGCGTCAGAAACCTGGCCGGTTTCAATCAGCTGGTTGCGGACGCGGAAGCGCGCGGCGAGAAGATCAAGGACCCGATGTTTCAGGCGCTGAATCCGCTGGCCGAGGACGAAGAGCCGCCGGTGTTGGAGATGCTGCCGAGCATCGTGATCGTAATCGACGAATTGGCCGACATGATGATGATCGTCGGCAAAAAGGTCGAGGAACTGATCGCGCGGCTCGCACAAAAAGCGCGCGCGGCCGGTATTCATCTGATCTTGGCGACACAGCGGCCGTCGGTCGATGTGTTGACCGGATTGATCAAGGCCAACGTGCCGACCCGTATCTCATTCCAGGTTTCATCCCGTATCGATTCGCGGACCATTCTCGACCAGGGCGGCGCGGAAGCGTTGCTCGGTAACGGCGACATGCTGTTCTTGCCGTCGGGCACCAGCATTCCGGTGCGCGCGCACGGTGCGTTTGTCGACGATCATGAAGTGCATCGCGTCGTCGAGTTTTTGAAGCTGACGGGACCGGCCAATTATCTCGAAGACATTACCCGCGAAGCATCCGATGGCGGGGAAGGTTATGGTGGGGGCGGCGGCGCCGGCAGTTTCGGCGATGCCGAAGGCGATGCCTTGTACGATCAGGCGGTACAGTTTGTGACCGAGACCCGCAAGGCCTCGATTTCGAGTGTGCAAAGGCGCTTCAAGATCGGCTATAACCGCGCCGCGACGATGATCGAAACGATGGAAGCGGCGGGCGTGGTCAGCCCTGCCGAATCGAACGGCTCCCGCGTCGTGCTGGCGCCTGCGCCGATCAGGGATTAGCCGTGCAATTGACCCTGATCGGCATCCTTATTCTGATCCTGGCGGCCGGCGGCGGCTGGCTGCTGGTCAGACGACATCCTAAAGAGCATGCGACCCAGGTCAAGGCCGTGCTCTTTGGACTCTATTTTTGGGGCTTGGTGTTTTTACAGTTAATCATCGCCGCCTTGCTCTATTCCTTGCAAAAGTAATCCTTTCAAGTGCTTGGCCCAGTCTGTTTTCTGGCTGGGCCACTTCTTCTTTCGCAAAAAAACCGCGTTTCTTCTTTCCGCCTATTCCGTATCGATGTGCCGTAAACGCTGTCGGCACAGGCGCTCGATAAAAAAATACAGATTGTTCTGGATGCGGCGTTGAAATTCCTTAGTCTTCAACTACATTTTTGTTCAGCTACAATTCTGAGGCAGTGCTTGCAAGCTTTCGAGCGGCGCTGAACAGGATGAACCGGCTTGCGCGGCGGCATGTCCCGGGAAGGGAAAACGAAAGGAAGTCAGACTGACTTTCGTAAGAATAAAAAAACTTTTTATCATACATAATTTTTAGATGAATCACCAAAACTTTTTATTGGGATTCCCAGGCAGCATTAATAAATCGAACTATACTTATGCCAAGGTTAGATAGACGTCTTAGTTAAAGCGGAAAAATCAAGCACTAAGCCGGAATTCTCATTTTTTACATTAAATAATAAAAAACATGTCGCAAGGTTCAATTAACCTCAAATTAGTCGGATTTAGTGAGTTCGAGGCGCGGAACATCGAGTCTGTTCTGTCCCTGGCTGAGCGAGGCTTGCTTAGAAATTGGCGGCTTGTTACTGCTTCTCCGGCAGATTATTACCTGTTGCCGGAAAGCCTGAATGCGCGGATGGAGCAAGAGGATAACTTGAAAGCGTTGCCGCGTGACCGCTGCATTTTTACCTCCAAGGAAGAAAGCAATGCGGACAGTGCAAGCGATGATATGTGGTTGTTGTGCGATTCCCGCAGCGTACCGCGTATCCGGTCCATGATCGAGCTGTTCAATTTGCTGTGCGAGGATACGCTGACCGAGCGCAGAAATCAGGGGCCCGCGATGGGAGCCGTGGAGGTGCCGCCAGTGAATATCACGGCCGCGGTGGCCGCGGTAGCGGAAGTAACGGCCGCCCCGGTGCTGGCAGAGGCGTTCAGCCCGCGGCAAGGTTTTATCGGGCAACTGCTGGGCGCGGCGGACAAAAACGGCCTACTGATATACGAATTGAATATACCCAACTCTCCGGGCCGTATTTATGTTTATCCCGAGCAGCAGGTGTTTTACAGCCCGGCCAGCCTAGACCTGTTGGCGCCGTTTTTTACCGCCGATCAGGATTTGATTTCCTGCACGACCCGAGCCAATGTGACCGAGGCAGAGCTCGATCAGTTGTCCGAAGCCGAAGATTTGAGGCCTTATACCTTGAGAAGCCTGCTCTGGTACGGCGTGTACAAATCATCCCAAGGGCGGTTGTTGGAAGGGGCTGATGCGCATAAGCCTGTGCGATTGAAACGTTGGCCGGATTTAAATCTTTCCGATTGTCAGGACTTGATCAAACTGGCCGCATTTATGCAAAGCAACGCGGTCAGCTTGCAGGGGGTTGCGGAAAAAACCGGCATTCCGATCAAGCTGATCTACGATTTTTATAATGCCTGCGAGATCGTCGGATTGATCGAGCAGAGTTCGGAGGCTGATATCCATAACAAACAACTGAATCCTGAAAAAGTCAGTCTGTTTTCTAAAATCAGATCACGACTGAATAAAGCCCACACGGCCTAAGTCTTGGATGCGTAATGGACAAGAATCATAAAATTAAGTTTGTTTTTACCGGTTGCGTCGGCGCAGGAAAAACCACCGCGATCGCCACGATCAGCGAAGTCGTGCCGATTTCAACTGAAGCAAAACCCACGGAAGACAGCGTCGTTCGCCGCAAAAGTTCAACGACGGTCGCGATGGACTATGGCGAGCTGACGCTGGAGGATGGTGAAAAAATCTATCTTTACGGGACTCCAGGGCAAAGGCGCTTCGATTTCATGTGCCATTTGTTGACCAAGGGCGCGCTCGGACTGATCGTGCTGGTGGACAACACCCATCCGGACCCGATGGGCGAACTGGATTATTTTTTAAACCTGAATGCCGCTTTTCTGAATCAAGGCGCGGCGGTGATCGGGGTGACTCACTATGATATGTCGACCAAACCCAGTGTCGATGATTATTACCAATGTCTTGCGGAACGGGGCGATCCCTGGCCCGTTCTTCATGTCGATGTGCGTAAGAGCGAGGATGTGAATTTATTGCTGAATACGCTGTTGACGACCCTGGAATATGCATAAGTCGATTGACCCAGCATAGTTTTTGATTGTTAGTGCGATTAATTTAACTCAACGGAGAAAATACATGGCTAAACTTGATGATGTTGTACGTAAAATTGTGAACGATGTTGACGGCGCCTTGGGCTGCGCGGTTGTCGATTTGTCGAGCGGCTTATTGCTTGGCGTGGCGCATAACGTACCTTACTTCACCTCTTCCTATTTGGAAGCGGTTGCGGCCGCGGCGGTCGACATGATGCGCGGAAAAAATGTCCGTGCGGTTGAATCGCTGCTGTCCAGCCAACGCGGCAAAACCGTGCAGAATATGATCAAGGAAGTGCAAATGACTACCGAGAAAACCTACCACTTCATGGCGACCGTGCCGGACAAGCCGGATTCTATGGTCGTATTGATCACCAGCAAGAGCGCGAACCTGGGTATGGGCTGGTCCGCGGTAAGAAGCAACTTGCCGATGATTGCGCCGCTTTGCCCATAAGCGCTTAGGATAATTCCTCCTCCGCTTGATTGGCGCAAACAAGGTTTTTGCCTCTGTTTGACGCCAGTCGGCGGCGGGCGTTGGCGAAAGGGAGCTTTGCCGAACCCCATTGCCTGACGATTCAATGATCGACGCGTTGAGTCGTCACAAGTCCTTTTTTCCGCTCGGTTGAGCGCTATCTCTTCCTGTCTGCAACGCCACGCACAAGCGTAAGATGCTTCCCCGATTTTTTTTCCGCTCATTCCGCTCTGAATCATGCAAACAATAGAACTGATCGGTTCTCACGACGGCGGTGACCATTACAACGTCGACATCATTGCCGAAATTCTTTCCCAGGATGTGACGGCGTTGGCCTACGGTTCCGAGTTTGTCGGCCGGCCGAATACCCGTATTTACCTCGGAGCCAAAGAGGTCGTCAAATTACGCAGCGAGCTGAGCTTCAATAAGGCCAAGGCGGTGCGCTGGATCAACACCGCGCTGCAAAAAGAGCGCGAGCTCGGCGTGCATCATCCGCATAAAACCTGGTTTCTGATCGATGCGAGCGCAGGCGTGGATGCCGCGCAAGCGGTCATTATCGGCAATATTTGCCCGCGCCTGCAGCCCATTCATGCCTTGCTCGAAGTCCGTCCGGAATCGGATGCGACGAGAAGCCAATATCTTCGCATCTTGCATGCGGTATTTGCCAGCTACTTGCATCTCGCCAAACGGACGCAGATGAAGCTGGACGAGGGGCTATCGAATTTTGGCGTGGATGCGGAAGGCAAGGTGTTTTATCTGGATGACGAATATTACGCCTGGGACAATTTCGTTTCCTTTTCTATCATGCTCGGCGTCTACATTCGAACCTATGCATGGCTTGATCAGGATTTTATCGAACAGATGGGGCGGGATCTTGCGAATTCGATCGATGCCGTTTTTGAGGATACTCACTGCAACGTGATCGTGGCCGAACAATTGCGTTCGTTGTTCATGCCCAGCGAAGAGAAAACGCAGTTGGTGCGGCAATTGATCGATACGCTGTTATTGTTTACCAAGGAATCGGCGGCAAAGCATCGCAAGAAACTTGCGGCTTCGGGGCGTGGTGCCTCACGCTATTTTGCGTTGCTGGCCGATATTCATGCCAATTATCCGGCGCTTGAGCGTGTGCTGGGCTATTTGGAAGCCGAAAATATTCAGGACGGCATCATCCTGGGCGACATTGTCGGCTATGGCCCCGATCCCGCCGAATGCATCGAAAGATTGCAGGACTGTTCCTTGAACATCATCAAGGGCAATCATGACCATGCCGCCGCGATCAATAAGGCGGAAACCGGCTTTTCGCAAACCGCCAAAGCCGTGATCAAATGGACCGCGGAACGCTTATCCGAAGAGCACAAGGATTGGCTGAAATACCTGCCGGCCGTGCTCGAAAACGACGAATGGCTCGCCGTGCACGGCGCGCCGATCGATCCGACGTTCTTTTACGGCTATGTCTATTCGATGACCGCCGATGACAATCTGGACTGCTTACAGGATAAAAACCGGGCGCTGTGTTTCCACGGCCACTCGCACATGCCGGGAGTCTTTGCGCGCGACAAGCGCAGGGCGGATCATCATGTGACGAAGGAAGTGATCGATTTGAGTGCGTATAAACACGCGTTGGTCTGTCCGGGGTCGATCGGCCAGCCGCGCAACGGCAATCGCGGCGCGCAATTTGCGATTTACGACCGGGAGAAGCAGGTGGTGAACTATGTCACCTTACCCTATGAAGTCGAGGGTGTCGTACAGCGCATGCGCGACTTTGAGCTGCCCGAGCCGTTATGGCAACGGCTGTTGACAGGTACCTAAGCTTCCCGCCAACCTGGGCGCTGCGTCAGGCTAAAGTCGATGGTGGAAGGATTCTGCGCTCGACCCCGATAATGGCTCGATTCAACGTCATCAGATTTTTTTCCGCCTTGATCTGGATGCCCATCATATAAAAAATCGGCATCCACAAGGGGTTGATCAACACGCCGCCGAGCGCGCTTTTCAACGTTCTTTTCAAATTTTTGGCCGGGTTGAATGATTCGGCCAATGAACCGGCCGGCGCCTCGGAAAACACCGTAGCGATCGGACGGAGCAGGGCAAGTTCCTGGCTGGTCAGTTGCTTCATCGAGGCGAACAGTTTGCGTTCCATGCGTTGATAATTCCGGTGCGCGAAACACACCGTGATCGCGAATGTCAGTGCGACCAAGGGCAGGAGCACGGTCGGCGGCGCGACCGGCGCAAATGTGGACGACAGCATCACGATCCCGAGACCCAGCATCAACAGGTCTTCCCCATGTTCAACATCCCGGTCTATACCCTGCACAATCGTTATCACAGGATTATCGTAAGGTGCGCGCAAATAATGACAGTCTGGTTTCATAGTAACCTCCGGCAGGCAGACCTGCTCATAAAATCATAAAATCAGCAAAAGTCAAATCGGGTTTAAAACCGTTTGATTCCATTGTAGTTTATGACAAGATCGGGAGGAAATAATTGCGGAGGCGGGCGGTGAATCGTGCTGCCGGCTTGGCTAACGGCGAAAATTATGCTTTAATTTTAAATTAAGGCATCTTCGTGGGCGTTTGTTTTTTCGCCCGAAACCGCACTGCATGGGATCGATATGTTCATTAAACCAATAAAAACCCGCATCGCCTTGTGTGCGCTGGCTTTCTGCTCGGCGCCTCAGGCGGATATCTCCATCCATATCAACGGCCAAGAATTTTATTCGAACCAAAACGGCTATACGAAGATTCATCCGGAAAATGTTTCGGGTAACGTGATTGTCAATGTGAACGGTGAAACCTATCGGCCGCAGGCTAGGCGAGCGGAAAAGCCTGCGGCGAAGTCCAAACCGGTTAACGCCATGCCTTTGAGAACCGTGCGGGTGTCGCGTGGTAAAAACAAGCAGCAATTCGAGCAATTGATCGCGAAGACCGCCGATAAACATCAGGTCGATCCCAAATTGCTGCATGCGGTGATTCAGGCCGAATCCGCCTACAATCCGTCGGCGGTTTCATCGGCCGGGGCGGTGGGTTTGATGCAGTTGATGCCGGCGACCGCCGCGCGTTTCGGCGTGAACGACAGTTACGATCCGGTACAAAACATCGAGGGCGGTACGCGTTATCTGAAACACTTGCTGCACCTGTTCAATTCCGATTTGCGGCTGGCCGTGGCCGCCTATAATGCAGGTGAAAATGCGGTAATCAGGCACCATCACAACATTCCGCCCTATGCCGAAACGCAGCATTATGTCAGCGAGGTATTGGCCTTGCAGCAGAACCCGGATCAGGTCAGAAGCTACTTTAGGAAAAGAGCCGGCCCTTGTGCGGGGCGGGTGCTTGAATGGAATGTGACGTGTAATTGAATGATACAGTGGGTTTTGACCGCCATCATTGATCGAGATAGCCGGTCGCAGCTTCGAGTCCCATCGCCAGTTCCCCATAAAAAAGGGTTTAGATGAAAGTCTAAGCCCCTTTTTTATTGTCTTATGGTTTTGTTCAGCGAAATTTGAGAACCCCATCATCTCCTTCCCGCGCGCCCGCGTGGGAATGCAGTGTAAGACGCGCCACCGTCGCGATTCAAAGCTAACATCATCGCATATGACTATTGAGCTTCGGGGAAGCTCGATTAGATCTTAAGCGTCAATTGCTAGAAATTTGCATTGATTTTAACCAAGCAACAAACTCGTTACGTCCCTGCACCTCGATTGCGTGCATACCAAGCTCTTGACCGGGTGCATGATCTACCTCCCACCTATCGCCAATTGTGTAGCTGATTGACGGTTCACAATTAACCGCATTCAACGCTTGCTGTAGCGTATCAACACTGGGCTTCGGCTTAGCGATGTCTCCTCCCGCAAGTATTAAATCAAAGTCACTCTCAAGCAGAGTTATTGTTTGAAGTGCTCTTATTGCTATTTGGCGTCTAGTATTTGTGAGCAAGACAATTCGGTATCTAGACTTTAAATTCCGAAGCAGTGTGGCAAGCTCTAAATCTGCTTGAATATGGGTCTCTGGATGCATCATAACCAACTGATATTTTTCGATCAATTTATCAGGTATTTTCATTGAATCCAGTATGCTCGCCGTTGATGTTTGTCCTAACGAATGAGCTTTCTTTAACAAAAGGTAGGCTTCTTCGATGGGGATTTTGCGATGTTCTGCAATAGCATGAATTGCGGCACTTTTATTCTCTTGATCAATTTCTCGGGAATCGTAGAACGTTCCATCTAGATCGATGATTAAAGCCGCATTAGTCATTACAGATTATTTCCAGCGCTAAAACGGCAGTCGAATATTTTTATGGCATCGTCTAGGAGCTTTTTCGAATCAGGGTCTTCCGACGAAAGATAGATTAATGGTGGATTTGGTAACGAGCGATGTCCACCATTTGGTCTCGAATACCAAGCAAGCATGGCAACACGGTCATCAAAAATATAGCCGGAAAGCATTACTGGGTATTCGTATAATTTAAACGAAGTATGCATAGTGTGGCTAGGCTCAGAAAGTAAATCATCAACATACCGCTTCCATCTTTCAGCTTGGGCCTCCAGTTCTATTTTCCTGTTTTGATCGCCATTAACTGATCTCAATAGCATATTTACAGTTAAATTTTGCGTTAATTTTTTTTGATCGCTGTCGAATGATAAAAATAAACTCTTGGCGTGATCTCCTTTGCTAGCAAAAATTCGAACAGTAGTGCTTCGAGGTAGTTCTTTTTCGAAAATTTCAATAGGTTTTGTTATTATTTTGAATGCTCCGAATTTGTATTTTTTATTTATAAAATATACGTATACAATATGAAGTGGGGCAATGATTGCTAGAGTGGAGATTAAAGAAAACACACCTCGCCAAAGTTCCCAGTTTTTAGCGCTGACTAGGTCTTTGCTTGCCCAGTCATTAAAGAAACCAAAGCCCCAATACACTAATCCAAATATTGTTACAGGAATTGCTAATAATTTGGTAATCGGTGAACTCTCAATAAAATCAATCGCCTTATTGTACATTTTGTTCATCCTTTATAGTTTAATTAATATATTTTTTTTATTTTTATAGTAAAAATAGAATGTATCTTTCCAAGCCTGTGCAAGCACTAAACTTCCGCCAGCAGAAACATACCCTTCAATTAAGCGTTTACCAATATTATTAGGTTTATTTAAATTAACATCAAGTTGAGCCCACAACTGTCCAATGTCACGCGCCGCAATAGATACATGTGCAAATTCAAAATCAATAACCCATAGCTTGGCTGGCGACCAAATAAGGTTGTCCAGGCCAACATCACCGAGCGATACAGATTTTTCGGTGTAGTAGACTGTCACCAATGACTGAAACTCTCCTTTTAACGCAGCCATTACCTTAGCCGTTTCCGCTTGAATTTTCCAAAGACCACGGAAAATATCATCACGTTTCGAGTAAAGCTCTACCTCGGCAAACCGAAGCCAACGCCCTAACTGAAAAAAATCCCCGCCCAGTGTTCCCTCTTTTCTTAGTTGATTTGAAAGGGTTTCGCCTTCGATATACTTAATTTTTAATGATGGCGTAAAGGCATTGACCTCATGGACTTTCGGCACCGAGATATGAATTGCACTTGCATCGTTAATTGATTGAAGGTTATCTAAAATTCGGTGTTCAACTTCAAATCTAAGCAATGGAATAGGTATCCCAGTACCCAAAGCAATATCGGCATATCTTTTCTCTACATAGCACCCGTTTGTTTCACTGACAAGTGATACATGGTTAACGATCGACTCAAATTTGCTCATTTGTAACACGGTCAAATCGGATGAGCATGGCGGACCAGGTATAGCCGAGCCCATTTCCAACTAACATGAGCCGGAAGCTGTCAGTCTCATGATTTGCGGCGATGGCAGTCCTGAGATTTTCGATAAGATCAGAGCCTCCCCTATGACCGAAATTTCCTCGCGATTGAAATAGCGTAACGCCAAGTGGATCAAGAATTTCTTTCAACTTCTTAATGCGTGCTTCGCTACGGTTAATAATCACATAGCCTTGAAGATCTTTCCATTGTGCAGATGCTAGCGACAGTGCTTCCGTAGAAACCCCAATTTCTGTTTGAAGATCTTTTTCAAGGAATTCAGGGCTTGAGAGAAGGCCGAGTAGCGGAGTACCGTCGGTTGCCGTAAACGAACAATAGTGACTGTAATTATGGTCATTAGCAGTGACATATGACTCAATCGTTAATGTTATGTCACCATATCCAAACACCATGGCCGCACCGCCATCCAACCAAGAAGAATTTTCATGGTTAGCTTTATATGTTGTTTTGAACGCATCAGCGCACATAACAACCGCATTACTACCAGGTTCATTTAAGGATGCGCAGATTACCAGTGCGTCAAGAATAGTTGCGCAGTTGTTCCCTAACTCAACTACATGGCCGGCACTCATACTGGCAAGACATAGAGCCTTATGAGTGAAAAGTTCAGGTGTAGTTCTCGGTAATGATGCAGCAGTGTAGACATGGTCAATATGAGGCGACCTGAGCAGACCAGTCGTATGTAATTTTCTTAGAATTGTTTTTGCAAGCCAGCTCTCTGGAGAGTGGGTTGTGTTTCGGATTTTCTTCTCGTGTAAAACGAATAATCCGCTAAGTTGTAGCGGCGTGCATCCGTCAACGCGGACACGGCATTTGGGTATGCTCATCGATATGACTTTAATTAGCTTGGACGGTAAATGATGCTTTTAGGCCCAAGGGGCTATTCAAACAGCCAAGCTAATTGGGATTGGATGGTTGTGTTAGAGAGTATTGCATGGCCGCTTACTATGTGAAACCACATTTGCTATTCTGTGGGCATCTATTGTTTTTATCATGACAGAAAGCGGCATCGATATTATCGGGATTCTCCATCAAAGAATCGATGTCATCAGCCATTTTAATGGAGGAAATTAGAAATAAGTAAAAACGCATAACCGATTTAAATTTTTAGCTCCAAGAGCTTTGTCGGTTGAGGTGTAGAAAGATTTTTTTTAAAATCAGTTCTACGTTCTTACTTAAATAATTAAAAATATAGAGAAAGTTATTTTAAAGCAGAATACTTTTTCGCAGGTTAAATGTCGTAGCTAAATCGTAACTACGCCTAATAGTTCATAAGACATTGTAGGCTTTTTGTGGCTGTTTTTGATGTTGATTGACATTGCAAGGCATTGATTTAATTGGATGTTGATGGTGAATTTAGCATTTGTAATCAGCCAGTCCTTTTGCAAATCAAATAAAAAAGGCCGGACAGCAAAGCTGTCCGGCCTTTTTAGTGTCTAACCCGGTGTTGTCGGATTATTTCGCTTTTTTACGTTCCAAGGCTTCCTTGATCACTTCGTCAGCCACGTTTTTAGGGCATGGCAGGTAGTGAGAGAATTCCATCGAGAACTGGCCGCGGCCGGAAGTCATCGTGCGCAAGTCGCCGATGTAGCCGAACATTTCGCTCAGCGGTACATCCGCCTTGATCCGAACGCCGGTGACGCCTGGATCTTGCGATTTGATCATGCCGCGGCGGCGGTTCAAGTCGCCGATTACGTCGCCGACATGGTCTTCCGGTGTGAACGCGTCAACCTTCATGATCGGTTCGATCAATTGCGGTGCAGCCTTTGGAATCGATTGACGGAACGCGGCTTTCGCGGCGATTTCGAACGCAATCGATGAAGAGTCAACCGCGTGGAAGCCGCCGTCCAGCAGGGTAACTTTGAAGTCCAAGCACGGATAGCCTGCCAAGACACCTTGACCCAGCATGCTCTTGAAGCCTTTTTCGACCGCCGGCCAGTATTCGCGCGGTACGTTACCGCCGGTGACCGCAGATACGAATTCAAAGCCGCTGCCTGCCTCGCCCGGTTCGATCGCATAATCGATTTTAGCGTATTGACCGGAACCGCCGGATTGCTTCTTGTGCGTGTAGCTGTCTTCGATGCGGCGGGTGATCGTTTCGCGGTAAGCCACCTGCGGCTTGCCGACGACGACGTCAACGCCGTGGGTCCGTTTCAGAATGTCGACTTTGATGTCGAGGTGCAACTCGCCCATCCCTTTCAGAATGGTTTCGCCGCTTTCTTCGTCGGTCATCACATGGAAGGACGGATCTTCCTGGACCATCTTGCCCAGCGCGATGCCCATTTTTTCGTTGGAGCCTTTATCTTTTGGGGTCACCGAAACCGAGATGACGGGATCAGGGAAAACCATCGGTTCAAGCGTGGCCGGCTTGTCGGGATCGCACAAGGTATGTCCGGTTTGCACGTTTTTCAGGCCGATCAGCGCGACGATATCGCCTGCTTGAGCGGTTTCGATTTCGGAGCGGTTGTCGGCGTGCATTTCCACCATACGGCCAACTCTTTCGTTTTTGCCGGTGTAGGTATTCAGCAGGGTGTCGCCTTTCTTCAGCGTGCCCGAATAAATACGGATGAAGTTCAGTGCGCCAAAACGGTCGTCCATGATCTTGAATACCAAAGCGCGCAGCGGGCGCTTCGGATCGACGATCGCAAATTCGCCTGTCGGATTGCCTTCGAGATCGGTTTCAGGTTGCGGCTTGACTTCTGTTGGATTCGGTAAATAGTCGACAACCGCGTCCAGTACCAATTGCACGCCCTTGTTTTTGAAAGACGAACCGCAATAAGTCGGGAAAAACGCCATGCTAATGGTGCCTTTGCGGATGCAGCGTTTGATGGTATCCATATCGGGCATTTCGCCTTCCAGATATTTTTCCATCGCGTCGTCGTCCTGCTCGACTGCGGTTTCGATCAACTTTTCACGCCATTCTTCGACTTTGTCCGCCATGTCGGCAGGAACGTCTTCGATGCGGTAGTTCATCGGATCTCCGGAATCGTCCCAGATCCATGCCTTACGGGTCAACAGATCGACCACGCCCGAGAATTGATCTTCAACGCCGATCGGCAAGGTCATGACCAGAGGGACTGCGCCCAGTACGTCTTCGACCTGCTTGACCACGCGGAAGAAATCGGCGCCGATACGGTCCAGTTTGTTTACATAGATGACTCGTGCAACCTTAGAGTCATTGGCATAACGCCAGTTAGTTTCCGATTGCGGTTCAACGCCGCCGGAACCGCAGAACACGCCGATACCGCCGTCGAGAACTTTCAGCGAGCGATAAACTTCGATCGTAAAGTCAACGTGGCCTGGGGTGTCGATGATGTTGAAGCGGTGGTCTTTCCAGAAACAGGTCGTCGCAGCGGACTGAATGGTGATTCCGCGTTCGGCTTCTTGCGTCATGAAGTCCATGGTGGACTCGCCTTCATGTACCTCGCCCAGCTTGTGAATCTTGCCGGTGAGTTTCAGGATACGCTCGGTCGTGGTGGTTTTACCGGCATCCACGTGCGCGAATATGCCGATGTTTCTGTAAAGGCTTATGTCAGTCATGTTGTTACTCTAAATGTTGGGCATAAAAATCTTTTTGCATTAACCGTCCGCGCGCATTCTCTCAAGCAAATTCGACCGGAGGATTGAACGGTGCAAGGCGTGACCTGCTGCCTGATGCCGAAGACCGCAGTCATGGTAACCAAGGGTTTGGACGGAACGCATCGAAGCCTGGCGGTTGGGACAACGTCGAGCGAAGGCCTTAACCTAAGGTTAGTGCCGAGCACTCGCCCAGTTTCGATAGCCGACTATTTTAACCTAAAACTTTTAAAAAAATATATAAAAACATCAAATACGTACCGCCCGGCCTTCCGGTCTTGGCGATTTTTTAGCTCTGGACGGCGGCGGGGCGCTTCAGAGCTGCGCATTTGCATTATTTCCGGATGTACGCAATAGTACCCCCAAAATGCCAGGGTGACGCATACGGCGGCGCCATTCCTGAAGGCCTTGCGATAAAAGCGGCTGCGCTCCGGTTGTTGGGTGTTAAAATACGGCCATGATCGGACCTTCTTTGCCCTGAGCCCATCAAGACGATGCGCGGCTCGGCATCAAAACAATACATTCTAATTAAAGCATGAGGATACTATGCGGAATCTGAGGTTTATACCCGCGTTGATTGGAGCGATCCTGGGAATCGCGGTCATCATTGCCGCCTTTTATTTCATTTTCCTTGATCTGTTCGTTGACCTGTGGTGGTTTCAATCGCTGAAACAGGAACCGTATTTTTGGCTCAGGCTGCTGTACCGGTTTTTCCTGTCCGGCGGCGTGACTCTGGCTTTTTTCCTGATTTTCTTTTTTCATTTCTGGATCGCTTCGCGTTACCTGGGGCTGAATCCGCCGGATGAAGTCCTGGCCGATCTGGACAAGCGCCGGCGTTTCCAGCGTTTCGCCGATGTGTTCATGGGCGATTCGGTCATGGTTTATACGCCGATCTCGCTGATTCTGGCCGTGCTCATCGCGATGCCGTTCTATCAGCAATGGGATGCTGCATTATTATATTTTTTCGGTCAGTCCTCGGGCGTCGCCGATACGGTTTACGGCAACGATGTCAGCTTTTACATGCTGTCGTATCCGATTTACCTGCTGATCCAGAAAGAATTATTGTCCGCGGCGATCATCATTTTTGCCTCGGTTGGCACTTTATATTGGCTTGAGCATGTTTTCATTCCGAATCAAAACAAGGAATACCACATCGGCGCGAAGATTCATCTGACCGTCTTGCTCGGCTTCGTCGTGCTGTTCGTGGTCTGGGGCTTCATGCTGGATCGCTTTTCGCTGCTTTATTCGCACAATCATGCGCCGGTATTTTACGGGCCGGGATTCGTCGAAATTTTTTACCGCTTGCCGTTGATCTGGATCGGCATCATCACGTTCCTGGCTGTCGCGGTGACCGCCTGTCTGTTCATCTTCTCGAAGGAACACCGGATCAAGGCCCCGTTTTTGATTTCTTCCGCAGCGTTTCTGTGCGTATGGTATTTGCCGAATGTCGATTCCATTCCTGAAGGCATGCAGAGATACATCGTCAATCCGAATCCGGTCAAGGCCGAAAAGCCGTTCATGCAGTTCAACATCGATGCGACGCTGAATGCCTACGACCTGAAAAATATCCGCGTCATCGATCAGGACATCAACGTGAATGCGGCCGAGGACATCACGACCTGGAGTGCGCAGAAGCGCTTCGAAAACATTCCGGTCTGGGACCGGGAGTTTCTGATCGACAGCTATCAGCAATTGCAGGTGATCCGGCCTTATTATCAGTTCTTGTCGGTCGATGAGGATAGATATTTCCTGCTGGACCATATCCGGCAGGTCAATCTGGCTCCACGGGAAGTTAATATCAGCAAGCTTCCCGAATCGGCGCAAAACTGGGAAAACACACACTTGCGTTATACGCACGGTACCGGCGCCGTCGTCTCGCCGGCTGCGCAAGACGCGGACATGCCGCTGGTTTTTTATCTGCGCGATTTGAATATGTCTTCGCAGGTTGGGCTCAGCACGAAAAACCCTGAGATCTATTACGGCGAAGGCAAGTATGACTACGCCATCGTGCCCAACAAGCTAAAGGTTAAAGGGCTTGAAGTCGGTAAAGGGCCTGAAGTCGGCGATCAAAACGTCGATGAAAAAGAATATACTGGCCAAAGCGGCATTCCGATACGATCTCTGTTCCGCAAGGCCTTGTTGGCTTTATATTTCAAGGATGAAAGAATATTCTTTTCCTTGGGGATATCCACCGAAGACAGTAAAGCGATGATTCGCCGGAACATTATCGAGCGTATCAACGCGATCACACCCTTTTTGCAGTTGGACAAGGATCCTTATCTGGTGATGACCAAGGACCGCTTCTACTGGATACAGGATGCCTATACCATATCGAAGTGGTATCCGGCCTCGAAACCGGCCGCGGATGATTATCTGGAAGGTGATCAACCGTTCAACTATATCCGCAACTCAGTCAAGATCGTCGTCGATGCGTTTGACGGTACGGTCGATTATTACATTGCCGATCCTTCGGATGTCATCATCAATGCCTATGCGCGCGCGTATCCGAGTCTGTTCAAAAACATGGAGGAAATGCCGGGCGAGTTGCAAAAGCATTTGCGCTACCCGCGCGACCTTTTTTACATGCAGATGAAGGTGTATGCGAAATATCATCAAACCATTCCCGAACTGTTTTATGAGCAGGCCGAAACTTGGCAGTTCGCGAATGTGCGCAATCAGGAGGTCAGGCCGTACTACCAGACGATGGATTTCGGCAACTGTAAGGATATGGAAGAATTCGTGATGATCAATCCGATGACGCCGGTGAGCCGGGACAATCTGAGCATGATCGGCGTTGCGAGTATTCTGGATAAGGAGACTTGCGGATTTAACTACAAACCCGGTATTACGATCTATAAGTTCCGCAAGGAAGTGCAGGTGAACGGCCCGGCGCAGGTCGAAGCCCTGATCAATCAGGACCCCGAAATTTCCGCGCAATTCACCTTGTGGGATCAGTCCGGTTCGGAGGTCAAACTGGGGCGCATGGTGATTCTGCCGATGGGCAAAACCGTGCTCTATGTGCAGCCGGTTTATCTGGTCTCGACCAAGGTCAAAATACCGGAATTACGCCGGGTGATCGTGTCGATGGGCAATGAAGTCGTGATGGATAAAACCTTGTGGGCCGCATTCGATCGCCTGAAACAGCGGTTTTTGAAAGCGGCCTCGGAAACCGGCGGGACGGGAACCGCGAAGGAAGTCGTCACTCCTCAATAATCAGCAGGGCGGGCAACACGGGTTGTTGCCCGCCTTTTTTTGCGGGAATCGAGATCCGCTTAGCGTCGCATCAGCGCGCAAAGCTGGTCTTCCAGTTCAAAGCGCTTGGCCAGGGCTTCGCCGAGTGCCGATAAGTCGTCCGCCAGGGTCGTCAAGGCGCCGGCGTCTTGAGTCTGCTCGTATTTGTCATTGAAAGCGACCGACAGATCGGTCACCTCGGAGAATTCCGGATAAATGTCGGTCGCAAAGTTCATGATGCTTGCGCGGCGCTCGGTGCCGGCCAATATGCGTTCGTACAATCCGAAATGCCCTAGCGACACATAGTCGACCAGGACTTCCGCAAACCGGGCCAGTTTGGTCTTGACCCGCTCTGTGTCGGTAAACGGTTTCAGATCGCCTATCCGGCAATATAAGGCCCACAAATCCTTCCTTTCATTTTGCAATTCAGCGATCAGTTGAGCGCTGCGTTGCCTTCTTTCCGGTCTCACCGTCTCTGCCGTCGTCATGATGGTTCTCCCCCGAGAGTGGTTAAATTTTATTATTTTGATTTATTATGCCGGCCGCTGCGGTCCGCAGCGGCCGTCGCCAAGCCGTTGAAGGTTAGGGCTGCAATTTCTCTTTCAGCATCCGGTTGACTTCCTCGGGATTGGCCTTGCCCTGCATCGCCTTCATCACCTGGCCGACAAAAAAGCCGAACACCTTGTCCTTGCCGCTCCGGTATTGTTCGACCTGGCCCGGGTTGTCGGCGATGATCTTGTCGATGATCGCCTCGATCGCGCCGGTGTCGGTGATTTGTTTCAGGCCTTGGGTGTCGATGATCTCGTCCGCGCCGGCTTCATTTTGCCACATTTCCTCGAAAACCTGCTTCGCAATCTTGCCGGAGATCGTGTTATCGGCAATCCGTTGCAAAAGCCCCGCCAACCGTTGATAACCCACCGGCGAGTCGCTAATTTCCAGACTCGACTTATTCAAGGCGGCCGCCAATTCGCCGGTCACCCAGTTCGCGCAGAGCCGCGCCTCGCAGCCTGAAGCTTGCAGCAGCGCCTCGAAATAATCGGCCATCTCGCGCGATGAGGTCAGAATCGCCGTGCTTTCGTCGTCGAGCCCGAACTGGTCCTTGAAGCGCTGCTTCTTGGCCTCCGGCAATTCCGGCATCGTCGCCTGCACCTCGGCTTTAAATTCTTCCGAAATAGACACCGGCAGCAGATCGGGGTCGGGGAAATAGCGGTAATCGTTCGCCTCTTCCTTGCTGCGCATCGAACGGGTCACATCCTTCACCGCATCGTACAGCCGCGTTTCCTGCACCACCTTGCCGCCGGCTTCGATCAGATCGATCTGCCGTTCGACTTCGTAATTGATCGCTTTCTCGACGAACTTAAACGAATTGATGTTTTTCAGTTCGGCGCGGGTGCCGAACTCTTTCTGGCCTTTCGGCCGCACCGACACGTTCGCGTCGCAGCGGAACGAGCCTTCCTGCATGTTGCCGTCGCAAATGCCGAGATAGCGCACCAGTTCGTGCAGCTTGCGCATGTAGGCGACCGCTTCTTTCGCCGAACGCATGTCCGGCTCGGAGACGATTTCGAGCAGCGGCGTGCCGGCGCGGTTCAGGTCGATGCCGGTCAGGCCGTGAAAGTCTTCATGCAGCGATTTGCCGGCGTCTTCTTCCAAATGCGCGCGGGTGATGCCGATGCGCTGGGTGACGCCGTCCACCTCAATGTCCAGATGGCCGTTGCCGACGATCGGCAGTTCGAACTGGCTGATCTGGTAGCCTTTCGGCAGATCGGGGTAGAAATAGTTTTTGCGCGCGAACACCGAATAAGGCGCGATCTCGGCCTCGATCGCGAGGCCGAATTTGACTGCCATACGCACCGCATCCTGATTCAAGACCGGCAGTACGCCCGGCAGGCCGAGATCGACCGCGCAGGCCTGGGTGTTCGGTTCAGCGCCATACGCGGTCGCGGCGCCGGAAAAGATTTTCGATTTTGTGGCAAGCTGGGTATGAATTTCCAGGCCGATGACGGTTTCCCATTCCATAGCAAGTCTCCTATTGAAATCCGGGCGGGGTGAGTTGATGCCAGTTGGTGGCCTGTTGATAGCGATGCGCGACGGCCAAGAGGCGGTCTTCGGCGAAATAATCGCCGATGATTTGCAGGCCGACCGGCTTGCCGGACGCGAGCCCCGCCGGGATCGACATCGCCGGCAGCCCCGCCAGGTTGACCGCGATCGTGTAAATATCGGACAGATACATCTCGATCGGATTGCCGAGCTTTTCGCCGATGCCGAACGCGACCGACGGCGCGACCGGTCCCATCAACACATCGACCCCCGCCAAGGCTTTTTTGAAGTCTTCGCTGATCAGGCGGCGGATTTTTTGCGCCTTGATGTAATAGGCGTCGTAATAACCGGCCGACAGCGCGTAGGTGCCCATCAATATCCGCCGCTTGACCTCGCGGCCGAAGGCTTCGCCGCGCGAACGGCTATAAAGATCGGTCAGGTCGGCGGGACTTGCGCAGCGGTAGCCGAAACGCACGCCGTCGAAGCGCGACAGGTTCGCCGAGCATTCGGCCGGCGCGATCACGTAATACGCCGGGATCGCAAGCTTCAGATTCGGCATCGAGACCTCGACGATTTCGGCTCCCAGCTTGCGGTATTCGTCAATCGCCGCTTCGATCACCGAAGCGACATCGGAAGACAAACCTTCGCCGAAAAATTCCTTCGGCAGGCCGATCTTTAGGCCGTCGAGGGGCTGGTTCAAAGCGGCCCGGTAATCCGGCACCGGCCGCTCGGCGCTGGTCGAATCGCGGCCGTCGAAGCCGGCCATCGACTGCAACAGGATCGCCGCATCCTCGGCCGTTCGCGTCATCGGACCGCCCTGGTCCAGGCTGGAGGCATAGGCGATCATGCCGTAGCGCGAGACGCGGCCGTAGGTCGGCTTAAGCCCGGTGATACCGCAAAAAGACGCCGGCTGGCGGATCGAGCCGCCGGTATCGGTGCCGGTCACGCCGGCCGCGAGCCTTGCCGCGACCGCCGCGGCCGAACCGCCGGACGAGCCGCCCGGCACCGCGTTTAAATCCCAAGGATTTTTGACCGGGCCGTAATAGCTGGTCTCGTTCGACGAGCCCATCGCAAATTCGTCCATGTTCAATTTGCCGAGCATCACCGAGCCTGCCTGCTGCAAGTTCGCGACGACCGTCGCATTATACGGCGCGATGAAGTTGTCGAGCATCTTCGAGCCGCAGCTGGTCTTGACGCCATCGGTGCAGAAAATGTCCTTGTGCGCGATCGGAATGCCGGTCAATACGCCTGCATCGCCTTGCGCGAGGCGGGCGTCCGCGGCGTCGGCCTGCCGTAAGGCCAGGTCTTCGGTCACCGTGATGAACGCATTCAGTTCTGGGTGTTGTTTGATTCGGGTGAGATAAGCCTCGGTCAATTCGCGGCTTGAAAACTGTCGGTTGCGGAGTCCTTCGGCCTGCTCCGCGAGGGTCTTGTTATACATTCGAGGTTTTTCCTTTATTCAATCACTTTCGGCACCAGATACAGCCCGGCCTCGACTTGCGGCGCAATCGCCTGAAATTTTTCGCGCTCGTTGCGCTCGGTCACCGCATCGGCTCTTAAGCGTTGCTGCAAGTCCAATGGATGCGCCATCGGCTGCACATCGCCGGTATCGACCGCGCCCATTGCGGCCATCAGGTCCAGCATGCCGGACAAATCCTCCGCATAATGCGGCACGTCCTGTTCGTCGATTCCAAGGCGCGCCAGATGCGCGATTTTTTTTACTTCCTCTGCCGTTAACGACATCGATTTGCTCCAAAAATATTTAAAACAGCCGCCGGATATAAGCTGGATATAAGGGGAGGGGGCCCGCTATGATGCGGAGTTTCACCGTGCCCTGGCGAGAAGCCACATTTTGCACGCTAGCCGCGGGCGGGAAGCGCCAAGAGGTATTCAGAATCCGGTCCTTAAAATATGATACTATATCTTGCTCGAATACCCGCTCGATTGATAAAGTAGTCCAATTTATTTCCTGTCAGGAACCATCCTCAAATGCTATTCAAAAGAATTCGTGGAATCTTTTCCAACGATCTCTCCATCGACCTTGGAACCGCTAATACCTTGATCTATATCCCGGGGCAGGGCATTGTCCTGAACGAGCCCTCGGTTGTCGCGATCAAGGAAGACAAAGTCCGCGGCGCGAAGACGATCGCGGCCGTCGGCGCCGACGCGAAACGCATGCTCGGCCGGACGCCCGGCAACATTACCGCGATCCGCCCGCTGAAAGACGGCGTGATCGCCGACTTCGCGGTCACCGAACGCATGCTGCGCTTTTTTATCGAAAAAGTGCATAAAAGTAAAATTCTGCGCCCCAGCCCGCGCATTTTGATCTGCGTGCCTTGCGGTTCGACCCAGGTCGAACGCCGCGCGATCCGCGAGTCTGCCGCGATGGCGGGCGCGCGCGAAGTGTATCTGATCGAGGAACCGATGTCCGCTGCGATCGGCGCCGGCTTGCCGGTCGACGAAGCCTGCGGCTCGATGGTGCTGGACATCGGCGGCGGCACCTCCGAAGTCGCGGTGATCTCG
>Ga0066432_1000022_pt1 | contig 40418 bp, 46 predicted proteins | sample LakWasMet46_HOW7_2_FD_59520 | JGI IMG/M metagenome (GOLD analysis project Ga0066432, IMG submission 59520) | Freshwater sediment methanotrophic microbial communities from Lake Washington under simulated oxygen tension - Sediment Metagenome 46_HOW7 | ecosystem: Environmental > Aquatic >... | reverse complement strand
TCATCGACCGGCGCGAGCCGGGCCGTGCCGCCCCAGGCCAGACAGCCGCGTTCGCGGCGCACGATGTCATGCAATTGCTCGGGAGTCAGATTGACTTCGCATAACATTTCCATGGTATCCGAGGTGCCGGCCGGCGAGGTGATCGCCCGGCTCGACGTTTTCGGGATCAGCATGCCATGCGCGGCGACGATCGGCACGACCAGCATCGAGGTCCGGTTGCCGGGAATACCGCCGATGCAATGCTTGTCGGCCACCAGGGGTTCATCCCAGTCGATCCGGTCTCCGGATTGCAGCATCGCGCGGGTCAAATAGAGCAGCTCGTCGCGATCCAGACTGTTTTGGCCGGTCGCGACCAGAAAAGCGGCAATCTCCATTTTCGAATAGCGGCTTTCGACGATGTCATTGCATATGCTATTGAAGTCGGCCTGATCGAGCCTCTCACCATTGATCTTGCGGCGCACAGCATCCATCGATTTGGGCGGTTCGGCATGATTGACCGTGACCAGGCAGCCTTCTTCGCAGCTGAATTGCTCGAAAGCCTGTTCCGACAAGCCGAGCTCTCCGGGCTGCACGATCGAAGCATCATCGACCACATTCAGAACCGCCAGCACCTTGGTGCTGTCCAAACTGACCTGAATCTTCGACAGCGCCTGAAAACCCTCCGCGCGGTAAATGCCGCATTCGCGGTGCATATAGGCGACGTTTTCATGATAGGTATCGATCGCGGTTCGGCGAAGTTGCAGGGTGTCGGTACTCATGGCGGTTGTTATGGTTAGCGTTTGCCGATCATGCGATTAATCCGGCCTATTGTCAACTAGCCGGCTTTACAGGCAAGCCATGGAATGGCATAGTAAACCATTGGCCGGCAGACTCAATGGCGCCGAGGGCAGGGAACCACAAACCCGCTTCGGCCGAGAGTTTGCGGCAGACGGAGAATTACATCATCAATTATGAGCAAATGCAGTTGGGCGTTGAGCAGCCCGCAAATGGAAAACTATCACGACGCCGAATGGGGCGTGCCGGTGCATGACGACCGGTTGTTGTTTGAATTTCTGGTATTGGAAGGTGCGCAGGCCGGGTTGAGTTGGTCGACGGTTTTAAACAAGCGCGAAAATTATCGGCAGGCGTTCGATCATTTCGATCCCGAAACCGTGGCTCGCTACGACGAACAGAAGATTGAAGAACTACTGCAAAATCCGGGCATCATCCGCAACCGTTTGAAAGTTCAGGCCGCCGTGGCCAATGCCAAGGCTTTTCTGGCCGTGCAGGAAGCCTTCGGCAGCTTCGACGAGTATATCTGGCGTTTTGTCGACGGCGTGCCGGTAATCAATCATTGGCGGACGCTTGAGCAAATTCCGGTCTCGACGCGCGTGTCCGAAATCCTTAGCCGCGACCTGAAGAAGCGAGGCTTCAAGTTTGTCGGCAGCACGATCTGTTATGCGCACATGCAGGCGACCGGCATAGTCAACGATCACACGGTCGATTGTTTCCGGCATGCCGAAATCATCAATCAATATCCATTGCCAGAAGAAGAGGAGTAAATCGCCATGCGTTTTTTACATACGATGATTAGGGTTCGCGATCTGGACGAGTCGCTCGATTTTTTCTGCAACAAACTGGGACTGATCGAAGGCAGAAGGATGGACAGCGAGGTCGGCCGCTTCACGCTGGTTTATCTGCACGCGCCCAAAGACGCCAACCAATCCAAAGAAATGCAGTCCCCGGAAATCGAACTGACCTTCAACTGGGACCCTGAAGACTATACCGGCGGCCGCAACTTCGGTCATCTGGCGTTTGAAGTCGACAACATTTACGAAACCTGCCAAAAGCTGATGGATGCCGGCATCTTGATCAACCGACCGCCGCGCGACGGCCACATGGCGTTCATCCGTTCGCCGGATCAGATTTCTATCGAATTATTACAGAAAGACGGCCCGTTGCGGCCCCAGGAACCATGGCTTTCTATGGCGAATAGCGGAAGTTGGTAAAACCAACAGGTCTTTTTATACTTCTCTTGCACATGCTGAAATGGCAATATCAACCCGGCAGACGTGGAAATAGCTGGAAATTTTCGATTGATGAACAGCGCTTGCGCTTTCAAAAAGTCCTTAAGCAAAATCCCGGCTTAAAATCCGGTATTGCTGAAATCCTATCCGATGCTTATGAACTCGCCGTGATGAAGGCCGCGCATGAAACGGGATTACGTTTCGATATATTTCCTGTTGCTTGTCCATGGACAATGGAACAATTGATTCAGAAAGATTTTTATCCGGATTGAACTGATGTTCTTTCAATCGCAGCCAAGGCGCTTATAGCCACAAGTCCGTCATTCCGGCAGGGATTGCCGGAATCCAGGCCACAGGGATGTTTTAATCATTGAGGCATCACTCAGCCGCGTTTGAATGACTTGCTTAAGGGCAAAATCTCTAAATTTTCACTCGATGCTTTACTAAATATCGCGGAGCCTCTCGGTCTTCGGGTTCATATAACGCTTGATGCGGCATGATGATTTTGGGCGCCTGACCGGACGGACACCGATAAAGGGTCTTCCCGGCATGGGCCCACAGGAGCAAGGCGCTTTGCCTATATTAGCATCAGCTTTTGCTGTTGTTTTTTTCCCATTCCTTTTTTGCCCTCATAAAATCATTTGCACAAAAGACTCGGGTTGCATGATCTCTTAGATAATTACATTGTTCGGGTTTCTGGTATATTTTTTTGAACTCTGAATTCTCTTGTACTGCTGCCTGATAGGCTTTTGTGCTGTTTTCATACACAATTTGACTCCTTGTTTTAGGTACTACAATTTGGGGGGCGCTATAAAGCGGGTAGGGCCTTAATTTCGATTCCAAGGATTCGCTTCTAGTCCCTCCCGTAATGAAGTTGCTTATGCCTCTTGCCAGTTCTTTAAACTCAAAGCTGGTTTGCTTTATTAGCATGGCTTGCCCGCCGAAGTAGATCACTTCCATTACAATCAAACAACAAAACACGATGGCGACGGCTGGGATTATCGGAAAAATTGGTTCTGGCCCATCATGATTTCTTTCTTCATCATACCTATGATTTCTCATTTTTTTGCTCTGTTTCTTAAAATGACCTAAGTATAGAAGCTAATAAAAGAGATTTTTTAAGATTGGGCAGAGTTGTTGTTTCTGGCCTGTTAGTTCTAAAATCCTTTTGGCCGTCCACCGGCGATTTTTGCAGCGTAAAACGCCTCGCGAAAATATAAAGCCTTCCCAGCCTTCGATATTTATGTTTTTACGATCCCATAGCAGCAAAAGCTGCTCGGCCATCGGTGGAGCGTCCGTCGCACGTTCTTCGTTCAGTCCCACGGTATTCCAGCGGATGTGATAAAACTTTGATTTGGGTTTTCTTCCGCGCTTCATTTTTCGTGATCATTGCAAAAAGCTTCAGGATAGTCGCCAAAGCTTGTTTCCGATTAGCCTTAAAAGACTTCGCATAATGTAGCGGCCTTATGTATAAAGGCCCTGGCGGATCATGGTTAGCCCGTCGGGGCCTTTTTGCATAAGGCGCATTATGCGTTGGCTCAATAAATACTTGCCTGTTTCTGTGGGCCGTAGTAGTTTAAACAAACATCCCTGGTGCCCATTTGCCGGCGATAGACGCTTAGTCTAGCCGGCATGGGCACCGGGGGAAATGTCCCCCTATACTAACAGGGGGGTAACTTCGAAAATTCCCTTGATTTCTGATTCTGAAATCAAACTCAACCTTCTTTTTTCCTTCCGCAATCGTTGCGCTCGATCTTGCGCTTTTTTAAGCCCGTGCTATCATTGATTTATGATAGCAACAATCAAATAGGGCCTATTCTATGCGGGGCGGCAAACGACCAGGGGCAGGGCGTAAACCCAGCGAACCGACTAAAATGGTTCGGGTTCCGATTTCCTTGATTCCTGAAATTCAGGCGCTGATTGCGCATCGTCGCGAGACTTTGAATGCTGATGCAGAAATCAAACCGGCCATTGTGGAACCGTCTTTGATTCCTGAAACAGAAATCAAGTCAGGGGGTGCGTCAGCGTCTTTGATTGATGAAGCTGAAATCAAACAGGCGGATACGCCGGTGCCTTTCGATAAAGACGCGTTACGGTCTTTGGAACGCGTGCCAAAAGACGTTCAGCGTCAGCTTAAGTCGGACTATGGCTCATTGACCAATGCCGTTAAGGCGGGTATCCGGGCGCAACGCTATGATGGCAAATGGCGGGCCGTGCTGCCTGGGTAGCCGGTTTCGTGCGGTGGCGTTAGGCTGCCCACGCGAGACAGGAAGTCGAGCATCCGACCGGCGCTTTTCCGGCCGGCGCTTTTCCGGTCGGATATAGCCGGAAAAGAACCTTGAGCGAAGCTTGGAACGTTGAACCCGGCGTAACAAGGGATTTCGGGCTTTTCTGACTGAGATAGACTGCTTTTTATTATCAACCGCTTTTATAAACCTTGCGGGTGTGCCAGTCGTAACGTCTACAGGCGCAAGGCGCTTAAGGGTTGATCTTTAACGTGGTATCCGAGACTTCGCATAATGTATATTTTCGACAATTGAATCCTTAGCCTGTTCTGTCTGGATCATTCCCGTTATCATCGTCGCCATTATCAGGCTTGCGGCGATTCCTGCCCGCTTTCCCACGCTTTCCCACGCCGCTTTAACCGCGCCCTCACTTCTGGCCATTGCCGCCGCTATCAGCACTTCTGCCGGGTCGATGCCCAACAGCTCCGCTAGTTTGATTGCGTTTTCGTCCGATATTTTTCCTCTTTTTCTTATCATCGAAATTCCGGCCGTATCGACTCCAAACGCTTTTGCTATTTTGTAGTCGCTTCCTAATTTTTCTTTTAAATCATTTAGATAATCTATAACCGTTTTCATTTTTTTACTCTTGGTTAAAATTTTTTTAACTATACGCTTGCCTCCTGCAAAAAAATAGCTAAACTACTTTTAGCGCTAAACACGTTTTAGCTATTTTCAACCACATGGAGCGCAGACCATGAATACACAATATTTTCAGCTTCACGATCAGGCTTGTTTTCTGTGTTTGGCTTTACATGAACTCTTCATGTCTTTGCCATTCGATCATCCTGATTATTTCCGTGTTTCTTCGATTGCACAAAAAGCCGATTCTCGGGCGTCGCGCCGCTTTTCTCTTTATCGCAATTCAAGAATAGCCGAAGACTCTGATTGCTTATTCTCTCGTCAGGATAGAGAAGAAGCCGCCGCCGTCGAGCGCGAAGCCTTTCAAGAGCCAGAAGAGCATTTCTTAGAGCCTGCGGGTTATTCCGTTGTTCATGCCGATTCTGATCCCGATTCTTGCCCAGATTGCTTTGGCACTGGCCTAGATTTCACTCATACCGCCGATTTTTGCCCTACTTGCAAGCCTGCTGGTGGCGTCATCGTTCAAAAAGATAAACCGGGCGACTCTGCGCGCCTCTCTGCCGGCGCGCCCGGTAACGCTTCTGCTTCGGCATCGAGCAGGGCAGGGAGGCAATTTACCAATCATCAGCCGTGGAAAAAGTTTTGCTCTTATGGTGTTCGCTGGAACCGCCGCAACTATTACCGCGCAAAGCATTTGGCGCGTTTGATCATGCATTTTCACAATGATGGGACAATGCTTGTTGATGCCTATTTCGAGTTGATGAGCAACTTGGCCGGTTATGACCGTTTGGCTGATCGTCGCCCTGGCTATCTTCGCGAATATCTTGATCTTCCGTTTTAAGGGCAGAGAGGCAACTAATGTCATTCGATCAAATGCAAAAATTTGCCCTGACTCCAGAGCAACATCAAAAGATTCTGTACGGCCCTTATTTCAATGGCCTTGATATTCCCCTTAAAACTGTTGAACAGGTTAGGGCCGAATTATGAACCGCCTGCATGTTCCTTACTGGCTTCCTGAATGGGTTCATCCTGGCCCTTTGTTTCGTTCTTCAAAAATGGATTCACAGCTTAAACAAGCCCTTGACGATATGGATACACCAAATCCCGATTTTTATAAAACTATTAAGGTCGATGAATCGTTATTGCCTCCTGCCATTCGTACTATTAGACCTCGCAATTATTTATTGGTCAGGGGGCAATAATGCGTTTCTTCGACTGGCTTGAAGGTTATCAGGACTTCGACTTCGACCTTCCGATTGTTTCCCCTACCGGTTATTGCCATCTCGATTTCTTGGCCGAAAACCTGGAAGATCGTTATAAAGCGGAACGGCAATCGAAGCTTAAGCACGAGGGTAGTTATTCCACAAAAATAACTGTTCATGTCAATGGTCGTCGGATTCATATATCCGGTAACCCTTCACGTTTTAACCGCATCGATAATCTTTTCGGCCTCAAAAGCCTGGAGCAATGTATTAGCGTTTACAACGCCATTCTCACTGACCTTGGTCTTCCTTCTTTCACTCCTTGCACATACGTTGGTTATGTCGAAAGGGTCACCGAAAGCGGCGCCGTTAAGTTCGAATCTATTCCTAATGGATTTGTTGTAACTGGTATTCATGTCACAAAAAATATTGCCGTTGGTTCAGGCAATTGCGTCGATACATACCTCAGGGCTGTTTCTTCCTTGTCTTATCGTAATCGTCGCGCTCGCCTTCATGCTGATGGAAAAACTGTTGACTGGTTGAGCAAGCAATTGAATGCTCGCGAAATATATCCTTCAATTTATGATAAGTCGTATGAAATCGCTTTAACATCTTTGCCAAAGGTTAAGCGCAAATTCGGCGAATCATCGTCTGAATATCAATATCTGCTTTCAGTTCAGCAATACTGTGAACAAGCGGGTGTGGCACGTTTCGAGCTTAAATTTAATTCTCCATTTATCAAAAAAAACAATCTCCAATATTACGGACTTTCCAATTATTCAATCCTCGACGATATATTCGAAGACTTTTTAAATATCGATAAAAAATTAAAGGTTTCCGCCATGAACCTACAAACACTCACTGAAACACTGATAAACGAAGGCGTAGTTGATAATACCAAGTCCGCAAACATAACTGCTCTCTATGCAATCAATTGGATGAACGGGCAGAAATTTGATTTTGCTAAAAGTCAGGTTAAAACCCACCGCGCACGCCTGCGCAAAATCGGCATTGATATTGCCAAGCCTTGCAATCTGGTCGTCTTCTCTCCCGTCATCATCAAAGAAGTCATTGAAATCGAAAAACGCGAACTTTTGCCACCACCCAACTATAAATTCCCTAACCACCTGCGCTTAGTTGCTTAATCACCTGGACTAATATTATGTATCTCATTAACGTTTATAAAAATACCGGCCTTTCTAAAGAAAAGAATAACCCTTATTCTCTCCCACGTTGTACCGTGCTTCAAGAATTTGAAGATGTAAACCGCGAAAGATTCCAATCTACTGGTATCGGTTTTATTCCCGTAGAATTGGCCGTTTCAGAATCTTTTTTTGATACCTTGTTTAAGTTTTATCGTGATAATGGCGGCGCTGATAAGCCTGTATTTGTTGCTTTAAAAACAAAGATGAATTCCGAGGGCAAAAATCTTGTTGTCAGTTTTTCTGTTTCTCCTGCTCAATCTAATGTTGACCAATCAGAAAACCCGTCTCCTGTCTTCGGCGGCAAAAAATCGGCTTAATCCATGACTGACGTTTGCATCATTTCCGGCAATGCCTACACCGCGCAAGAAATGCCCGGACTTGATCAAGCGTCTTGTCTTTCAAGTTCTGGCGTCTGGCAAGCTTGGCCAACCGATCTTGAAGCGCTTTTTAATACCTATTTCGCCTTTGATCCTTCTCTATTTGAGCTGCTCATAGGCTATTCGATCTTGGCCTTTATTACGGGCCTTGCAACTGGTCTAATCGTCCGATTGATGACCAAAACCACCGACCCGGGCGAAAGCCCTTAATAACTGGAGTTAAAACCATGAAATTTGTTAAAAACCTGAAAAAATTTGCTTCCAACAAATACGCGCAAGGCGCTGCTTTGATGGGCGCTGCTGGCGTTGCCTCTGCTGATGTCGGCGCCGACATTGCCGCCGCTTTCACTGGCGCAAACGCCAATGTAACGACTGCTGCAGGCGGTGTAATCGCTCTCGTTGCCGTTGTTACCGGTATCGGCCTGATTATCTCTCTGTTGCGGAAGTAATCGTATGTTAACCACGGTCATCATGGCATCTGTCTTTTTCTTTTCCTTTCTGGCAGGTTTCAATGTTGGCCGTGGTTAGTTTTTTTTTATTACTTTTGATATTTCCTTTAACTGCTTCCGCTGCTGTTGTTAATTATTATTATTCTACTGCTTCCGCTGCTTTAAGCGCTTGCAAATCTGATAATAATAATAATGCGTGTAATCAAACATCAGGGAATTCTCCATCATGTATTGCCGATCCTTCGGGTTCCAATAACTCTACTGTTTATCTTCGTCAAGACCCTGCTAATTACCAGAAATATTATTGGTATTATGGTTGCGTTTCTGGTTCGCCTTCTTCTTGTACTGGCGGCAAGGTTACAGATATTAATTCAGGTTCATGCGTTTGCCCCGCTGGTCAATCGGAAGTGAACGGCGTTTGTAAGCTTCCCGAGCCTACTTATACTCAGGATTGCCCAAAGGATCAATATCGCATTTCTAGCGGTTGTGTTCCTATTCCTGACTGCAATAAAAATACATCTATTGGTGGTTATTTTTTTGATGTGGGTTCGGCATCATGTATGTCTGGCGTCGAGATGAATATTTGTATCGACGGTCCTGATGCAAATACGCCCGGCGCTCATCCTATAGACTGTCCTCCTATTTCTGATTGCATATCTGTTGGCGATATATGCTCAAATAATCCGTCTTATTTGGACTCTATAACTGCTTCACAACCCGCTAGAAATGCAGTTGCTAAACAAGACGCTACGGTAGCAAAAGGCTCCGCTGAACAATCCGTGTCTGATGCTCAAGCCGCCGCTAACGCGAAGCAGGCCGCTGCCGAATCTGCACAACAACAAGTTGATGCCGCGCAAAATTCCTATAATCAACAAAAGTCGATTGATTCTACGTCGACTGCTACACAAGACGCTTTGCAGACTCTTTCGCGTATAACTTCTCAAGCCAATCAATTGATTCAGGAGGCGCAGAATAGCGCCCAACAAGCGATAAAAGCCGCTCAAGACGCTTTACACTCTGCACAGGATGAGGCCGATATCGTCCCCTCTCTTCCTGGCGGTATTTCTGAAAATAGGGCCGCTCATGCTCAAGGCGATGCCATAAGCGCCGGTCAAGCCTTACAAGGCGCTCTTGATGGTCGCGCTGTTGACGGTTCCCTTTCTGGTGATGGTTCTGGCGATATGGGGTCTTGTCCTGGCTGTGCAAAAGAATCGACTTTAGCCAAGCTTGGCGAGGGTTTTGGTAAAACAAAAGCCGCTCCCGGTTCCGGTTCTTTTGATAACTCCGAGCCGTCTCAGGCTCTCATTGATGCTCAAGCCGAGCTTGATGCCAAATTTGCCGAGGTTAAATCTGGCCTTTCTAATTCCGTAAAGCTCAATGCATCCGGTTCCGGCCAGCTTCCCGTTTTCGATTTCGGAACCATAATGGGCGTTCACGTCATTGTTGACCTCAATAAATACGCCGATCCCCTTTCATGGGTTGGCCTGCTCGTGTTGTTCATGGCCGCTTTAATTGCCGTTCGCATATTCCTGGAGTAATCATGTCCGTTATCGTCGATATAGTGAACGCCGTTGTTGAATTCCATGACACCGTTACGAATTTCATATCCGAAACTGTCTATGATTTGCTCGCAAAATGGACGGCGTGGTTTATCGAGTGGTGGGCTGTTGCTTGGATCAAGATTAAAATTCAGGCGCTTATTTTTTCTTATAAAGTCGCTCAGAACCTTATAGCCGACCTCAATCTAAGCGCGTTTCTCAATCAGGCTTGGTCTTCTCTTGACTCTAAAATGCTCTCTATGTTGGTTTTCTTCCGTGTGCCCGAAGCCGTTAATATTATTCTCAGCGCGGGCATGACCAAATTCGTTTTCCGCTTCTTGGGCTTCTGATGGCGTCATCTATTCATCACGGCCCCCCTGGCAGCTTTAAAAGCTTTACTCTCGTCCAGCGCTTTGTCATCGATGCTTTGCAGCAGGGCAGGGTCGTTGTTACCAATGTTCGCGGCCTTACTTCGATTGATCGTATTCAAGATCAATTCCCCGACCTCAAATTTCCCGATTCTGCCGACCTCTGGTATGTTGATACTGAGGTTGCGGAACAGCGCAAATGGATGGCCGGGTGGTTCCACTGGGTGCCTCTCCGCGCCCTGGTCGTTATCGACGAGTGTCAACGCATCTACCCAAACCGGCGCGACTTCAAGTCCGAGAGCCTTGACGCTCCGATTTACCCAACGGGCTTTGTTCCCGACGAAATCACTATCGAGATCCACGACGACTACACTGGCTTTATTTCGACCGTTCATCGGCCCGAAGACGTTTTGACTGCCTTTGATATGCAACGGCATTTTCAATGGGATATTTTCCTTTCCACGCCGAATATTGAGAAGGTCAAGGATTTTATCCGTCAGTCCTCCGAAACCGCCTACCGTCATAAGTCCTTATCCGGCAAGCTCCCTGAACCCCTGGCAAAGCTTTTTGGCCTTTTCAACTCCTGGTATGAGTTTCAACATGACCCCGAAAATTCCGGCAAATACGCAACAAACATCATCGGCAAGCCTCGAAAATACAAAGCTGACGAACCCGTCTTCCGCTGTTACCAATCCACTGCCACCGGCGAGCACACGGCCAGCAAAGCCGATCAAAGCATCTTGGGTGATCCGAAGCTCAAGTTTCTTTTGTTTGTTATGGTTTTGGCTATCGGAACTCTGGTGTATTCTTTTGCAAATTGGTCGAACACTCACAAATCAGGTTCGACCTCTAATTCCACGGCTTCTCCGGTTCCCGCTGCCGATCATTCGGGCGGTGGGTCTCCAGTTCATCGAGATTCTAAAAACCGTGCTCTTGCGGCTTCTGGTGACGGTTCTAATTATGTACCTGTCCAGCAAGCTGCTCGTTTCTTTGATAATTTAGGGCATCACCTTTTGTTGATCGCTTATCACCGCATGTCCGATCGCGATCATGCCCATTTATCTTTTGTTTCCGATTCCGTTGACGGCCTGGTTAACGTAAGCTATAGCGATTTGTTCGCCGCTGGCGTTCGCGTTTCGGTTCATGGCTTGTGCAGCTTGGCCCTGATCGCGCCTGATGGTTCTGTTCTTAACTTGGCTTGTCATTCGTCCCGCGTTCGCGCTTGCTCTGCGTCTGTTGATTCTGCCGACCTGGTCATCCGCCGCGATTGTTACAAGTACGGCGATCCCAAACCTAAATCGATTCCGGAACAGCAAATTCCTCAAAACGCTTTGGTTGCCACCGCATCACAGATTGTTCCTGTCGATGTGCCGGCGGCAAGCAGTCGCGCAGAGCGGTAGCGGACGCGGCTTTGCCGTCGGCATCAAGGCAAAAAAGGGAAATTGCCTCAACAGGCAAACCCCATGCCAATATTAAACCCATTAAATTCTGCATTTTAAAAAGTCAAATTTATTTTTTTCACCACCGCAAAAACCGTGCCATATATCGATTAATTTTTTTCGTAAATTATATCCAAACTGATATAATTCATTTTATGAAATCTATAATCTTCCTTGGCGATTCCTTAGACCGTTTACGTGATTTTCCTGGTGATGTTCGCCAGGATGCTGGCTATCAACTTGATAAAATTCAGCGAGGCAGTCAGCCCGACGACTTTAAGCCGATATCGACCATAGGGCAGGGCGTAGAAGAACTTCGTATTCGAGACGAAACCGGCGCTTATCGCGTGATTTATTACGCGCGTTTGCCTAATGCCGTCTATGTCTTGCATGTCTTTCAAAAAAAGACCCAGACGACAGCTAAGCGCGATATCGATCTAGCCGCCAAACGCTTTAATGAATTGATGAGGGAAAAAAATGACTGAGCAAACTTTTACTAGCGTTTTCGACGCTATCACCGACACGCCGGCGCAATCCGCAAACCTTCAGGCTCGGGCCGAACTTATGCGGCAAATTGCCACCATCATTCAGGCCAACGGTTGGACACAGACCGAAGCGGCTAATCATTGCAGCATCACGCAGCCGCGGTTGAATGACCTGGTGAAGGGCAAAATCTCTAAATTTTCCCTCGATGCCTTGCTAAATATCGCGGCTTCTCTCGGTCTTCGGGTTCATATAACGCTTGATGCGGCGTGATGACTTTGAGCGGCTTTCCGGCCGGACACCGATAAAAAGCGCTTTGGCCGTGTTTTGTCCTGGCCGATTTGATGACCTGCCAATGCAGCGCGTAGATCCACATCGAGCGTAGACCGCAAAATCTTGCCCGCGCGTGAACCGGCATAGCCCGTCATGCTTTCAGCGCTCATGGGCCAGCTCTTGGCCAATGGCTTTGAACCTTGCCCCCATCCTATCCTAAAAAATATCGCTTTCTCCGCTTGGGGGTGTTCACGCCTTGATGCCTACAGGCAGTATGTTTTTTCCGGTTGATGCTTTTGCTTTTTTTCGGGGCAGGGGCCGGCGAGCGGCTAGGGAAAAAAAGTGTGAGAAGTGCAAGTAACACTCACACTTTAGTATGGAATCCCATACCAAAGTGCAGCTATGCGAGACGACCTAAGATATTGAAAAATATGGAAAACTCAAGAAATCCATTTTTTGCAAAACCGTTGCAAGCTTATGAATATAAAGGTTTATTTTCTCAATCCCATACCAAAGTGCAACATCTAACAAATGTCTCAGCGGCTTATTGAGGTTAGGGTGCCTTGCATGTTGTTGATATACAAGGCTTTTTTGAATTGTCTATTTTTTGCTCAATTTGACTAGAACCGGCTCTTTCTCTGCCTTCTAGCCGTTTTCATCACAACCTTATCCACAAAAACTGTGAATAACCCGCGCCACGTTCTAAGGCGTTCTAGCTCGTTCTGGAGCGTGTAAAGCTTTTGCTCCTGGTCTGTCAGTTCTAAAATCCTTTTTGCCGTCCAGCGTTGATTTTTGTAGCGTAAAACGCCGCGACTGAATAGCCAACCTTCCCATCCTTCATGCCCAACGTTTTTCCGGTCCCACAATAGCAAAAGCTTCTCTGCCATCTTTGGCGCGCCGTCCTTGTCCCACTGTCGAATCTCTTCGACGGGAACGCCGATCAATTCGGCCGCTCTCTCTTCGTTCAGGCCCACGGTATTGAACCGGATGTGATAGAACTGTGATTTTGCTTTTCTGCCGCGTTTCATAATTCGTGATCCTTGCAAAAATCTCCAGGATAGCCGCCCAAGCTTTTTTTATGATTACCTTAAAAGACTTCGCATAATGTATATTATGTTAAATTGTGTATTATCAGAATAGCTGGTGGCTGCCCTTTCTGTTCATTGCCGAAAGTTCCCACGCGTGATCTTGATGGCTTTCGTGACTCATCGTTTTTTGAACTCGCTAGCGCTCATACGATATTTTTTCAGCTTTCCGTATACCGCTCGGGTCGTCAGTCCCATTGCCGACGCCACGTCTTTGATATCGCCGTGATGGGTTTGCAGGGTCTGTTTCAGAAAAACCTGTTCGGCGTCTGCCAGGATTTGCTGTCGGTAGGCGTTCCAATCCTGTGCCGTTGCCGCTGGTTTCGCGTCCAATTCCAGCCGAGTGAGTTCGTTGCCTTTGGTGAATAGCACACTGCGTTCAAGCGTATTTTCCAGCTCTCGCACGTTTCCGGGCCAGGTGTAGGCGCGGATTTGACTCATCACCTCCCGATTGACCGACAGCACGTTCTTGCCGTATTTGTCGTTCAGCCGTTTCAAAATTAACTGCACCAGATGCGGCAAGTCCTCCGGGCGTTTCACCAGCGGCGGTATCCACAGCCGCACCACATTCAGACGGTAAAACAAATCCTGACGAAACAATCCCTGTTCGACATGCTGTTCCAACTGCCGGTTGCTGGCGGAAATAATACGCACGTCGACACTCAAGGTGTGCTTGCCGCCGACCCGCTCCATCTCGCCTTCCTGCAGTACCCGCAGCAGACGGGTTTGCGCGGCCGGCGACAATGTGTCCACTTCGTCGAGAAACAAAGTCCCGCCTTCGGCCCGCTCGAAAAACCCCTGATGCACTTCCACGGCTCCGGTAAAAGCGCCCTTCTCGTGGCCGAATAGCTCGCTTTCGATCAGGCTTTCCGCAATCGCGCCGCAATTGATCGCGACGAACGGTCGGTGTCCGCGCTCGCTCATCGCGTGTATCGCTCGCGCGATCAATTCCTTGCCGACGCCGGTGGCCCCGCTGATCAGCACCGTCGCGCTGGTCGGCGCGATGATTTCCACTTGCTGCAAGACCTTTTGCATGGCCGGCGATTTGGCGATAATCGCCGGCGCCGGTTTAGCGGCATGCTGCTTGGGCTTGCTCCACCAAATAGTGCGCATTCTTTCCTCGATGCGGGAATGCAGCGCCGCCATTTCCGATTTGTCCTCCCGCTGATCCTCGCGCCGGTACTCCAGACCGGGCTTGTCGGCGGCGGTATCGGGGCTGGTGTGAATACAAACTTCACAACCGCCGTGTTTCCTGGCGATACTCTGGCGGATTTCCACCTTGGCGTAACCGAAGTTACGGGCGGCGATACCGCCGAATACGCTGGACGTCATCCGGCACAGCTCTGGAAAATTGGTCACGCCCTCGCCGAACGGACAACGGCTGTTAACCACGGTAATGGTGCCCGGCTCGACCGATGCCAACGAGAAATTTCCGCCAATACGGTTTTTCAACGCCAGGATCAAATCGATGTAGTTCTCACGGTCCAGTTCGCCCTGCCTATCATATTCGTCGCGATAGGTCTGCTCGAAATACTGTCCGGCACTCTTGGCGATATGCTCGATCAACGATTCGCAATGCCCTTCCCCCTCCTGTTCGCAGGCGTGCATCAGTTCCAGGATGAAAGTTTGCAGAAAAAATACCGGGGAAATATGGGAAAAATCGTGTTCGCTCATGATGGCAAATTAGTGAAATCAATTTTCATAAATTGAAACACACATTCAATTATTGGACAAGCTTAAATTACCAATTAATTGATTTTTATGGTGTTTTATCTGCATGCATTCTTGGCCCAAAGTTTGCTTTGTTCTACTCGAGACTGTCTACGGATAGAAAAACCGGATGGCAATGGTTGTCCCCCTCCCGCTGCGCATCCGAAATGAAACCGCCGTTGCGCAGTCTCTTCGCACCCGCCGATGGCTACGGCGTTTATTAAACAGAACTATCGTTAGGAAACCTTCATGAGCACCGACAGACCGCCATTAAACCCGCACCCGCTGAGCGACTATGTAGCCTGGGCCGGCAACCGCAACCGCGCGCCGATTCTCGGCGTACTGAAAGAAAAACTGCCTAAGGAGTCGGGGCGGGTTCTGGAAATGGCCAGCGGCAGCGGCATGCATATCAATTTCTTCGCGCCGCATTTCGACCATCTACACTTTCATCCCACCGACAAGGATCAGGAAGTCTTCGATAACATCAAACAGTTGACCGCCGACCATGGCAACGACAACATCGCCGATCCTGTGCATCTGGATCTGACCGATCCGGAAACCTGGTTCAATCCCGGCGATAAAAACTCGTTCGACGCGATTTTCTGCATCAACATTTTTCAGGTCGCTCCGATTTCGATCGCCGACGGCATGATGGAATGCGCTTCGCATCTGTTAAGCGACGACGGCATTCTGTTGATCTACGGTCCATTCAAAGTCGAAGGCCGTTTTACCACCGACTCGAACAAGGAGTTCCATGACACCTTGTCGTCCTACCAAGTTTCTGAATGGGGATTGAAAGACGTAGCCGATCTGAAAATGGCCGCCGCCCACCACGGCATGGTGTTGAAGGAAATCATCGATATGCCGGCCAACAACTTTTCGTTGATTTTCGGCCGCGGTTAACCCTCGGGAGACAACATTTTGAGCTCGATATTCGACCAAATTATGCAAGCGAACCTAGGCTACAGCGCCACATTCGACAAAGGCGATTTGCCGATGCCGCCGGGCCGCGGTTTTGCCATTTTGACCTGCATGGACGCCCGCCTCGACCCGGCCAAATATGCCGGACTGTCCGAAGGCGACGCTCACGTGATCCGCAATGCCGGCGGCCGCGCCAGTGACGACGCGATCCGTTCGCTGGTGGTCTCCTACAAACTGCTGGGCACCCGCGAATGGTTCGTGATCCATCACACCGATTGCGGCATGGAAACCTTCACCAACGAGATCATGAGCGATCTGTTGAGTAAAAGCCTTAAAACCGCCAGCATCGACGCCGGCGGCTGGAGCGATTGCGGCGAAGGCCCGGGTTGTTGCGAAGGCAAGTACATCAATTGGATGACCATTAAAGACCAGATGGAGAGCGTTCTCGAAGATGTGGTACGAATCAAGTCTCATCCGCTGGTGCCGGCGGATATTCCCGTTTACGGTTTTATATACGACGTCAAATCCGGACGCTTGCTTGAAGTCCCCGCCGCCACCGAACTCGGGCGAGCCAGCTGATGACCACGGGCAAAGTGGCGCTGGTGCTGGGTGTCGGCCCGCTACAGGGCCTCGGCGCGGCGTTGGCTCGGCGCTTCGCGGCCGAAGGCCTACAGGTTTTTATCGCTGGGCGCAGCTTGGAGAAACTGGCTTTGGTCGCGGACGCCATCGCCGAATTTGGCGGCGCGGCATGTCCGGTCATCGCTGATGCGACCGTCGAGACTGAGGTACAGAGGTTATTCGAGATGGCGACCGCGGACGGTCGGATTTTGGAAATCGCCGCCTACAATGTCGACAGCAATATTCCCGCCCCCTTGCTGGACACCGATGTCGACACTTTTACCACCTTGTGGCGGCAAAACTGCCTCGGCGCTTTTCTGTTCGGCCGCGAAGCCGTCAAACACATGCTGCCGCCACAGCGCGGCACGCTGTTTTTCACCGGCGCGACCGGGTCGTTGCGGGCCAAACCGCCATTCACGGCATTCGCCGCCGCCAAGGCCGGCGTGCGCGCGTTGGCGCAAGGCATGGCGCGGGAATTCGGGCCGCAAGGCATTCATGTGGTGCATGCGGTGATCGACGGCGTGATAGACGGCGACCGGGCGCGCGGCCAATTCCCGGAGTTTGTCGCCGCGAAAGGACAGGAGGGCCTGCTGCAACCGGATGCGATTGCCGAAACTTATTGGCAACTGCACCGTCAACATCCGAGTGCCTGGACCCACGAAATCGATCTGCGTCCATTCAAGGAGCCATTTTGATGAATACAATCAATCCACCGTTTCGGTCCACCGGCAGCGATCCTTGACCAGCTTGTCGGTTTTTTGATTGCCGATGCCTTTCGCAATCAGCGTAATCACACGATCGTCGGTATCGTAGCCGACATGCGCATCCAAAGGATTGGCGAGTTTGCCGAGACCGAAAGCGTCAAAAATGGTCGCGACATTGATATTGATATTGGTCACGTCGATGCAAAGCCTCGAGTCCAGGTATTTTTCGACAAAACCGTGCGGAATCGCATAACTCAGTAAATCATTCGGATCGCTGAACGCGATGATCGGTGTTTTGGTCAGCAAGCGCTCCTGAAATTTCTCGCCCGAGGCATCACAATAGGCGTGTTTTTGGTTCGCGACGTCCGGCAATTTACGGCCCAATTGCAGCATCGGCAGCTGGTTCGACATCATGTAGATCGGAATCTCCTTGTTTTTCAAGGCCTCCCGAAAGCCGACATCGCGCTCGTTGATCAAGGAAGCGATGCGCTGCATGCCGTCGATGGTGATGCGGCTGCCGAGGCTGTGCGAAATAACGGCGTATTCATCAGTACGTACATTTTGGGCCAGTTCGACATCATTAAACGAGCAGGACTGCTGGACATCGTCCGGCAAACTGTCCCAGCCGTTGCGGGCCATCCAGCAGAAGGCCTGGGCGAAAGACACCAGAATGTCTTCCCGGCTCTCGCCAAGATAAATGATCGGATCGGGGCCGGTGTCGTTCGAAAACTTTTTCAACAGATCGTTGATTTCCGCGCGCCGAAACGAATATTCGCCGGAATTGTCGTATGCCAGCACTTCTTTTTGTGCCGCGGTGATCTTCGACCAGGTCAATTCATAAAACAGTAACTCATTTTTTCTATCCTTACTGAGCAAACGGTGGATGCGCAAATTGCCGAGATTTTTGCTGGCATCGGCCCGGCTGGTCAGCGTGATGTTTTTCGGATGCGCGGACTGGGCGGTCAGGTCGAGCTTTTGCGCGAGCTTTTCCAGAAACTGCGTTGCATAGCCCGGCAGATGATCGCCGACGCCATGCACCATCAGCACCTTCATTTTTCCCTGTGAATTGTTGAGGTGCGGCAATAGCCCTGCAAACGGCTTGCCCCAGATTTCGCAGACGCGGGTATCGACTGACTCCTGTTTTTCCAGAAAAGCCTCGACCATGCCCTTCCCCAGGCTGGCGGCGCAACCGCTCAGTAAAATTGCGCTGCAAGGTAAAATGAGGATGTTCAATAATCGTTTCATCGGTTATAGTGGTGGCGATAAGGAAGGCAGAAATACTATCACTTAGCCCTTAAAATTGATACGGAACTCAACTGTTGAGTTATACAGGATTATGATCAGGCACTTCGCTAATCGGTTAACAGGATTGATTGTTGTATTTTTATTCGGTATCCCGCCTCTCCAGGCTCAGAACCTCTCCGAAATTTTTGATCTTGCTCTGCAGAACGATCCGAATCTGAAAAAGGTGGAAGCCGAAAGGTTGGCTCACGGTGAGTCGAAAGACCAGAGTCTGGCCCGATTTCTTCCGGTCGTCTCGGCGACAGCCAAATCGACTAAAGAATTTCTGCACAATCAAAAGGCGAAAGCGGCTATCATCCCTTCCGGCAATATCAAAATTCCCGCCTTCAATTTAGCGGGCAATCTGGTCGACCAGGATTACTGGAGCCATACCTTCGATTTGAATATTACCCAACCCGTATTCCATTGGGATCACTGGGTGCAATTGAGCCAATCCGACAATGTGATTGCGCAGGCCGAAGCCAATTTGGCTGCCGAAATCCAAAATCTGTTGCTGAAAACGACGACCGCTTATTTCGATATCTTGTCGGCCCGGGATAATCTGGAGTTTACGATGTCCGAAAAAGAAGCGATCGCGCGGCAACTCGACCAGGCCAAACAACGCTTCGAGGTCGGCATCATTCCGATTACCGATGTGAATGAGGCGCAGGCGGCATTCGATCAAGCCTATGCGAATGAAATCGAAGCGGCGAACCTGCTCGACAACACCAATGAAGCCTTGAAGGAGATCATCGGCGACCACGATGTCGTGCTCGACCTGCTGGGCGAGGAGCTGCCGCTGAAAAAACCCGAGCCCGCCGATATCGACCAATGGAGCGATAGCGCGGAAGCGAGTAATCTCGGCGTGATCGCCGCTTACAATCAGGCCGAAGCGGCGCGCAAGTCGATCGAGATTCAACGTAGCGACCATCTGCCGCAATTGGATATTGTCGCATCCTACGAGAAATCGGACGTGAACAGTTCGTTTGGTTTTCGCGGGGAAAATGAGAGTGTCGGCATGCGCTTGAACGTGCCTTTGTTTGAGGGAGGCGCGGTCAATTCACGGACGCGGCAGGCGCAATATGAATACGATGCCGCCAAGGAAAACCTGAATGCGGTCAAACGTTCGACCACCCGCCAGGTCAAGGACGCCTATCGCGGAGTGGTCAGCAACATCAGCCGCGTGGAGGCCCTCAAAACCGCGGTCGCCTCATCGGAAGCCTCGCTGGAAGCGTCCCAGGCGGGTCAGGAAGTCGGCACGCGCACGATGGTCGAAGTGTTGAGCGAACAAAGGAATCTGTACAGAGCCAAACGCGACTTTTCCAGGGCGCGTTATGATTATTTGATCCACAGCATCAAATTGAAACAATTGGCCAGCAATCTGACCCGTGAAGATCTGGTTCAAATCAGCCGTTTGTTGCTGCCAGCACAAGCGCCGGAGCAAAAAACCGCACCGTAATCATCAAGCAATCTGCAAGACCTTCGCGCCGCGAATGTTGCCGGTCTTCATTTCGACCAGCGCCCGGTTCGCATCGCTCAACGGGTATAACTGAACTTCCGGCTGCATTCGCATGGCCGCCGCGAGCTCCAGAAACTCGCTCACATCGCGGCGGGTGAGGTTGGCGACGCTTTTGATTTCTTTTTCAAGCCACAAGTGCTTTGGATAGTCCAGTTCCAGCAATTTGTGCTGGTCGTCCTCCTTCCGAATCGCATTGATCACCAACCGCCCGCCGGCTTCGAGATTCGCCAACGCATGCACGATCGGCGCCCAGGCCGGCGTGGTGTCGATGATCGCATCCAGCTTGTGCGGCGCCAGTTGATCACTCTCTCCGGCCCATGCCGCCCCCAGTTCGAGCGCAAAACGCCGTTCCTCGCCGCTGCGGGCAAACACATAGACTTCGCTGTTGGGGAATTGGTGACGCGCCATCTTCAGCACCAGATGGCCGGAGGCGCCGAATCCGGTCAGGCCGAGACGCGCGCCGTCCTGAAATTCGGTCAAGCGCAACGCGCGGTAACCGATGGCGCCTGCGCACAACAAGGGCGCGGCCTCCGCGTCGCTAAACGCCGAGGGTATCGGATAAACGAAATGCTCCGGAACAGTCATCAGTTCGGCATAACCGCCGTTGGCATCCCGGCCGGTGGCGATAAAGTCGGCACACAGATTTTCGTTACCCGCAAGACAAAACTTGCAGCGGCCGCAGGCCGAAAAGATCCATGCCACCCCTACTCTGTCGCCGAGTTTAACCGAAGTGACTCGATCGCCGACCGCAACGACCCGCCCGACCACTTGATGCCCCGGAATCACCGGCAAGCGTGGCGGCGGTGTTCGTCCTTCGATTTCATCGAGCTCGGTATGGCACACGCCGCAGACCGAGACTTGAATCAACACGCCGTGATCGTCAGGCACCGGAGCCGGCATATCGAGCAACGCGAGCGGGCGCGGATCGTCGGCCAGCTTGCTAAGGTGGGTTAAGACCATCGCTTTCATGAGCGATAATGCCAGCCGCCGGCAGAGGTCAGCGATTGATCCGTCGATTATTTGATCTCGATGCTCTTCCGCTTGGTCTTTTCCAGCTTGGGCAGCACGATTTCGAGTATGCCGTCCTTGAACGAAGCCTTCGCCTTATCCGAATCGACCTGCGCCGGCAGCGTCAAGGTTCTTTGGAATTCGCCGCGGCTGATCTCGCGCCGGTAATATTCGCCGCTTTCCTTCTTTTCTTCCTTCTTGGTGGACGCCTTGATCGTGACCGTTTGATTGCTCAGCGTCACGTCGAGATCCTCTTTTTTGACGCCGGGCAGCGCCGCATGAATTTTGACTTCAACCTCGCTCTCGATGATATCGACCTTCGGCATCTCGATGCCCGCAGAAAAATGCATCGCCGGAAAGCGCGGAAATTTGGCATCCAAAGGATGCAGCCAGCGCCGCGACAACATGTCGTCGAACCAGCGGTCCAGATCGTCAAAAGGCATTAAGCCGCGCGCGCTTTCACTATCGGATGCCTTGCTGACAATGTCTTTGCTTGCTTTATTTTCTTTGTTTTCTTTTGCTTCTTTCATAGCCTTTCTCCGATCCTAAAGATAATGAACCCACCTGCCCGAAAAAAGCCGATCGTCCGGTTAATCAAAAACCAATGGACAGCCGAATTTTTATAACGGTAAAGTAGCCTATTCCGCCGCACAATCCTATTCGTATAACTACCTAAATGACCTTGATCAAAACCGAGCCGACACCGATGAATCCCGGATCAACGCTGATTCAACACTTGCTGTCGCCGAATAGGTATCCGCATCCAGTTACCGCCGTGCGCTTGATCGAAACCCATATTTCCTGGGTGCTGCTGACCGGCGACTTTGCATACAAAATCAAAAAGCCGGTCAACTTCGGCTTTCTGGACTTTTCGACGCTGGAACTGCGCCGCCAATATTGTCATGAAGAGCTGCGCCTGAACCGTCGGCTGGCCGAGGACTGGTATCTTGGCGTCGTAGCGATCACCGGCTCGCTTGAACAGCCCCGTATCGAGGGCACCGGAGAGGCGATCGAATACGCGGTCAAGATGCGGCAATTTCCGACCGGACTGACCTTGAAGGACCGGGTCAAAAGCGGGCAAGTCGATCGTGCCGAAATCGATCAGATTACCGACCTGCTCGCCGATTTTCATGCGCATATCGCGAAGGCCGAGGCCGATTCGCCTTATGGCGGCAGTCCGTGCATCAGGCACTGGTTCGAGGAAAACTTCGCGCATCTGCGTCTCCGGCTGAAGGACGAACGTCAACGGGAACAAATACGAACCATCAAAGACTGGGGACAGGCCGAATGGCAGTTGAAAGCCGGCCTGATGGAAGACCGCAAAGGCGCAGGCTGCGTGCGGGAATGCCACGGCGACATGCACCTCGGCAACATGACCTCGATCGACGGTCAAATTATCCTGTTCGACTGCATCGAATTCAATCCGATGCTGCGCTGGATCGACGTGGTCAGCGAAGTGGCTTTCCTGATCATCGATTTGCTGCACTTCAACCTCGACGCCCTCGCCTACCGTTTTCTGAACCGTTATCTGCAACATACCGGAGATTATCAGGGCGTGGCGCTGCTGCGCTACTATCTGGTTTACCGGGCCTTGGTGCTGGCCAAGGTCAGTTTGCTGCGTTCCGAGCAGCAGCTCGATCCGGCGTGCCTGGAACAGAATCTCGCCGAATACCGTGTTTACGCCAATCTAGCCGAACGTTTTACCCAGCCTTCCAAGCCGATGCTGTTGATCACGCACGGGTTTTCCGGTTCCGGCAAGTCTTATCACGCCGGCCAACTGGCCGAACGGATCGGCGCGGTGCAGCTACGCTCGGACATCGAACGCAAGCGGCTTTACGGTTTCGGCGCCGAGCAAGGCACCGGCAGTGCGACCGGCGGCGGCATCTACAGCGCGGAGGCGACGCAACTCACCTACGACCGGCTCGCCGCCGAGGCGAAAACCGTGCTCGAAGCCGGTTTTTCGGTGATCGTCGATGCGACCTTTTTGAAAACCGCGCAGCGCGGGCAATTTAGGCAACTGGCAAGCGCATGCGGCGTTCCGTTTCGGATTCTGGATTTTCAGGCGGCCGACTCGGTATTGATGCAGCGCATTTTGCAGCGGCAACATCAGGATGCTTCCGAAGCGACGCTCGCCGTTTTGCAGCGGCAGCAGCAAATCGCCGAGGCCTTACGCCCGGAAGAGCAGACGCATGCGATCACGATCGATTCCGAAAACGATCAGGCAATCGCCTGGGCGTTTTCTCAGTTGGCCTAGCCAGCAGAGATTTGGAGAGCGTTTATTCCCTGAAATTTAATCATCAAAAAAACACAGCCGGATCATTCATTTAACATAGTTCAATAAAATTCAACGGCATTTAATTGGCTCAAGACCTGATAAATGCTATCGGTATCAGTAGGTTCCGTGTAAGATAAAAGTATCACAAATCGTATTGAAAATCCGAGTATATCAGTCGGTTTATCTCTTTCCAACCCTCTTGAGGCAGCAACTTATGAGTCAGTTAAGCGAAGAAGAGCGACAAAAAATTCTGACCAGTTCACCGGTCGGCACCTGGGCCTTGATGCTGAGTGTCGGCGGCGCGATGGCGCTGGCCTGGCTGTTCATGTATTACGGCGTGTTTCTGCCGCGCGGCCCGATCGGTTAAGGGGGCGGTATGCATATCGATCCACTGGAAAAAAAATGGGCGGCGATTGCGCTCGGGATTGCAGGGCTCTTTGTGACGGTGATTCTGGCCTCGGCGCTTTTTCACGGCATTCATGCGCCGAGTCATGTCGAACCGATCGACTCCGCCTCCCTGCACTTGAGCGGCGAGTTTGCCGAGGACAAGCTGGGTATCGAAGAAGACGCCGCCGGCAATATCACGGTACGCATCGTCGCGGGGCGCTACGGCTTTTATCCGCAGGACATCGTGTTGCCGACCGATACGCCGTTGACCTTTCGGATGGTCAGCCAGGACGTGATTCACGGCGTGCACGTCCCGATGACGAATATGAGCACGATGATCGTGCCGGGCTATGTCGCCGAGGTCAAGACCGAACTGCATCATGCGGGCGCCTACCCCTTGCTCTGTAACGAATATTGCGGCATGGGCCATGCGCACATGTGGAACAATATCAAGGTGATCGGCAAAGAGCAGTGGGATGCGCTCAAACATCCACAAGGAGACGCGAGCCATGAATAATACGACTGAAAAAACACTGGCGCTGTCCCATTTCTGGGTCGCCTTCGGCGCCTTCGCGCTGGCCTGCCTGATGGGCATCTATCAGGTGATCGAGCGCTCAGGCTTCATCGGCTGGATTCAATCGCGCGAAGTCTATTACGCCTCGACCAGTACGCACGGAGTGTTGATGGCGTTCGTGCTGACCACGTTTTTCATCATGGGCTTCGGCTACTATGTCGCGACCACCACGCTGAAACTGCCGGTCTGGAACAAGACCTTCGCCTGGGCCGGTTTCTGGGTCTCACTGTCCGGCGTCGTGTTGGCCGCCCTGCCCTTATTAACCGGCGCGGCTTCGGTGCTGTACACGTTCTATCCGCCGGTGCAGGCGCATGTGCTGTTCTATATCGGCGCGACACTCTTAGTCGTCGGCTCCTGGTTCTGGTGCGTGTCGATGATCGTGATGTACATGCAGTGGAAAAAAGCCAATCCGGATGATCCGGTGCCGCTCGCGATGTTTGCGACCGCCGCGAATACGATCCTCTGGCTGTGGACCAGCGCCGGGGTCGCGGCCGAAATGTTGTTCCAGTTGATCCCCTGGGCGCTCGGCTGGGTCGATACGATCGATGCCGGCCTCGCGCGCACGCTGTTCGCCTGGACTTTGCATCCGATCGTGTATTTTTGGCTGATTCCGGCCTATATCGCGTTTTACTGCCTGGTCCCCAAACAGGCGGGTGGCTATGTATTCAGCGACGAGTTGGCGCGGGCCGCGTTCATTCTGCTGGTCGTGTTCAGCTTGCCGATCGGCTTTCACCATTTATACATGGACCCGGAACAAGCCAGCGGCTGGAAGCTGCTGCATATGGTCGGCACCTTCGTGGTAACCTTGCCGACCTTCATCACCGGCTTCACGGTAATTGCTTCCTTGGAAATCGCCGGGCGTCTGAATGGCGGCAAGGGTCTGTTCGGCTGGATCGGCGCATTGCCGTGGACCAATCATTTGGTGCTGGCGATCATTCTGGCCCTATTGATGCTGATCCTCGGCGGCTTCGGCGGCCTGATCAACGCCAGCTATGCGATGAACGCGATGATTCATAATACCGCCTGGGTTCCGGGACACTTCCACCTGATTTTCGGCGGCACCACGATCATCATGTATTTCGGGATTGCCTATTATTTCTGGCCGGTATTGACCGGAAGGCCGCTGTTTTCGAACAATCTGGCGTTAATCCAGCTGTGGACCTGGTTCATCGGCATGGTGATCCTGACCACCCCCTGGCACATCCTCGGCCTGCTCGGCCAGCCGCGGCGGATCGACAGCGTCCATTACAACAATTTGCTGACCTTGTCCTGGGAGCCTTACGAAATCACGATGATCTTCGGCGGCCTGATCCTGGTCGGATCGGCGGGTCTGTTGATCTATAACCTCGCGAAGACACAGTTTCACGTGACCGAGACCTATGAAGGCGAAGTCGAATACGCGGAGCCTATCCATCCGGTCAAAGCGCTTCCAGCCTACCTGAACAGCTTTGCGATGTGGAACTGGGTGATTGGCGCGTTCATGCTGTTCGCGTTCGGATATCCGGTCGCGCAGTTCTTTTTGATGAAAACCTACGGTTCCAGCCCTTGGGGATACTGAGTATGAACAGACTATTGCTCTCTCTGATTTTGGCGGTTCCGGCACTGGCTGGCGCCGCGCCTTCATCCCAGGTTGCCTGGACTGCGGAACAATTGAAATTCGTCAAAGCCGGCAATGCGCAGAAAGGCCAGGAACTGGCTGCCTCCTGCGCGTCCTGCCACGGCGACATCGGCGACAGCGAAACGCCGGCCTATCCGTCGCTGGCCGGACAATTGCCGACTTATTTGTTCAAGCAATTGCAGGATTATGCGGACGGCAGCCGCGACAGTCCATTTATGACGGGCATCGCGAAGGGCCTCAGCAAGCAGGATATGGCGGATCTGGCCGCCTGGTTTGCCTCCCAGCCCGCATCTTCCGAAGCTGCCGGCTCGGCGGACCTCAAACAGGCCGAAACCCTGGTCACCCGAGGCGACAATGAACGCCTGCTCGTCCCCTGCGAAGTCTGCCACGGCAACGACGGCGAAGGCCAGAAACTGGACATCCCGGCGCTGGCAGGACAGAAGGCCGAGTATCTGAGCGCAACCTTGAACGCCTTCAAGGACGGCAGCCGCCATAACGATGTTTACGGCAAAATGCGTTTGATCGCGAAAACGCTGACCGAAAAGGAAATCGAAGAACTCGGCGCTTATTATCAAAGCTTGAAGTAGTGTTGCCGCAAATCCCGCGCTATGGATGCATCCATAGCGCGGGAGTCCCCTTACAAATTCGCCCCAATCGAACCGACCGCGTGCAGTATAATGACGGCCTATCCACTGTTGTTTAGGCGAAATCATGCACGTTACCCTGGTCCACGTTCAAGTCAAATCGGATGACCGTAAGGATTCCTTCGTAAATGAGTAACATCACGAATTTTATTAGTTGGAAAAAGGATGACGTTAAGCGTCGTTTTCGAACCACCAACAATTCCATCTTGTTGTAGTAGCGATAGACAGAGCGATTATCCCATTACCGCAGTAACCAACGCTGAAATTGAATACTCAGCCAAGCGGCCACGATCCCCAACAGCCAGCGACCACCCATTTCGCAAAAAACCATCCAATCTACAAAACTTGGTACGGATCGTGGATTTTTGCCTGTCGAGGCCACTTCCTGAAAAGAGATTTCCATTTGGCCTAGTAATTGGGAAGGTAAAATCGCCATGACGACCAGAATAGCCGTCAGCAATCCCAATACGATCAGGAAGGATGACCGTAAGGATTCGTGCGAAAATGGGCAATAGTAGATAAATTCATGTGATTTCTGCATCTATGATTCAGAATTATCATGTTTATCCCGCTGTAGGAGGGCTCTTTATCATACTAAATATGAGCATACTGACCGCCGTGAATAGCAGCAGTTGACCATTTTGAGTCAGTCACTGAATATAAAAAACAAATATCTGATAGTCCGGATCCAAATATAAACTCGACTATTGGACAGAATTGTGTCGAAGCCGCTGGGACAGCTGCCGCTGTTCGGCATTTAAAAACAGAAATTAGTTTTTGACGGAATTGTGGGATGTCCCTAAGGTAGAGTAGGCATCGCATAAAGCTAGGTACAAAGGCACCGGGTTCATTATTTTTGACGTTCCGGTAGCAAAAAAAGCTGTAGCCATCAATGGTATCAGGATTTCATGGCTGTTAGTCATTTCCATGACGATCACAAATGAGGTGAGCGGCGATTGTAGCATCCCCGAGAAATAAGCGGTCATGGTTAACAAAATCATCACTGGAGCAGGCGCAATCGGAAGCCAGTATGCTAGATCAATACCCAGCCCCGCACCGGTTGCAATCGAGGGCACAAAAATTCCACTCGGTATACCGCTGAAAAAAGTTGCGCAAGTGGCAAGCATTTTGAGAAATGGAAAGGAAATACCCAGAGGGGCCGTGCTGTTTAAAATGGCTTTGGTTTGCTGGTAACCGGTGCCTACGGTTGCCCCATCGGATAAAAAATTTAATGCGGCTATCACGCCGCCGCAAGCAATAGCAATAACGACGAAGGGAAGTCCTGAACGCTTAAGTAAACGTCCCCCTGCAATCGTTATTTTGCTGAACAAACCACCCCAAAAGCCGCCGGCGATTCCACATACAGGTATAGCCAGCCAATGTTGTCCCCATGGCATGCGCAGCGATTCGTCTTCAAAGTATATATAGCTGTTCAATAAAGCATAGGCGGTCACGCCGGAAAACACGATCGCGGTCAATACCAGACTACTTATGCGCTCTTCCAACGTTCGGCCCATTTCTTCGATGGCAAAAACGATGCCGGCCAAAGGAGCGCTGAACATGGCCGCAAAACCGGCGGCGCTGCCGGCTATAATCAACCCTTTCTCCATGTAATGCGGCGGAAATTTAACCGCTTTACCTAGAGACAACATAATGGATGCGCCGATGTGAACGGCGGGGCCGCCAAAACCGACTGACGCTCCGGAAATCAGGCCCATGATCGGTAACAGCAGTTTTCCTAAAGCGATTCTCAAGGAGATCAATTGATTTCTTGCTTCCAGATTGCCGGCAATTTCCAGCGCTGTTTTAACGTGTGGTATGCCGCTGCGTTCGCTGCCGGGAAAGAAACGAAAAGTTATCCATGCTGTGATTCCCAATCCGACGGGAGGGATGACGAAGTGGAACCAGGGATAGAGAATGGAAAGGCTTCGGTAGACGTTTGCCGCCCATTCGCTGAGCAGCGTCATGGCGACGATAACCAAACCGACAACAATTGCGCCTAACCAGAATACCAGGCGTTGCTTCCAAACGATTAAAGAAAGAAAAGACTGTTTTGGCATCTGATTAAGATCGCATTGATGCGGCGTTGTTCGCGTCTGATTATGAGCGGGCTTTATTTTTTTCGAACTTCCCGCTCTGCCTGCTCCCAGTCCTCTACTGCATGACCGCCCTGGCGGCCCCCCTGCTCGTAGAGCTCATAGGCTCGCTTGGCGATCTGTTGCGTCATATCGGCAGGCGCAGGTTTCGCATCAGCCTGCTTTTTGACCAATAGGGGGGCTGCAGTCGGATCGAACACCCGATAAGCAAGCAGTTTCACCCGGTCGTTCACTAGGAACCACACCAAGGCATAGCCCCAAACGAACGCGGCCCAGCCCCAGCCGAGCGGGGTCATGAACACCCCATAAACCGCAAGCAAAGTCGCCACGATTTGCGTGCCGAGCACAGCCACCCATAATATCCGCGCGGGGCGTATGGACCAGAATGGGCCGCGCGTGCGCGTCAGGAAAATCGTCAGATGTCCTGCCACGGACAGCTTTAAATACATCAGGGTCTGAATATGCGCACGGTCAAGATGAAAGACGCGCTCACCGAGATAAAACAAACCGAAGGCGGAGATAACCCCGATGACACCCAGAACCGTAGCAACACCGAGCACCATGTGCATGTTCCATGCCTCGGGCTTGTCCTTGTAATGCACATTGTCATAGGCAATGGAAAGGATCGCCCCGTCGTTGAGCAACGCCAAAATCACAATCATCACGGCAGTCATCGGATAGAAGTTAAAGATCAGGATCGCAAATGTCATCAATAACAGTACCCGGAGCGTCTCGGCTATGCGGTATATCGCATAGCTGTTCATGCGCTGGAAGATTTTCCGGCTTTCCTTGATGGCATCGATGATCACCGTCAGGCCTGTCGTCATCAGCACGATGTCCGCTGCCGCGCGCGCCGCGTCTGTCGCACCGGAAACGGCGATGCCGCAGTCCGCCTTCTTCAGCGCGGGGGCGTCGTTCACCCCATCGCCGGTCATGCCGACAATGTGGCCGCGTTTTTGCAAGACATCAATAATGTGGAACTTGTGTTCGGGGAACACCTGGGCGAAACCGTCGGCCTTTTCGATGGACTCCGCCAACTGCTCCGTTTCATGATGCTTGGTATCGCCAAAGCCGCCTGCATTGAGGATATTTGCCCCCATCCCTAATTTCTTGGCGGTTTCCTGGGCAATGGCCAGTGCATCGCCCGTCACCATCTTGACCTTCACGCCCATCGCGCGCGGTCGCGATAGTTTGCTTGGCTTCTTCTCGTGGCGGATCGAATAGGGGCAGCACGCCTAGAAACTGCCATTTGCCTTCCTGATCTGCCCGGGCCACGCCCAATGAACGAAAGCCGCACGCCGCAAATTCATTGATCGCTTTGTCGACGGCAGGCTTCACCTCACCGGCATTGGCCGCCAAATCCAGAATCACCTGCGGTGCGCCCTTGGTCACCTTGAACTCATCTCCGTCCGTACCCTTGATGGTGGCCTCGGTGCGCTTATGCACCGGATCGAACGGTTGGAAATGCAGTACTTGATAGTCTTTTAAGGCCTGATCATTTTTCAGGCCGCCCAGCACGGCCAGGTCGATGGTGTCCTTGTTGTCCGCTCGCGACGCCAGCGCGGCGTTGAGGATGACTTGCTCGGCAGGGATGCCGTCCACGTTGAACGGATCGCCCAATGTCAGTTTGTTCTGGGTCAGAGTGCCGGTCTTGTCCGCGCACAACACGTCCACGCCCGCCAATTCCTCGATGGCCGCCAACCGGGACACAATCGCCTCTTTTTTGGCCAGCGAACGCGCACCTACCGCCATGGTCACGGACAACACCGTGGGCATCGCCACCGGAATCGCAGCCACGGTCAGCACCAGGGCAAACTGTAGCGTGGTGAGCATCGGGTCGCCGCGGAACAGTGCGACAGTAATAATCACCGCCACCAGAGTCATCGCAAGAATGATCAGGTAATTGCCGATTTTCAACACGGCGCGTTGAAAATGGCTGGCTGTCTGCGCGCCCTGCACCAGTTGCGCGGTCTTGCCGAAGTAGGTATTCTTACCCGTAGCGTACACCAGCGCGTCGATTTCACCCGTACGGATGATCGAACCCGAGAACACCGCCTCGCCGGGTTTGCGCGTGGCGGGCAACGACTCTCCCGTCAGCGCGGATTGATCCACCTCCACCGGGTCACCCTCCAACAAGCGCGCATCCGCTGGCACAATATCGCCCAGACGCAGATGGATCACATCGCCCGGCACCAAATCGCGCGCCTCCGGGTTTGTCCACTTGCCATCACGTTTCACCTGGGCCTTGACCGCCAGCTTGGCCTTCAGCGCGGCGATGGCGTTGCCGGCCTGGTGTTCTTCCCAGAATCCGACCACAGCGTTGGCCACCAGCAAAAGGAGAATGATCGCAAAGTCCGGCCAATGCCGGTCTACCGCCGATAGGATCACGGCCGCTTCGATCATCCAAGGGATGGGCCCCCAAAAATAGCTGAGGAATTTCAGGAACGGATTGGCCTTCTTCTCTTCAATCTCGTTCGGCCCATAGCGACAACGCACCCATTGCCGAGCCGCCCAACAGCAGTCCAAACTCCACTAGCGGCGGCAATCTAGCTATGCAGGCGTTGGATAGCACTTCCCACGTGCGTATCCTATGGCCCTATTTAAAGTGAAGATTCACCAAGTCAAACTGAATTTCCCCCGCAGCTTCACGGCTAAGACAGGGAAGAGCAAGACCGAAAGCATACCCGCACACACCAGTATCGTTGCCCTGTCGGGCGACATCAGCTCGGCGGAAACGCCTATTTCGCTGATGATAACGATCAAAGGCAGGCCTGTGGCGGAATAAAACGCGAAGGGTATCTGCTCGTCGGGAGCCAAATCCTTCTTGTATAAAAACACCGGGGCACCCCGGACCAATAGCAGCAAACCCAACAAAAGCATCACTTGGACGGGTGCCAGTGGGGCCGACCATAAGGCGCTGACTTCAAACTTCATGCCCGCTACGATAAAGAATATGGGTATCAGAAAGCCATAACCGATTGCATCCAGCTTTTGCCGGAGTGGTTCTCCCGCTTTCCCTTTAATGACGAGCCCTGCCACCATACCGGCCGCAAAAGCGCCCATCACGATATTTAAGCCGAATTTGGCGGCGAGCGAGACGAACAGAATCTGAAGCAGAATACAAATTCTTACAGGAAGCTGACCGCTGCTTTGCATCGTGCGCGTCATGATTTCAATCATCCGTGATGAACGCGCATTAAGAGCGATATTCGCAGCGACAAAAGCAATGATGATAAAAGTCACCATGAACAGCCCATGTAGAAAGGAGTCATGCGTGGGGATCAGTAAAAGCGAAATGATCATCAAGGGGCCGAATTCACCCGCTGCGGCGGCCGCAACCATATAGGTCCCGAAGGCGGAGTCCAACTCTCCCCGGTCACGCAAAATGGGCGCTAAGACGCCCAAGGCTGTGGTGGACAAAGCGACTGCCGCCAATAAAGGCGGAGCTTGAATCAATCCAATCGCATGGAAAAAATACATGCAAACCATAGCCATGAAGAACGAAAGAAACCAACCGCCTACCGCCAAGGACAAGGGTCTGCCGCGAATCTTGTCGAAATCGATCTCAAGCCCGACCATGAATAACAGAAAAGCCAAGCCGAGTTCTCCCAGTGTACCGATCATGCCATCCGGAACGGCTAGGTTTAACACATATGGGCCTATCAGTATCCCCAAAATGATTTCAATAACCACAACAGGTAAGCGGAAACCAGGGGGCAACTCGGCAAGGAGCGGTGCAAGCATCGCAACAAAGGCGATCAGCAGAAGTTCAGAAGGATAGGCTTCCATAGATGAGCTCCGTTATTGGTTTAATTATTATCGCTTGGATCTGAGTTTAAATGAGAAAGCAATCACAGGCCAATGTTTTTCGGTATTTTTAAATAAATGTGATCGGGGCAAATATTGACTTATTAATGTTGCAAATACAGCACAGATATATTGAGTATGAAAATACTGAACATGAACAAGCTGACCCAGCCCACCGTCTTGAAGAGGCGAGTGTTTGGACGATACAGCAGGCCGACAATGGCAACACCTGTCATCATGATGGCCGACTGTGCTGAAATCAGATGCGCAGACGAAACATAGGCAAGTAGGGGGCCTTTTAAATAAGCTACATCATCTAGGGCAATGATGACCAGATTAAACAGGTTGCTGCCGAACAAGTCGCTGATGGCCATGTCCAGGGCACCGATTCTGAAAGCTGAGAACATCACAGCTACTTCAGGCATCGAAGTCGCCAAGGCCACGAATACCGTGCCCACGAAGCTACGCTGCCAATCCATGGCCTGGGCGACATGGTCGGCCGTCAATGGCAGACGGATACCTGCGGCAATGACCACGGCTGAGGCGACACAATAAAAAGCAATTGCCTTTGCCAAACTCATTTTAGGGTGCCGCTCGACAATTTCTTCCACGGCTTCCAGGTGCTGAGCTTTTTCGAAACGAAACACCGTGCGCATGGACACGATATAAAATAGTACTATGATCGGGGCATACAGCCCGATATGCCACAAACTCAAACGGAATCCGTTTCGATACAATAGGATGTTAAACGCCACGAATCCGAGCAGTACCACACCAAACCCAGCCGAGAGGATGTGACCCTGACTGGCTCGGGTGTAAACCGAAGAACCTCGGTGCATAAAATCCAACATCACGATCAGCAGCAGATTGAATACGCAGCTGCCCAAGGCATCGCCCAATGCTATATCCGGAACACCAACATACGTTACCGAGCTAATACCCGTTACCAATTCCGGCAAGGAGGTCACTGTCGCCAGCATGGAAAAGCCCACCCAGCTTCCGCCCAAGCCGGTCTTTTCGGCAATGACATCGCCATAGAGGGCGAGAAAATAGCCAGCGATTCCAATGACCAACGCTAAGCCGGCAAATTCAAGCAATAAAAGCCAATGTGACATCCGGTCCCTATGTTGATCACGCAATTAAAATGCCGCGAGTCCAACTCGGCTCGTGTAGGCATGTTCAAGACAAAAATTTAAAATGACGCCCATGCAAGCCGGGTGAATCGTTCGCTCTAATACTCGCCACAGAACCAGCGCAAGTTGGTTTTTTCAACCGTTCATAGTTTCTAAATTTCTCGGAGATAATGAATTCTATATAAAAATCATAAACTTATAAATTGGCTCATAATATGCTTTCTTTTTGTAAAAAATATTTGCATAAACATAGTTATGGAATTCTTTTATGACCAAATTTAAAGCTACTGTGGTTTTAGGCCCTTTATTACTGACTCAACCGCTTTCCAGTTTTGCCGCTGACGACGGCACAAATAACATGTTCGGCGTATGGGGTTCGGCTACGTTGCAAGGGGATTTTACAGCTTTGTCGCCCAGCCTCAACAAATTTAATTGGCTCATCGTGGATCAAAGCCGTACCCGCGAACATTCGCCAAGTGGATCAAGGTATTCCGAAAAAATGCCGGCGAATTGGAGCGATGGTATTCCCCAACACCTGAAGAGTGTGGCTTTTGCACAACGGTTGTGCGTGGCCAGAGTACCCGATTTGGTTTTCTTCTCACCTTGAAGACCTTTCAGCGTCTGGGTCATTTTGTGACATCGGATCAAATCCCTGACGCCATTATTGATCATCTGGCGAAAATCGAAGGGATACCCGTAGACCGGGAGGCACTGAAGCGGTACGACATCTCACGCTCGCGCAAAACCCATGTCAGGTCAGTTCGAGGTGTGCGTCTGCCGGCAATTGGTTCAGGAACTGAAATCTGCTGACATCTGTGTTCCAGGCAGCGATGCCTACTCGGATTCGCGCGAGCAGTTGCTGTCCATGGAGGCGTGTAACGCGGCTTTAGCGGAGTACGGGGAACTGGTCGGCATACCGGTTGAAAGCCCAGCGTTCGTCGACCATGTGCGTACCCAACTCCTTGATGCCGCCCATGCGGTTGACCGAGACTACCTGAGCAACACCTATTTCAATATCGTCAATGGCCGTCCGGTACTGGCAAGGCTTACCAAGAAGCCCGATCCCAAAGGGTTTCGGGTTGTTGAAGACGCATTGACCCAAAAATTGCAAGCACTCGACCTATCGATGCTCGATGTGCTTGGCGATACGATGCGATGGCTGAACTGGGGGAAGTTCTTTGGGCCGTTAAGCGGACATGAAAGCAAACTGGAAGATGAGGAGCGACGGCAAATACTCACGACATTCGCCTATGGCACAGGACTCGGGCCGACGCAGGTTGCAAAGAGCGTGTCCGGTGTCAGCGACAGACAGATAGCATTCGTCAATCAACGGCATGTGACGACCGAAAAACTCGAAGCAACGATATGCGAAGTGATCAATGGTTACAATCGCTTCTGGCTACCCAAACTTTGGGGAGACGCAACACGTGCCGGTGCCGACGGCACCAAGTGGGACCTCTACGAAAACAATCTTCTGTCGGAGTACCATATTCGTTACGGTAGTTGGGGTGGTGTCGCGTACTACCATGTCAGTGATACTTATATTGCCCTGTTCTCGCATTTTATCCCTTGCGGCGTTTGGGAGGCCATCTATATTCTGGACGGACTGACCAAAAACAAATCCGACATCCAACCGGATACGCTGCATGGCGATACCCAAGCGCAAAGTACGCCAGTATTCGGTCTTGCTTATCTGTTGGGCATCAAATTGATGCCGCGTATCCGAAACTGGAAGGATTTGAAGTACTACAAGCCCACCTCAGAAGCAAGTTACAACCATATTGGCGAGTTGTTCACCAAGGACAATATCAATTGGGAGTTGATTGCCCGGCATCTACCGGATATGCTACAAATTGCGCTGTCGATCAAGGCTGGCCGCATTGCACCTTCGATGATCCTGCGCAAGCTCGGCACGGCCAGTCGGAAAAACAAATTATATTACGCCTTTCGGGAACTTGGTCGGGTTGTCCGCACCTGCTTTCTTCTGGAATACGTGAATAGCGAAGAGTTGCGACGTCTCATCCAGAGCGCAACGAATCGATGCGAGAGTTTTAAAATAGATCCTTCAATGACTAGCGGGACTAGGACGTGTAGTAAGTTGGCGGGTGATTTCAAATCGATTCAAGGCGGAATGTATTGAGCGGCGTTTAGATAAATAGGACGAAGTACCCAAGCGGATAATTCAATCGAATAGTCAAGTTGAGCTGATGCCGATGCTGACGTTACCAATTTCAATCTAGGCGCCAATTCTGGCGTCAGTATTATCATTATCGACTTAATAAAGGGAAATAACCCTATTATAAGCGACGCCCCAAAATACAACGCCAATCCGGACAATGCCAGCCATGCTAGTAAGGCTTTAATGGTCAGTAGAATCAGTTCACGTCGGTTCATAGAACTTATTCGATGAACCGAATGCCCACCAGATGAAAAACAGGCATCCCAGGATAATCATGAGGGTGGTGGTCAAATAGATATGTACTAGATTAAACCACTCCGGACGATATGCGATCACAAAATAAAGTCCACTAATCCGGATTAGATTGATTGAGTAAAGCATTGAGACGCCAAGGACTAGGCCTATGCATTTTCGTTCGAATTCGACCGGGAAAGACAGTATCGCAGCTGTAATCAGAAACAGAGCCCCTGCACCATCACAGCCACGGACGATTTCAAGGTTAACTCTCGATGATATGAGGTAATTCTGGAAGGCCGCCACCCCTTCTAAAGGTGCTACAAAATTGATAATGTCAGCGCAAAACAGACCTAGTCCATTGTAATAGATCGCCTTAAAAATTTCATCTGGAATCTGAAAATAGACAAAGTGCAGCGTTCCGTAGAATCCGAGAAAAAACATTGCTGATACCCATGTGACAGTATCTTTCGAAAATCGAATCATAGGCAGCAATCCCTTGCTCGAATTATAAAGGTGTCTAGATTCTTTTGTGAATGATCATTTGGCAGAAGGCATAGGATAGAATTCATGAGGCTGTTTGATGCCCACTGGAAATAAATTCGGGAAACGGCGCCTCCAAATTTGATTGGACTGATGACACGCGCCGTTCGAAAAAATCTGAGAATGCCAATATTGTTCCCTCATCCTCAAAGAGCAGGTGATTATTTGCCAAAATTTTAGCGCTGACTTCTCGACGAAAAAGTAAATCATTGGCTAAACGGAGGGCGATTTTTATATAATCCAGCGTATTCTCAGCGATGCAATCGGAGAACCCCATTCTGCGATACATGCCTGCGCCATGCCGAGTACGTTGCAATTCGCCTGGCAAAGTGACGATTGGCGTTCCGACCGCAAAGGCTTCAAGACTGGAATTCATGCCATTAAAACTGGGGATATCCAGCATCGCATCCGATACTGCAATGAGGTTTATATAATCCACCGTGTTTTGTGGTGGTAAAAATATCACGCGATCAGCAACATCCGGCATACTCACTTGAAAGCGTTGGCGTAGTAATTCCGCAAAATTCGCTACAGAACCCTCTAATAGAACAATATTACCCAGGGGGTCGCTACGAAGAATATTGGCTAGAATGTGATCGAAGCTTGGATGGAGTTTGTAAAGGGTTTGCGGACAAATATATAGGTGCTTTTCATTCGATAAACCATATTCAGTTCGAGATTTTAGAATAGTTGGCAGGTCTGTACGGTAATAATAAGTCAGAAAACTATTATTACTTAACACATGCAGCGTTTCACTGTAATGCGTTTGAGCATTTTCAATTTCGAATAGACCGCTGGAAATAAAACCATCCATGTTCCGTATGCCGGTTGTATCTGGATGACCAAAGGATGTGCATTGAATTGGCGCAAGTCTTGCAAAAGCAAGGAAGTAGGTAAATGGGTCCATTCCAATATCTTGATAAAACAAAACATCCAGTTCGAGTGCAGCAATTTTCCGTCTAGCTGTTGCAAGCGAAGGATAGACTTCTAACACTTCATCGGCATTGCTTCTAATAAACCTTGAAGTTTGATCATCGACAATCGGTGCAACGAAAATTGCATAAACACGGAAGCGGTCACGGGGTAGCTTGGCGAAGAAACCTTGAGTCGTTTTGCCAATACTATGGTTGTAGAGGTATTTTGAAATAATGCCGATTTTAATAGGATTTTGCACATCACGCAGTAATGAACAATGTGGTGCCTCCCAAAGTAATGAAGGGCAACTTCGTTCGAATAGCTGGGCAAGCTGAGTTTTTAAATTTCGATTATTGAATCCGTGATAGGCAAGATAGAAAAATGCATCCTTCACCTCCAAAACAGGATCAAATAACTTTAAATTTTTGTCCTGTCGTAAATCATCCAATGCTGATTCAAGCTCCTTCCGGATCATGGCTATGCTCTCTTCAGATTCAAGTATCGGTGGCAACAGCGTGGCCAATCTGAATCTGAGACCCGGCGAGTCATTGATATTAAGGGCGCTACGATAAAATGATTTCGCCGCGTCAGTCTTTCCCTGCATTGCAGAAATATCGCCGATATTTTCTAGCGCATCGACATATCCTGGGTCTATCGCAAGCGCATTTCGAAAACACGCGGTAGCCACCCCGAATTGCCCAATTTGCATGAATGCAAGCCCAAGATTGTTGTGTGTGAATGCATGCTCGGGCTGTGCCACGAGAGAACGTTTGTAATAGAATATGGCCTCCTCAACCAGACCTTGTTTTTCGAGTACGGTGCCTAGGTTGTTGAGAGCTATGGCATGGTTTGGATCAATCGCTATGGCCTTGTTATAGCATGCTGCCGCCTCGTTCAATTCGCCTTGATCTTCTAAACATCTGCCAAGATTAACAAGTATCCTAATGTTGCTTTCACTGTAGTGCAAGGCGTCATGGTAGCATGCTATTGCTGCGCTCAGCTTTTTCTGGGCTTGAAGGCTATCTCCAAGATTACCAAGAATTTCCGGATGAGTATGATTTAACTGGACTGCCCGACGGAAATAAATTTCAGCTAAGCTAAACTGGTTCTGTTCTTGGTGTAGCGATCCTAAATTATTATAGTAATCAGGGATTTTTGGGGCAATTGCGGCCGCCTTTTCGAATAAATCACGCGCTTCGTTGTAATGCTTGTTATCGAGTAATATCAGACCTAATAAATTAAGTGCCGCAGAGTGATTTGGATCAACCATGATGATTTTTTCGCAAATCACTACAGCTTCTTTTTGATTACCTGTCTCGTACTGTTGGATGGCCAGCGAGAACTTTTCAGACATGTCAAAATTCATAAAAGCAGACACTGCTAACTTTGTTGGTCTGACTATCCTTTTTTCAGTTTATTTGGTTTTTGCTTATGACCTATCCAGCGCCCAGCAGCCAATAAACACGTTGCAAAAAGCATCTCAGCTTGCCAAGGTAAAGCAGGAACCTTAGCCGCAGTCGATATCGGTGGTATGTCAACAATTCCGCCATTTGATATGTAGAAAGAAACACTGTCGTTATAACGTTGAAAGCCCTGAGGGATAGGCATTGGATCGTAATGCAGGCACAAGCCATAGGTGTGGCCAGGTGTAACTGGTACTGGAATTAAGTCAAAACGAGAATAGCCTGCATTCGGCAAGTTCGTTGTGCCGCTCGGCATATCTCTTGTGGCAACTAGGGTTCCACTGCAATTCGTTTCTCTGATCTCAAGCCATTTGTGAAGTGTCTTTATCGTATTTTGATCCCAGAGTTTATCCAAAGAAGGATAAGAATGGACCCTAATTATAAGAGTCTCATTATGATTCTCCAATCAAGCTGATTATGAATAAAGCACTCTCAATAAACATATCTAGATTTGCTGATGTGTGGATTGATTAAGCATGCAACTAAGTCTAAGCTCTAATTGTTTCAATTTCATGAATGAAATTTACTAGGCCATGATGATTAATGATTTACGTAGCTTTGATAGAAGATCGTCTGCTGAAAGGCGGGCTCTAAGGGTTGAGTGTTAACGATACCCTAAGTTATGTGAATTCTTCGCAGTTACCCTAATCGAGCAACAGTTCAATCAATAAGCGACTGTCCAGCCTGCTTCAACGTACCATCACCATTTACATAGGTATACAGAGTCGTAGTAGTTATATTCAAATGACGAGCCACATCTGACGCATTAGCTTTCGGGTCTGCCATCGCGGCCATCGCCATCATCACGGTTGCTCTATCCATCTTTCGAGGGCGCCCGCCTTGCCGGCCTCGTGCCCTCGCGGCTGCAAGCCCCGCATGGGTACGCTCAGCAATCAGTTCCCGCTCAAATTCAGCTAGTACCGCAAAAATCCCAAAGAACAGACGCCCATTTGCTGTCGTCGTATCGATTTGTGCACCGGCACCCGCCAATACCTTTAATCCGACGTTGCAGGCTCGTAAATCATCGACAGTGGTCACCAAGTGTTTCAAATCACGTCCTAATCTATCCAATTTCCAGACTACCAATGAGAAGTCGTTCCGCGACGAGTGCCTGATCCCCGAATACGCGGTGATCGATCCCGACCTGCTGGCGAGCTGCCCGCGCGAACTGATCGCGGCCGACGGCATGGATGCGTTCACGCAGTTGCTGGAATCCTATGTTTCGATCAAGGCGAACCCTTTCACCGACGCCCTGGCCTGGAGCGGGATGACGGCCTTCAAGGAAGGCTTTTTCACGGCCTGGGAAGGCATCGAACCGGAAGCCGGCGATGGCCGCGCCGCGATGGCTTATGCGGCCCTGCTCTCCGGCATCACGCTGGCGTAAGTGGGGCTGGGATCGGTGCACGGGCTGGCCTCGCCCTTGGGCGCTTATTTTCCGATCCCGCACGGCGTGGTCTGCGGCACCCTGGTCGCCGCGGCGACAAAAGTCAACGTCGAGGC